>Ga0247727_10011660_pt1 | contig 15271 bp, 10 predicted proteins | sample WisWelCaveWW1625_FD_202498 | JGI IMG/M metagenome (GOLD analysis project Ga0247727, IMG submission 202498) | Biofilm microbial communities from Wishing Well Cave, Virginia, United States - WW16-25 | ecosystem: Environmental > Aquatic > Deep subsurface > Groundwater > Cave microbial mat | place... | reverse complement strand
CCGCCCCCAGCAGGGCCAGGTACGCGCGCGGCGAGACCCGCGTCAGACCACCCGCCAGCGCCGCCGGGATGGAGGCCAGCGCGAACGGCCACAGCAGCGGGAAGGCAAAGTGTCCCGCCCGCCAATACAACAGGAACGACGAGCCGGCCACCACCAGGTTCAGGCACAGGGCGCTGGCGGCCATCGCGCCGGGATCCATTCCGAAGAACGACAACACGGCCAGATAGCCCGAGGCGCCCCCATGCCCAACCGACGAGTAGGCGGCCGCCACCAGAAAGACCAGCGCCAGCAGGACCGCCGTCGGTTCCGGCTGTGATGGCAGCAGGATCAAGCCAGACTATATCACGCCGTTCGCCCCGCCCCGGTGCGAGAATGTCTATTGACGCCCCGCCCATGATCAACCCCTCCGAGATGGCCAACATCGCCCGGTCCGAGGAGGCCCTGTGGTGGTTTCGCGGGATGCGGGGCATCAGCTTCGCGCTGCTCGATCCGCTGGTCCAGAACGGACAAGTCCGGCGCGTGCTGGAGGCCGGCTGCGGGACAGGCCATTTCGCCTCCGCCATGCGCAGCCGCTACGGCGCGGAGGTCTTTGCCGTGGACCTGGAGGGCGAGGCCCTCCACTATTGCCGCGGGCGCCGCGCCCATCCGGCGCAGGCCGATATCTCGCGGCTCCCCTTCCCCGACGCCGCCTTCGACCTGGTGGTCAGCCTGGACGTGCTGCCCCACTTTCCGGAGGGAGAGGAGGCGCCCGCCTTCGCCGAGCTGGTCCGGGTGGCGCGCCCGCGGGGGTTCCTGATGCTGCGGGTGGCGGCGCTGCGGGTGTTTCGCAGCCGCCACTCCCAGTATGTCTGGGAAAGACAACGATTCACCCGGCGGCGCCTGGAGGAGCTGGCGCGCGCGCACCGGCTGGAGGTCCTGCGTCTTACCTACGCCAACTTCCTGCTCACCCCTGCGGCCTTCCTGAAGTTCCGGGTTTACGAGCCGCTGGCGCGGCGTCCCCCGGCCAGCGGGGTAGCGCCGGTCCCGCGGGCGCTGGACACCTTGCTCTACTGGCCCCTGGCCCTGGAGAAATTCTGGCTGGCGCGCGGAGGACGCTTTCCCTGGGGACAGAGCCTGATCCTGGTGGCCCGGAAGCGCTAGCCCCATGCCCAAGCCCACCGAGACGCCGCGCGCCGAGCTCCACACCCACCTGGGCGGCGCCGTCGATCCCCCGATCCTGTGGTCCATCGCCCACCGCCAGGGCATCCGGCTGCCCACCAAGGACTACTGGCAGTTCGAAGCCATGGTCACTATGGGAACTGGAACCCGGAATCGCAACCTGGACGAGATGCACGACCGCGTCTACCGCTGGACCGAGCTGATCCAGTCCTCGCCGGAGGCGATGGCCGAGTCGGTGGCCAGCGTCATCGGCGGCGGCTACCGCAAGTGCAATCTCACCTTGCAGGAGCTCCGCTTCAACCCCATGTTCCGGAACCGCAAGGGCGAGCGCGACCTGGATCACATCATCCTGGCGGCCGCCAACGGCCTGCACCTGGCCGTGCTCGAGTACCCTCAGGTGCGGGCCGGGCTCATCTTGATGATGGACCGCCGCCTGGCGCCGCGAGAGAACGCCATCATCGTCGAGAAGGCGATTCGCTACCGGGCGTTCGGCGTGGTGGGGGTCGACGTGGCCGGGCCGGACCGCTCGCGGTTCTCGATGCGCCAGATTGCCCCGTTTTGCGGCCGGGCGCGCGAAGCCGGGCTCGGCGTTACCGTCCACGCCGGCGAGACTGGCAATCTCGAGGAACTTCGCTACGTGGTGCGTGAGATCCGCCCGTCGCGGATCGGCCACGGCCTGGCGCTGGCCCGCGATCCGGCGCTCGCCGAAGAGACGGCCCGGCAGGGCATTACCCTGGAGCTGTGTCCGACGTCGAACCTGAAGAACGGCGTGGTCCGCGACCTGCGCCAGTTGGGGGCCATCGTCAAGGCGCTGAAGCGGGGCGGCGTGCGCTTTACCATCAACACGGACGGACCGGAAATGTACCGGACCAATGTGTACAAGGAGCAGGAGCTGCTGCGGAAGGCGGGGATCCTGACTCGATCCGATATTACGCGGTGCAACCGGTGGGCCTTTGAGGCCAGCTTCGTCAAGCAGGCGCTTGCCTGAACGAGTTGAGGTGGAAGAACCGGAGGAACGAGCCGCGCTGCGGCAGTGGGCGGAGAACTGGGATGTTGCCTCCGAGCGCATCGAGAAGCTCCGGCTGGGGATCCCTGCCCCGCGTCGATCTCGTCGCGGCCATCGAATCCTTTTCCGATGTCTCCGAGTATTGCCGCCGCCAGCGCCGGCTTCGGCCGGATTCAGGCTTGATCGAACAGCAGCGGCTTTTCCAGAAGCTGCGGTCATGAAAGGGCTGCTCCAGGCAGCCGACTAGGCCCTCGGCCGCGTGAAAATGCGGCCCTTCTCCTTCATATCTCTGACGCGGTCGATTACGCGGCAGCGCCTGTCCACCCTTCGCCGCTTGCGGGAATAGCTGGCCGGCCTCACTTTTTCAGCGCCGCCAGCCAGTTCAACCACACCGTCAGGGGCGCGTCGGGGCCCTCGCCGCCGGTGGTGCTGATCAGGAAGCGCTTGCCGTCGGCGGCCACCGCGTAGTTGTGCCGGACAAACCCGGGAGGAATGAAAGGAACGCGGGTGTCGAACAGCGCCTGAGGGGCGGCGGCCTCGAACACCGCCGGCGGTCCCGCCGCGGCGACCTTCACCGCAACCGCCATCAACTTGCGATCCGGCGCGAGGTAGAACAGCTCCTTGCCGTCGCGGCGCCACCGGGGATGCTGGCCTCCGCCGGCGGAGATCTTCCGCTTGCCGGACGAGGCGGGAAAGGGGCGGACGTAGATCTCATTCCGGCCGGACTCGTCGGAGGCGTAGGCGATCCAGCGCCCGTCGGAGGAGAATTGTCCCTGGGTCTCGTTGAACTCCGTCTGCAGAAACACGACCGGCTTGCGATCGCCGTCCACGGGCAGGAGCATCAAGTCGCCCCCGGTCTTCGCGCTTCGACTGAGGTACAGCAGGAAGCGGCCGTCGGGGGACCAATCGCTCGGGATTTTCAGCTCTGGGCTCCGCAGCAGCAGCTCATCCTGGCCGCTGCCGCTGGTCTCCTTCACGTACAGGTTGAGCTGGCCGCTGCGGCTGGAGAAGAAGGCCAGCCGGCGGCCGTCCGGCGACCAGACCGGGCTCTGGTTCACCGAAGGATGGTGGGTGAAGCGCGTGTCGACGCCGCGTGACGGCTCGCGCAGCCAGATGTCGAAGTTCGACGACGCGCCGGAACGGGACTCCGCCACGGTTCTTTCGTCCGGAGACAGGGCGAATTCGATGAACCGGTCTGGCGGCCCGACCTGGCCCAGCGCCTTGCCGGCGCGATCGTACCAAACAAGCTGGCTCTCTCTCGAGCTGCGCCCGGTCTGAAACACGAGCACGCCGTTATCGGAAGCAGACACGGCGGCGATGCCCGGAAGCCCGGCGTAGAAGGAAACCTGCTCGGCGACGGGGAACAGCTCGCCGTCGGGCTGCATGGTCTTGGGGTCGAACGGCTGGGCCATGAGCGTGGTCTCGCGTGGGAACAGCAGGTGGCCGAGGCGCTCGCCCGGCGCCGGCGGGACATAGACCGTGGTGGATCTATCGGCCAGCACGCGCCGGCCCGCCTGGGAATCAAGCGACGCCCAATGAATGCCGCTTTGTTCCCCGGCCCTGAAGGTGGTGTAGAAGAAGTGGCGGCCGTCGGGCAGGAAGGCGGGAGACCGTTGGTAGAGCCCGCCTTCCAACCGGGACGCTGGCGACGGCACCCCGCCGGCCGCCGAAACCCTTTGGAGTGCGTCGGTCAGGCTGGGGTTAAAAAGAATGACCCCGTCGCGATTCCACGTTCCGGCGCGGCCGGCCGCGGCGTCGCACAGGGTTTGCGCCGGACCGCCGGCGGCCGCGATCTTGCGGAGCTTGCCCTGGGCGAAGAATGCGATGTGGCGGCTGTCGGGCGACCAGAACGGAATGATGGCGTCGTCGGTTCCCGGCAAAGGCTGGGCCTCCAGGGCGTCGAGGGGCCGCAGCCAAAGCTGGCGCTTGCCCTCGGCTTCGAGGGCCAGCGCCAGGTAGCGCCCGTCGGGAGAAACCGCGAAGGTGTACACGGAGGTCTTCGCCGGCGCCGCAACGGAAAACCGCACCGCACGCTCCGCCGGCGCGGCCTCGCGAAAGTGGACGAAGGCCAGGGCGGCGAGGGCGGCGACGGCGAGAACCAGGGCGCCGGCCAGGGCCGCTAGCCGGCGGGCGGACTGGGGCGACGCCGCGGCGGGACGAGGCGCCGGCTCGGGAGACGCGGCCAGCGGATCTTCGAGCAGAATGCGGGCCTCGCCGATGGCCTGCAGCCGATGCCGGGAATCTTTGTCCAGGCAGCGCCGCAGCAGCTTGCCGATGGGGGCGGGGAGGCCGGCCGGCAGGGCCTCCCAGGGCGGCTCTTCCTTCATCACCGAGGCGAGCGTCTCGGGGACGGTCTCGCTGGAGTATACCGGGCGGCCGGCCAGCATCTCGAAGAGGACCACGCCGAAGGCCCAGATGTCGGAACGGCGATCCGCGGGCTTGCCCTTGGCCTGCTCGGGGGACATATAAGCAGCAGTACCCAGAATGACGCCGACGCGGGTGGCGGCCAGGCTGAGGGTCGGGGAGTTGGGGAGTCCGCTCTGGCCCGGCTCGTCGTCGAGGGCCTTGGCCAGTCCGAAGTCGAGGACCTTCACGTTGCCCTGCGGCGTGACCTTGATGTTGGCGGGCTTGAGGTCGCGGTGGATGACGGCGCAGTCGTGGGCGTACTCGAGGGCGTCGGCCAGTTGGCGGGCGATGGGGAGCGCCTCGTCGAGGGGAATGGGGCCGTCGGCGATGCGCTGGGCGAGCGTCGGCCCTTCGACCATTTCCATGACCAGGGCGCGCGTGGATTCGGATTCCTCCAGGCCGTGGAGGATGGCGATGTTGGGGTGGTTGAGCGAGGCCAGCAACTGGGCTTCGCGCTGGAAGCGGGCCATGCGCTCGGCGTCGCGGGCGAAGATCTCGAGCAGGACTTTGAGGGCGACGTCGCGGCCGAGGCGGGTGTCGCGGGCGCGGTACACCTCCCCCATGCCTCCGGCGCCGAGCGGCGCGAGGATCTCGTAGGGACCCAACCGGTGGCCTGGTGTGAAGGTCATCGAGGCGTCAGGCGATCATAACACGCCGGGAGGTTTTTGGATTTGGTGACACGTCGGCGTGGGTGTGCGATGGAAGTGCTCCGAGCCGGCTATCCGGGGAGCGGCTCCCGCGGATAGCCGGGGTGTGTGGATCCTACTAGGAAGCCTTATCGGCTGGGAGGCGGGAGAGGTGAATCGGCGCCCATTCAAGGGCTGCTCTCCCAGCGGGGCCCGCCGTTCGGATCCAGCTTGTCGATCGATCGACCACTTGTTCCCGCTCCTCTCCTCGTCCCCGCAGGGACCCGAAGAGCGGCTAGCCTGTGTGCGGCGGCGCCCCGAGGAATCGGGGCGGCTTACTGTCCGCCAGAGGCGCAAACACCAAACTACGGAGCGCGTTCCGGAACGCTCGCGAATCTACTTTCAGAATACAGCCTAGTGGGCGGCGGGGAGGCCTGGCCGGCCGGCAGGTGGCTGAAAAGAAAGGGAAGATTTTTCGGAAAACGGCGTGACCCGAGGATGGCGGCCGACAGCGGCGGAATCTGGCTGCGACTGAACGCCGACCGCGCCGGAACCGCGCCTCTCGACTCCCTCAGCGTGGCTTACACCTTCGACGGGGAGCGCGAAGGGATCGGCAAGGCCCCGTAGTGGTGGTGCTGGGGCCGCCCTTAGGGGCGCGCGCGGGACGACCTGGCGCTTGACCAGCAAGTCAGTGAGGCTCCGCTATTCGGGCCAGAAGCCGGTATCGAGAATCTCGTCGAGCGGGAAGGGGCACTTGGCGGGGAAGGTGTTCGCCGGCAACTCGGTTTCGTCGACCGCATCGGCGACGGCTCGCGCGTACGCCTTGGGGAGATTGAAGGCCCGACGCAGACCGGGCATCGACTCCATCAAGTCGGCGATATCCCGGCGCTGGGTGTTGATGGTGGCCCGCCAACTCGGGCCGCGTCCGCCCGGCTGGAACTTCCACTTCAGCAAGTGCATCACCAAGACCGCCAGCCGGCTCTGTAGTTCGCGCTGTTGGCTCTTGCCCATGTCCTCGACCTCCTCAGCAATATGGGCGATGTCGGCTTCCGCGAACCGCCCGGCGCGGAGCAGCTCGGCGTTGCGCTGAGTCCACTCGAAGAAATCCTGGTCGTAGAGGTCTTTGACCTGTGGCTCGGCGACTTCGGGCTTCATGAGAACAGTATAGCGCCTCGCGGCCGACGCCGGCGTTTGAGCTTCCGGAATTCACGGCAAACGGCGCCCTTCGATCGTGTGCCGGACCTCGCCGACCTATCGCGCCCGGGGCGTAGATCTGGAGGGCATGGATCTGGAATGGCGGACCGGGCCGGCCGGCCAGTTCCCGGCCAGCGGGAAAACCCCGTACACCAAGCCGGTGGCGGTTCTGATCAGCGCGGCCACCGCCGCCGAGGATTTCTGCGTGGCTTTCGACGGCATGAAGCGGGGCAAGATGATCGGTGAGCCAACCCCTTCTCCGGCACCTGGAAGTTGACCTGGTAGACCCCCACCAACCCAGGCGCCAGGCCCGAGTAGGAGACCGGCAGCAGGCGGTTGCCGAGCGTGATCATGGTGTCGTTTTCAGGGTAGGAATCCGCTGTGTTGCCATCGCGGCCGCCACACCGCGCTGGAGTGGGCGCAGCGTGGCCGACTGCATTGGTGAAGAACTACGACAGGGTGGCAACGAGACGTTTCCATTCCTCCACGCTCTGCCGGACGTCATAGCAACGCTCCGCCATCCTGCGCCCCTCCAGGCCGGCGGCGCGCCGCTCCTCCACACTGTCCACCAGTTTGCACAGCCGGACGTAGTCGAACCCATCCGTAACCGGCAGTCCGGCCCACGCGGCCGTGGAAGTTTTGTTGTTGCTCTTGAGACGGCCGAGAGGGCCGGGGTGTGGAGGCAGAAGGGCGATGTCCGCCGACAGCAGGTCGGCGTGAAAGCTTTCCAGCCGCCACCGGCGATGGATCACCGGAAAGCGAAGTCCCTTCATTTCCAGGTCCGGTCTTTCATCCAGGACCAGAAGCGCAAAGCGCCTGCCGTGAGCCCACAGGCGGTCCAGAACGGCGAACGTGCCGTGAAGAGCGACACGATTGTCGGCCCATCCGAACCAGATCAGCACAGGAGGGTTGGCGAGAGCATGCTCCTTGATGGTCGGATGAAACTCGGGATCCTGTCGATCGGCAATGACCCACGGGGAGTGAAGCGGGAACGCGGTCTCGAAGTCCTCCGCGAGCGCGGAGGTGGAACACACGGCGCGGTCAACGTGCTGGGCCATGTTGGCGTGCTCCTCCGGGTAGAACCACCAATACGGGTCGCAGAGATCCCAGACTACCTTGCAGCCGCGTGCTCTTAGATACCGGGCCAAGCGACAGGTGTCGGCACGGAATGCTTTCTGGAATACGATGACATCCGCGTCGCCGGGGTCGTCGGCGCGTTCCAGTACTCTGGCCTCCGGCCAGTACTTTGCAACCCAGAAGCAGCGCATGCGCGCGCTGGAGGTCTCGACCGACCTGTAGGCAACAAACGACACTTGCATTGCCGGCGCAACCTCCTGGTCTCGGCGAGCTCCCAAGCCAGGTCCATGTTACTATCATCACCAGCACCTGGAAGCCAAAACCATCCAGCATGACGGCAGATTCCTGGATTCGCGTTCGGAAGCTTTGCCAGATTGCGGTCGGCCTCCCCGGCGAGGAGCGAGAGAAGTTCCTCCGTGAGAACACCGCGAGCCCCGAGGAGCGGGCCGCCGTGGAGCGCTTGCTGCAGAACCAAGAGGCTCCGACTGCACTCGACCTGGAACCCGGACGGAACTGGACTGCGGACACGGCCGGGAGCGAGCTGCCGTTCGCAAAACTGTCGCACTACAAACTGCTGGATCGGCTCGGCGAAGGAGGGATGGGAACGGTATACCTTGCCGTGGATGAGCGCCTCCATCGCCAGGTGGCGATCAAGCTGCTCCGCCCCGACCAGAGCAGTCGCCCGGAACGCCGCAGCCGCTTCTACAAGGAAGCGCAGGCCGCCTCCGCTCTCAACCACCCCAACATCATCACCATTTACGAGATTGATTCCGACCAAGGCATCGACTACATCGCCATGGAGTACGTGGCCGGCAAAACCGTCCGCACGCTCATCGCCGAGAGTCCGCTTGACCTGAAGAAAACCCTGCGCTACGCGATCCAGATTGCCGATGCTCTCTCCGTGGCTCACGCCGCGGGCATCGTCCACCGCGACCTGAAGCCGGCGAACGTGATGGTCACGGAGCGAGGCTTGGTCAAGGTTCTTGATTTCGGACTGGCCAAGCTGACCGAGACTTTCGGAGAGGATCCGGAGACGATTCACAAGACGGTGGAGGGCACAATCCTCGGCACCATTTCCTACATGTCGCCGGAGCAGGGTCAGGGCAAACCGGTGGATGCGCGCTCGGACATCTTTTCCTTCGGCGCCCTGCTCTACGAAATGATCACCGGGCGGCTGGCATTCCCGGGTGATAATCCTCTGGCCATTCTGTCCGCCATTCTCAACGCCCAGCCGCAGCGCCTTCGCGACGTGATCCCAGAAGCGCCGGCGGCGCTCGACGAGATCGTCGCAGGCTGCCTTCACAAAGATGTTGCCGGCCGAACGCAGACCATGGACCAGGTGAAGCTTGCCCTGGAGGACCTCGCGCCGCAACTCGCTCTGTCGGGGTCCGTCTCTGCTATCGAGCGTTTGGCGCGGGAGCCTGCTTCTGTTGCGCGTCCGCCGCGCCTCTCGCTGAGGCGCTATTGGGCGGCGGCACTCGCCGTCCTGTTCGCGGGAGCTGTCGGATACGCCGTGTGGTCGCGCGGCGCGAAGCGCGCGACCGCCCCGGACGAAATCGTCCTGTCCCGGTTGACGTCCGACGCCGGCTTGACGGCGTTTCCGGCCATCTCGGAGGATGGCCGGATGGTGGCGTACGCCTCGGACCGGGCCCGCTCCGGCAACCTGGACATCTGGGTTCAGCAGGTCGGCGGAGATGCCATCCGCCTCACCTCCCACGAAGCCGACGAGTACGATCCCGAGTTCTCTCCCGACGGGACCAAGATCCTCTACCGCTCGGAACGGGATGGGGGAGGGGTTTACATGGGTTCGACGATGGGAGGGGAACCCCGGTTGGTGACCGCCGGAGGCTACAACCCCCACTTCTCGCCCGACGGGTCTTCCATCCTGTACTGGAGCGGCCGGGAGGGAAGCTTCATTCCTGGTTCCGCCAGCATGTACGTGATTCCCGTGCAAGGCGGCCAGCCGCGGAGGATCGAAGTCGATATGGGTGCGGCCCTGTATCCCATCTGGGTGCCGGACGGGCAGCACATCCTGTTCGCGGGCAAGGGCGGCCACGGTCAAGGCCAGCGCCTGCCAGTGGACTGGTATATCGCTGCGGTGAGCGGTGGCCCGGCCTATACCATTGGCGCCGCCGCAGCGTTCCGCGAGCGCAAGATGAGCGACCCGCTGTGGCGGTACTTCCCCGTCCCGATTTGTTTTGTCCCGGACGGCGAGCAGGTGATCTTCACTGCGTTGTCGGGCGATAGCACGAATCTTTGGGAACTCCCGGTCTCCTTGGCCAACCGTCGGGTGGCAGGAGAGCCTCGCAGGTTGACCAGCGGTACGGGTTTGGAGACGCACCCTTCTTTTTCGGGCGACGCGAAACGCCGGACCTTTGTCTATTCCAGCCTGGCGGTGAACGCGGACATCTGGAGTTTGCCCATCGAGGAGGAAACCGGCCGGGTCCTCGGCGAGCCCGACCGGGTCACGCAGGAGCTCTCCCACGAGGTGTTTCCCAGTTTGTCGGCAGATGGCAAGAAAGTCGCATTCAACTCCTCGCGTCCGGGCTCGTGGCAGGTGGTCGTGCGCGATCTCGAGACGGGGAAGGACGCCGTCCTGGCTAACAGCACCTACCGGTGGCTACAGCCCAAGCTCGGCCCGGACGGGACGAGAGTCGCGTACTGGGATCTCGACGCTCAGCTCAAAACCTACACCGTCAAGATGGTGAGCACGAGTGGAGGCGCCGCTCAGACCATTTGCGCCGACTGTGGCCCCGCCACGGACTTTTCCCCGGACGGCGGCAAAGTCCTTTTCGAGCCCATCAAGGGACGGGGAAGCGTGATGATGGCCGACACCAAAACCGGCGAGAAGATCGAGATGGTGCCGGCGCCCGATGATAACCACCTGCTCTTTGGCGGAAGGTTTTCGCCGGATGGGCGGTGGATCGCTTTTCATGCGTCGGTGGACATTGCCTTGAAACGCAGGATTTTTTTGGCGCCGGTTCAAAACGGTCGCGGTCTTGGCAAAGAGCACTGGATCTCGATTTCGGACGGAAACTCCGAGGACACCGAGGCGTCCTGGTCGCCCGGGGGCAACGTTTTGTATTTCCTATCGGACCGCGACCGATTCCGCTGTGTTTGGGCCCGGAGGCTGCATCCCCGGAGCGGGCAGCCTCAGGGCGAGCCTTTTCCCGTGCTCCACTTCCATCACGCCAAACGCTCGCTGAAGCACGGCGTCAACCGCTACGGCGCCGTGGGCGTCGGTGTGGCCCGCGGCCGTATGGTCCTGGCCTTCGGCGACCTTACCGGCAACGTCTGGATGAGCGCAGCCGCCGTCCAGTAGCCAACACCGCCCGTGGACGTTCTGTTTGTGACTTCCTTCGCCGCCGATATGTACCGTGCCACCGGGGCCGGCCTGATCGAGTCATTCCTGGCATCCGGCTCCGATGGGTCGCTGCTGGTCTGTCACGAGCAATGCGAACGAGAAAGAATTCCCGACCATCCGAAGCTGAGGAAGTACGATTTGAACGAATCGGAGTTCCTGCATTCGTGGCTCTTGTCGAACCAGGACGTCATTCCCGTTTCGCTCGGCGGCTCCGCAGGCCCGTGCGCGTGCCCCCGACCAGACTGGCCCTTCCGCGGGCACCAGCCGGGTTGCATCTGGGGTTGGTATAACAAGAACGCCTCCCGGTGGTTCCGCAAGATCGTGGCGCTGAATTACGCCCAGACCCTGACGGAATGCGACGCTCTGGTATGGCTCGATTCCGACTGCCGGTTCAAGAAGCGCCTGGAGGCTGAAACTGTCGAAGGTTGGTTCGGCGACGCCGCGGTCTTCGCCCACAAGAGCCCGGATCGCCCGGTTGTCGAATCGGGAGTGATGGGGTTCCGGATGAACGACCACGGCCGGCGCTTTCTCCGGGTGACCGCGGACCGCTACCGGTCAGGCGAATTTCGAAGCTGCCCGCGCTGGGACGACGGATTCCAGTTTCAGATTACTCTGGATCAGCACCCCGAGATCCCGCGCGTGGATCTGGCTGCCCGCGCGACCGGTGACGGCTTCGTGCTGCCCAACAGCCCGGCGGGAGACTACATCGAGCACAAAAAAGGGACCCATGGACGCTTGCGGGTGATGGTCTAGTATACTGGGGCGCTCTCCAAAGCCTTCTATGACACCCGACGCCGCGGGTCCGGATGGGGCTCCCCGCATCAGTGTTGTGGTCATCGCCCTGAATGAGGGCGAATATCTGCGCTCGACCGTGGAGAGTCTGGAGGCCACCCTGCCGCCGGACAGCGAGATCCTGGTCGTCGATGACGGCTCGGTGGACGGCTCGGCGGAGTTCTTGTCCGGCGCCGAAGGCGCGTTGCGGCTGGTTCGCTCCAACGGCCTTGGGGTTGCCCGAGCGCGCAACTGGGGCGCCAGACAGACCAAAGGGGATATCCTCGTTTTCGCCGACGCTCACATCCAGCTTCCCCCGGAGTGGCTTCCACCTCTGCTGGCGGCCCTGGATTCGCCCCAGGTGGGTGCGGTGGCGCCGGCCGTATACGATCTCGACGCCTCTCAGAACAAGGGCTTTGGTCTTTATCTGAAAGGTCCTGACCTGCGCGCCGGATGGCTCCACCGGCGAGGCAATGAGCCCTACCCGGTGCCGATCGCTCCCGGTTGTTGCCTGGCCATGCGGCGGGAAATCTTTCAGGCCACCGGCGGCTTCGACGATGGCCTACTATCCAGAGGTGGCGTGGACAACGAGCTGGGTCTGCGCTTCTGGCTGCTCGGGTATGAGCTGCGCATCGTGCCCAGCGTAGCAGTCGGTCATCTGTTCCGAAGGGTCTCACCGTACTCGGTGAGCTGGACCACGTATCTTCACAATGGCATTCGTCTGGCGCTCCTCCACCTGGGAACCGACAGGATCGCCCGCGTTCTGGAAGCCCTTGAGAAACACAGTGCGTTCCAGGCCGCCCTGGCCCTTGCGAAACAGGGCGAGATCGGTCCCCGCCGCGCCGAACTGGAGGCTCGCCAGGTTTACAGTGACGACTGGTTTTTCCAGCGCTTTGGGCCAGAATGGTAGACTGAAAAGCAAAAAGGAGAAAAACATGCCTTACGACCCTAAGGATCCGCCCCCGACCACGCCGCCGCCTCCAACCACGCCGCCGCCTCCAACCACGCCGCCGCCTCCAACGACCCCGCCTCCGGGCAATGGAAGGTGAACCCCAGCAGGGCTCGATTCGCCCCGGGCCCGGCAAGCAGCCGCGGAGGGGACCGCCCCAACCGGCTTACACCACGCACAAGAGGCGTGCGGTCTGGTTCCAGGCGCGCGCCGACGCTGGGGTCGAGGCGGACATAGACAATCTCGTCTCCGAACGGGCCAGGATGAAAGGAGCGCCCGGTCTGGACTGGGACTTTGTCGGTCCGTCGAACATCGGCGGACGAGCGTCGAGCCTGGCGGTGCATCCCACCGAACCGGATGTCGTGTATCTGGGGGCGGCCGGCGGAGGCGTCTGGATGAGCCACGACGCCGGCCAGCACTGGAAGCCACTCTGGCACTTTGAGGACGTCCTCAGCATTGGATCGCTGGCCATCGATCCGCAAAACCCGGACGTCTTGTACGCGGCAACCGGCGAGGCGAACCTCACCGGCGACAACTATCCCGGGGTGGGCATCTACCGCTCCGCGGATCAAGGCTTGTCCTGGGACTTGCTCGCTTCCTGCAAGGACAGCGGTATCCCCCAGCGCATCGGAGCGATGGCCATCGATCCGGCCAATACACAGCACCTGGTGATCGGCGGCGTCAGCTTCACCGGTGAAAAACCGGGGGGGATGTTCTCCTCGACCGACGGCGGCCAGACCTGGAGGCGGGAAGTCGCATTCGCCGCCGGAAACTACCGCTGCCACTCCATTGTGTTCCACCCGGCAGGCGGAATCCTCTACGCCGCTATCGACGCCAGCGGGGTGAACAGCGGAATCTGGCGGTCCACCGACAACGGCGGCACCTGGATCCCACTCCGGGAGGGATTGCCGCCGGGCGACGCCTTTGGGCGCGCCAGCCTGGCGATCTGCCGGTCTCATCCCGAGCACCTTTATGCTCTCGCCGCCGACAGGAAATCCTTGGTCTTGGGCGTGTTTCGGACTATCAACGGCGGAGAAATCTGGAGCGCTGTCGGGTGGGAGTACTTCGGCCGCGAGGAGCAGGTATCGTACAACAACTGCATCGCCGTTCACCCGGATGACCACGACTTTGTCATCTGTGGCGGCGTCGACCTGCACCGCACCACCGACGGCGGCAAGACCTGGACACAGGCGACCGAGTGGACGGCCACCCGCAATAACGGCGGCTATGCTCACGCGGACCATCACGCGGTCGTGATCCCAACCACTGCCCCCAACTACATCTACGACGCTAATGACGGCGGTATGGACTTCAGCATGGACGGCGGCATCACCTGGGTAAACCGCAGCGATACCCTGGGTGCCACGATGTTCTATGCCATGGACGTGGCCCAATCCGACGGCAACCACTACGGGGGCGGGACCCAGGATAACGGTTCTGTGGTAACCGACAGCGGCCGCGCCGATCGCTTTTTCCAAGTCCTCGGCGGCGACGGCGGCTGGATGGTCTACGACCCCACCGATCCCACCCATCTTTACGCCTCGTACGACCACATGCACATCTACAGGCACCGCGCCAGCGACGGCTGGATCGACGTGACCCCCGATGACGCGACCCCCAGCGAACGCGGAGCGGTTTGGATGGCCGAAATCGTCATGGACCCGAGTTGCCCCACCACGGTGTTCACGGCTTCCCAGCGCATTTGGCGCACCCGCAATGACGGCGAGTCGTGGACCCCGGTCTCCCCGGTTCTCGACAGCAGCGTGGTTACCGCTCTGGAGGTGTGCAAATCGAATCCCAGAATCCTCTACGCTGGGACGCACAACGGAGGAGTTTTCAAGAGTTCAGACGCAGGGAATAGCTGGTCGCAGAACCTCGCCGGCGCGCTGTTGCCCGGAAAGGTCGTTACCGGCATCAAAGCCTCCCCGATCTCCCCGGACGTGGTCTTCGCCTGTGTCGCCGGCGTGGACCTCTCCCGCCCGTATCCGCACGTCTACCGCTCCCTGGATGGTGGGAAAACCTGGGAGGACGCTGATCATGGCCAACTGCCCAATGTGCCGCACCATTCGCTGGCCTTCCAGGATACGGCGCCGCCTTATGCGCTTTTCGTTGCCAGCGATGCGGGTGTGTTCCAGTCGCCCGATCTGGCCAATACCTGGACGAACATCTCGGGGAATCTGCCCCACGTTATGGTCACCGACCTGGCCTATCACACGAAAGACAGCACCTTGACGGCGGCGACATACGGCCGGGGACTGTGGCGCCTCCGGATCGGATGAACCAGCGGAAAGGCCGTCGGCTATAGCGGCAGCGTAAGACGAAAGCCTGAGACCGAACAGGGACCCAGGTTCCATTGCCAGCAAAGTCGCCTGGCGGCGGACTTGCCAGCTTACACGATGAACTGTAGGGCCATATCCCGATGATAACCAACTTTCTGCATCATCGCCGTATCCTTGGCCCTCTTCGTCTGCTGGTGCCGCTCCATAGTCGTTCTCCTGCTCCAAACTCCATCGGCCTCTGACTGCGCGTCCAAGGTGGCGCAAGCCAACCGGCTCAGCTTCCCTCAGGTTCGCCAGCAATTGCATGAGTCCTCGCAAACCGGCAAACTTGGTAACCTGCAAGAAGCCTCGGGGGTCACCTCAAAACCGGCCAACGGAAATCGAGCGGGAAACCGGCATCCGGCGGCAACAGATACTTCAGGACCCTGAGGCTTCTTGCAG
>Ga0247727_10011659_pt1 | contig 15275 bp, 6 predicted proteins | sample WisWelCaveWW1625_FD_202498 | JGI IMG/M metagenome (GOLD analysis project Ga0247727, IMG submission 202498) | Biofilm microbial communities from Wishing Well Cave, Virginia, United States - WW16-25 | ecosystem: Environmental > Aquatic > Deep subsurface > Groundwater > Cave microbial mat | place... | reverse complement strand
TTCTTTGAAGGCTTCGATCACCGTGTCGGCTTTGAATTGGGGGGAATAACGTTTTCGCATGGCTGCTATTTTATATCTTATTTCAACCCGTTTGACTGTCTGAATTTACGGGTCCATTATACCTCATCCGTTGGCAGTCCATCCGATGCGTTGACACCACCAACATCGAAGCATGCGCGGGGCTTATGCGCGCGGCTATAGACGCAGTGCTTCTCGCCATATCTCTCACTTCAATGTGGCTCTGTACGCAATTGGATCGAACTTGAATTTTTCGATAAATTGGCTACCAGAATATGGATGCAATTTAGGTTCAATGGAAAGTGCAGAAGTGATTATACAGATGACAAAGTCGGAGTTGGTTTGAGCTTCGCGGAATTCTCTTTGAGTAATGATGAAAGCTACATCTTCTCCTCCAATCCCTTTAACCTCCACGCATTGCACCATTGACCCTTTACTGCAATTCAAATCGTATCCGATCTTTTCATTTTCTACAGATTCGACTAGCCAATCTCGCCCCTCATACCAATTGGTTACAAATAGAATGGCAGCGCGTTCAACATCGCGTTTCGTCTCTGTATCGGCAAACCCAGTGCCTGTTCTAACATACGTTTCAATCTCGTTAGCTTGTCGAAGGCTTTCGTCTTCAAACTCTTGGAGGAACTTTTTTGGATCAGCAGTTCCATTGATTTGATATTCCTTTACGCTCCAATTCCAAGCGTCTTGGAAAACTTGTTCATCATCCCATCCGAGTTCATCGTTGAACCGAAAACCGATTACCATCCAGTTATCTTTACCTAGATTCCTGTATCGATTTCTTGTTCCGCGCTTTGCTTTAAGTGCATCATTCCAACCTTGCCTAAAAGCACCTTTGTGGTGATAGGTTGGATTTGAATGTGCCATATGCGTCTCCATTCAGCAACAACAATATACTTCTCGGACTATTTGTTCGGGAAGCATCCCAACTTGGAATGCTTCCCGTATCTTTTCGTTTGGATATGCAAATTAGCGCGCGTTACGCCCCCCTCTCCTGATCCGCCGCCAGCACTTGCTCCAACACTTTCACCTGAAATTTTCTGCCGATGACGGACGCGATTTGCAAAACGCGTTTCGCGTCTTCGGGCAGGCGGTCAATGCGCGCAATGAGAACACCTTGCAGCGTGTCGGGAATGTCAATCGTGTTGATCGGTTTCGCCACAACCCAGTTGCCATCTTGGCGCGCCAGATTGCCGCGATCAATCAACATGCGAATCACTTCTTCGACAAAGAACGGATTGCCTTCGGCTTTGGCGAGAATCAGCGCGCGCACCGTTTCGGGCAGCGATTCGATTTCCAAAAGATTCGTCACCAGCTCTTGCGAATCCTTGTCGGACAATGGCGCGAGATGCAATTCCGTCATGCCCGCGCCCGCGATTTCGCGCGCTTGCGTCACGAGTTTCCAGCCCGCCGCGTCTTTGTCGGGGCGCGTGATAAAGGCAAACACAACGGGCGCTTCGGCGACGATGGGTGTGACTTGGGAGAGGAGTTCGACGGACGATGGGTCAGCCCAGTGAATGTCCTCGCACACAATAATCAGCGGCGACGATGCCGCGCACGTTTGCAAAAAGCGTTTGTAGGACGCCACATACTTTGCTTGCAGCGCGGGTCCGTCGAGATATTTCACGCGCGCCGCCATGTCCTCTTCCAATTTCACGCCGAGCAAATGTCCGAGAAACGGGTACACCTCTTTCATTTCATCGGCGAATAAATTTTCCATCGCTGTTTTCAACGCGATGTGCGTTTCTTCTTCCGTCGCGCCTGCGGGCGCGCCGACGAGCGCGCGCAAAACATCCGCGCTCAAATGATGAGCCATCGAAGAACCATACGACAAGCAGCGCCCTTCCACCCACCGCAGGCGAACGAAACCGCGTTCGTTCGCTACACTGTCCACGTCCAACAACGCCGCTTTGCGCCATTCGGCAGTGAGCCGCGATTTGCCAAGCCCCGCTTCACCAATCACTGCCACACACGAACCGTGTCCCATTTTTACATCGTCGGTAATTTGCAACAGCGTCGAGTACTCGCGGCGGCGTCCCACCATCGGCGACGAGAGTCCCGCGATGCCGCGCGTTTTGATTGCGCCGCGTTTCGCTTCCAACACGCGATAGACATGCACAGGTTCCGCCTTGCCTTTGATTTCCATTAGCCCTTTGTCCTCAAAATCGAATAAGGCGGGCACGAGCCGATGCGTGTTTTCGGTAATGAAAAGCGTGTTGGGGTCAGCGGACGATTGCATCCGCGCGGCGAGATTGATCGCATCGCCCATCGCGGTGTATTCAAATTTGTAATCGCTGCCGATGTTGCCGACAACGACGAGACCCGTATTCAAGCCGACGCGCACCGAAAAATCCATCCCGTACTGTTTCTGAATTTTCTCGCGGTACGTTTCGATATTTTCAATAATCTCCAATCCCGCGAGAATCGCGCGCTGCGGATCATCCTCGTGCGCCAGCGGCGCGCCAAAGAACGCGAGAATCGCATCGCCCATCAAACGCGCGACAGTTCCTTCGTAATCATGCACGGGCTTGATAAGATACTCGAACGCGTTGTTCATGATCTCTGCCCATTCTTCGGGATCGAGCTGCTCCGCCATCGCAGTCGAACCCTTGACATCGCAAAACAAAATCGTCACGATGCGGCGTTCGCCCTCGACCGCGCGCGTCGCGCGCGCGGCGTCCAGTTTCGCGGCGACTTCCTTTGTCATGAATTTTTCGACGAGCGCATCGCGCGCCGAAGCAATGGGCGCCGAAACGGACGCCCCTACATTTGCGCCCCTCTCCTGCGTCGTGGGAGAGGGGCTGGGGGTGAGAGAGAACCCGCAGTTATTACAAAATTTCGCGCCTGCGGGATTTAGGGTGTTGCAATTTGGGCAGGTGCGCTGTTGGGCTTGCCCACAGTTGGAACAAAATTTCGCGCCTTGCGGATTTTCAGTGCCACAATTCCAGCATTTCATTTGGTTGCTCCTTTGGCGAATGGCGTATCGCGTATCGCGTATCGTGTATCGCGTATCGTGTATCGCGTATCGTGTTTCTCGTTTCTCGTTTCTCGTTTCTCGTTTTCACGTTCCACGAAATTATTTACGTTTGAAAATGTTGCCGATGCGCTCACGGAGACTTGACGGATTAGGCAAATCAGAGCGAGACACGTCCTCCGCTCGGTCATCATCGGCTGTTTCGTCGGCGCGGCGAATTTGTCCGAGCAGCACAGAGTAAAGAAAACGATTTTCGGCGGGTTCGATTTCGCGCAAATCACCTCGTTCGATTCGCAGCAGCGCGGCTTCGGTAATGCCCGCCGCAACCCACTCTTGTTCAATCGCTTCGAGATCGCGTTCCATTGCCGAGAGGCGTTCGTCGGTCATGATTTCGCGGAGGTTTTGTTCAATGATGCCCGCGAGGCGTTGAGCAGATTCAGAAGATATCTCTGTCGAGGGATTCCAACGCTCGGCAATGGCTAACCTGTTGATTTTTTCTACAACCTGCGCCAGTTCTGTTTCCGTAAAGAGTTCAAGTTCCATCTCGCCTGCATACAGCGCGCTCTCAAATTCATCTATCACATCGCCAGTCATCTCTTGCATCTGTTCCAGCATGGAGGGCGGAATCGTAAGCGAGTTTGTGAGTTCTTGAATCTTTTGTGGGTCTTGCAGTAACTCAAGGAGCTGTTGTTCGTCTGCTTCGGGATTCTCTTTTTTCACCAATTGCATCAGTATATCGGTCGCTTTTTCATAGCGCTCAAATGCTGCTGCTTTCGCCTCTTCAAAAATCGCAGAGACCAAGGCGTTCGCGCCCCAGGGTAGCTCTTTTTGATCGAGCAGCGTGCGAACGATCAAGGTTTGTTCGAGTTTTTTCGTGTCCTGCCCTTTCATCAGCCGCCGCAAGAGCGCGTCATAGCGTTTCAAGAAATCTTGCCGCCGCTCACGCGTCAATACCTGCTCCAACACCTCAATCCGCATGTCGTCATAGGTCGTTTGAACTTCTTCTGCGCCGCGTTTTTTCGCCCGTTCGAGCAGCGGCTCATATTTCGGCAAGAGCCGATTGATGGCGCGCCCCACTTCATCGGGTTCAAAATGAAAATCGCGCAATTCGGGTTCGTCGCGCAATTCTGCCGATTCCATCATCGCGCGCATGAATTGTTGTTCGTTTGAAAATGGATTCATGCGCGCGAGCTTTTCCATCACCTTTTGCGCTTCGGGTGAAACCCCTTCGCTAAGCCAATCGGGCGGCGCATTGCCACGCGGCTTTTGCGCTAATTTTTGCTCTTTGCGGAGACGTTGTTTTTTACCCATCGGAAGAAAGGATGAAGGATGAGGGATGAGGGATAAAAGGGTGTTCATCCTTCATCCCTCATCCTTGAATTTCACGGACACACCTGAAACGACACCGACAAATCCGCGCCGTTCGCGCGTTTGAAGGGAATGCGTCGCGACTGATCATCTACAAAAACAACGCGGGCGCGAAACGGCTCGCACGGACCACCGCCCGCGACTTTCCAGCTATCGCCTGTCGCGCGTTCGTTCGTGCCATTGGGGATTTCACGTTGCAGCGCATCGGCTTGTCCGTACGGTTTCGCTTCATTTTGACGGAAAATTTCCACAAGCCATTTGTAATTTTGCGCGCGTCCCGTAGAATTGAGAAACGTTGCAAAAAATGTCACGGGCTGCCCGCGTTTGGGCGCAGCGGGCGTGAAACGCAATTTTGTCACATACACGCCAGGTTTCACCGCGACGGTGGCGGCGACGGTGGGCGCGCTGACGGAGGAAGGGGTTGGCGTTGGGACAATGATTTGTGAGTCGGGCGTCGCGGTGGGGGGCGGTGGGGTGAATGTCGAAATGGTGAGTTGGTCAAAACCGATTTCGGTGTTGGGTTCACCATTGTAAAAAAAGAATCCCGTCACGCCGCGCGGAATATTGATGTCTGTCACGCTGTTGAGATATTCGTCGTTCAAATAAAAATCAAATTTGCTGCCGCGCATCACGACTCTGAAAAAATTATCATCTCCCACGCGCACGATGGGCGATGCGGTGTATGGAATTAAATCGGTGTACTTTTCATTTTGATACAGCGAAACATTGTACTTGCCGTCTTGCGTGACCGTGAACACATAATAGCGCGTGCCGTCGGTGTTCGCGCGAAAGACCACGCCGTATTCGTACTTGCCGCTGCCTTTAATGAAATAGCCGTTCGCCTCCAACACCGCGTCGTCATATTCCCCCTCAACGTACGAATAACGCGTTGTCGCCACCTTGTGCTGCATATAGTATTCGCCAAAATCGCAGCCGTACTCGCGTGTTTCATTGCTCCCTGCAAACAGCGGACAAGTATCCGCGAAAAAATCCGCGTGGAACGCGACAAAGGTTTCGGGAATTGTGGATGTAGCCACACTTGTCGCGATGGGTGTCGCAGTGTCGAGCGTCGGAGGATTCGTCGGTTCAAAAGTCGCGAGTGGTGTTTCGATGGATGTTGCGGTGGGGGTATCGGCGATGGCAACGGACGTCGGCGTCGCAGTGCGAAATAAATTTACTTGCGTCGAGATAATGCCCGTCGCATTGAGCAATGTGTACGCGATCACGCCGCAGACGCAAAAGAGCACAATCGCGCCAAGCGCGATGAGTAACACGATGTTTGTGGAACGTGGGGGAGTGGAAGAAGGATTCGTCATACGCTTTCCCTTTCCATTTGTGCATGATGCAAAAATTGTGCGCGCGCCGCGTCATCCGAAAACAGGTTCGCAATTTCATGCAGCATCTCATTTTGCTGCGCGCGTTTTTCTTCCGCCGCGTCTACGCGCTGTAATTCCATCAAACTTTCCGCCGCCGCGCGGCGCGCCTCCAAAATCGTCGGGCGCATTTTCAATGTTTGCGCGCGTTGTTCCGCGTCGGCAAAACATTCTAGCGCGCGCGCATGATTTTTTTGCGCGGCGAAAAATTTTCCTTCTGCCAACGCGACGATGGCTTGGAACGGACGCATCGCGGTTTCCTCCGCGATTGCGCGCGCTTCGGCAACATATTTCTCTGCCGCGTCAAAATCGCCGCGCTGCTGCGCGAGCTGTGCAAGCCCGAGCAAATTGCGCGGACGCATCACGAGGCGGAAAAAAGAGGGATGCGTGAGCGCGCGTTCAAACAAATTTTGCGCGGCGTCGAAATTGCCCAGATTCACCGCGCACCAGCCAATGTCCGCCCACGCGCCGCCGTTCGCCATGCCGCCCGCGGGACTCTCGGAAAGTGTGAGCGCGTGTGTGTGCAGCGCCAACGCCGTTTCACGATCCGCGCCCGCGTCGAACATCACACTGCCGAGCGTCGCTTCCGCCCACACGGACAGCATTGGCACAAAGCCCTCGAACGGCGCGGCAACTTGCTGCGCTTGCTGCAATACCGCCAACGCCGCGCCATAATCGCCGCGCTGCCAATGAATCCACCCCGTTTCCCATTTTCCAATCACGACTAGGATCGCCAAGCCAATACGTTCCGCGATCTGCGCGGTTTGTTCGCCCGCCTCCAGCGCCGCATCCAAATCGCCGTTGCGCCAATGAATCAACGCCTGCGTCGTCAAGATGCCCGCTTCAAATTCGCGGTTACCGATCGCTTGCGCCAATGCCATCCCTTCGAGCGAAACTTTCCACCCCTCCTCAAAGCGCGTCATGAACGTGTACGTGCTGGCAAGATGATCCAGCCCCCACGCGATTTGTTCTTGCACGTCAAGGTCTTTGCCCACTTGAATTGACTCGTCCATGTAATGCATCGCCTTGTCAAACTCTGACATGCCCACGCTGATGTGACAGCGAATGACAAACATTTCACCGAGACCCACTTTGTCTTGATATTCGTGCGCAAGTTCTTCGGCTTGCAATAATAACGGTTCCGCTTGTTCCATTTGCCCCATGCGTAACGCCAACAAATTCGCCTGTTTGTTCAATGCGGAAATTTGCATCAACGCGTCACCGCGTTGTTTGCCTTGCTCCAACATTTCTTGAAAAACGGAAACGGCGCGCGGCAGCTCGATGGTGAAACTCAACGCGTTGCCGATGCCTTCGTAGGCGCGGCGCAGCGCGGGAACATCATCCAACGACTGCGCGATTTCCTTGGCGCGCGTGTAATACGCCAACGCTTCGGTTGTCGCATACGCACGCGCGGCGCGATCAGCGGCTTGGAGAATGAACGGCAGCGCGCGTTCATTTTCTTGCGCGTCGAGCCAATGGCGCGCGATGTCATTCACGCGCTCCGCGTGGTGCGTTTGCAAATACGCCGCTGCGCGTTTGTGCAGCGCGCGCCGTTTCGCCATCAGCATCGAATTGTACGCGGTCTCTTGCGTCAACGCGTGTTTGAACAAATAGGAACGCAGCGGCGTGCGTTCCGTACGACGCACCAATTCGCGCGCTTGCAAGGTGTCGAGCGAGGGTTCGAGCGTCGCAGGCGAATCGTACAGATCGGTCAACGGCGCGTATTCAAATTCGCGTCCGAGAATGGAGGCGGTTTGCGCGGTGCGTTTCGATTCTTCATCCAATTTGTCCAACCGCGCGGTGATAACACCGGCGAGCGTGTCGGGAATCGCGATGTTGGAAATTTCACGCGTCGCGCGCCAACGTTCGCCATCGCGTATCACCAATTTTTGGTCGAGCAGCGAACGGATCACTTCTTCGACATAGAACGGATTGCCTTCCGCTTTTTTCAAAATCAACGCGCGCACGCTTTCGGGCAAATCCTCGATCTCTAAAAGATTGGCGACGAGTTCGCGGGAGGATTGATCGTCGAGAGGCGCGAGTTCGAGGAGCGTGGAGCGTGGAGCGTGGAGCGACAAAACGGATTCGTGAAACGTCCACGCGGGATCGGTTTTGTTGGGGCGGAGTAAATACAAAAACAGGAGCGGCGCGTTTTCGATGAGAGGGAGTAACGCGGTCAATAATTCGAGTGAGGACGAATCCGCCCAGTGCAAATCTTCAAACACAAGCACCGTCGGCTGCTGTGATGCCAACGCGCCGAGAGTTTGCGCGACAGCTTGCATGATGCGTCCGCGCAAGAACGGCGGCATGAGATAGCGCACGCGTTCCAAATCTTCACCTGTGAGTTCGATGCCCAACAAAGTTGCAAGGAACGGGGCAATTTCATTCGCTTGTGCACTCACGAGCTCATTCAATTTCGTTTTGATTTTTTCGTACGCGACAGAATCTTGATCGCCGACATGAATCTCAAAAATGTGATTGAACAAATCTACAAAGGGCGCGTAAGGCGTTTGCGTTTCGTAGGAGAGGGAGCGCGCCTCGAGCCAGCGTATCGCGTATGGCGTATCGCGTATCGCAGATGGCTCGTCCGCGTTTGTGATTTGCGATACGCGATTTGCGATACGCGATTTTCGCAATTCCGCGATGAGACGCGATTTGCCCAAACCCGCTTCGCCGATGACGGAAACGATTTGTCCGCGTCCGTTCAGAACATCGTTCACGCGTTCTTGCAGCGTGTTCAATTCGTGCGCGCGTCCGACGAGGGGCGACGTGAGACCGACGATGCCCCGCGTGGATTCGCGCGTTTCTTTTTCTTTCAGGACACGATACGCGTTGACGGGTTCAGCTTTGCCTTTGATGTTCAGCGCGCCGAGTGATTCCAAATCAATCGCGTGGCGGACGAGGCGCGCGGTGTTTTCGGCAATGACAATTGTGCCCGGTTCCGCGCTCTGTTCCATACGCGAGGCGAGATTGATCGCATCGCCCATCGCGGTGTACTCGACGCGCAGATCGCTGCCCACTTCGCCGACGACAACGAGACCTGTGTTGATGCCGACGCGAATGGCGAAATTTTCAATGCCGCGCGCGCGTTTCAATTCTTGCGCGTACTGCGCGATGTTGCCCTGCATCGCCAACGCGGCGAGACACGCGCGTTCGGGATCATCTTCGTGCCCAATCGGCGCGCCGAAAAACGCGAGGATCGCATCGCCCATCAAACGCGCGAGCGTGCCTTCATAGCGATAGACAGGTTCGATCAGCGCATCGAACGCGCCGTTCATAATTTCCAATATTTCTTCGGGATCGCGTTCTTCGCCCATCGCCGTCGAACCTTTCACATCGCAAAACAAAATCGTGACGATGCGCCGTTCGCCCTCCACGCGTCCCGTGCGCGATTGCAACAGGCGCGCGGCAAATTCTTTGGGGACGAGTTTTTCGAGGCGCGCGAGATCGGGGGAGGGAGCAGGTGACGGGTGACGGGTGACGGGTGACTGTTCACTGATTACTGATAACTGATTACTGACCCCCGTCGTCTGTAACTTGAATCCGCAGTTCTCGCAAAATTTTGCGGTGTTAGTGTTGGGGTGTTGGCAATTGGGACAAAGCATGGGAAACCTCCGAACGGTAAAATTGTGCTCACACTATACGGTGTTCGAGGCGCGTGCGCCAGACCAAAAAGTGTTCAATTGGTGTTCATTCGCGGAGGGATTTTTTGATCGTGTAAAGACTTTTTTCAGCCCGCGAACATGGTTCGCAATGAATTCAATTCAACGGAGCGCGCGGATGATGTGTTTATTCTAAACGAATTGAGGGGGTGGTCAAGGGGGTTGCATGAGAGTCTGAATTCGTCACGCACATACGAATCCCGTTAGATTCCGCAATTTGGGGGCACGATTATTTCAGGACTCATGAGGTACGAGATTACAAGACTTTACAAGAGAACGCCTTTTACGCGGAGCTGTGATATAGTGCGTCACCATTTCAAGGAGGATCGAATGAAAGTTAGAATAGCAGTTGTGAGTTTGCTCGCGCTCGTCGCGTTTGCGACGGTGGGTTGCGGGATGGTGCAAGGGATCACAGGCGGCAACAAAGGCGGCACGGTTGCGAATTTGTGGGCGGATGTGCCGCCGTTACCCAACGCGACGAAAGCGAACATTGATATTCCGCCGTTCGCAAATCTGCTTGTGCAAGGATTTATTCAGGCAGCGAATGCGGACGAAAACACGGACACCAAACTCGACAAGTTTGATTTCATTGCGTTTCAGACCGCCGATACGCCACAGCAGGTCAGCGAATTTTATTCGCAAGAAAAAATGACAGCGGCAGGATGGAATGAAACGGACAATCCCGGTTGTCAAACCGGCAGCGGCGAGGGGGTTGCAGGGGGCTTTTGCGCGTTCGGCAAAAAAGGCGACGCGGGCAAGGGGACGGTGCTGATCATTTTGCCCGTCCAAGACGACAGCACGAAACAGACGCAAGTGTTTTATTTGCGGTTTGAGGCGACCAAGAAATAACGTTGGGACAACCAGACCTGACAGGTTTTTGGATCTATCGCATCACGAGTCCCAGCTGTTACAATACACCACGGACGCGTGAAATGAGACATTCGTAGTAGAAACCTGTCAGGTCTTGCGACGAAAAACAGCAACTAACCAAAACCATAGGTGAGGTTCGATTCTCTGTAAAATAAACTCGGCGGCGGTGCAAACTGCTGCCGAGTTTTTTGTTGCAAAACATTTTGCAACGCGCACAAGCTGAATTCTTTATCTCGTTCCGTTTGGAGGTTACCATGCGTCGCTTTGATAATTTGCTCCCTCATTCTTCGGGACATGGCTTGCAAGTCGCGCTGGTTTTATTTCTGCTCATGTGCTTGTTCACTGCGAGCATTGGAGGGATACGAGCGCAAATTATTTCTCCGCTTCCAGAGGAGGGCGGGCGGGGACAAGCCGCCGCCCCTACAATTGACGCCGCCGCGAAAAAAACCAAGACCCCCGATCCGTCAAAAACGCGGAAACCGAAAAAGACAAAGACACCTTCGGCAACGGCAACGGGAGACGTGTCACCGACACGTCTCTACACGGAAACCCCAACGCCAACTGGTACTGCAACGCTCGCCGCAGCGTTCACCCCCACGCGCAAGTCCAAAAAGACGCGCACGCCCACGCCCATCGCTACGTCCTCTGCTCCCGCAACATGCGCGGATGGATCAGCGGCGATTTCGACCGCTGACATCGAAATGAGCGCGAGCGTCACCCTACAAACGCCTGATTGTCAGATCAGTATCCGCTTTGCGCCGAATACTTTTTCAGAGCCGCTCACGGCGCGCCTGCGTTACACCCCCAAGAATCCCGGCATCCAACAAGTGATCAATCGCTTTGAGCTGCGCTTTTTCGACGCGGCTGGGAAGCATATCAAACGCGTCAAGCTCAAGCAACCCGCGACGATTCAACTGCAATACGATCCGCGCGCGCTTGGCGCGCTGAAAGAGAATATTCTCGATTTGGTGTATTGGGACAAGCAAGCCAAGAGCTGGATTCCCCTGTACAGTAAATTGGACATGCAGGCGCATACCTTGACCGTTGAGACCACGCAACTCGCACCGCTTGCGGGTATTTCGGGATTGGAAGATCTGCAGCCCTACCTGCCAAGTCTGCAAGGATTTCAAACTGATCTCTTTTCCGGTGCGGCAACCGCGAACTATCCGTTGATCGTGCCGCTGGGACAAGGCGGCTTGGCACCAAAATTGAATCTTTCGTATTCCAGCAGCGCGGCGGACAATTTCGACTCGAATACACAAGCATCCTATGTCGGCGTGGGATGGTCGCTGGGAACAGGATACATCATCCGTCATGAGCGCAACTATAACGATAACAATCAAGACAAGCAGCTACACTTTTTCAGTTTGGTGTTGGAAGGCGCGTCGTACGATCTGGTGCCGGAAAACAGCACCACATATCACACTGCCAATGAAACGTACTGGAGCATCACGAACGACAATACGGATGCCGTGAACCCAGACCCGTCGAAATGGACAATTGTAACAAATGACGGCACGACATACATTTTTGGCGACGGCGGAAACTTTCGCGCGAATTGGTATCGCCGCAATCCGGTAAATCAAGGTGTCAGTTCGTCACCGCAAAACTATCTGTGGGTTCTCAAGAACGTGACCGATGTGCATGGCAACCAGATCAAATATACCTATCTGAAAGAAACAGCAACGTGTCCTGTCAATAGCGGAACGTACACGACGGCGTTGTATCCCGACACGATCAGTTACAACTATAGCGGCACAACGCCGCTCTCGGTGATTGATTTTGAATATGTCACGCGCACGGATCAAGCGATCCATTTTCCGACGACGCAGTGCGGTGTCGCACCGCACATGAAATTGGCGTTGGAGCATGTCTATGTGAAAACCGCGACCAGCACAAACAACGCGAGCAATCCACCTACGGCGCGTCAATATAATTTTTCGTACAACAACGGCACGAGTAACTCGGTCGTCTTTACAGGAATTCCTTACACCAACACCAACACCACAAATCCACCGCGCGGGGCTTTGGGACTGACACACTTTTGGCAACAGGACCCTGACAATGAAAGTGTGCAGTTGAACGAGGGCATTTTTGATTATGGGGCAAGCACGAGCAACACCCAAGCTAATCATCTCACGACGATTGAAAATGGGATTGAAGGCCAAGTCACTTTTGCATACACGACGAGCCAATACGGAGGGTTCAATCTACCCGCGGCGGACAATTGGTCCACCATTTACGATACGCGCTTTATCTGCACGAGCACGGCGTGTGATTGGAAAGGGAATAACGCAAGTGTTGGCATAGCTACCAATTGTTCCGGTGGCACGCAATCGAATAAAGCATTGCTCGTTCAACCCAACAGCGGCGGCGGGTTTGCGAGTTATCGCGTCTATCCGTTCGCGCCCGGCGGACAGTATTCGATTGATGTCAAAGTCGAGGGCGCGAACGCGTCGAGTAGTGTGTACGTCGGAGTCTCACGCGACATTGATAGTCCTGGCACCGAGTTCACATCGAGTTCGTCCGCGACGGTGACGAATTGTAACAATACGGATTTTAGTGTTGGTGGCAGCACGGGCTTTGCATTACCTCCTCATGCGAGCGTGTTGCAAATCAATGTTCATACGACAGGCAACATTCGCGTCAAACAAGTGACCGTACGCAAGGTGGGTGTTTATCCCCATGTTGTCGCCTCGCGCGCATTGGACGATGGACGCGGGAATGTCAAAACGTATTCGTACAATTACGGCTTTGCCGACAATCTCGCCGTCAATGATGAAAACACCTCCACTGTCATTTTGAGCAAGGGATGTTATCCCAACAATCCCGGTGGTCCACCCTCGACGTGTGTGTATTTGCGGCAACCGTACGGCACAGAATTTCGCGGCTTTAATAAAGTGATCGTCACTGATCCGAAAAATAATACGATCACACACCGCTTCAAGCAGGATGATCTTTACAAAGGGCGCGAATACAAGGTCGTTGAAGAATCGGATACCGGCGTGAAATATCGCATGACGGAATCTACGTTTGATTCGGATCAAACGCTTGCAGTGAATGTGAATGGCGACCAGAGTAACTTTACCTTTGTCAGCAACAGCACAGTTACGCTGTACAATCCGGACGCAGCGAACAATGCCGTGGCGCGCACTCAATTCACCGAATATGAATACAACACGTCTTGCGCGAACGGGAACTTGTGTAAAGTGATTGAACACGGCGACAAGACGACGACGCCGGGCGGACCCTATTTTCGCTATACCACTTTTGCGTATGCCAATCTCGGCAATCACATTCTCGGCAAGCCGCAAGAACAAAAAGTGTACGACGCCAACAATCAGTTGATCAGCCGCACCGTCAATATGTATGGCGGCACAAGCGGGTGTGACGCCAGCAAAGGCGATCTCTCGCGCGTGGATGCGTATTCTTCGTCCACCGCATTCAGCACGACCCAGTTCGAGTGCAATGCCGATGGCGCATACACGAAAATCATTGACCCGCTCGGAAATCCCACAACGACAACATACGACACACTCTATACTATTTTTCCCGTCACTGTCACGAATGCCAAGAGCCAAAGCGTGACGACGAGCTACAACTATAAATTGGGGCTGCCAAAAAATATCACCGACTTTAATGGCGGCGTGACCAAGATCACGTACGATGTGTTTGGGCGCAAGAGTCAGATTTGGAATCCAATTGATAATCTGACCAATCAAGTGAACGCGACGACGATCATTACGTACAATCTCACCGCGTCGCCTGCAAACATTCAGGTTCAATCGCGCAACGATGCGGGCGGCACGACCGCGCCCGTTTATCTCAAGCAGTGGTATTTCTTTGACGGCTTGGGGCGCATCATTCAACAACAAACGCGCGCCGATGTGAATGGCAACACTGATCCCATCATCGTGGACACGAATTACAGTGACTTGGGAATGCCATTCAAAACCACGAATCCGTACTCGGTGGCAGGTTCGTCTGGCACCTATCAAACACCCAACCCGAACAATCCCGGCACCAAAGTCAGTTACGACATGCTCGGACGCCTGACGAAAACCACCAATCCTGACAGTACGGAAAGAACAATCAGCTATGGTCTGGTGAACAATAAATGGACGACGACGCTCACCGACGAAAAAAATCACGTCAAACAATCTCAAACCGACGGCTTGAATCGCACGACGGCGGTGATTGAATTGATCAACAGCGCGCCCTACACAACGCAGTATGGCTATGACGCGCTAGATCGTTTGACGAGCGTGACCGACAGCGCGAATCATCAGACGATGATGCAGTACGATTGGCTCGGACGCAAGCTGGACATGCAAGACCCCGATATGGGACATTGGGTTTATGGCTATGACGCGGCGGGCAACTTGAAACGCCAAACGGATGCCAAAAACAATTCGCTTTGTTTCAATTACGATCCACTGAATCGCGCGACGCAAAAGCAAGCGCGCACGGGGAATGATTGCAATGCAGGCAGCATCCTTTACACCGTCACCTTTGGTTTTGATGACACGGCGAACGGCAATAAAGGCATCGGTCAACGCACCAGCATGTCTGATCCAAGCGGCTCGAGCGCGTGGACATACGACGCGTTGGGGCGCATGATCAAGGAAATCAAAACCATCAACGGCGCGCCGCAGTCGTACACAACGCAATGGGCGTACGGCGATGCGGGTCAATTGACCCAAATGATTTATCCCGTTGATAACGAAACGGTCTGCACTACCTACAACAAACAACTCTTGCCGAAAACGCTCACCTCTGCCGCGTGCGGCAGCAGCGGCGCGAACTATGTCAACAGTGCGGTGTATAATGCGGCAGGGCAAACGCTTTCGCTCACGTTGGGCAACAACCTCGTCACCACCTCCACCTACGACACCAACCTCCGACTCAGCACCTTAAAAACAGGACCGAGCAACTCGATCCAAAACTTGACCTACACCTACGAAGCGAACGGCAACGTCGCAACCATCACCGACG
>Ga0247727_10011658_pt1 | contig 15278 bp, 15 predicted proteins | sample WisWelCaveWW1625_FD_202498 | JGI IMG/M metagenome (GOLD analysis project Ga0247727, IMG submission 202498) | Biofilm microbial communities from Wishing Well Cave, Virginia, United States - WW16-25 | ecosystem: Environmental > Aquatic > Deep subsurface > Groundwater > Cave microbial mat | place... | reverse complement strand
AAAGTTCGGCATAGATTCGTTAAATAGCCAATACCATGACTATGATGAGCCGATATTATGGTCATCCTGCTGCGGGGTTCTGCTTGAGAACATAAAAATGAGCTTTGAAAACAAAAAAGTTGTGGCACAATGCCATGAATGGATGGCAGGAGCAGCATTGCTGTACCTAAAAGCAAGAGAAATCAGAATAGGGACAGTATTTACAACACATGCTACAATTCTAGGCAGGACTCTTGCCTCAAACCATGATCTTTATGGAGAATTAAATAAGATAAACCCTGACGAAAAAGCAAAGAACTATGGCATACAGGCTAAGCATCTGACAGAAAAAGCATGTGCGCAAAAATCTGATGTATTTACAACAGTCTCTGAAATCACAGGAATAGAAGCCACTTATTTCCTTGGCAAAAAACCGGATATTCTTCTTCCTAATGGCCTTGACATCCAGGCTTTCCCTACTTTTGATGAGGCATCTATTAAACATAAGTCTCTCAAAGCAAAAATAAGGAAATTCATGACATATTATTTTTTCCCTTATTACCAGTTTGACCTGGATGACACATTATATTTCTTCCTTTTAGGAAGATATGAATTCCATGACAAAGGCGTTGATATTTTTATAAAAGCTCTTGGAAAATTAAATGAGGAACTTAAGGAAAGCTATCCCAATAAGACAATAGTTGCCTTTTTCTGGGTACCATCTGGGGTAAAAGATATCAGGCCTGAACTATTACAGAACAAAAGCTATTTTGATGACGTTGCTGAATCTGTCTATGACAGGACTGATGAGATAAAAGAGAGGATTGTCTACGGCCTTGTAAGCAAGAAACAGCTTGACTATGAATTCTTGTTCGGAAAGCCGTTTTTACTGGAAGCAGAAAAAAAACTGCATAGGTTTTCAAAAGATGGGACACCTCCAACTTCAACTCACTATCTATACAATGAGCAGGACGACGAGATATTAAGAGCGTTTAAGGCTAATGGACTAAATAACGCAAAAGGGGACAGGGTAAAAGTTGTCTTCAATCCTATTTATCTGACAGGAGCAGACCAGCTGCTTGATTTGTCTTACTATGAAGCGATAATGGCCTGTCATTTAGGAGTTTTTCCGTCATATTATGAACCATGGGGATACACTCCTTTAGAAGCAGGTGCCTTAGGGATAGCCTCTGTCACAACAGACCTTGCTGGTTTCGGAAGATATGTTCAGAAGATATCGGACAGCAAGAGAAACCAGGGGATATATGTCTTAGACAGGCTCAATAAGCCGGATAGCGAGGTTGCAGATAACCTTTTCAAGGTCTTTATTGAATTTGCGCTTGGCTCAAAACAAGATAGGATTGACAATAAATTAAGGGCAAAGAGGATAGCGGATACTGCAGACTGGGCATTGATGGTTGAGAATTACATAAATGCGCATAATCTTGCTGCTGAGAGGAATGGTTGATTTTTATTATATTATTATTACTTCCCCGTCCCGCAACGTCTTGAATGGTATGTGTTTTTTTCTGCAATATTCAACTTCCTTATCGATAGCCGGCGATTCCGGATGATTTGATTTGTAATGCGGCAGAATAATGTAATCTAAAAAACCAAGGCCTTCCCAAATGGTCTCTTGTTGCTCTTCATAGGGCTTATCTGTAGGGTCATCGACAATTTGAAGTGCCTTAAAATCAGGAGCTAGTACACAAATACCGGCACTATAGCCTGAATAAACAAAATCCTCTCTATTTAATAGCTCCTTGAAAATAATATCGAAACCGCTTAATTTCATCGCTTGCCTCAGAATGAAAGTATTTCCTCCGCTTACAAATACCGCACCCAAATCCTTTATTTTTTTCCTAAGCTTTTCAACTTTGCCAAAATAAAGTTTCAAGTCAAGAAGCTCTGCCTCCAAGTCTAGTTCTGCTAATTCTGCCATATCACTCCTGTTTGCTTCTTTTCTCCTTTCTATGTCAACATTCGTAAAATCACATGCATTCGGGATATAGCCTATTTTTTTATTCTTTCCAAAAAGTTTTACCAGCTCTTCAGGCTTGTTTCCCAGTTTATAAGAAGATAAATAAAATTTCATCGTAATGAATATCCTGAAAGTGTATTTATTTTTTATGTTATTTTTTGATATTACCTAAGAGCAAAAAAAATCAGTGATAGACCGCTTTCTCCCCGACATAGTTCTTCGTCATCATCCTGATATCTTTTTCATGCTTGTCAGGATACATTATGTGGAAAACTTCATGCGTCAAAACTTCTGTGTATTCGTTTCCTATAAGTGAGTCTAATACTTCAATGTAATTCTGATGTATGAATGCCCTGCCAAGGACACCATTGCCTAAAATATTCTGAGGAACTCTCCTGACAACAACTCCAGTTGGAATGAATAATCCGTAGCTGTGCTCTTCTTTTTTTGATTCGCTGACAGCAGTATAGAACTTTTTCTCAATATTCTCATTTTCTTCTTTTTCATCTTTTCTTTTCCTTAAGTAGACATAATAAGTATTTTCAAGGAACTCATATAGGATTAAATTTGGCTTTTCTCTTTTTTCTTCTTCTTCAACAAATATGTTTTGCCTGCTTAATAGATCAATAGGAATGTTTTTACCTTCGCTAAAAGGGATAACAAAGGCGTTTTTAGTTTCCTTTTCTCTTGCCAAGAATTCAAGTATCTCTTCTAATGAAAAAGTTTCCTGCTCAGAATCAACATTGATGCTCCCGAAAATTCTCTCTTTAAGGCCTGATTCCATCTTAAAATCAATAAATCAAAAAAAACAATAAAAAATCAATTGTTCATCATGATTTCAACATCTTTGCCAAATATCTCCCTGAGGTTTTGGAATAAAGGCTGTTTGATAAAGACCCTGCCTGGAATCTCTCTTTCGGCAATAGCCTTTTCAAACTCTTCAAGCGATGATGGCCTTATGTTTTTCAGAGAACCATCTGCATCAATATCCGCCTTGCTGACTCTCTTCTCTTCTGCATCAAGGTCATGCTGGATAAATGCTTCCTTATCAAGTAAGAGTATCTCACCATAAAGGTTCCCGTGCTTGACTTTTACTTTTGCCCTCTCTAACTCATTTCCTCTTTTTCTCTGGATATATTCTACAAGGAACTTGTGAAAGTCTTTACTGATCTTTATTACCTTGTTTATATCTGTCTTAGTTAAGACTCCGCTATCATAGTCTTTTTTTGCTTTCATTACGTCTTCAAGCATCCTGAGGTATTTATGCGGGACTTTGCCTGTATCAATAAGGGCTTTTTCAAAGACCTGTGAGACTTCATTCTCCCTGACTTTATCTATACCCTCAAGCCTGAGGATATCCCTTAATATAGTGACAGTGTTTTCATACGTATGCAGCAAAGATTCCTCTTCTTTTAGTTTCTCTATTTGCTTGAAAAGCCTTTTTATCCTTTTCAAGAATTTACCTGCATTCTCAATCAATTCATCGACTTCTTTTCCTGTGAATTCTTTTTTTGTCCCATGCTCCAGTTCCTTTCTCACCTGGATGTTGTGCTCCAGTATCTTTATGTACTCTTCTTCAAGGAGCTTTTCTTTCTTGACGAAAATATCTCTCATCATATCCGGCGTCTCTTTTGGTGTAGGCGGAGCGACACCATAAAGCATCAAAGCTGCCTGGCTGGGCGTAAGGATTGCATAGAACGTATCTTCCATCCCTATCGCTTTTAGCTTGAATTCAACTGTTTTTACAAGCTGGTCACCTGACTGCATGAAAATATCAATTGCCTCCTGGCTGGGCTTTACCTTTCCCATCTTAAGTAATTGTTTCCATGGCATGAAAATTCCCCTGTCATAGAATGGTATTCCATCTCTTAGGAAAGTGAAGATTATGGGGTTAGCTTCTTTTATGTTCTCCCAGAAGTCTGTAAGGATGTATACTTGGATGTTTAGCTTGTTTTTTATTCCTGTAAGTTCGCCGGCCTCAATGCCCATCCCGATTATAATAGCCCTTAATTTATCCTTGAGCTCGAATCTTGTCATTTTTTTTACATCTGTATCATCAATAACAAGGAATACGTCAATATCAGAATCTTTTGAGGCTTTTCCCTGGACAAGGCTTCCTGCAAGGACATAGCAGACAATGTACCTCTCAAATTTCTTTAATACCATCTGCTTATGTATCTCAGATATTTTTATCGCTGCAAGCATCCCGGTATCAAATACAGGCGCGCCTGCTGCTATTAGCTGAAGATAATCATACTTTGCATCATAGCAGTTCTGCCATAATTCGCTGAGAATAATTGTTTCTGCACTTATGTTTGGATCTATATCTTTTCCCATCTTTACTATGATTTGAGAAAGTTTTGTCTTTAATTCATACTTAGACATCTTTGTGCTGTCAGAATCATCGACAAGCACAAGAACTGAGATTTCATCTTTCCCTGCCTGCTGCTGCCCTGAATTTAGAGGAGAGAATCCCTGCTGCATTGTAGGCATCGAAGGCATTCCCTGCATACCTGGCATTTGAGGCATCATCGACATACCTGGAATTCCGCCCTGCATACCCATGCCTTTTCTCGGAGGCAAAAGAGTTATCCCCATGATGTATTTGTCAAATTTTTCAGTTACTTCTTTCTTGAAAGTGTCCAATTTTTTCTTGATCTGCTCTAATTTTTCTCTTGCTTCTTTTGGTAGGTTCGGTAATTTTGATAAATCGAGCATATCAATAGGCTGCTCCTGCTCCGGTTTTTTTTCATCAGTATATTTTTCTTCTATAGTAATCACCTTTTTTCGAAAATAGCGGAATTTAATATTTAAATACGGTTGTGATAAAGAAGATAATAGTGTGACATTATTGGCATTACTGGGTTTATGCTAATTTACCAGAATCAACAGGATACCTATTAATCTTAAGCAACAGCCAGATTCAGCTTGCTTATCTTCCTATAGAGCGTCCTTTCGCTGATATCAAGCATCTCTGCTGTCTTTGAGATGCTGTATTTGTTTTCCTTCAGGGCTTTTCCCAAAAATTCTTTTTCAAAAAGTGCTATAGCCTCTTCATATGACATTAAGATGTCCATGTCTTTTGCAAGAAATTCAGATATTTCTTCCAAATTGGAATAAACACTTTTTATATTGCCATCACTATTAAAATTCGTGAGTGTATCTTCAAGTATGTTCTGGATATTCTCCTTAATGTATTGACTTGGTTTCAGGAGTTCTTTCCTGTGCTCTTCCGGATTTATGTCAAGATCATTCATAATCCTATGCATGTGCCTCCTGTTGAGGTTGGCTTTTCTTGCTGCCATGCTTATATTGCCAAGGCTTAAAGTGAGAAGGTCATTAAGATAGTTTTTCAGGAAAGTCTTTTTTGCTTCCTTAAACGGTTTATTGATATCTATCGGAAAAACAAGCCGGAATTCAAGGTTTGTTGAGATATTGTAATTCAGGCTAGGTAAATCTTCAAGCAGATGCTTTTTTACTGCCCTGTCAACAATAGAAGAGATATTTTTCATATTTACATATTATTAAACAGCTTGTGTTTATAAAGTTTAATTAAGAATTTTCATAAATTCGCCATAATCATTATTTATCGTTATTTCATCGACTTCTTTTTTTCTGTCTAAATAGTCCATACTTTTAAGCAAATCCCGGCTTATGCCAAGTTTTATTAGCTCTTCTTTGAATTTAGAAGGTTGAGCTGTCTCAATAACAACAATTGGCGATAGTTCTTTATTTTCGGAGATGTAGGAATTCATTCCGGCATACGCAACTGCACCATGCGGCTCTAACAAGGTTTTATTTTTTTGATAAACATCAATAATTGTCTTTTTTGTAGCTTCATCAGTTATACTGACTGCAAATAACTCTTTTTTAATTTTTTTAAGATCAGGCATTTTGCAAATTTTCCCTTTTTCATCCATATTGCCGCCATAAAGCTCTATGATTCTTGCAAGATTGCTTGGATGCCCTACGTTCATGGCATTAGAGATGCAACCAATAGAGGGAATTATCGGTTTGTAGATTGAGGTTTTCAAAAAACTCAAGAATTCATCATTTTCATTGACGCATACAACAAATCTTTTCACAGGGAGACCCATATTTTTTGCAATTAATCCTCCCATGAGGTTCCCGAAATTGCCTGAAGGCACACAGAACACGATTTTTTCTCCGGGTTTCTCAACTATCCTTGAATACGAATAAAAATAATAGACAGCCTGGGGCAAAAGCCTGCATATATTTATGGAATTGGCAGATGAGAGATTCAAGTGTCTAAGATTTTGGTCAGTAAGCGCCTGTTTGACTAGGTTCTGGCAATCGTCGAATTTTCCATTGACCGCAATTGCTTTGATGTTTTTTCCGATTGTTGTCATCTGTTTTCTTTGTGTGCTTGTGACTTCATCTTTTGGAAAAAGGATAGTTACGTTTATGTTCCCCTGAAAATAAAAAGCATCTGCAACAGCACCTCCTGTGTCACCTGAAGTCGCAACAAGGATATTTAGTTTCTTATTCTCTTTTTCTAACAGGTAATTCATGATTCTTGCCATAAGCCTTGCTGCAAAATCCTTGAAAGAGGCACTCGGCCCTCTGTCAAGCCTCAAGATGAATTTGCCAGGCTCGATTTTTTCAATTGGAACATCAAAATCATATGCTTCCTGTGTTATTTTTTTTAGGACAGAATCTGGAATCTCATCTTTCAGAAAAGGATATAAAACTTCAAATGCTATTTCAGGATAGGTTAAACTCTTGAAAGTTGTTATTTTTTTTATATTTAGCTTTGGGATGCTCTCTGGCATGAATAACCCTTTGTCAATTGCCTGGCCGAGAAAAAGAGCTTCTTTGAATGAAACTTTGTTTGATTTTTTATTTGTTGAGTAGTATTTGATCATTTTATTTTTTTCAGTAACATGCCTGCATCAAATAATGGGCTTCTCAATTCATAAAAATTTATCGTTGCATCTGCATGTTTTTTATATTCTTTGCATCTGAATTCTAAAAACAAGTGATAGCACCTTCTTAGGGCTTCTTCATTTGTTTCCCCATTTTGAATATTAAAAGATTTTCCCCAGAAAACTGGTTTAGGATTTTCAAAATAAAGTCGCATTATCTCAGTCTTTACTTTTTTTGGAGTATCAATATATAATATTTTTGTGTGTTTTTTAAGCATCTCCATTATTTTTTTATCTGTATATATGACGCTGCCTGTAGTGTCAACGACAATGTTTTCATTTTTGTGGCTGTTATCTTCAATATAGCTCAAAATTTCATTCATTGTTTTTATTTCTAGGGACAGATAGATTGCGCTGTTTTTCTTATACCTGTCTTCATAAGGCTGCCCCATCCACTCGCTCATTGTCGAGCCTTTTAGAACTTTTTTTAATTTTTCCTCTATTAAGTCATCGCAGGAAAATCTCTTGAAATTTTTCTCTTTTTCAAGTTTTTTTGACCAGTATGTCTTCCCGGAATTAGACATGCCGATTAAAGATATTATCATCAGTTATCACTTAAGAAACCTTTTTTATAGAGAAGTTCTGCATTCAGTATGCCTCCTCCGGCAGCTCCTCTTATTGTGTTGTGGGACAACCCGACAAATTTGTAGTCAAGGACACTGCATTCTCTCAACCTGCCGACAACTACTGCCATCCCTTTATCTAAATCCCTGTCAAGCCTGGTCTGCGGCCTGTTGATTTCATCTTTATAGATTATCGGTTGCTTCGGGGCAAACGGCAAATTCAGCTCCTGAGGCAGGCTTTTGAAGTTTTTCCAGATGTCAAGTATCTCTTCTTTCGTCGGTTTTTTTTCAAATTCTACAGATACGCATGCCAAATGCCCGTCTATTACAGGCACTCTGTTGCAATGTGCTGTTATTTTAATTCCATCATAATTAACTATCTCATTTCCTCTTATTTCGCCGAGTATTTTCAAAGGCTCAAGTTCTGTCTTCTCTTCTTCTCCTCCGATATAAGGGATAATATTGTCAAGGATGCTAAATGATGATACTCCCGGATATCCTGCGCCGCTAACAGCCTGCATTGTTGTGACCATAACTTTCTTTATTTTGAATTTTTCATGCAATGCAAATAAAGGCAGTAAATAAGATTGGAGAGAACAATTTGGTTTTACTGCGATAAACCCTTTTTTCCAGCCTCTGCTTTTTTTTTGAACTGGAATGATGTCGATATGCTCATGGTTTATTTCAGGAATAAGCATAGGGACATCTTTTGTCCATCTGTGGCAGGAAGAGTTTGAGATTACTGGTATATCTGCTTCTGCATATTTTTCTTCATATTCTTTTGCTATGCCAGAGTCAAGGGCTGAAAATACAAAATCGCAGTTTTTCTTTGCATCGTCTAATTTATCTATCGCATAAACATTCAAATCAGCGACATTTTTTGGAATTGGGCCTGGCATGTGCCATTCTACTGCAGCTTTGTAAGATTTTCCAGCTGACCTCTCAGATGCAACAACATATGTGACTTCAAACCAGGGATGATCCCTCAAAAGATCAATATATCTCTGGCCTACCATGCCTGTTGCTCCCAAAATCCCGACTCTAAGCTTTTTCATTTTATACCTCAATACATTCTATAATATTTCTTAAAACTCCGTCTGCAGTGACATCAACACCTGCTCCCGGGCCCTGGATAATCAGCGGAAATGTTTTATATCTCTTTGTTCTGATGACGCAGATATTCTCAGGGCCTTTTAGCCTGCCTAAAGGAGACTCTAGTGGTATTTCTCTGACGCCTATTTCTAATTTTTTGTTTGAAAAAGTTGCAACATATCTCAAAGTATTGCCTTTTTGTTTTGCAGCATTGCTTTTTTCAAAGAAATGAGAATCTATTTTCTCTAGCTTGCTCATAAATTCATCCACACTGCATTTTCTTAAATCTTCAGGCACCAGATTTTCGATATTAATGTCCTGCAGGTCCAATTTTGAGCCGCAGATCCTTGCCAAAATCAAAGCTTTCCTCGCGACGTCCATCCCTGATAAATCATCTCTTGGGTCCGGCTCTGTATACCTAAGCTCTTTAGCATTTTTGACAATATCTGAAAATTTTTTTTGTTTTTCAAGCTCTGAAAAAATATAACCTAATGTGCCTGAAAAACACCCGTTTATCTCTTCAACAATATCACAGGTCTTAACTAATGACTGCAGTGTATAGATTATCGGAAGACCGGCGCCTACTGTACATTCATATAACAGCTTCACTTTATTCCTCTTGCTAAGGTTGTTTAATTTCTCATATGCGATATAATTCATAGAGATAGGCTTCTTATTAGCCAGAACTGCATGATAGCCTGTGTCTAATGCTTTAACTATTGAAGATATAATCTCTTCAGAAGCACTGACATCTACGACAACGCAGTTCTCTATATTGTGATTTTTGACTGTATCTATAAGACGTGAATTGTTCAATCCTGGAATAAATCCAGGGAACTCCTTTAGTGAATTTGTTTTTTTCGCGTTTATTAATGCTTTAATATCAATCCCTTCTGGATTTATTATAGCTCCTTCAAGTTCAGCAGCAGCAACATATTTTATCTTTAAATCTTGGCTGCTGTTGTTTAAATCATCTGCAAGCTCTAGAAGTCTGCACCCTACATTTCCTAATCCATACTGGATAACATTGATTGTTTTTTTCACTTTTAACCGCCCAAATTAAATTCTTCATGGATGCAATTGATTGCAGAGTCTACGCATTTTGAATCAATGACAAAAGATACATTGAGCTCAGATGAACCTTGTGCGATAAGTTTGATATTGATTTTGTTGTCCCCTAAAACCGAGAATATTTTTCCGGCGATGCCCGGGATATTCTTCATTCCTTCTCCTACTGCACAAACGATTGAAACACCGTCTTCAGATGAGATATGCCCTATCTGCTTTTTTATTATTTCCAGTTCAAATTCCTTATTTAAAGCTGCAATTGCTTTCATTTGATCGGTAATTTTAATGATAAAGCATATGTTTTGTTCAGAGCTTGATTGAGAGATCATCTGTACATTGATGTTTGATTTTGCAATTGCAGAAAATGTCCTTGCCACTATTCCCGGGATGCCGACCATTCCCTGGCTCTGCACTGTTATTAACGATGCATCTTTGATGGCTGTAATAGCCTTAATAGGATGGCCATTTGTGATTTTTTTATTTGTTATTTCTGTCCCGATAAAATCAAAACTATAGACATTCTTTATAAAAGAAGGTATCTGCTTTTCTTTTAGAGGCAAAATCGCAACAGGATGCAAGACCTTTGCTCCGAAATAAGAAAGTTCTGCGACTTCATCATAACTCATCCTGGCTACTGTCTTCGCGTTTGCAACCAGCTTCGGATCAGCAGTCAGTATCCCGTCAACTTCTTTAAGGAACCATGCTTCTTCTGCATTGAGGCAGTATGCCAGTATTGATGCTGTAAAATCAGAGCCTCCTCTTCCTAATGTCGTTGTTTCTCTTTTTTCATTCGCCCCGGTAAATCCTGTTATGATAGGGATAGTATCAGGAGAAGATAATCTGCTTTTCACTTTTTTTTCTGTTGATTCCATGTTCGGGAATGCATTTGTAAAATTTGAATCAGTTACAATTAAGTCTTCTCCGATGACCTGCTCTGCTAAAATGCCTTCATCTAATAGCACGCTTGCTACTATCTTTGAGGATAATTTCTCTCCCATCGAAACAACATAGTCATATGTCTTTGGGCTGCATTCCCCAAGAACTGAAATGCTCTTAAATATAGAATATAATTCCAGGAAACTCTCATTAAAATATTTCAATGCCTCATTTTTCAATTTTTCTGAATTGATAAGCTCATTTACAGGCTTTTCATGCTTAACTCTAAGCATGTTTGTGTTATCTAGAACATTTTTATTTCTCTTATTTACTGCGTCATCAATTGTTTTTATCAGAATGTCTGTAACACCTTTCATAGCAGAAACAACGACTACTGGCTTTTTATCCCTTATTTTCTTGATATACTCAACGCTATTCCTCACATTATCAGAATCTGCCATCGCTGCTCCGCCGAATTTAATCACAATCATCTTTAATCCTCACACAAGTTTTTTTAGAAATTAACAAACAAAAAACGCTTAAGAAAATTAATATTGTCAATGAACTGCCTTAGGCAGTTGTAGTTGTAATAGTAGTAGAAGATACATAAATCATGATTTGGCTTAAATGTTTCATTTGTTTCAATGTGGATTGTTTTATTGTATTTAAACATTTTTGTTTTTTGCATTTTAATCAAGTCCGATAAACTTCATTAATATTGCATCATTTCCATTTGATAAGACAACTTTTTCCTTTGAGAAAGAAGCGCATATCCTCTTTAAGACATAATACTCTCCAACATTATCGTTTTTCACGATTATCTCTCTAGATTCCAGAAGCTTGTCAAATTCTTTTTCACTCAGGATTATATCTGATGTTGTTTTATTCATCTTCCTCGCCTCTCATTCTTTTAGGATCATTTGTAAGAGGTCCGTCATCCAGATAATTATCTATCAGAATATCTATAAGCCCATCAAATGAATGCAGCTCTGACTTTGAAAATTCAAGTTTTGCTTTGGCCCTGATTAGTTTGTTATAGGTGTCAGGTTTGAGCTTGATTGTCTTCAGGTCATATTTTGTATTGTCTTTTAGTATGTCTTCCATTTTTTTCTTCTCCTTGATTTTGATTTTTTGCTATGTTTTAATTCGGTGATAACCTTCCTTTCTTTTTTAGGGTTGCTTAGAAAAGGTGGAAAGTTTCTCCTCGAACAGTTTAACTATATGGTTTAGTTTCATTAGGTTTATTTCTCATGTAAAATTGATCCATAGAATCATAAGTTTCATAAAAATTCAAATCTCCTGAAAGTTCAAAAATCTCTTTAACACTGCTAGTCACTATTAAATGCATTTGCCGTGTGTTTGTTCCTTTAAAGCTCTTAAATGTCGTGTAAAATGCTCTAATAGCTGTGATTGCGTCTGTACTTACATATTCAACATTCCCTAGGTTAATGACATAATCATATTTTGATCTGTTTTCATTTATGATTGTTGAAAGGTCACTTTCTAATTCTTTCGAATTTAAACTACCAAACCATGTGACAAAGTTGCCATCATTTTTTAGAGGGGTATGAATATAGTATTTTCCAACAATTTCATCAACATTTCTCATTTTTTCACCTTATGTCTTATAATTGTTACCTGGTTTAAACTCAGGAATGTTGTTTAAGTAATCCTTAACTTTTTCCATTAAGTCTTGATTTGACACCCATGGGAAAAAGCCCAGATTCATACGGTTATAAGTTTTAGAAGACTTCCTGTCTAGAATATCGTTTGATGGAAATCCAACCTCTACACAAACTTTGCCAGCCACCTCATAGACACTATATTGCATTCTATATGCCTCTCTTCCTTCAAAAACATCATCGCCCCACTGTACAATTACTAGTATATTTGCAACTTGCTCATTTACTTGAGTGTGCAACCTTCTGCTAGGGCTTAACCACATTTCATTAACTTTAGTTGTTAAGTTTTCATACGCTGCCATTTGCGTTTGATTTAATCGATAGTTCATTTTTTTCACCTTTTTTTCAGAGAAAACATCTACATTTTATCTTGTCATTAAACAGTAAGAACAATAGTCAGATATATAAATATTTTTATTATATTATAATAATATGTTATAATATTATAATAATTAAGAAAAATTTATATATAAGCGTATCATAAGAAGTATCATGAGGAGAAAAGTATCGCGAATAGGTCCGGCAACACTCATGGTAAGCCTGCCGAGCAAGTGGGTTAAGAAATATGGGGTTAAAAAAGGGGATGAGATGGAGTTAATTGAAAAAGAACATCAGCTAATCTTCCAAACAAATAGCACAATGGAGGTAAAAAGGCTTACTATTAACTTTAATAATTCCTTTATCTGGATAATGAAATGGTTAATGAATATTATTTATAAACTTGGTTACGATGAAATTGAAATAAATTTAAAAGACCAAAATTTGATGGCTGATATTCAAAAAAATATGAATTTAAACACACTTTATGGTTTTGAGATAATAAGTTATGATAATAATAAATGCGTTTTAAAAGAAATGTCTGCATATACGCAAGATGATTTCCAATTATTTTATAGAAGGTGTTTCAATGTAACAATTGATATGTTATCTTCCTGTGTAAACATTTTAAAAAACAAAAACTATGATGAACTTAAAAATATACTTGTATTGGAAGAAACAAACAATAAATTAGTAAGTGCTTGTGAAAGAATGATTAATAAGCAAAATATTATTCAGGAAAAAAAAGTGTTTTATTATATCACAGTATGGTTATTGGAAAAAACAGCTGATATTGTTAAGGATTTTGCAAATTATATATTAGAGCAGGATGATTCGTTCAAAATCAATGAAAAAACATTAAATATACTACTTCAGGTTGAGAAATTATATAGTGATTTTTTTATAATCAACTTCAATCCATCAATAGAAAAGTTTAAAGAATTGAATAAGAATAGAAAAATAGTCTCGAAAGAGATTGAAAAATTGATTCAGGAAACACCAAAAAACCATGTTAAATTGCTATTTCTTATAAGAGATATGAATGAAAAACTATCTGAATTTACTGGGAGTTTTATTGGTGTGAATCTTGAAAAGCTTTTAATCTAGATTAATTTGATACCTTTTCAGTTAAAGGTATTGCAGTTAGCGCTAATTCCTGATAGCCAACAAGATATTTTATTGTGCTTTCCATAATGTCTCTTAATTCAAACCATTCATTTGTGTTATTCCTTGAAGCAAAATTAGTTGTAATATAGTTTGAAGCATTATTAAGATGGCGCATAGCGATATCACTTGCTTTAGAGATGTAACCTAAATCTGAATTCTTATTTTGTGCAACTTTTAATGCCCATGAATACGCTATCATTATTTCATTTCTTAAATGTGCATAATCCCCAACTTCCAAGAATTCGTCAATTAACTCATTCGAAATGTCCTGTTTTTTTCCTAAAAGTTCAAATCTTTTTTCTATGTAATCCTTAGCATCTAATCTTTCATCCTCAATTGATAAATTGCTATAACTATTAATTCTTTTTTTATCAACCTGTGCAAGCCCATAATGCATAAAACCAGGGTCTGCATCAACCAAGAATGCACCATATGGTGTGTGTATGATTTGTCTATTATGCAGGTCTCCATGAACCAAAGATACCCATTTACCTTTTTCCATCTCTTGGTCAAGTTTTTCAGCAATAAGAGAAGTATAACCTTTTTTTACTATATCAACATTTTGTACAGGAATAAAATTACCTAGAGGTTCAATAATTTTGCTCAAAAACTCACTTAAATAAGATTTTTCTTCACCCCAAGGATCAGCTGCTCCATCAAGAACTTTGCCTTTTAACTCATAACCTTTTATATGCAAATCAGCAAGTCTTGAATTTACCTTTTGTAGGTCATTGTTGCCAAAAAATAATTGCCTCATATCCATCCTGTCTCCATTCAAAAACCTTGTCATGATAAGCCTAGATTTAATTGAAGAATGATAAAATCCAGTAGGAAGTCCTTGTAATTTCATCAACCTTTCAAGAGAAAGAACTTCTTTGTTAAATGCCTCAACAGAGAAGGAATTTGGTTCAATCAATTTAGCTGCAATATCAATATTATTATTTCCTGGAAGGTATAATCTTATTTTATATACTTGGCTGGAACCATCTTCAGATATTATTTCAGAGGTATTTGCCACTGAAAAACCTGGATTTTCTCCTCTAGACCAATTCTTAGAATCAAAAAATGCTTCAATGTCTGCTTTTGCTGACTTTGCCAAATTTGAAGCAACATAGTCTCCTTCAGCAAGATTCTCAATAAATTCTTTTGTTACCATTTTTTGTAATAGGTCTGCATAAGGTATCACACCGAGCCTAAATGCCAGCTGATGTCGTGAAGAGATGGATTTTAATAGGTTTTTACCTCTGTCCATTAATTCAGGGTTATCATTGTTCCCATATAAGTATTGTCGAAGAAATTCTTTTGCTCTTCTTGTAATTGGATTGTAAGGCAAGTTATAAAGTCCCTGTATCCTCAAAGAATTGTGAACTCCAGAAACATGTATAATTGTATAACACTTATCACCTCTTTCTTGAATACCTGAAATGCCGTAAGGGTTTTTTAAACTAGTTTCATATACTTTAGTCATCCATTGTTCCCACATCATCAATTCACAAAACAATGCATAGCCTATCTGTAAAGAGCTTGCAGTTTGAAGAGAGGTATCTAATTCATAAGGTAATGAGTTGTAAGTCCAGAAATCTGTTTTCATTTCAAAAAATGAAGG
>Ga0247727_10011657_pt1 | contig 15278 bp, 16 predicted proteins | sample WisWelCaveWW1625_FD_202498 | JGI IMG/M metagenome (GOLD analysis project Ga0247727, IMG submission 202498) | Biofilm microbial communities from Wishing Well Cave, Virginia, United States - WW16-25 | ecosystem: Environmental > Aquatic > Deep subsurface > Groundwater > Cave microbial mat | place... | reverse complement strand
TAGAACAGCTGGCTTTGATCGCCCTTCAGCCGCCCCATCATCGCAAGCCTCCACCGTCAATGTGGTGCGAGGACGGAATCACTGTTCGCGGCCGACATCAACGGACTTTTGCAACAAAATCTGCCAACAAGAGAACTTTCGGGCTAGCGATCCGCCGTCGACGGGTTGTTCCTTGGCAACATGTTCCTCTGGGTGTGGAGCGATTCTGAATACCCGCAATTCCGAACCCTCCTTCTCTTCGGAACACCAAACGGCAAAATCACGCGCGGGCCCGCAGCCATGAGACAATCTTCGGCCAGACCTGCACGTGCGCCTGCCGGCCGACGAGGATCGCGAGATGCTGCAGCCCGACGCCGATCTCGCCGGCATGCTCGATGAGGCGGACGTCGCCTTCCGGCCAGGCATCGATGAACGGTCTAACCGATGTCGGCGGAGCGATCTCGTCGGCGGCGTTCACGACCACGAGTGTAGGAACGCGAAGGCGACAAGGTCCGACGGTTTTCGTGCCAATTGACAGTGTTCCGGCGCAGAAGCGGTCCTCGCGAAAGAGCCATTCGAGGATATCGTGGACCAGTTTGCCCTGAAGAGCGACCTCGTCGAGCGCCCAGCGCTCGATTCTTGCGTGGGTGACCGCCGCATGCGGGTCACTCATGCTCATGCTGGCGTCCGTCAGTCTGGACCACACGAAGGCTTCGGGAGATGCCAGGGCGCAGAGCTGCGACAGGAGCGAGCCTGGAACGACGTCCGTGTCGGGGAAGGAAGACGGAACCATTGCGACGATGCCGTCGCGGAGACGGCTGCTCCCTGGTTCGAAGCAGAGCGGCGCTCCGAGGAGGACAAGGCCGCGGATGCTTTCGGGAGCGAACGCGGCGAAAATGGCTGCCAATGTACCGCCCAGCGAATGGCCCATGATGAAGGGTTGCACGCCGCCCGCCGCCCTTGCGATTCTGTCAACGGCCGCACCGATGGACCGGCCCGCGTATTCCGCCAAACCGGCGTTTCGGTTGCTGCACGAAGGCTGCGTCCACTCGAGAAGGTAAACGCGAAGGCCGCGCGAGCCACAGTGGCGCACCACGCTTACCCCGGGGTCGAGATCCCAGATGTAGGGCCGCTTGATTGGCGCGGCGACAATGAGAAGGCTGGAACGGGCGTCGCCACCGGAATACTGGCGAAGGCGCCAGCACGCGTCCGAGGCAAGTATTTCGTAGGGGCATTCGATCGGCCCGAGACCGAAAGCCTCGAGAGCATCTCCCTGCATCCGGCGGAGCGCGTCCATCGCCAGCCATATCGGTGTCCACGTGCCGGCGGCCGTCGCGGGCGCCGATGCGAATTGCTTCGCCTCGATCCCGGTCAAATCGACAGAACTACGACTTGGCATGGTTCTGTGGGTTACGGGTTGGACGCTCGATAGCAGCGCAGGAAGGCGATCAGCAGCAGCCAGGAACAGTGCCGCTCAAGATGTCCGGCCGGCATGCATCAACCGGACGGCGTGTCGCGCGATCATGAGCTCCTCGTTGGTCGGGATGACAAAGGCTGGCAGCTTCGAGGCAGGGCCGGTGATCTTCGTTCGATTGTCTTCGTTGGCGGCCTCGTCGAGCTCGAAGCCCAGCCAGCTGGACCGCTCGATGACAGCCTTTCTGATCGCCGGGCTGTTCTCGCCGATGCCGGCGGTGAATACCAGGGCGTCGAGGCCGCCCAAGACCGCGGCGAAGGCGCCGAGCTCCTTGGCAATCCTGTAGGCGAAGTAGTCGATCGCCAGTCGCGCCCGCGGATTGCTGCTCGCCAACAGGTCGCGAACATCGTTGCTGATGCCCGACAGCCCTTTGAGCCCGCATTCCTTGTAGAGGAACGTTTGTACAGCTTCAGTGCTCATGCCCCGCTGATGCAGGTAGAGCACAACACCGGGATCGAGTTGACCTGGGCGTGTGCCCATGGGGAGCCCATCGAGCGCGGTGAACCCCATTGTGCTGTCAACGCTGCGCCGATGGTGCAGGGCACACATCGATGCTCCACTGCCCAGGTGAGCGACGACCACGCGGCCGTCGGCCACGCCGGGGGCAACGGTCGGCAGCACTTGCGCGATATATTCGTAGGAGAGCCCGTGAAAGCCATACCGCCGCACGCCCTGCTGATAGAGTTCCTCCGGGAGCGCGAAGCGATCGGCCAACTCGCTGTGGCCGCGGTGAAACGCCGTGTCGAAGCAGGCAACCTGCATCAGCTCCGGCCGGCGCCGATGGATGCTCTCGATCGGAGCGAGATTGTTGGGTTGGTGCAGGGGTGCCAGCGGCACGAAGCGCCGCAGCTCGCGTATGACCTCATCGGTGACCCGCACCGGCCGATCGTAGGTCGGGCCGCCGTGGACGACGCGATGGCCGATGGCGACCGGCGGCGTACCACCTCGGAAGCCTTGAATCCACGTGTGCAGTCGCTCGATCGCTGCCGGGCCGTCGGGAACCTCGTTCGCAGTCCAGACCTCGTCGACCAGAACTTTGTCTCGGGCATCGCGCGCGACGAGATGCGGCCGGGCCCCGATACCTTCGAATTGACCGCGCAGGCGCCGATCCAGCTCGGCATCGCGGCCGATGGCGAACAACTGGAACTTGATGCTCGACGAGCCGGCGTTGAGGACGAGAACTGTCTCCGACATCGCAGGTTCAGGCGGCTATCGGCTGCGCAAGCCGGTTGGCGTTCGCATAGAGCGTGGCGACGGCGCACGATGCCATGCGCGTGCGCACATTGTCGGCGCGGCTGGTCAGGATGATCGGCACACGCGCACCGAGGACGATGCCGGCCGCATCTGCATTGGCAAGGAAGGACAGATTCTTGGCCAGCATGTTGCCGGCCTCCAGATCGGGCACCAGCAGGATATTGGCCCTGCCCGCAACCGGAGACTTGATGCCCTTGATGCGCGCCGCTTCGGGGCTGATGGCATTGTCGAGAGCGAGCGGGCCATCGACAAGCGCCCCCGTGATCTGACCGCGATCCGCCATCTTGCACAATGCGGCGGCATCCAGCGTGGAAGGGATCTTCGGGGTGACGGTCTCAACCGCCGAGAGGATGGCGACGCGGACGTCCTCCATGCCGAGTGCACGCGCGAGGTCGATGGCGTTCTGCAGGATGTCGCGCTTGGCGTCCAGGTCCGGCGCGATGTTCACCGCCGCGTCGGTGATTAGCAAGGTCTCGGAATATGTCGGCACGTCCATGATGAACACATGGCTGACGCGTCGCGCTGTCCGCAAGCCGGTCTCTCGCTGCATCACCGCGCTCAGCAATTCGTCGGTGTGCAGGCTTCCCTTCATCAACACCTGGCCCTTGCCCTCGCGGATCAGCGCAACGGCCTTGGCGGCGGCAGCGTGGCTATGCGCGACGTCCACGAGTTGGAACCTCGATATGTCCACATCGCAGCCTTGGGCGGTCTTGCGTATCCTTTCGGCCGGGCCGACCAGGATTGGCGCGATGATTCGCGCCTGCGCGGCTTCGACCGCACCCTTGAGCGATGTCTCCTCGCACGGGTGGACAACTATGGTCGGAAGGGGGGCCAGTGCGGCGGCACGCTTGATGAGCTGCTCATATTTCGCATGGGTGCGAGCGTGAGGCTCGCGCTCGCTCGCCTGTCTTGCAGCTACCGTCTTGGCCATGGTCGAGAACCCAGCAAATTGATCGGATGCAGCGAGTGGCGCCGGGTCACCAGGCCCACGCGAGCCTGAACCCCACGTCTCCCGGCATTCCTCCGGGAAATTCGACGATCTCAGCGCGCAGCTTGAATCCCAACGGCTTCAGCTCGCTCTCAAAGAATTCGAACGCGCGCTTGGCGGCACCTTCCAGGGTCTCCGGCCAATTCGGATCGGCATTGTTGATGGCGCGGCCGCGATCCGAGCAGAACTTGCTCGGAAATCGAAATACCAAAAGCTCTTTCTCGCCGCGCTTGGCAGCGTTGCGAATCATCATGGAAAGCCTCTCCATGAGGTCCGGGGCAAGCTCGCGTTTCAAGAACTCCTCGTGCAGCGCCTTCTCCATCAGCTTTTGCTTTTTCTCCGCCTCGCGCTTCTCATTGAGCTTGGCGTCTCCAACGCCGTACATGATGTCGCGAAGCTCATCTGCGGAGACCATTCCTTGCGTCGGCATGATTGATCCTCCGGGTCTTGCCTAGCTGCCACGCCTGGAGCGTGCTGCCCCGGCGCCATGACCATCTGGTGCGTTCGGACTAGGGGGTGGCACTTCCGGCGCTTCCTTCAGGACGTTACGGATGCGCTGCAGGCCGCGCATGACATCTGGCCGCACCCCCACCTTACCGACGAGGTCGCGGACGAAGCCAATCACGTCGTCACGCTCCTTCAAGGTCGGCAGCAGCTTGGGAAGGCTCTCCAAGGCGAGCTCTCGATTGAAGCGTACCAACAGGGCCTGCTTGCGCAGAATTTCCTTTACTTGCTCGTGACTGAGCTTCTTGAGCTCATCGTGTTTGAGCCGAGCTTCCTCGGCGAGCCGAGCCGCGCGCACATCGACGCCTCCCCCAGCCTGGCTGCAGGCCAGCAACACGCGCAGGATGGCCTCGGGGGTTCCCCCGTGCGTTGCTTCGTTATTGACCTGCTCGAGCTGGCGCTGCAGGAGTGCGGCAAGCTCCTGATTGCGCGCCCGTGGTTTGGCCGAATCGGCGTAGGGCCCGGCCATACCGGCGATGGCCTCGACCGCCGGCGACTCGTAGATGGAATAGAAGAGCTGTTCCATCCACTGATCGCGCAGGTCACGATAGGCGTCCAATCCGCGCACGATCTGCTCTGAAACCGCCCGCTCGGCCGACAGCAATGGATTGGTCTCCGAGACTGGCCGCCGCTCGGCGCGCACCAGGTCGGCGGCAAGTCGCACCGGCCACATCGCCGGGTTGAGGTCGGAGAGTGCCAGCCGCCAGAAGCGCTGCGGATGCACGAGCCGCAGCCACGCCGCCGCGAGGTCATTGCCCCAGGCGCGGACGAAGGGCCGCATGAACGTGTCGTAGAGGCCCTCGTTGATCTCCGAAATCCTGGCGGCGGTGGCGAAGGCCCGCTCGTCCTCGCGGCCGTCATCCAGGGCGCGTATGTCCTCAATGGTTCGCGCCTGGAAGCGAACCTCGTATTCCTCGTGCTCGTGTTCCGTACCTGCGTCCTGAGTATGGGTCTCATCGATCAGCATCTCGTAGAGTCCGGGGGGAAGCGTATCGATGAGCTCGATGGTGTCAGCCACCTCCTTGTGCTGTTTCAAGGCAACCTTGGCCGACACGAATATGCCGAGATGTCCGATCGTCTCGTGCAAGGTGTAGATGATGGTCTGCCCGTTGGCGCGGATCTCGTCGACGCTGTCGTAGAGATCGGTGATCCAATTCAGGGCCTGCTGCGGCGGCGTGATGTTGTCGCCCCATGACGCGATGACGACGATCGGCGCCCGGATCGCCTTCAAGTCGATGCGGCGGCGGTCGGAGCTGACAATGGTCCCCTTCGTCAGCTTGTTGCCGACGAACAGCTCGTCGACGATGAAGCGCATCTCCTCGCCGGCGAGGAGGAAGTGTCCACCCCACCAGCGCTCGAAGTCGAGGAAGCGTGGCTCTTCGGTGTCGACTTTGGAATAGAGATTGTACTGCTTCGACCATAGAGTATTTGCGGGGTCGAGATTCTCGAAGTTGCTGACAAGGTGCACCCCATCGAATGTCCCGTTCCCGAGATCGCTCACGAACGAGGCGAGCCAGCTGCCGCCGAGCAGGCCGCCGGTATACCGCATTGGATTTTTGCCGCGCGCCCCGGCCCAGTAGGAGAGCGGCGAGCCGGCAACGCAGATGACGCCTGCCAGATCCGGTGCCGCCGCGGCCATGAGCATGATGGCCCAACCCGCCTGGCAATTGCCGATGACAACGGGGTTGCCCTCGCAATCGGGATGCATGGCCGCGACGCGCTTGACGAATTCCGCCTCCGCCCAGGCGATATCCTCGATCTTCTGCCCAGGTATGGGCTTGGGGTAGAACGTGACGAAGTAGCAGGGGTGGCCCGCCCGCATGGCCACACCGACCTGGCTCGCTTCCTTGAAACCGCCGATGCCCGGGCCGTGACCCGCGCGGGGATCGACTATGATGAAGGGACGTTTGGCGGCGTCGATTTTCATGCCTTTCTTCGGGAGGATGCGCAGCAGTGCATAGTTGACCGGCCGCTCGAGGGTGCGTCCGTCCAAGACCGTCTCGTACTCAAAGACCAGAACCGGCGGCTTACCTTCGCGGTGATGCTCGAGCGCGATGTTGCCGCGCTTGCGCATCACGTCCCAGAACAGAACGGTGCGCTGACAAGCGTCGATCCAATAGTCCAGCGCTCCGCTACCGATAGCCGTATCTGCGCGCATTTGTTGTCCTCGGTCGCCGATTCCTCGCGAACGGGCGAAGCCGCATTCGCTGCACTGCGAGACGCTATCGGGCAACCACCCCCCCAGCCATCAGCTGAGATCCCCATTTTGCGCGCGGGGCGGCTTGTAGCGCGATCAGGGGAACACCTGATTGCCTCAGCGGTTGGCTCCCAACACACTTCCCACCGAGCGTTGATCTGGCGCTGGCGGTTCTCTCCAAAGGAGTGCAGGCATGGGTTCCACGACACCGGTCAGAACGCTGGAGGGCAAGAAGGGCCTGGTGCTCGGTATCGCCAACCGGCACAGCATAGCTTACGGCTGTGCCAAGGCCTTCCGCTCGTTCGGCGCGGAGCTGGCGATCACCTACCTCAACGACAAGGCCCGCCCCTTCGTCGAGCCGCTGGCGCGCGAGCTGGAGGCCCCGATCTTTCTGCCGCTCGACGTCCAGGCGGAGGGCCAGATGGAGCGGGTTTTCGAGGAGGTCGGCAAGACCTGGGGCAAGCTGGACTTTGCCTTGCATTCGATCGCCTACGCGCCCAAGGCGGACCTGCACGGGAGAGTTACGGATTGCTCGCGTGAAGGCTTCCTGACCGCCATGGAAGTTTCCTGCCACTCGTTCATCCGCATGGCCCGGCTTGCGGAACCTTTGATGAAGGACGGCGGCACGCTCTTCACGATGAGCTACTATGGCGCGGAGAAGGTGGTCCACAACTACAACATCATGGGCCCCGTCAAAGCCGCCTTGGAAGCTTCGGTCCGCTACGTGGCGGCCGAGCTCGGCCCGTCGCACATCCGCGTGCATGCCATCTCGCCCGGGCCGCTCAAGACCCGGGCCGCGTCGGGCATAGCAGGCTTCGATGAGCTCCTGGACAAGGCGGCAGCTCAGGCGCCGGCCGGCAGCCTGGTGTCGATCGAGGACGTCGGGTTTGCGACCGCTGCCCTGGCCGGCGACAACGCGCGCCTGATTACCGGCGGCACGATCCACGTGGACGGCGGATTGCACATCATCGGATAGGCAACCGCGCAACGCAGCTTATCCCAAGCGGAAATCTCCGGAACTTTCTACAGCCAGCAACAGCTTCACATGAATTACAGCGCCGTCGCTGCGCTGTTGCATCGGCAGGCCGCTGCGACGAAAGGCGGTGAGCATCGGCTGGTTTCCCGCAAGGACATCGGCCTCAAGCCACGACACGCCGTTTTCGCGGGCGATACGAACGAGGTGCCGCAAGCGCCCCTGGTGGTCCTCCTCGGTCGTGAATGCCACTTCGGCACCGCGGCACGGGCTCGTCGCATCGTCGGTAATGTAGCGTCCTCCGGCAATGATGGTTTCGCCATCCTCAGGCCTTGTCGTCGCCACCAACGCCACCACATGATCGAAATCGACGTCGGTAAATTGGTTGAGCTCCGTCTCTGTCAGCTCCCTCTTGTAGCTGAAGAAGCGCGTATAGATTGATTCACGGTCGAGGTTCGCGAACGCCTCGAGGACCTTCCCGCTATCGTCGCGGCGGATCGCGCGGATCGTGACCGCGGTTCCGTCCTTGAGAGTCTCGGTGACAATGTAGTTTCGAGGATTGTTCACGTTTCTTGCTTCCTCGCCCGAGACGTTCCCACAGCATTTGCGTGAACGCCAGAGCGTGAGCGCCTGTGTCATGCCAGCCCTCGCACCACCCGCGAGTGATTGATCTCTCCCTAGAGGGATTTCTTCAGCTTCCGCCTGACAGCCATAAGCCCCGGCCGCTCAGCCACCGAGCCTTGGCCTTTGTTGCCGAAGTCTGAGCCAAGTCCCTGCCAGCGCCTGCGCAGATACGCATGGCGCAATGTGTGGTCTCGGCCAAGCGCGTTGACGATGACCTCACAAAGGTCGCGCGAGGCGCGTCCCTGCCCTGCTCCCGTTGGCGGTGATTGCAATGCCCGCCCTGCATAGGCGAGGGTCGTTCGACGGTCGGTGTCAATCCTCATGGTGGGCATCTCCCCGGTGGCAGCGTCCAGCGGGCTCGATCTACGATTCCGAAAACGAAGGGATACATCGGCGAAATCCCCGAAATCGCGAAGCGGTAACCCTTGATCCTGACGCACTGCGAAACGCAGCGCCTGCGGTGGTTACGGCACGGGTAAGGACGCGGCGAGGACACTATCCGATGTCAGCTATAGCTATGAGCGGCTGAGAATCCGCCGCCGTCCTCGGCATAGTCTCGTTGGATTGCAGGCACGTGACAGCCGTGCTCAGCGATGAGGAAATCTGTGCTTAGGCGCTGTGCGGCGCAAAAGTGATACCGCGGTGCACAACTCCTACCGTTGTTGTTGCTAGCAGCTGAAGAAGCGGAGCGCACCCGCGGGTTCCTATGTTCTACATCGCGCGAGCACCTATTGCATGAACCAGCCGTGGCTCACTACCAGCGACTGGCCCGTCAGCGCGTTCGAGGGGAAACTTGCAAACAGGAGCGCAACCTCTGCGACATCGAGAGTGGTGGTGAACTCGCCGTCGACCGTCTCCTTCAGCATCACCTGCTTGACGACCTGCTCCTCGGTGAGGCCCAGGTCCCGAGCCTGTTCGGGGATCTGCTTCTCGACCAGCGGTGTCTTCACGAAGCCGGGGCAGATGACGTTGGCTCGAACGCCGTGCTTTGCGCCTTCCTTGGCCACGACTTTGGCAAGCCCGATGAGTCCGTGCTTCGCGGTCACGTAGGCGGCCTTCAGAAGCGACGCCTCCTTCGAGTGAACCGAGCCCATATAGATGATGCTTCCGCCGCCGGACCTGTACATATGCGGCAGGCAGGCCTTGGTGGTCAGGAAGGCGCCGTCGAGATGAATGGCGAGCATCCTTTTCCATTCGCCAAAGGGGAACTCCTCGAGCGGGTGCACGATCTGAATGCCGGCATTGCTGACCAGCACATCGATGGTGCCGAACTTCGAGACGGCGGCCTCAACGCCCCGGTTGACGCCCTGCTCGTCGGTCACGTCCATGGCGACAGCCATTGCTTTGGGTTCAGCCTTGCCGATCTCCGCGGCCGCTGCTTGCGCTTGCTTCAGGTCCAAGTCTGCGATCACCACGTGGGCGCCTTCACGCGCGAAGGTGCGGGCGACCTCCTTGCCGATGCCGCTCGCAGCACCTGTGACGATGGCGACCTTTCCATCAAGTTTCATGGCACCTTCCCGGTGGTTGCTCACAAGGCCATGTGCGGCACGTGCTCTGGAACCACCAGGCTCGCCTCGGTGTTCGCGATCACCTGCTCGACGGTGATACCGGGTGCGGTTTCGAGGAGCCTCGCGCCGCCCTCCGCGAACGAGATCACCGCCAACTCCGTGACGAGGAGATCGACGGTACGTGTCGAGGTCAGCGGCAGGGTGCATTTCCGCACAACCTTGGATTTGCCTTTGGCGCTGTGCTGCATGGCGACGACGACGCGCTTCGCCCCGGTCACCAGGTCCATGGCGCCGCCCATGCCGGGTACCATCTTGCCGGGGATCATCCAGTTGGCGAGCCGCCCCCCCTGGTCTACCTGCAGGCCGCCAAGCACCGTCATGTCGAGATGGCCGCCACGAATGAGACCGAAGGACATGGCGCTGTCGAAGGTGGACGCGCCGGGCAGCGCCGTTATCGGCCGCCCGCCGGCATCGGTGAGCCGCGCCTGTGTCATACCCTCCTCGGGGATCGGGCCGCTGCCGATCAGCCCGTTCTCCGACTGGAAGAAAACGTGCACACCCTCGGGCAGGTAGTTGGCAACCAGAGTGGGAATGCCGATGCCGAGGTTGACGAGCATGCCGGACTTGAGTTCCCGGGCGATGCGCTTGGCGATGATGTCCTGGGCGCTCATGAGCGTCACGCGTGGGCGATGAGATAGTCGACGAGCGGCGCCGGGGTCGCGACGTGATCGGGTGCGATCACTCCAACCGGCACGATGTGCTCCGCATCGGCGATGACCGAGTCGGCGGCCATGGCGATCACGGGATTGAAATTGCGCGCGGTGAGCGCGTAGGTGAGGTTTCCGAGATAGTCGGAGACGAACGCCTGCAGCAGCGCAAAATCGGCTCGCAGCGCCGTTTCGAGCAGATACTCCTTGCCGCCGAGCGCGATCTTGTGCTTGCCCTCCTCAACCACGGTGCCGACACCGGTCGGCGTCAGCACGCCGCCGAGGCCGCAACCGCCGGCGCGAATGCGCTCGATAAGCGTGCCCTGCGGCACGAGCTCCACCTCGATCGCGCCGGAGATCATCTGCTGCTGGGTCTCGGGGTTGAGGCCGATGTGGCTGACGATCGCCTTGCGGACAAGTTTCGCACTCACGAGCTTGCCGATGCCCACACCCGGCGTAGCGGTATCGTTGGCGATCACGCTGAGCTCGCGCTTGCCCTGGCGCACGAGCTCGTCCACGACGCCTTCAGGCGTGCCTACACCCATGAAGCCGCCGATCATCAGGCTTGCCCCGTCCGGGATCATGGAGACCGCATGCTCGAGGGAGACCGTCCGCATGCTCGATTGCCCGACGATTCGACACCCAGTTCCCCCGAGCGATCGGAAGATTGCCCGACGCCGGACATGGCGGCCATCGGGACAAACCCTGACAAGATTTGGGGTGGCCCCGAACAGGTCGCGCCGCCGCAGCGGCGGTCACCGTAGCTGTTTGCATTGCGAAGCTAGCGGGGAGACAGGCGATCCGCTCAGCACTAGGGTCGCCGCAATGTCCCTTTTGCATCGGGAGGCAGCGCCATGATCACGCTCGAAGACTGCCTTGCGCTGTGCGGATTGACGGAGGACGAGGTGCGTGCGCTCGCCGAGCACGAGCACATTCCCGACATCGCTGCCGCTGCGCTCGGCCAGTGTCTGCTCAATCAGCCTAGAGGCTGCCAAATTATCCGTGACATGATCGCCGACGACATGCGCTGGGCGCGCCAGCGCGGCGACGAGAGGCATGCCAACGAGCTTGCTCTGACCCTGCGGCAGTTCGTCAGCGCTCACCCTGAGATCGGTGACCTGCCGATTGCGCGTTGAGAGATTCGAGTGTCGACGCGATCGCGGCCCAGCTGACTAGTGCCGGATCGTAGAACGGGACCGCTCGTCGGAGCGTTCTTCTTGGGGGTCCCGGAACGCGAGAGCATCCGCCCAAAACGACATCGCCGACATCCAGTTGCGCTGCCACAGTTCGGCAGTCTGCATCCACAATAGCATTGGCGCGAACGGCTGCCCGCCGACCCCGAGCATTTCCGGCATTGGGCCGGGGAAGCTCGAGCTGGGGAGGCGCCGCATCTGGTCAAAAAGGTTGCGCGGAACTGCCGTCGGCGAGGCCGAAGGCTCCAGCTGCTTTTCCCAGAGGGCTGTGACCTGGCCGATCACCTGCGTTTGCATCTTGGAGGCATTGAGCAGGTGGTCTCGCGTCGCATTGATGACGTGATCCGGCCAACCCACGGCGCGTGCGGCCGCCGAAGTCTGGTCAAGCGCCTTGGCCAAGCAGCGCTCGTTCGCCGCGGCCAACTCGTCCTGCCACTTTGATAGCGCCTGGAGAGCGGCGGTCACCGCCTGACGGGCGTCGTTGCTCAAGACTGTCATGTTCCCAGAAGCCGAAGGGCTGATCACGAAGCTTGTTGCCGTCGTCCCGCGTTACCGGACGAGACTGGAGCATCCGACAGAACGAGCACACAGGCTATCGGGCAAAACCCCGAGGTCGGTCGCAGAGCACCCCAGGGCTCGCGCTAGCGCGGCGAGACGATGGACCGCTCCAGGCGGATCGCTGTTGACGCCACCAGTCAGCGCTGCTTGTCGGGACTTGAGCAACGGTGTTTCCAGACGTTGGTACGGTGTGCGTAGAGTGGATAGTCGAATTCTGACGGCGAAGGAATGTCTCGTTGAATGACACTTACGAAAGGTACATCGCTGTCTGAGCACAACACGAATGACCGCAGGCAAGGGCTAGAGCTCTGCTCCAGCGCCACCGGCGTCAAAACCACCGACCTGGCAATCCGGCTCGGCCTCCTTGACTACTGGTCGTTGAAGGTGATCGCCCGTTCCTGACGATTGTGCTGTGGAGCGCGATATTGACGGTCGCGCTCTACCCGCTGTTCGACTGGCTGGCGCGGCGACTGCGGCTGGCCACCGGTGCAAGCGACCAAGCCCTTCTGCTCCCGCGCGGTCAGGATTGAATCTACGGGGTTCTCCCTCTCTCCATAGGGCATTGCCCCGATATCGCGTTGTCGTGATGCCTGACAGGTTGCATCGGGGAGGCACGTTTGGCGTTCAAGCTAGGATTATTCGGGAGGGCCTCATGATGCTCACGGACGCAGCGCTCCAGCTCGCCGGTGCGTATATGGAAGCGCTATAGCAATCCGAGATGGTAGAGTGTTCCGAAGTTACATTCGGCGGCTGAGCAAGAGCAGATTTTGGCTCAGCAAGTGGCTCGTGGCCGCAGTTCTGCTGGCTGGTGCTTTTCTTATTGGCTCGTATCTTCTTGCCACGAGCGATGTCGATTTCGACACGTTTCTCAACTATTTTGCTCTTGGCCTGCTGCTCTTCGTTCTCGTAACTCTCTTCTATGGCATGCTCGCCATTCATGATGTGCCCTACGACATTGCCAGGCACCGCAACCATCCGCATCAAGATGCTATCCACGCTGCAGGCTGGGTGAGCCTCTTCACGCTTCACGCCCTCTGGCCGTTCCTCTGGATCTGGGCGATGCTCTATCGTCCTGATCGCGGCTGGGGCTTCAAGCACTCCCCGGCGACGGACGTGAACCACTCGGCTGACCCTACTGAGGTCGAGGAGCTCCGGCGGCGGGTGGCGGAACTCGAGAAACGGTCGGAGACGGGAGTCCACTGATGGAACTCCTGCTTATCCTGACGTACACTGCAGTCTGCGTCGCGATTTTCAAGATTTTCAGAATTCCCGTCAACAAGTGGACGCTATCGACGGCCGCACTAGGCGGCATCTTCCTCATCGGTTTCATCGTGCTCATTATGAACTATAACCATCCTTTCACCGATAATGCTCGCATCTATTTTGCAACTACCCCCATCATCCCGGATGTCAAGGGCCGGGTCATTGAAGTGCCGGTCAAACCCAACGAGCTACTTAAGCAAGGCGACGTTCTGTTTCGTATCGACCCTAGCCTCTACGAGTTCGAGGTCGCACAGCGTCGCGCAGCTCTAACGGAGGCTGAGCAAAACGTCGTGCAACTGAAGGCCGCGTTTGACTCCGCTTTGGCAGCCTCGAAGGGAGCGGCGGCGGAACACGATCGTGCCAAGAAAGCGTTCGATCGCATCTATGAAGGCAATGAAAGCGCTCGCAAAAAAGGCAACCCGCTTCCATTCTCCATAGCCGACGTGGAGAATCGGCGCGGTGTCTACCTCAAGGCCGAGGGCACAATGCAGGCGGAAGTTGCGCGCGCCGAGCAAGCCCGCGTCGTCTACCAGTCGCAGATCGGCGGCGTGCACACCTCGGTCGCGCGCCTGCGCGCGGACCTCAGGGATGCTGAGTACAACCTCGAGCTGACCACGGTCCGCGCGCCAGGGCCGGGTTTTGTAACGCAGCTGGCGCTGAGGCCCGGCATGTTTGTCGTGCCGGCACCCTTCCGGCCCGTAATGGTCTTCGTGCATCATGGCGATCGGGTGTTGTCGGCCGGGTTCCAGCAAAACGCCCTGCAGAGGGTCCGACCAGGCGATGAGGCGGAGGTTGCCTTCGACGCCGTCCCCGGGCGGATATTCAAGGCCAAGGTGCGGCGCGTCCTCGACGCAATCGCGACCGGGCAGTTTCAGGCGGCCGGGGCCCTCCAAGATATTGGGGAGCGCCCACCGGGGGGGCGAGCCGTTGCACTCATCGACATCGATGAGGACATGTCTGCCTACAATATTCCGGGCGGCGCCGCTGCTCAGGTCGCCGTCTACACGCCCCATTGGCACCATTTCGCAATCATCCGGCGCATCCTGCTCCGTATGCGCAGTTGGCAGAACTATGTCTTCTTCGAGGGGCATTCGTCGCCGGGCAATAAGGGTGGAGGTCACTGAAGCAGCGTAACATGTGGACCACTCCCGGGCTGATGATCGGCGGAAAGTCATCGGTCCGAGGTCAGGCATAAGGCCTTGCTATCGCAACCATCGTCTGGGCCGCGAGTACCCGACGGCGCATCGAGACGCGTCCGCAACTGCGCCACGAACAGGCCCAGGGCATGCAGCGGCTGGCGCAGATTATGGCTCGCGGCAGCGAGGAAACGGGACTTGGCAAGGTTGGCCATCGAGCTGATGCGTGGCTCCTGGACCTTGCGCTCCAGCGTTGCGTAAGGTCGCTCGAGCCGTTCCGCCATGCTGTTGAACTGATCGCCCAGGGCCTCGAGCTCGTCGCCTGTCTTGGTAGAGATGCGCTGCCCTAGATCGCCGCTACCAATTCTCTCAGCGTTGGCTTGGAGGGCCCGTATCGGCACGACCATCCGGCGCGCGAGTGCAAGGCCCACCAGAGCGGCAAGTCCGAACGCGACAGCAAGCAATGCACCAGCACGCTGGATCGAGGCATAGATTGGCGCGTAGGCTTCTGCGACCGGCAGCTCCACGAACACCAGCCACCCCAGCGGCGCGATCGCTGCATGCGCGGCGAGCACCCGCTCGCCCTCCAGCCCCTCGAAAGACTCTTCAAAGGACCGCGGCGAACGAGCGCCGCTGTCGCGGTACATCATTTGTGACCAATTGGGCACGCGGCGGGCAGGCAAACAACAGGACCGTTGCGGGTCTTGGCCGTGTGAAAACGCGCTGGAGGGGGTCTCGGCGGACCGCGACAGGCCGGGTACGATACGACGCGACCGTTTTGAGCATATTTTTGCGATTTGGGTTCCGGAGGCAAGCCTGGCGCGTCGAGCGGCGATCCTGAGCCGCTCTGAGGGGTCGCAAAGGCCGAGATCAGGGCGTCTCAGGCCGCGATCGCCGCCATCAGCGGCTTGATGCCGACG
>Ga0247727_10011656_pt1 | contig 15278 bp, 14 predicted proteins | sample WisWelCaveWW1625_FD_202498 | JGI IMG/M metagenome (GOLD analysis project Ga0247727, IMG submission 202498) | Biofilm microbial communities from Wishing Well Cave, Virginia, United States - WW16-25 | ecosystem: Environmental > Aquatic > Deep subsurface > Groundwater > Cave microbial mat | place... | reverse complement strand
AAATGACTGCCGAACAAGCATATCAACTTACTCTTCGAGACGCCGGTTTTATTTTGCCGGATCAACGTCCTTCGTCACGTCTCATTCAACCTGAAGATATTGAACGGGATTTTGAGACTTCATTGCGCTACAAAGAAGTTTTCAAAAAAATTCATATTGATGCCGTGTATGAAACCACGGGAGGTTTGTCGGATATACCAGCCTCACCTTGCATCTATTTCAAAAAACTTGACAATCCGTCACCTGAACGTTTTCGCGATCTTCAAAGAGAAGTTTGGTATGAAGGCCGAACGCCAACGCTCTGGATTATTACCCCTACTGAAGTAAGAATTTACAATACGTTTTCCAAACCTCGGAAGGATGATGACGAAAAAACACGCCTGCTTGATATTTTACCTGTAATAGCAGATGGACTTGAAAAAGAAAAAGTCGAGAAGTTTCATCGTGAGCTCTTTGACACTGGAGTATTTTGGGGTACGCCGAAAGGGAAAATGATTGATCGGCGTGAACGCATGGATGAAGTGCTGCTTGAAGATCTTCGTTATACCGAAACAATCTTGATAGAAACCGGCCTGGATGTATCGGTTGCTCATGCTGTGCTCGGTCGTACTATTTTCGCTGCTTATCTTCAGGATCGTGAAATCCCCAATCGCCAGGAACGCGGGATTCTTAACCGCCATTTTTTCCAACGAAGATATGGCTGCCAATCCCTTGCTGAATTGTTGTATAATAGCAAAGAAAAAACTTATCTTTTCTTTACGTGGGTGCATGAAACATTTAACGGTGATCTGTTTCCAGTTGATCGCATTGAAAAAAATCAGGTCAAACCGTTTCATCTGAAAGTACTTGCCGATCTTCTTTCCGGCGCTGACATGAGTACCTACCCAAGTAAACCTGAAAGAAACGCAAGCGGGCCGCAACTCCAGTTTCTGTTTTTTCCATATCAATTTCAATATATTCCAATTGAGCTACTCAGCAGCGTTTATGAAATGTTTGCTCATTCGCGTGACTCAGCCGCTGCCCGTGCACAGAGCGTTCATTACACACGCCTCCAACTTGTGGAATTAGTTTTAAGTTTAGCTATGAAGGATTTAAAATCCGATGCTCGTGTCTTAGATCCTGCTTGTGGCTCGGGAGTATTTCTTGTTGAGGCCTTTCGGCGATTAGCCTTAACGAAAGCCAGAGAAAAGAAGCGTCCATTAGTTCGTGAAGAGTTGCATGAGCTACTAACTTCTCAAATTTTCGGGATTGATATAGAGCGTGGCGCCGTTCAGGTCACTGCCTTTAGCCTATATCTTGCGTTGCTTGAGCTTGATCCCGATCCTCAACCCCCCAGCGCTTTAAAGTTTCCAAAGTTGGTTGATCCTGATGCGAATAACAAACGTCCGCCCAATCTCTATGTGCAGGATGTTTTCAATGATGACCATTTATTCAATCAGAACGAACCATTCTCTGGAAGAAAGTTTAATTTAATTGTCAGTAACCCACCGTGGACGGCTCTAACGAAAGATGATGCACCGCGCGATCCCGATGACCCTGAGACAGGCAAAAAATGGGGCTTGGAATATTGTGAGCAGCATCAAATTCCAGATCGTAAGCCCGACCAGGCTTTTATGCTGAGGGTCACAGACTTTGCAAAACCGAATACACAAATTGCGCTGATCGTTGCCAGCCGGCTCTTCTATCAACAAGCGGGAATGGAAGGAGAGACGTGGCTCGATCATTTTCTTAAACGTTTCACTGTTCAAACCGTGATAAATCTTTCCGATCTGGTGGATGAAAATATATTGTTTGGAGAGAATCGCATTAAGGATTCGGATGGCAAATGGAAACGAAAGACAGTAAAGATGCCGGCGAGCGTGATTCTTTATCGGCCAATCGTTCCCACTGATAATTCATATATAACTTATATTTCCCCCAAATGGTATGAAGAGGCCAAAAGAAGAGGAGAAATCGTCGTATTGCCATCAGATATAAATACGATTTCACTAAAATTTCTTTATGAAAACCAATTTCTTTGGAAGACGGCTTTTCGCGGATCACAAAGAGATTTTCGCTTGTTGCAACGACTGGCACACCTTCCGAGTCTTGAAGAGACTCTTGAAAATATTGGAATACACAAAGATGAAAGACGAGGTAATGGATACAATGTTGGTGGAGGCAAAAAACGCAAGCAACATGACGCTTCTCACTATATCGGGAAAGATTGTATCCAAGCTAAAACAAATTTTAGATATAATCTCTCATCTTCATTACTTGAAAAATTTAAACATCCAATCTTGGAAGGAACGCGAAATGAAAGCATTTTTGAATGCCCTCTTCTAATCGCCTTTAGAAGTCTTAGAGATGATAGAAATTGTGCGGCTATCGTTGATATTCCAGGAGTAAACATTTGTTTGTACAGCAAAACCTATTACGGTATGTCATTCCGCCATACTTCAAAAAAGATCGCATATCGCTTAAATGCTGTGATGAATTCTCCTATTGTTTTATATATGGCCTTTCTATTGAGTTCTGCATTAGGATGGGACAGACGTCTTATTAATGTTGGTGATTGGCTCCAAATTCGTTTGCCAAATACAATTGCCGATCTTGACGCAATTGAGGAATGGCAACAAGTCATGATCGGGGAGAAATGGCTCCGTGAAAATTGGGACCGTGCACCAAAGCCGGAAGTCCACGATCGTGAAGCAAAACTCTTTGATGAAATTTATCGGCTTTACGGTATAACTAAGCAAGAACGTATTCTTGTCGAAGATACAATCCAGTACACTATCGATTTATATCGAAACCGGAACCAAAGAGGCGCAAAACCCGAGGCTTTGAAACCTACCGAAGTAAAAGATCTTAGTACGTACGTTTCACGTTTCTGCCGACAAATCAACGGAATTTTAGCCTATGGAAGTCTGAAACTCATGGCAACATTTTTTGAAACTGGCCCGACTTCCCCTTTGTGTATAGTAGGTTTTGTTCAACGCCCCATCAATGAATCCCATCAAGAAATAAATGTGGAGAATCTTAATGGTATAGAAGGAATTCTGCATCGCATTTCTGAAAGTTTACGATCTCAAGTTGCCGACAATCTGTTTGTTCGGCGAGACCTGCGAATTTATGATGGAGACCATTTTTACATCATTAAACCCAATCAGAAACGTTTCTGGAGTGAATCGTCGGCACTCAACGATGCCGATGTAGTCGTACAAGAACATATGGAGGCAAGGAATGCCAGCAACCGAATCGTCTGATTATGTAGGAAAACCTTCTCTTGCTATTCCCGTACAGTATTTGAAAGCATCGCTAGCCTTGCTCATTGCAGGCGCAAAGAGATTGCAGCAACAAAAAGTTGTTCATGACAAAATGAATGAATCATCGGAAATTACTCCTCGTCTGGCCAGCGAAATGATTGCAGAGCAAACGGCTGTCGGCTGTGATATAATTCGCTTTGATTTTGAAGTCCACCATTTGAGTGATCCTGCTGATCCTAAAAGTGTTTGCAGGCTTGACTTCAAATTCACTTGGAATAACTATGACAATAAAGCATATCTCGCCGTTGAAGCCAAGCGTTTGCGCGGTAAAGGAGAAAGTCTTGCTTACAAATATGTGGATGAAGGTGTGATGGATTTTGTGGATGGTAAGTATAGCCGTGGGCACAATTACGGTATTATGATTGGCTATGTCGTCCTCGCGCCGCTCGATAATGCTGTTGCCAAGGTCATCACTGCAATGAACGCACGCAAAACGGCGACATGTGAAAATAGTCCCTGTCGGATTGATAACAGTTTTTGCTCGCATCCTTATACTCATCATAGCAGCCATCTTCAACCCGGCCGGACAGAGCCCATCACGCTGATCCACGTCTTTTTAAATTTTGCTGATTCCTAAAAATCACTGCAATGCACTTTCACTCCCGCCCGACCCCCAGTGCATCGGCGACGCGATTGATGTAATTGAACCACGAGGCGATCAGCGTGATCTGCAAAATGGCGCGATCGTCGAAACCGGCGGCGCGCAGACGGTCGTGATATCCCGGATGAATGCGCGTCGCGTCTTTCGTCAATTGCACGACGTAATCCAGCATCACGCGATCCTGTTCCGAGATGGGCGCGTGCGTGTAATCGTTCTGCAACGCCGCAACGAACTCATCATCCAAAGTGACCCGACGCAGAAACTCTGCGTGCGAGGTGATTCAATATTGACAACGGTTGGTCGCAGAAACCATCGTGGTGATCATCTCATGCTGCCGTCGCGTCAGCGGCAGGTCCGGCGACATGAGCACGCCGAAAGTTGCAAAAGCATGATAGAGCGCCTCCGGAATCAAGCTATGCGAGGCCACGATGCCGGAGGTGCCGTCGGCGGTCGGATGGACGGGCGTGCCATATTCGATGGGATACAATTCGCGCTGCGCCTCAATCGCGCGCAACAATTTCTCGTCCGCTTCGGATTGCGGAACCGTTCGAATCCAGGTCATGATTTCAGGCCTTTTCTTTTTTATATGAATGACGAAACAACAGATAGTAAACCGGCGCGCCCAGCGCCACCACGGCGACGCCGAGCAAAGCCTGCAGGGGATTGCGCCCGCCGAGCAAGAGCAACAGCACGCTGACGAGAACGAGAAAAATAATCGGCGTCATTGGATAACCGGACGCCTGGTACCTCGGCTTGCTTGCATCGCGCCGGCGCAATATAAATATTGCGGCTACGGTGAGCGCGATAAAAATCACGGTGACAAAAATAAAAAACGAAACGATCTGATTGAAGGTGCCGAGCAGGACGAACAATGAAGCCAATGTTGCCTGCAAGATGATGGCGCGCGCCGGGGTGCCGAATTGAGAATGCGCCCTCGCGACGCCGCGCAGAAAGACGCCGTCACGCGCCATTGCAAAATAGACGCGCGGCGCGGCCATAATGAGTCCCGCCAGACTGCCGAGAACCGAAATGATAACGATGCTCGAAAAAATTTGTCCGCCGGCTGCTCCAAACAACGCTTCGCCCGCCTGCGCCGCAAAAGTTTCACCGGAGGTAACACTCGCCAGCGGCACCAGATAAAGAAACACGGCGCTCGTGAGAATATAAACGAACGTCACGATGAGCACGCCGAAAGCCAGCGCGCGCGGCAATGTATGCGCCGGGTTGCGCACTTCGCCGGCGAGCTTGCTCAAATCCCACCAGCCGCCAAACGCGAAGAACGCGCCGACCATCCCGCCAGCCAGCGCGCCGAGCAACGGTTCTGATCCCGGTCGTTGCTCTATAAAAGGAATGAGATGCGACCAGTTTCCCAGTCTGAACGCGAGCGCCCAGATCACAATGAAAAGCAGCGCGCCGAGCTTGAGCAACGTCAGCCAGCGCATCAATCCGGCGCCGAATCGCACGCCCACAATATTGATCGCGGCGAGCAGTGCGATGGCAGCGATCGCTACAGCTTTGACACCAAGCGGAGAAAGCTGGAGAGAATAACCGGCGTAACTCGCCAGTCCCGTGGCGAGCGCCGCGGTAATGCCGGGGTCCATCACCAGCAAACATTTCCAGCCATAAAGAAAAGCGACCACCGGCCCGTAAGCTTCGCGCAGATAAACGTAACCGCCGCCGGCATGGGGAAAACGCGCGGCCAGTTCGCCGTAACAGAGCGCGCCGCTCAACGCCATCGTTCCCATCACGAGCCAAACGATCAGCAGCCACAGCGGCGAGCCGAGTGATTTTGCCATCCCCGCCGGCGTCAAAAAAATGCCGACCGCAATCATTTCACCGATCACCAGCGCCGTCGCCGAAAAAAGTCCGATCTGGCGTTTGAGTTCGTTCTGCGGTATCGCCTTTGTTAAAATTGTTTCTATTTGCGCATCGCCTTTCGTTTTAGTCACTTTAAAGTTGAATCTGTGCAAAAAAAGCAAAGATTTGATAGAGGTATCCGGATTTGCCGAATCGTCCGGATTCAAGCCATTAGATTTTTGATCCGGACGATTCGTAAAATCCGAATACAAGAGCTTTTCCGTGTGTGTTTTTGATCCGTGTGCTGTCCAAGGGCTTCGATTTGTCTGCAAATCGTGATGTGTATCACGCCGCAAAAAATAATAATTTATTCATCATTTCCATCACGCCGCGCACCACGACATCGGGTCCATGATCTTGTTGTTCGGCGCCCGCATACACCGGGCGATGAATCCACGCGGCGCGCATGCCGGCAGCTTTCGCGCCGGCGATATCCGTGTGTTGCAAATCGCCGATGTGCAAGCATTCCTGCGGCTGCGCGCCGAGGCCGTCGAGCGCGAGCCGAAACATCTCCGAATGCGGCTTGGTTTTTCCAACTTCGCCGGAAAAAATAAGAATTTTGAAGCAATCGAGAATTTCGTATTGCGCAAAAATTTGCCGCAGCACTCGTCCGGGCGTCCATGCCGTATCCGAGATCAGCGCGAGCGGGTATTTTTCCGCAAGCTTTTGCACGGCTTCAAGTGCGCCATTCAACGGTTGGAGGTTTTGATGCGCTTCCTCGAAATATCTCAACACCGGTTCAAAACTTTCTTTTGGCAAATCGGCATTGAGATAACGCAGCATTTCTCGCAAACCGCCTGCCGCGCCGAAAGCGATTTGTTTGGCCCACAGATCATCGAAATATTTCCACACCAGCTTGTACGCCGCGCGCATTTGTTCCGGCTCAATCTCATAGCCCTGGCGCTGCAACTCCTTTTGCAAAAAATTTTGCCGCCGTTCGCCGTGCAGAATGGTATCGGCGGGCGCTTGGTTGTCGTCGAGAATCGTTCCCCACAAATCCAAAGAAATCGCCTTGACGTTTTGCCGAAGATTTTTCCAGATGCCTTCATCGGCTGAATTGGTTTCCGGCGTTAAGTTTTTAGCGTTTGCTTCGGCGAAATCATTCAGGTCTGGCGTCATCGTTTTTCTCGTTTAATACAGTAATAGTCAAATTTGTGAAAAAAAAGCCTACGGCCGCAGGCAAAGATTTTCTTGAGGGATCGAATTGCAGCCGGTATTCATAAGCATCCGGCTGGAATTTGTTCTCTCAATAAAGCGGGCGAACCGGCTAACTGCATTGCAACAATCCTTTCACTAAATTCAATTTCGAAAACTCGCCCTGCGACAGCCACGGCCACACGCCTTCTTTGCCGAGGACGGCGTCGCGAATTTTTTCGATCTCCCAGCCTTTTTGATGCAGGGCTTCAGTCCGATATTGCAGATCTTCATAAAACTCCAATTTGGTTTTCAACAGCGCAATCGGATTTTCGAGAATTTTGCCGCTGCCGCAGAACAGACGCTGCAACGGCAAAGCCACAACCTGCCGCAGCGACGCCATCGAAGCCACCATATCTTCATCGGCGCGCAACACGCGGACTTTCACGCTTAAAAACAAATCGCCGCTGAACAGCCAGCCCTGCCGTGGCTCATAAAGGCCGAGATGATCCGGCGAATGGCCGGGAAGATGCAGCACTTGAAAAGAATGTTTCGGCGTGGAAAGCGTTGCGCCGATCGCCTGCGGGTGCGCCGGTTTCGGCACACCCCAGACGAAGTCGCGATACGGCTTGAGTTTCGCCGGCGGTTTTTCAATCAACGGCAGCGCGGAGGCATGCGCCAAAGCTTTGAGCTGGCGGCGTTGCTCAAAAAGATAATTCGCCCCGACATGATCTTCGTGATGATGCGTGTTGGCGATCTGCTCGACATTTCGGTTTTGCACGGCTTGATAAAATTGCTCCGCCAAATAATCGAACCCGGTGTCGATCAACAAACCATCAACAAAATAGGCCGCGACGCAATAAAGATTTCTGCCAAACACTGTGCGGGCCATGCGGTACTGCGTGACGCTGTCGAGTTGGGTGGTTTGGAGCATGAGAAATCTAAAATTATTCCACGATTTCTGTATTTTTGTTTTGATCGTCAAGAAGAATTTTCAATGGCAATTCTAACAACAGATAAAAATCATTTAAGGTTACTTTACTCCAACTTGCGGCATTATGATTCGTTATTATTGATTCCTCAATTAAAACATTTCGAACAAAAAGAAACGGCATAAAGCCTCTCTTTTTCCCGAGCCGGTCTAAATGTGGTTGTGTTGGGATATTGTCTAAAGTGCGCGAGCTCTTGATGATTTGACCATTGACAACAATCATCCATTCTGCCTTGCGGCGGGCAAGTTCAGATTCAATCCATTCGTAATTCTCCATATAGATTTTGTCTCGCAACTCGCTCTCCTCATTTTCAGAGAATTCGGTGTAATCCGAATAGCGAATTGCGAAAGGATAAGCTTTGTTTGCTCTCATGTCGGGTACTCTCTCCCTTGCCAGTGGATAAACGTGATCCACATGAAAGTATTCTACAAAATCTGCCGTCTTTCCGCAAGAAAAAGTTTTACGTATAAAACGTTTGCTTTATCTCGCTACCACCATCTTTCGTGCGGCCACAAACCTTCGTCCTGAGCCTGTCGAAGGATCACCCGCTTCCATCCGAATCAAATAAACACCACTCGGCGCAAGCCGGCCATCAATCGTTCTGCCATCCCATGTCGCGGCATATCGTCCCGCGTTCTGCCGTCCGTCAAACAGAACACGAATGAGCTGGCCGCTCACATTATAGATCGAAATTTTTATTGAACTGTTTATCGGCAGCTCGTAACGAATCTGCGTCGCCGCAATTCCGGCCTGAAATGGATTGGGATAATTTTGCAACAGTTGAAAATTCTGCGGCGCGCCGGCGAGGGAGTTGGAATCAACCTGCGTGGCCGGACTGACCGTGATCACACCGGTAACGCCCTGGATCAGCGAGCCTTGCGCGGCGGCAATGACGCCGACGCCGGGAGTTGTTGCCGTGAAAGTCGTGGTGATGCCCGCCGCGGGACTTAAAGTGCCGATGCCGCCGCTCACTGTCCAGGCAACACTCACCTCAGCAATGTGATTATCATCCGCGTCAAAACTGCTCGCATGCACAACGAGAGTCGCGCCGATGATCAAATTTACCGCTGTGACTTCGGCCGTGTTGCCGCTCGCGCCGGCAAGAACTTTTACGCGATGCGCCGCGCCGACCGTTACCGTAATCGTGCCGGAGACATCATCAACGGCCGTGACATGATCCGCGATAATAATGCCGGTTCCTGTTCGATTCGCATTTAATGCTGTCGCGGTTCCCGTTGCCGGAGAAAGTGTGCCGACGCTGCCTGATAAACTCCACGTCACGGAAAAATCTCCGAGATAATTCCCGCTCGCATCGTAGCCGGCGGCATGCACCGTAAGCGCCTGATCCGTCGTCATGGTTTTCGCGCCCAGCTCCGGCCCGTTTCCACTCGCGCCTTCGACGATTTTAACATGACTCAAAGCGCCCGATAAAACGGTGATGAAACCGGTGGTGTCATCAATCAACGACGGATGATCGGCGGTAATAATTCCGCCGCCGGCGCTGGTGGCGGTAAAGGTCGTGGTTACACCGCTCGTCACGCTCAAGGTTCCAATGCCGCCGCTGACGCTCCACGTGACGCTGAGGTCGCCGACATAATTATTGTCCGCATCGAAGCTGCTCGCATGCACGATCAAAGTCTGGCCGCTGGTCAATGTCACATTCCCAACTTCCGCGGTGACCCCGATGGCGCCGGATAAAACTTTGACGCGATGCGGCGCGCCGGCAACGACGGTGATCGCGCCGGAAACATCATCCGTCACCGTCGCATGATCAGCCGAAATAACGCCGGCGCCAGGCACATTCGCGTTGAATGTCGTCGATATTCCCGTCGTTATCGAGAGCACACCGATGCCGCCGGTCACGCTCCACGTCACCGGTTGATCGCCGAGATAATTGCCGCCGGCGTCGTAGCCGGCCGCATGCACCGTGAGCGACTGATCTGTCGTCAATGTTCGCGCGCCAAGCTCCTGGCCGTTTCCGGATGAGCCTTCAACGATTTTAATATAGCTCAACGATCCTGCGCTCACCGTGATCACACCCGTCGCGTCGTCAATCAACGTGCTATGATCGGCAGTGATAACGCCGGCGCCGAGATTGGTTGCCGTAAAAATCGTGCTCACGCCAACTATGGGATTCAACGTGCCGATATTGCCGCTCACACTCCAGTTGACGCTGACATCGGCAATGTAATTGCCGTCCGCATCGAAACCACTTGCATGCACGATTAAAAGCTGGCCGCTTGTCAAGGTCGTCGCGCCAACTTCGGAAGTATTGCCGCTGGCGCCAGCTAGAATTTTAACTCGAAACGCCGCGCCGGCAACAACCGTGATGGTTCCACTCATGTCATCCATGGCGGTCGCATGATCGGCACGGATCGCACCGGCGCCCGGCGTGGTCGCATTCAAAGTCGTCGTTGTTCCTGAAGATGGCGTCACGGTGCCGATGCCGCCGGTCACGCTCCACGCCACGCTGAGATCGCCGAGATAATTGCCGCTCGCATCGTAGCCGGCCGCATGCACGGTGAGCGTTTGATCCGTTGTCAAAGTTTTGTTGCCAAGCTCCGGGCCGTTTCCTGCCGCGCCTTCGACGATTTTGACATAGCTCAAAGTTCCGGCGGTCACGATGATGGCGCCCGTCGTATCATCGAGCAAGGTCGCATGATCGGCGGCGATAATACCGCTTCCGACGCTCGACGCGACAAAGGTCGTGCTGATTCCCGTTGCCGGATTGAGCGTGCCGATGCCGCCGGTCACACTCCAGCTCACCGTGGCATCGCCGAGATAATTGCCGTCCGCATCAAAGCTGCCGGCATGCACGGTGAAGGTTTGGCCGCTCGTCAAGGTTACGCTCGCGACTTCAGAAGTATTGCCGCTCGCGCCGGATAAAACTTTCACACGAAGCGGCGCGCCGGCGGTGACGGTGATGAAACCGGAAACATCATCCGTCGCCGTGAGATGATCGGCGGTGATGAGGCCGGCGCCTGTCGTCGTTGCATTTAACGTCGTCGTTGCTCCCGAAGCCGGCGTGAGCGTGCCGATGCCGCCTGACACGCTCCAGCTCACGCTTTCATCACCGAGATAATTGTTGTTCGCATCAAAGCCGGCCGCATGCACGACCAGCGCCTGATCCGTCGTCAAAGTTTTGTTGGCAAGCTCCGGCCCGTTGCCCGCCGCGCCTTCGACGATTTTGATGTAGCTCAACGTGCCGGTTTGCGCGATGGCATTGGTGGCGACGGCGAGCGCAATGGCGATTATAGCAAATGCGAAACGCCATTTTGGCATTAGTTGTTTTGAAAGGTTACCCATGTTGCCTCCCTGCATTTCGGTGTTATATTTTTTGAAACGAGCTCTTGAATGTTCGAGCGATGAATTAGACTTCGATAACGCGCCCGTGACGAATCTTCAGCTTGACGATTTCGGGCTTGATTCGCCGCAGGGCTTTGTTTAATTTTTCGTCGAGAGAATAAAAGGCATCGACTTCCCAATGCAGTGCATAACAAGCGATACGATCAATTTGTCAGCCACGGCATTAAAATCATCCCGCTCTAGAAAGTTGGCGGCCCACACTCCGCTGTCAAGTAGAGCTACTTTTTCCATAGGTGACCTTTTTTCGATTTACTCGTGGACGTCTTACTGATGGAGAAGAGTTTCGTTCCCGGCGTATATCTTGAGTCACGTTGGTCGCATAGCCTAAATCGATCCGTCCCGAACGTAATATTGCAATCAACTTTTCCGGATCGTAACGCGTTTTTTTCGGCGTCAGCTTGATGGCGCGCAATTGCACCTTGATCAAGGCGTTGCCGTTTTCTTCGCGATAATCCAGGACCGGCGAATCTGCGAGATTCTTTTGGCGAATGATGTCGGTTAAAGTTGAAGCCTGCATAGATCACCTTATGGTTTAGAATCCAAATCCCTACTGGAAGAATCAATACGTTAGCAAGACAGTCATGAGTCCAAACGCTGTGTCTAATAATGCAAGATGCCCCATGCTTACCCTTTGCTCGCTTTGCGCCGCCGACGCCTCACTGGCGGCGAGGAGTTACGATCTCTGCGAATATCTGCCGTGACGTTTGTTGGATGGCCCACACTGAATTGCATGGAACGCAACACCGCAATCAATTTCTCCGGATCGTGGGCTGGTTCCTTAAGAACTGGCTTAACAGCGCGCAATCGCACTTTGATCACGGCTTGACCGTTTTTTTCACGATAATCCAAGACCGGCGAATCGGCGAGATTTTTCTGGCGAATAATGTCGGTTAAAGTAGAAGTTTGCACAATTCACCTATCGAGGTATGTTTTTGTGTTTGCTCGCCGACGTCTTATTGATGGTGAAGAGTTTCGTTCGCGGCGTATGTCCTGAGTGACATTGGTCACATAACCCAAATTGATCCGTCCCGAACGTAGTATAGCAATCAACTTTTCCGGATCATAAAGCGGTTTTGTTGACACTGGTTTGTCAACGCGCAACTGCACTTCGATTACAACGGTGCCGTTCTCTTCGCGATAATTTAGGACCGGCAGATTGGCGAGATTTTTCTGCTGAATAATGTCGGCCACCGTAGACGTTTGCATGATCTACCTGCTTGGTTAAAGTTTTTTTATCCTGCTTATTCTCTTGCTCAAACTCTTACTCGTACTCTTACTCTTACTCTTACTTGTAAGAGTAAAAGTAAGAGTAAGATTGGAAATCGAGCGAAGCTGATCACAATTTCTCCGACATGACTTTCGCCTGCAAGAACAGCCCGAGATAATCCCGGCCGCCGGCTTTGGAGTCGGTGCCGCTCATGTTGAAGCCGCCGAACGGATGCACGCCGACGAGCGCGCCGGTGCATTTGCGGTTCAAATAAAGATTGCCGCAGTGAAATTCGCGTTTGGCTTTTTCCAACTTCAAACGATCGCGCGTGTAAACCGCGCCGGTGAGGCCAAAGTCCGTCGCGTTCGCGAATTTGATCGCCTCGTCGAAATCGCGCGCTTTCGTCGCCGCGAGCACCGGGCCGAAAATTTCTTCGCAGGAAATGCGCGCGTTCGCCGGCACGTCTTTGAAAACGGTGGGCTGAATGAAATAACCCGAATCCGGGCCGGCTTCGCCGCCGGCGACGAGCTTGCCTTCCTTTTTGCCGAGGTCGATATATTGCATGATTTTCTCGTGCGCGCCGCCGCTCATCACCGCGCCCATCCAGTTCGCAGGATTTTTCACCGGGCCGACGGTGATTTTGCGCACGCGCTCGGTGAGGCGTTGCACGAACTCGTCGTAGATTTTTTCATGAACGATCGCGCGCGAGCAGGCGCTGCACTTTTGGCCTTGAAAACCGAACGCGCTCAACGCGACACCTTCGACTGCCACGGCCACATCCGTGTCGTCATCCACCACGATCGCATCTTTGCCGCCCATTTCGGCGACAACGCGCTTCACCCAAATTTGTCCCTTCTGCGGCGTTGCGGCAAGTTGATTGATGTGCAAGCCCACTTCCATCGAGCCGGTGAAAGCGATGAAACGCGTTTTCGGATGCGCCACCAGATAATCGCCGATCACGCCGCCGCTGCCGGGAATGTAATTCAGCACGCCGTCGGGAAGTCCGGCTTCCTGCATGATCTCAACGAGTTTATAACCGAGCACCGGCGTGTCGCTCGCGGGTTTCAACAACACCGGATTGCCGGTAACAATCGCGGCGCAGGTCATGCCGGTGAGAATGGCAAGCGGAAAATTCCACGGCGGAATCACCACGCCGACGCCGAGCGGAATATAAACCAATTCATTATATTCGCCGGCCAATGGTGTAAGCGGTTGGCGCTCGGAATAGCGCAGCATCTCGCGCCCGTAAAAATCGAGAAAGTCAATGGCCTCAGCGACTTCGCCGTCGGCTTCGTTCCAATTTTTGCTCGCCTCCATAATCATCCACGCGTTCAGCTCAAAGCGGCGGCGACGCATGATTTCCGCGGCTTTGAAGAGCACGATGGCGCGCTCTTTCGGATCGACATTTTTCCACGATTCGAACGCGCGCCACGCCGCGTCCATCGCCAGGTCGACTTCCTTCTTCCCAGCCTTATGAAACGCGCCAACAACCTGCGTTTTCTCGCAGGGATTGCAGGATTTAAAAAGGTCGCCGGTTTTCACGTCTTTGCCGTTGATGAACAGAGGATACTCGCGGCTGAATTGGCTTTCCACAAGTTTCAGGGCGTCTTCGATCCCTTGCTTGTTGGCGGGTTGGGAAAAATCAAGATAAGTGGTCGGTTTGTATTCGGTGATCATGGTAAGCTCCTTTTTATATTTTTAAAATAAATCTGGTTTACGACGCGTTGAGGGTATTCAAATATACTCATCTGTTGGCGATTTTGCAAGCGTTCAAAAGACAAAATAATTCCGGAGTGTCTATCCGCGTGAGCACTGGCCTTAAAAAGGGTGCGCTCAAATAAAAATGTCATTCTGAAAGAATCTTTTTTCGCTCCAGCATGGCGCTTGAAATGAAAAAAGATTCCTGCGGAATGACATCAAGCGCTTATCAGCTCGACGAGCTCCTTCAGGGAGCCGTTTGAATTTTGGTCTGCAACGCTGAAATCGCCGCTTCACATTCAGTGTCACCGCTTGTTGACTGCCGCAGCGCTTCCTGGAAAAGCGCCAACGCCTTTTCATATTTCACCTTTCCATTTGCGGGGCTTCCCTGCAAACACAAAATCTCGCCTTCTTCGCGCAACAAAGCCGCAAGCGCTTTGATTTTTTCTTTCTCGCCGAGCAGCATGGATAAGGTGGCGGCGTCCATTTGCTCGACAAGCTCGCCGTTGAGGCCGAGAAGCTGATCATAAGCATTTTGCGCGAGCTGCAGCGCCTCGGCATAATTCTGCGCGTTTTTCGCAAAAAGAATGCGCGCGATCACCGCGGAAAGCTGCGCGATCATGCGCATGAGGTAGTCACGTTCGATCATATCAAAGTTAGACAGTTTATCGGTTGGACAGTTTGACGGTCAAAAACCAGTTACCGGATAAACGGTCTAACTGTCCAACCGGCCAACGCTTTTACTCCCCAACAAAAAAGGCGCACCCTGACGGACACGCCTTTTTCGTTTACCTCCTCCCGGCTTTATTTCTTGCCGCCGAGAACGGCATCTTTGCACGCTTTGGCGACGCGGAATTTCACCACAGTCTTCGCCGGAATGTGAATGCTGGCGCCCGTTTGGGGATTGCGGCCCATGCGGGCTTTGCGCTTGACCAACACGAGCTTGCCAAGATCCGGAATGGTGAATCCGTTCTTGGATTCTTTCGTCGCCACGCGGGCCAGTTCCGCAAAAAATTCGGTCGATTTCGCGCGCGTCAGCTCAAACTTCTCCGCGAAATGGGCCACGAGCTGTCCTTTGGTCATCGCTTTCTTTGCTGCCATTGCACTTTACTCCTCTG
>Ga0247727_10011655_pt1 | contig 15279 bp, 9 predicted proteins | sample WisWelCaveWW1625_FD_202498 | JGI IMG/M metagenome (GOLD analysis project Ga0247727, IMG submission 202498) | Biofilm microbial communities from Wishing Well Cave, Virginia, United States - WW16-25 | ecosystem: Environmental > Aquatic > Deep subsurface > Groundwater > Cave microbial mat | place... | reverse complement strand
CGGAAGCCGTAGGACGTGCCGGTCTTCCAAGACACGGGAAGCGGGCCCGGCGTGGCGGCCGAAAGGTCACCGGGTCGGGGGTTGCCCTCGAGCATGTCGAGCGTCACGTAGCTCGCCTCGGGGCTCAACACCCTGATCCCGGCGGCCAGCGGCTGGTCGGCCCGATACCGCACCGGGCGGACGACGCCGTCGTTGGCCAAGCCACCGTACAGCGACACCAATTCCTCCATCGTCAGCTCGCCGCCACCCAACACCAGCGCCAACCCGTAGTACTCCCGCGAGCGGAGCCCGGAGACTCCTGACATCTCCAGGAACGCGTAAAGGTCGGGCTGGGAGAGACGGGATGCCACGTGCACCGCCGGGACGTTGCGACTCCGCACCAGCGCTTCCTTGGCGGTGAGCGGTCCCACGAATCGGCCATCGAAATTCTCCGGGCTGTAGGCACCGAAGGCGGACGGCGCGTCCTTGAGCACGGTCATCGGGTGCAGGACGCCCTGGTCGATGCCGAGCGCATAGATGAACGGCTTGAGAGTCGAGCCAGGAGAGCGCTTGGCGGCAGTGCCGTTCACCTGACCCGCGATGTCGGCGTTGAAGAAGTCGGCCGAACCGACCAGCGCCTTCACCGCCATCGTCCGGGAGTCCACCAGCATGGCGGCGGCGTTGTGCACGCCAAGCCGTGCCTCCGCGGCGACGTAGGCCCGGATCTGGCGTTCCAGCACGTCCTGCAGCCGCCGGTCCAGGGTGGTGTGGACTTCCGGCGCCCCGCGGGCAACGGCCAGCGCCGCGTCGACCAGGTGGGGCGCCCGGAACGGCAGCTGGGCAGGAGACCCCATCCTGACGGGGAGCTTCATCAGGTCTGCTTCGCCCTCGACGGCCCGATGCGTCGCCTGCCAGCGGGCATACAGCAGATCCCGCGCTTCACTCAGCGCCACCCCTGGTTCGCCCTCCGCGCTCGGCGCCCGGCGCGTCGGGTTCTGCGGCAGGACCGCGAGCGTCAGCGCTTCCGACAGCGTCAGCCGGCTCGCATCCTTGCCGAAGTAGATGAGGCTCGCCGCCGCGGCGCCTTCGACGTTGCCCCCGTAGGGAACGAGGTTGAGATACGCCTCCAGGATGTCCCGCTTGGTGTATCGGAGCTCAAGCTCGAGCGCCCGCCCTATCTGAACCACCTTGCCCACGGGCGTCGACGAGCGGAGGCGGTAGAGGATGCGGGCCAGCTGCATGGTGATCGTCGAACCGCCTTCTCGCCGCGTCCGCACCACATAGGACCGCCACGCGGCGCGCACCAGCGCCACGGGATTCACGCCCGGATGCAGCCGGAAGTATTGGTCCTCCTGCAAGAGCGTGGCGTCCACCAGGTGCGGCGAGATCCGATCGAGTGGCACCCAGACCCGGTACATGCCGTCAGCTGAAAGCGCGAGCCGCAGCAGGCCACCGGCCCCATCGTACACGGCGGTTGACGTGGCGAACCGCGCCCGCAGGGACGGATGCGGGACGACCCGTGGCACCAGCCCGAGCGCAACGACGCCGCACAGCGCCGTGACGCCGAAACGCCGCAGCCTGCGCCAGGTCGCGCTTCCGATGGACGGCCTCACCTGGAGCGGCGCACCACGATGCGCCCTGGCTGCGACCAGGCCCGCACCGTCCGGTCGTACATCCCTTCGCCATGAGCCGGCGGCACCGCGAACGACCCCACCGCCGTCGCCTTCACGATATAGACGAACTCGCGCACGGAGGCATCGGCCTGCCCATACACGTTGACCCGGTCCTCCCGCACCTCCGCATACTCCGGCGACCACTGCCCCACTGCCTGGCCGAACCGCGGCGTCCACGCCGCTCCGTCCGCCGACTCCTCGCCCTCGTAGTCGCCCTCGCTCTCTCCCTCTCCCTCTTCGCTCGCGGCGCCGTCGGCAGTCCTGCCGGCAGCCGCCCACGCGATCTCGGGCTCGGCCACCGCGTTCTCGACCACCTCGAAGCCACCCGGCAGCAGATCGACCAGCGCCACGCTCGCGATGGGTCGAGGCCCCAGCGCCCGGAACCGGAGATGCACCTCGAGCTCGTCGCCGAGGGTGACCTCCGTGACCGGCTTCCCGTCCCTGTCGATGTATGCCCGCAGCACCTCGAGCCCCTGGGACAATGGGCGGGCCGGAATCACGCGGTCGAAACCGGACTGGCTCAGGAGATAGAAGGCATTGACCGCGGCATCGCTCGCGAACTCCACTTTCGTGGCTCCGGCGGTGACGTCGGCCTGCGGGAATGTGCCCACCGGCAACGGCAGCACCCGATGCGATCCATCCTGGAGCGTCTCGGTCACCGTGAAGCGCCCGCTCACCGCGGGCTCCGTGGCGGCGACGTACGCATCGAGACCCAGGATGGTGTAGGCGGCGGAGAGACTGTTGTACGCACCGCCGGCGACCGGGGCCACAATCGCGTCGATCGCCTGTGCCTTGACGGTCGTGAGCCGAGCGGGAAAGTGCCGGGCGACAAGGTAGAGGAGCATCGCGTCGTGGATCAGGCCGTCGTCGTAGGACTCGTAGTCCACCGGGCGCTGCTCGCCGAAGCGGGAGGCGCCGATGAGCGAACTGGCGAGCCCCTCCTGGCGCAGCAGTTGATACGTCGCCGCGAGGAATGCGCCGGTGAGATCCTGCTTCCAGCGTTGCGCGTAGCTCGTCTCCACTCGCCGCTGCAGCGACATCGCGTAGCCCGTCGTGACCACGTCTTGCCGAGTGAGGAGATAGATCGCGTAGGCGCGAGTGCGCTCGTCAAAGAGGCTCCCGCCTTCGGTCCCCGCGAGGCGTTGGAGATACCTGGCGCCCTGGGACAGCACTTCCGACGGGACCGCGAAGCCGCGCTCCTTGGCATCGATCAGGAAGTGCTGGGCGTACACCGACACGTAGTCGTTCACGTGGGTGTTGGCTACCCAGAGCCCATACGCCCCTTCCTCGTTCTGCCGCGAACGCAGCATATCGAGCACCTTCGCGACCGTTGCGGCGGCCTGGGGGACGCCGATCCCGAACTCCGGGCGGCGCGCGAGCACCATCGCCGGGACACCCTGGCTCACCAGCTGCTCGGTGCAGCCGTAGGGGAACTTCTCGAGATAGGCCACGAGCCCGTGCGCCAATCCGAGGGGGAGGACCGACATGCCGGCGCGCACCCTGCGGAGCTCCGGAAAGAGGACACGGTCCACGGGCGCCGCAGCGCTCCCGCGTTGCACGCTGCCCACCGTGAGCGCGGTGCGGTATGGCGCGGAAGGCCGCAGACTCAGGCTCGTTGCGATGCGCCCGGACTTGCCGCCCACGCGGCCGGTGAAGACGAGGTCGGCGTTGCCCAGCGTTTCCCGGGCGCGAAGGCGGAAGGTCGCCGCACCCTCCCGCATCGCGTCAATGGACAGCGTGGTGCTGGCGGGACCCAGCACTTCGAGCGGCGGCGACGCCTGAAGCGCCACCTGCACCTGCGCCCCCGTTCCCGAACCGGCCACGTTGTTCGCGACGCCGAGGCTCACCTCGAACGTGTCGCCCGGCGCCACCATGGACGGGACGTTCGGGCTCAGGACGACGTCACCCCGGACGATGCTCTTCTTCTCCGTCGCCCCGACGGCGTCGTCGTTCACCGCCACCGCCATCACCCGCAGCGTGCCGTTGAAGTAGTCGGGCACGGTGAACGTGAAACCGCCGCCCTCGGGACCGGCATCGCGCACACCGGACCAGAAGGCCACCGGTTTGTCCCGCTTGCGCTTGAAGGGGTTGAGGTTCCGGCCGACCATGCTCTCCTGGTCCCCGCCGGGGGCGGAGGCCGTCATCAGTCGCTGAAACTCCGGCAAGATGAGGTCGAGGATCTGGGTGGTGCGGACGGCGAGGGCCCGTTTCTGAAAGAAAAAGCCGAGCGGATCCGGCGTGCGGTAGCCGGCGACCTGGAGGATCCCCTCATCCACCACGAAGACGGCGATGCGAGAGGGCCGATCGGTGCGATAGCGCACCCTGAACGGATCGCCGGGCTTGACGAGGTCCGGCACGTCGAGGGTGATCCCGGTCTTCCGCTGCTGCAGGCTCACCGAGAACGGGGCTACGCCGTAGCTCAGCGGACTGGTGAAGATCTCGTCCGAATTCACGTCCCTCACGAACGACACCGAGACGTAGCCATTCCCTTCCAGGCCCCCCGGCAGCGGAATCCGCTGCACCGAGCTCGTCGTCGTGGCCCGGAACCAGCGCCACGCGTACACCCGGTCGCGCTCGACGGTGATCAAACCGGCGCCGGTATACGGCGCCCGCACCTGGAGCTCGATGGTCTCGCCCGGCGCGTAGTCTCCCTTGTCGAGCGTCAGCTGCAGCTCGGCGTTCCGCTCCAGCGACCGCGTCAGATTCGCGGCGCCGGCCACGCGGTAATCCACCCGTGACAGCTGGGCCCCCAGCGAGTCTTTGACCACGAGCGCAAAGTCGCCGGGCTCATCGGTCGGCAGCCGCACGGTGTGTCCCGTGGCCGCGATCGCCAGCGGCGCCTCGCTCAGCGGCACCTCCTTCACGACGGATTCGTACCTGTACGTCCCGTCGAACTGCCGGGCCAGCACCGATACGTAGTTGACTCGGATGCGGGCAAGGCGGAGCCGCCGGACGGCGAGCTTCTTCCCATCGGGTCCGACCGCCACGAACTCCACTCCCCGCTCGGCGTCCTTCTGGAGATACCGGAGATCCCCATCGGGCTTGTAGCCGACGAGGAACGGCTGGTTCGACACCACCACGCCCGCCTCCGCGGTGACGCTGCGACCGCCCTCAGCCTCGTACCCTTCGGCGATCAATCGCAGGCGATAGGTGGCCCTGGTGAAGCGCTCCAGGCCGAGCGGGAATTCCGCTTCGCCGGCAGCATCGGTGGTGGCGACCGGCAGGTCCTCCGAGAAGGTCTCCTTCGCCTGCTGCGGATCGGAGAAGCGGTATTCCCCGAGCCCGCGGAGGCTGGGGAAGCCGGGAGTCAGCTCCAGCGTCGCCGTCACCCGGCGGCCGGCGGCCGGGGTGCCGAAGAGGTTCTTGAGGCTGACCCGTGCCGTGAGACCGTCGGGAGCGACCCATCCGTCGACCGACTCGGCCGAGAGATGCGCGGACATCGTCATCCGATCGGGCTGGAATTCGCGCACCTGCACCGCCACGGTGCCCAGGAGCGAATTGGCGCGCCCGTCCTTGACGATGTACAACGAGAGCGTCCAGGTCCCCGTGGGCGCCGCCTCCGGCGTCGTGTACTCGATCTCCTCGAATCCCTGGGGGGAGAGCCTGAGCCGCATCCGCTTCACTTCGAGGCCGCGCGCATCGGAGATGACCGCCTCGAGGGGGATCCTGGCGAGCGGGGTCGCCCAGTCGGCCGGCTTCACGATCACGCCGACGTGGAACTGATCGCCCGGCCGATACACGCCGCGATCGGAAAACAGGTAGGCGGAGAGCTTGTCGGCCTGGAGCGCATTCGACACGCCGCCGACATCGAACCGCGAGACATCGAGCTGCCGATCGTAGCGATCCATCGGGAGGAACGAGAGATCATCGCCCTGGTGCGCGGCGTAGAGCACGGGTGCTTGCTCGCGCTCGAACGACGTGAGGCTCGGGAACCGCACGTGCCCCTCGGCGTCGGACTCCGCCGAGATCACGGTGAGGCCGTTCGTGCCGACGACATCCACCGTGACACCGGCAAGCGGCAATCCCGTGCGCAGCGACTGCACGAAGACGTCCTGACCGCCGTCAGCGCCCTTCTTGGCCAGGAGGCCGAGATCGGTGAGCAGGATCAGGCGGCGATCCACCGGCCCGGTGGTCCGGCGGGAGATCGAGTCGTACCCCTGGACGGCGAGGAGGAAGAGCCCCTTCGGACTGGCACCGCCGGACAGGTAGCGGTCCAGATCGTAGGGTTGGTAGTGCGCCTTTCCCGGATCGAGGGGCGGGATCGGGATGGTGTCGGCGCGGCGCGCGGTGAGGTTCGAGGCGTCGAAGTTGTAGGTGGCGAACTCGGTCGTGCCGAAGACCAGGTGCGTCTGCGTCACGAGATGCTGGAGCTGATAGGGCAGGACGCGGCCGACTTCCACCAGCAGGCCGGGCACGTCGCGGCTGTAGATCGAGATCTTCCGGTCGCTGCTCAGGCTCAGGAGCGAGCCGCTTCCCAGGATCTTGACCTCCTTGGGGAATGGCGGAACCGGGGCGGTGCGGTCCCAGGTCTGGCCCAGCACGTAGCCGCCGAACGAGCGCACGCCCTTGCCCACTCGGACGTAGAGGTAGCGGCCCTGCTGGGCGTCATACCGGAACGCGTGGCGGGAGGTGTACTCGCGCTCTGCCGGGATGGGGGTCAGCGTGAGCGGTGCGGACGCCGCGAGGATCTCCGGGCCGATGATCTCGGGCCGGTGCCAGGCGTAGGGGCGGACCCGTTGCTCCGCCGGAGAGGTCGGATGGTACACTGGAAGGACCCAGGCGCTCACGTTCTGCTGAATGTCCTTTTCGCCCACATCCGCGGACGTGGAGATGACCAGAACCTGCTCGGGTTCGTAGCGCTCGTTGCGGACGAGGGTGAGCTCGGCGCCCTCCACCGCGAGACTGAACAGACCGGGAACCGGGATCCGTTCTTCGAGCTTCTGCTCCGTGCCCGGGCCACCGCGGCTGGAACGCACCCCCGCGTCCACGGTCACCCGCATCTGCGCGTCCTTGGCCGGGATGTCGAGTGGTTCGGAGAGGACCGAAGCGGTCAGGCGCTTCTGGTCCGCGGTCACGGTGAACGGAACCGACCGGAGTCCCGACAAGAGGTCACCGCTCTCGCCCTGCATTCGGAGGGCGACCTTCGCGGCGAGCGACGCGGTGTCCACCGGGTGACTGAAGGTGAGCTTGAGCACCACCCGCCTGAGGTTGGGATCCCGTGGGTCCTGATAGAACTCCGCCGTCGAGACGGTCGCGGTGAAGGGCGCGGTGGCAAAGTCGAAGCGGTAGCTCTCGAGCGTCACCGTGGGGGCGACGAACTCCTTGCGGCTGAGCGACACGCTGAACGTCTGGCCCACCGGCCAATCTTCGGCAGGGGCGAAGGCGAGCTCGCGGTCCCCAGCCCAGCGCCAGGTACCGGCGATCCCGGGAGCAATGTCGACGCCGGTCTCCAGCACCTTGCCCACGGTCTGGAGTGGAGCGACGGAGGACTCGAACACCACGCGGAGGGGCTTCGGCTGCGGGTTATCCACGGTGAGGTCGGTGGCCGCCGGGGCCACGACGTGGAAGGCCGTGCGCACCGGCCGGGGCCGATGGCGCCACAACTGGACCGCCGTCACGAGGCCCACCAGGGAGAGGGCTCCGACGATCGCGTTGCGTCGGAACGCGCGGGGGTTGGCCACGGCCCGGGCGCGAATGGCCGCGGCGTGGGACCGAAGCGATTCCACCCAGGCGGGCGGGGCCCAGGTCACGTCGCCGACGGTCACATGGAGGAGCGTGGCGAGGGAGGCGCGTAGCTGCGCCAGTCGGGCACGGAGCGCGTCGAGGTACTCGGAGCGTGGGCTCACGGTGACCCCCGGGGTGGCGGCATGTCGCCTGGGGATGGGTGTGAAGCGATTCGGCCTATTATAGCGGTCTGAGGCCGCGGGCGTGTGCCACGAAAGCCGCATTGTGCTGGCGGCGCACGTCGCTCGCTCACAACCCGCGAGACTCCAAATGCTGAGCGCGCGCCCGGCCGCCTCGCTCAGGCGTTGCAGCTCCCACGTGAACCGGAGCGGCGGGTCCTGAGACGGAGCGTTATCCTTTTCGACCTATTCGCCAGACCGGGGTGAAACGATGCCACCGTTCTGTTTGCGTCATCGGGCAGTCGGCCGCGCCGCAGTGGCGTGGCTGCTGCTCGCCGGGACGCTCGCCGCGCAAGAAGGCGAAGAGAGCCGGGAGCGCTGGCAGCGCGTGCCGGACGTGTTCGCGGCCTTGGGCGTCGGGCCGGGCGCGCACGTCGCGGATATCGGCGCCGGCGGGGGATTCTTCACGGCCCGCCTCGCCCGCGCGGTGGGGAGTAACGGCCGCGTCTTCGCGGTGGACGTAGACGCGGCGGTGATCCAACGGTTACAGCAACGGGCGGCGCGCGAGCAGTGGGCCAACGTGGAGATCATTCACTCGGCGCCCGACGACCCGCGACTGCCTCACGCGGTGCTCGATGGAGCGCTCATCGTGAACGCGTACCACGAGTTCGCCGAGGAGGAGACGATGCTGCGCGGGTTGGCCCGCGCGCTGAAGCCCGGCGGCCGGCTGGTCATCATCGATCAGGTGCCGCCGCCCGGCCGCCTGCGGGACGGGCGGTCGGCGCAGGAACGTGCGCACGAGCTGGGATCGTGGTTCGTCGTGCGCGATCTGCTGGTAGCCGACTTTCGCATCGTGCGGCTCGAGGACCCGTTCATCGTGACGGAGGCCACGGACGGAGAGAACGATCGGTGGCTGTTGGTGGCGGTGCGCAAGCCCGAGCTCCGATGAAGATCGCCACCTGGAATGTCAACGGCATCCGCGCCCGCGCGTCCCAGGTCCGAGAATGGCTGGAGCGCGAGCAGCCGGACGTGGTCTGCTTGCAGGAGCTGAAGGCCGAGTCGACGCAGATCCCGGAGCAGTGCAAGGTCCCCGCGTATCATGCGTATTGGCATTGCCGGAAGGGCTATTCGGGCGTGTCGCTGCAGCTGCGCAAGGCGCTGCTCGCGGTCGATCCGGCCTACAGCCATCCCCCGTTCGATGTCGAATCACGCATCGTGCAGGTGGAGCACGGCGATCTGGTCATCGCCTCCGTGTACGTCCCGAACGGGGGGAAGGACTATCCCGCGAAGCTCAGCTTCCTCACGCGGCTCGCGGACTGGGCGCGGCAGCTGCGCGCCGATGGGCGCGAGCTGGTGCTCTGCGGCGACATCAACATCGCGCGGACGGAGCTGGACGTCCATCCGAAGGAGCGTAAACCCAACGTGGTGGGCCAACGACCCGAGGAGCGTGCGCTGTTCGAAACGCTGCTCGGCACCGGCCTGGCGGACCTGGGGCGAGCGTTCGACCCCGACAACGCAGGGCTCTTCACCTGGTGGGCGCCATGGCGCAATCTCCGCGCCCGCAACATCGGCTGGCGACTGGACTACGTGCTGGCATCGACGACCGTCGCGGCTCGCGCCAGCAGCTGCGTGGTGCAGGCCGACATCGGCACGAGTGATCACGCGCCGGTGATGATGACGATGGTGTGACGCGAGCGTGCCGGGCCCGCCGCAGCTATGTCGGGCCGATGCGGCGCAGCATGGCGGCGAAGCGAGGATCGCCGCGCAGCGGGGCGAAGCCGGGATCCACCTGGAAGAAGATCAGGCCGGCGGATCGCTCCTGAGCCGCGCGGTCGAGCCAGGCGAAGGCCCGATCGAAGTCACCCACGGCGGCGCAGGCCATCGCCAGGCTCTCGGCCCGGATGTACTGCGTCGCGGCCTGCTCCTCCAGCCGCCGCAGGATCGCCTCCGCCTCCTCGCGCTCGCCCAGGGCCGCGAGCGCGCGGACGATGAACGCGTCATAGGAGCGTACCGCCGACTCGAGCGACTGCCCGCGCCGGTACCAGTCGAGCGCTTCCGCCGCATTCCCCTGCCCCAGGTATGCCGAGCCGATGTTGACGAAGGCCTGGGCGTAGCCGGGATGGATCTCGAGGGTCGCGTGGCCCTGGCGGATCGCCGCCTCGTAGTCACCGGCATAGACCTGGAAGCGCCCAAGGTAGCGCCCGTAGATGGGTGAGAGGGGATCGAACACGAGGGCCTGGCGCATCTCCTCGATCGCCTGCGGCAGCCGGCCCAGCGCCGGCAGCGTCGTGGCCAGAACGAAATGCGCCTCGGCGGAGCTGGGATTGTACGCGATCGCCTTGCGCAGCTCACGTTCCGCCGCCGGGAAGTCCCAATCGAACCAGGAGTGCACGCGGCCCAGCGCCGTGAGCGCCTCGGGCAAGGCCGGGTCGAGCTCCAGGGCCCGGTTGGCCGCCGCCTTGGCTTTGGGATACGCCTCCACGGGCGCGACCCAGTCGTCCGCCAGACGTGACCAGCTGTCGGCGATGCCGGCGTGTGCCCGCGCGTAACCGGGATCCCTGGCCAGGGCCTGCTCGAACAGCTCGATGGCCTTGCGGAGATCCGGCTCGGTGTACTTGGTCCAGAAGAACCGGCCCCGCAGGTACAGCGTGTAGGCCTCGAGGCTCGTGGTGGTGGGCACCACCAGGGACTCTTCGCCCACCAGCTTGAGCTTGAGCGCCTCCACGATGGCGCGGGAGATCTCATCCTGGATCGCGAAGATGTCCTCCAGCTGCCGGTCGTAGGTCTCGGTCCACAGGGTGTAGCCGGTCTGGACGTCGGTGAGCTGGGCGGTGATGCGAATGCGGTTCCCGACCTTGCGGATGCCTCCTTCCAGCACGGTGCCCACGCCGAGCTTGTGGCCGACCTGGCGAATGTCCACCTCTTTCCCCTTGAACGCGAAGCTCGAGGTGCAGGAGGCGACCTGGATGCCCGGGACCTTGCCGAGGACGTTGATGATCTCTTCGGTCATCCCGTCGCTGAAGTACTCGTTCTCGGGATCCGCGCTGCGGTTGATCAGGGGAAGCACGGCGATGGACTTCTGCGCGGGCTGCGCGCGCTGGGCTTCCGGCGGCGTCCGCTGCGGCCCGGTGGCGGAGCGCGAAATGAGACGGAGGGCCTCGGCGAACTCGGCGGCGGTGGGAAACCGGTCCACCGGCGTGCGGGCCAGGGCGCGCGTCACCGCCGTGTCCAGCTCTTCCGGGACGTCGCGGGTGGCCCGCACCGTCGGGATCGGGGCCACGAATCGCTTGGCCAGCACGGCCTGGGCCGTGGGGCCGGTGAACGGAGGCTCGCCGGCCAACATCTCGTACAAGACGCATCCGAGGCTGTAGAGGTCGCTGCGGCCGTCGATATTGCTCTCACCCGACGCCTGCTCCGGGCTCATGTAGGCCGGCGTGCCCACGGTCATCCCGGTCTGGGTGATGGATCCGCCGTCGCTCAGCGCCTTGCCGATGCCGAAATCCGACAGCATCGCGGCGCCCTCGTGGAGCAGGATGTTCTCGGGCTTCACGTCCCGGTGCACCACGTGATGCCGGTGAGCGTAGTCCAGGGCGGAGGCGACCTCGCGGGTGATCCGCAGCGCCTCGTCGAGGGGGAGCTGGCGGTCGGCGTCCAGCCGTTGCCGCAGGGAGCGCCCTTCCATGTTGGGCATGACGAAGAACAGCAGGCCATCGACCTGGCCGGAGTCGTAGACCGGCAGGATGTGCGAGTGGGTGAGGCCCGCCGCGATCTTGATCTCCCGGAGGAAGCGCTCGGCGCCGATCTCGGCGGAGATGTCGGGCCGCAGGACCTTGAGGGCGACCTTGCGATCGTGGCGCAGGTCGGTGGCGAGAAACACGACGGCCATCCCGCCCTGACCGAGCTCTCGGTCGAGGGTGTATCTGCCGCGAAGGCCGCTTTCCAGGCGCTGCTCGATGCCGGTCAAGGGCTGTAAGTTGGCCGGGGCATCCGAGCGTCGCCAGTGGTCCGTCGTCATGAACAGAGGGGTGAATTGCTACTGCTTCGAGCCGGTCGTAGCTTTACGTGAGGCGGGCACTCATGACCGGAGGTCCGCCCGTGCCGATAACGCCCCGCTTGTCCCGCAGGCTTGACTAAGTGCTGGGTGAGGACGCGGCGGAGGACTTCGTGGACTGGATGCAACAGGTGGATGCGCAGCGTGCGGAGGCGCGGCTGGAGATGCGGGCCGATCTGGCGGAGCTGCGTCAGGAGATGAGGGCTGGCTTCGCCGAGCTGCGCCAGGAGATGGCTCACCTGGAGACCCGGCTCGAGCGACGGATCGGCGATCTGATCAAGTGGTCGTTCGTGTTCTGGGTAGGGGCGGTGGGCGCGATCGCGATGCTAGCCGGGGTCCTGCGGTAGCCTCGGGGTCATTGCGACCCCCAATCACGCGCTGCTAGGGACAGGTTCCTCCGGTTACGAACCAGCACCTCGTGAACGGCGAGCCCTTGAAAAACGCGAGCAGCTGCGTGCCCACCTGCTGCTGGCCGCTCTGCGACGGGTGTGTGCCGTCCGGCGCGAAGTCGGCGGGTTCCCAGGTGAGCCCGTCGCCCTGGCGGGGCGTCGTCCCGTCGGCCCAGAGATAGGACCCCCACCCGATCCACGGGGCGCCGGTGTCGTAGTTCAGGTCGCCGGCACGCAGGTCGGTCACCGTCCCGCCGTTCGCCATTTGGTCGCTTTGCGCCTGGACCAGCCACTTCACGGCGAAGCCCGACTCGTACGCATACGGCTCCGGGTTCAGTGTGGTCGTGGCGTACCCGGCGTAAATCCGACTCGAGAGAAAGACGAGCTGGAGGTTGGGGTACCGAATCTTCAGGGCTCGGACGATGTTCCCGAGGTGCGTCTCGAGCCGGTAGGCGTCGGCCTGGGACGAGGGGAGGGAGTCCTGCGGACCGGCGTCGGCCTGCTTCACCCACGCCACCTGCACCTGCCGCTCGGTGAGCCCGAGTGGCGCGAGCCGGTGGATGCGCACCGAGTCGTAGTTTGCATCGGTGGCCGCGTCCCACGCCTGCGCGTCCTGGCCGCCGCGAGCACCGTTGACGATCGCGAGGGTCGTCCGGTCGACCGCCGGGTCGACTGCGGCCTGACCCATGAAGCTCCACGCGGTGCAGCTCGTGGTCGTGGAGCTGCCTGAGCAGAACTCCTGCGTCGTGTTGGACATCCCGATCGACAGCAAGACGCTCGTGCCGGTGGGGCTCGGGATGCCCGCTGTGTCGAGCGGGACGATGCCTTGCGCGCGCGCGATCCCCGCGGCCGCGTGCGCGGCCGGCGCCGAGTTGCTCCCGCCCGGATACAGACCGCCCGGGAATCCCTTGTACGTCCCGGCGCCGAGCTCGGAGAGGGGGACGCGTACGGGGACGGCGGGACCGGGTGGCGACCCAGTGTCGCTGCAGGCAACGGTGGTCGCCGCCGCGAGGCCGGCGAAGGCCGAACGACTGAAGGACCTCATGATGCCGTCAACAATGCAGCGGCGCCCCTGCGGCGCGTGTGACCGCTGTCACTCCGGAGGGTTGCTTAAGGGCCGTTTTCGAAGCGCTGTTCGATGCCGGGCAACGGATGTAAGTTGGCCGGGGCCGGTTATGGTCGCCGGGGGATGGAGCGCGAGTGAACTGGGACAAGGAGGAGCCATGCTGAAGGGGAGATCGGCAGCCATCTCGATCGCGGCCCTGCTCGGGGGCGGACCGCTCGCCGGGGTGAAGGCTCAGGCGCCCGACAGCACGCTCCTACGACCAACCGAGGTGACGCTCACGGTCTCCAACGACCCGCATTTGAGCGGCGTGTACAGATCCTCGGGCATCGCCACGAAGTGCGGCTTGGCGGACTACGGGTATCCCCACCGAATGAATGCTTTCGCCGTGGAGTTCCCCGACGACCCGTCCGCCACTCCTATGGAGGTGAGGTCGGTGACGTTCGACGCCGACACCCTTGCCAGCGGGACCACCACGCGAAGCTTCTACCTGAGCGCCGGCCTCAATACGCCGCGAGTCGGACAACCCCCGGCGTTGGTGGTTCGGGCCCGGGAGCCGCAATACGGCGAGCCCGGCACAGTGACCCGGGTGACGGCGGGCGGCACCGACACCCTCAAGATCGTCGGGACCGCCAGCAGCGGGACCAAGGTGGGGTTGGTGATGACGATCGTGTGCCGCGCCCGACGATAGCCGCAGCAGACAGCTAGGGTCTCGTGACCTCCGCCAGGGCCTGCTCGAAGTGGCGCCTGCGCTGGTGCAGTCGGCATCTGTTTGATACGTGGCGCTCAGGAAGGCGTACGAACTGCTTACGGACATCCCGCGCGAACGCTGGACGCTGTGGCACTCGATTCGCCGGAAGTGGGCCACCGAACGGAAGGGCTACCCGGTGCGTGGCGTGATAGAAGCCGGGGGCTGGAAGAACGAGGAGACGCTGTTGCGGTCTTACCGGCAGCCCGACGCCGAGACCGTACGGCAGGTGGTGTTGCACCCGACGAAGCGGATTGTGAGCCGCTGAAATGGGGGTTTGCCGTGGTATATTGAAGCGGGAGGCGTCCGATGAAATACAAGATCGCGTTACAGAAAACGGATGAAGGCTACAGCGTTTCGGTTCCGGGACTCCCCGGCTGCTGGTCGCAGGGAGCGACAGAAGAAGAGGCGCTGGAGAACATCCGGGACGCCATCGGCGAGTACCTTGCTGCCCGTGAGGATTTGCTGCGCGGCACGGTGGTCCGCGAAGTCGACGTCGCGGGCTGAGCGGTGCCGAGGGTCCCAGGCGTCCTGACGATCCCGCGGCACAATCCCGTGAACGCGTACACGATGGGCGGCATCGTCCGGGATGCAGGGCTGACGGTAGAGGAGTTTCGCAAACTCCTGTGAGGGCGACACACTCACAACAACACTCACAGCACGGGGCGCAGCGAAGACAAAGCCCCACCGCGGAACTCGCACTGAGGCTTGACCTTCGGTAAGTCGGGACGGCGGGCAAGAGCGCCACGGCTACCCCCTCGCAGTGCGCGAGGTGGTTAAAGGCGATCTTGGCCAAGGCCCGTTCCATCTCCATCGTGATCTCGAACTCCTGCTGAACAACGACTTCGCCGTCCGGCGGAGGAGTCATCGCCGACAGCGGCGGAATGTTCACGTCCGGGGAAAAGAAGATGGCCTCCGCCCCGTCGTAGCGGTCCGCCGCGCTGTAGTAGAGGTCATACACGACGCACGGATAGGGGCGATAGAGCGAGAGCATCTCGGGCGCGTAGTCGTCGGAGACCACCCAGCGATGAGGGAATGAGGCCAGGGTGCCGGCCACGGCTTCGTGATCATTCGCTTTGTAGTAGTCCGCGTAGAGGCGGCGCTGGCCCTTCACGTAGTAGGGCGGGTCGCAGTAGGTCAGCGACTTGCCCTAGAGCGGGGATCCGCCGTAGCGCGGGGATCCGCCGTCCCAGCCGGGGATGGAGGCCGCCTGCTTGATCCAGGTCGCCAGCTGCTTCTCGTCGAGCTTGTCCGACTCGCGCACATCCAGGGAGCGCACGTCCTTGAACTGGCCGATGGGCGGAACGGGCTTGAGCGAGGTTCCCTTGAAGAAGCTGAACTTGACGTGGTGCTGGAAGCCACTGAAGGCGAGGAACCAGCCCTGCCCCTCCACGCCGTAAAACGGGCAGTGCCACCTCACGGCCTTGCGGACGCCGGGCACGTGCTTCACGACGAGCGCGTCGACGCGCTTGGCGATGGCGGCCTGCCACGGCTCCATGCTGGCGATGTAGGCCTGCACGCCGGCGTCCCCAT
>Ga0247727_10011654_pt1 | contig 15281 bp, 19 predicted proteins | sample WisWelCaveWW1625_FD_202498 | JGI IMG/M metagenome (GOLD analysis project Ga0247727, IMG submission 202498) | Biofilm microbial communities from Wishing Well Cave, Virginia, United States - WW16-25 | ecosystem: Environmental > Aquatic > Deep subsurface > Groundwater > Cave microbial mat | place... | reverse complement strand
TTTCTCCGCTGGCGTCAATTGCTAAAAACCGTGCATAGCCGCCGGCTCACACGAAGCTTGGTATGTGATGGCGCGCCCGGAGGGACTTGAACCCCCAACCCTCGGATCCGAAGTCCAGCCTCTACCCATTACGACTGATGACGATCATGTGTGATGGACGACTACGAAACCCGCATGGATTCTATCGAAAACGCTGATTGGATTGCGATGGAGAGAGATTGAGGCAGACTGGGAATCGTGACTACAACCGTGACCGAACCGTGACCAAAACCGTGACCCAACTCTGTACGCTTATTTAAAAAGTCTCCCTGCCGTGGGAGTCTCACGAAATTCCATTGGTACGAGAGGCAGGTCTTTTTCGAGCAGGACTGGATTGCTCACCACAGCATTGAGTAACTCTGCTTGCATCGGATAAAACGATAAAGTGGCTTCAAGTATCCAGATTAGCTTGAGCAGTTCTGTCGTATATGCAGACTCCCAACGCTCGGGACGAATGAGATCAAGAGGGGAACCACTTTTCCCCTTTCTATCTTTCATCCTGTATCCAAGCCATGATGCAACTATCTGTAACCCTGATACTTCAAAGGCCCATATTGCCGATGAAACAGGTTTAATTTCCCCGTTACCAACTTTGAGTGTCTCTGTTTCTGCATCGTAAGAAAAACTTTCTGGGTAATCTTTAGGATGCTGAGATACAGCTTTTATACATCGTGCATTACCTTGAGAGAGGGCGACATTCGTCTGACCTTTAAGTTGGAAGCGTTCACCATAGGTGTGCAGATGAATCAGTTTTCGACCTATGTTACAGATTTTGGCAAAGAGAGCACGGTCTTTGGTTATCGGTACTCTGGGACCAATCTTTGAAAGTTCCTCCGAAAAACGCGCGGAGTAAGCTGGATGGGCTAGAATCCCGTAAGAGTACTCAAGAAAAGACTCAGGAGTTACTTGGCTTCCATAAAATGTTCCTAAAATTTCAAGCAACTGTGGGCGTATGTTTGCTTCAGATCCTTCCTCATCTCGCCACAACGGAATAACGTGTTTGCCACCGAAAGACCCTCGGAAGTAATGAAGGTCTGGCACCTCAGCACATGCTACAAGAGCGGGGCCATTTCCTAGAACCTCCGTCAGGAGGCTAGTTAGATATATCTGTCGCTCGCTGTGTATTGCCCAAAGTTGTGGGCGCATAAAATCACCCAGTCTGTTATCAGCAATTAACCATTGGCGATCAAAAGAGCGATAGGCATATCGGACAATCGGTGGGGTAGGAGCATCGGATGGTAAGTTAGCAATCGCTGGCTCGTGAATCTGCTGGTTCCGCAAGTTTAGGTAAGACGATGCAATCTTCCGATCTCGTGTTTCCCTGAAGGCAGTTTTACGATTTTCGGCAGCGAGCAGTGCCCTCCAACGATTGCTTAATACTTGGTTGTCCGTTCCGGTAGGCCAAGACCGTTTCGTCTGGACGCCAGAAAGTTGCCACGGGAAGAGATCCGCCATGAGTGGCCAATCGTGAAAATGACCTGTCCCAACCGGACGCATCGGTGCTTGCCAGCCATTTGAGCAGTCTTGCCATGTCAGTTGCGTAAAGTCAGTTATGCTATTTAACTGATCAAGTTTTTCCTCTTGCGTGCCCTCAATGCTAGCGTAATGAACGGTTGCTGGTGTTTGCATCTTGGGTTTGCCAAAGCGGGCGGCAACGGTAATTGCTACTGGCGTCTGGATTGCGAAAACATTTTCGCTCTTTCTTGCGCCTCGCCCTTCCCCCCCAAGATCAATGACCCATATCTCATCGCAGATCCTTCGGAGGTGTTCGCGCATACCGACAAAACCAGGCCCATCGAGAAAGGAAGAGGCACTTATGAAAGAGATAACTCCCGGTCCCTTAGCAGTTTTGTGCTCAAAGACCTTCCAAAGTGCCCAGCGCCAAAAATAGACATAGAGGTTATAGAGATTTTTGATGTGGACCCCATAACCAGCGTCACGAGCAGAATCGAGAAAGGCATTTAGAATGGGAACTTCGCTCTTATCTGCCCAACGCACCCACCCTCCAGTCCGTGATCGGTTATCTTCATCGGCGGCTTCATGTCGATCATAGGGTGGATTACCAAGGATCACGAGAATAGGCACTGCTTGTTTGACTCGGCGCGCCCGTTCATGTTCTTTTGCAAGAGGAGCATAGAAAGTTGGAAATTTACCGGCCACCGCACCAGGCGATTCCAAGGTATCTGTGAGGTAAACATGCAGGCCGTCGGCAGGAAGTTCAGCCCCGTATTTCTTGAGTGCCTGCGTAATGCGTAACTCTGCCACCGAGTAAGACCCGACCATTATCTCGAAGCCATGGAGATTATTCGCAAGTGTAGTGGCTTTCCCAGGGATTGCCCCAGCTCCCTCTAGCTGTTTAACTCGTTTAAGAGAATGGTCGATAATCCCCAGGAGATATGTGCCTGTGCCAACTGCAGGATCGAGCGTATCAACCCCATCGTCAGCAAAACCAAGAGGGCATCCGAATCGGGAAACAAGCAGCTTGTCAACCAAACGCACTTGGGCCTGCACGACCTGGACAGGAGTGTAGTAAACCCCGGCATCCTTTCTGAGTTTGGGATCGTAAGCTGCAAGAAAGTCCTCGTAAAAATATAACCATGGGTCATCACCTGGATATTGCCGAAATGTCTTCGGATTGATCTTATCTATGACACGTTGAAGTAAATTTATGGGGGTTGAGACCTCGTTTACTAAGTGTTCATCAGTTAAAATCTCAAGAGCTCGGGCTATCAAGGTATGATGATGCTGCTGTAGAACACGAGCGGCTGCGTGTATATCCCCGATAGGTGTACCCTCAGCACGAGCAAGCAGCAGAGCATATGTCACAGTCTGAGCATATCCGTCAGCAAACTGTTTATCGTCGGCATCTCGAAAGAGGAGATCACGCCAGTCGCGCGCCATTGTGACAAATGCAGAATCCGTTTTTTTAAGCGCATCAATCACGTCTGCTCGTAACATTCGACAGAGAGGGGCTAGAGTTTTGGCTAGCTCTTTGGCATCCGTAGGAACGGTTGGCTCCCATGCCAAAAATCTTGATAGAAGATCAACAAGAGCTATGACATTAGCAGTTGTAACTGCTTTTTTCCCATCACTGGTTATATCACCTGAGAGTTTGATCAGTAGACGTGGATTCTCGCCTTGGTATAGACCCCACTCGTTCCCATCCGTATACAGCAAGTTTGGAGATGACTGGAACCGGTCCCATTGCTTACGATCGTGCCCCTTGAATCGCTCGAAGCGAGCCCCAATCCCTGGAGCTTTTAGTTCTAGGTATCCGGCAAGTAATCCATCGGTTAATATGGCGTAGTCAGGTTTGCCTAACTGATTTGGTAACTTAGATTCTCCCTTAGCAATAACGGATCTCCCCAAGGCACTCCCAATCTCTTCCATGAGGCGTTCAATAGGAGCTCGCAACTGCTCTTCCGGCTCACCTGCTGCAAGAGCCGCGAACTTTTTTGTTACGGATATAGCGAAACGCTCAAATATCTGTATCTGGGCGAGAGATTCTTTCTTTCCTTGAAGCATATGACTTCGCATATATCGTTATTTAACGAAAGTCGCAAGCGTGATGTTTCTTTAACGAACGCCTCCCCTCCCTCATCACCACAAATCTTGACACCACCTAACTGTCGGACTAGCCTCAAGTGGTCAAATTCTAATCTCTAAATCTTCCCTGTATGGCAGGAGGAGGGTTGATACAATGAATACAGTCGTGGAATTTACTGCTCAAGAAGTGGACGTGTTGATTCGACATATTGGAGGGTTGTGTAAGTTATATGAGCACGTTAATTCCAGTGGTAGCGGACCGTTGCCTTCCGTGCTTTACAAGATTAAACGTGCGGCAGGTGGGGAGGAAGCTAAAGAAAGATTGCTCTGATAGCCGAATAACTTGCCAAAGAACCGTCACCTTCTTATAGACGGTAAACGATGGTGTGTGGGTCATGTGTGGACGCTTTTCTTTACAGGCCACTCTCGAAGAAATTGCCAAGCAGTTTAATGCCGAGATTGAAGACTCGTCTCTGTTCAACCCTCGCTATAACATCGCACCCTCGCAAACCGTTGCTGCGGTGCGGCTCAAACCAGACACCGCACAGCGTGAGCTGGTCCGACTTCGCTGGGGTCTGATTCCGTCCTGGGCCAAAGACCTCAAGATTGCTTACTCGACCATAAACGCCAAAGCAGAGACAGTGGCGGAGAAACCTGCCTTTCGCTCGGCATTCCGTAAGCGACGATGCTTAATTCCTGCTTCTGGGTTCTATGAGTGGCAACTACAGGGCAAACAAAAACAACCGATGTATATCCGCCTCCGCGATCGTCACCCGTTTGCCTTTGCAGGGCTCTGGGAGCATTGGGAGCCAAAGGAAGGTGAGCCCATTGAATCCTGCACGATCGTGACCACCGATGCCAATGCGTTCATGGTACCCATCCATAACCGCATGCCCGTGATCTTGGCTTCGCAGGACTATGACCCGTGGCTTGATCCTGCCGTTCCGACAGACAGTCTCCGGGCCTTGCTGAAGCCCTATGAGGCTGATGAAATGGAAGCCTATGCCGTGAGCAAGATGGTTAATAGCCCGCGAAACGATAGCCCGCAGTGCCTGGAACCGATATAAACGAGAAGAGGGATCAGGTTTCACCGAGTTGTAGGAGGCATAATGGCTCACCAAGCGACAGCCGGTACACATGTGGAACTACTCAACCGACGCCTACTTAAGCGGCCTGAATTAGCCGCTCTTATAGGCGTTATAGCCAGTCAATGGGCTGAACTTGAATCAGATTTGACCTTTCTCTATGCCACACTTTTAGGAAAATACCTTCCGCATATTCAAGAAGATGGTCCGCCGACTCATCCAATAGGTTTTCAAATCTTTGATGCCTTAGAAAATCTTCACAAGCGAACTCAGTTAATTGAAAGACTCGCTGAAGAATTGATCGTCAATGAAGACTTAGTAAAAGAACTAAAAGATGTCTTATTGCCTTTAATCAAGAATGCCGGCAGAAGGCGTAACGATTTAATCCATGCGTATTGGGGGACTAACGACAATTATCCTGATGCATTGATTCGCATAAGTGTTTCAGAGCCCTGGATGATATATAAGGCTTCAGATTTCAACGAAGCCATTGACCTCATCATAAGGTCAAGTAATGCCATCACTGACTTTGAAGTTAAAGTAAAAGAATTTCTCAAGGGAACCGAACAACCCTACTGAGGCTGGGGCTTCCCAATGCCTTCTAGTTCCGCTAGACTATCAACCTACCGCAAAGAGGCTTCAACGTGACCACGAAGGTTGAAATCGTCTATCAGCCTGATCTCTCGACTGCCTGTGAGCGGCCTGTCTTTCTCGAACGGGTTCCTGCAGGATTTCCCTCCCCTGCCGGCGACTACATGGAAGGCAAGCTTGATCTCAACGAACATCTCGTCAAGCACCCCGCTGCCACGTTCTTTGTCCGTGTCACCGGCGATTCCATGATCGAGAAAGGCATTCATTCAGGGGATCTCTTGATCGTGGACCGCTCGCTGGAGCCCAAAGACCGAAGCATTATCATCGCCGTGCTGGATGGGGAACTGACCGTCAAACAGCTCGAAAAGCGAAAGGGCAAGCTCCGGCTGCTTCCGGCCAACAAAAACTACGAGCCGTTAGAGATCTCCGATCAACAGTCCTTTGAGATTTGGGGCGTCGTCACGAACGTCATTCACTCCCTCTGAGGCTCTATGCCTCTCTTTGCCCTGGTTGACTGCAACAACTTCTACGCCTCATGCGAACGGGTTTTTAGCCCGAAGCTCGCCGGCAAGCCCGTCATTGTGCTTGGGAACAACGATGGGATTGTCGTCGCCCGGTCAAACGAGGCCAAAGCCCTGGGTATTCCAATGGGAGTACCGGCCTTCAAATTCCAGCCGCTCATTCGACGGCACGATGTTCAGGTGTTCTCCTCGAACTATGCCCTCTACGGCGATATGTCGCAGCGGGTGATGGAAACACTTAGCCAGTTTTCTCCCGATATAGAGGTCTATTCGATCGACGAGGCGTTCCTTAGTCTGACTGGCTTCGTCCACCAGAACCTGACCGACTACGGGCACAAGATCCGAGCGACCGTGAAACAGTGGACGGGCCTTCCGGTGTCGGTCGGCATTGCCGAGACCAAGACCTTAGCCAAGATTGCCAACCATCACGCCAAGCGGTCAACGAAATCGGCCGGCGTGTTCAACCTGACAACCTGGCCTGACCGAGACAGCCTGCTTGCCAAAGTGCCTATCGAAGATGTGTGGGGCATTGGGCCAGCCCACGCGAGGCGGCTGAATCGGTACGGGATCACAACGGCCATAGACCTTCGGAACGCTGACGATCAGTGGATTCGGAAACAGATGGGCGTGGTAGGACTCAGGACCGTCCAGGAACTTCGCGGACTCTCCTGCCTGCCTCTGGAGCAGTGCCCGCCTCCGAAACAAGGCATTACCTGTTCACGGTCGTTTGGAAGGCCAGTCACGACGCTGGCCGAGATGCGGGAAGCAGTCGCGGCCTATACCGCTAGGGCTGCTGAAAAGTTGCGTGGGGATCAGCTAGCGGCTTCGGCCTTAACAGTGTTCCTGACAACCAACCCGTTCAAGGACGAACCGCAATACAGCAACGCCCTGACGCTCCGGCTTCCTGTGGCCACTGATGCGACGCCTGAACTGCTGAGAGTGGCCTTGAAGGGAGTCGTGGCTATCTATCGAGAAGACTTCCGGTACAAAAAAGCCGGCGTGATGCTGCTTGGGCTGGTCCCGGTCGGCCAGGTGCAGGCGAATCTGTTTGACCATGCCGATCGTGAGCGATCCAAACGGCTGATGAGGGCCGTGGACTCATTGAACGCCCGTGACGGGGCAGGCACGGTCCGATTTGCTGCGTCAGGACTTATTCAACAATGGCGGACACAGTTTGCGCGACGATCTCCTGCCTTTACGACCAACTGGCGAGACCTGCCAGTTGCCAGGGCGTCATAACGGCCGATCGCATGTTCCGACGATTATCCCTCCTAATCCTTCTTCCATTCCTCGGACTCTTACTCGCTCCCATAACGGCATGGACGCATGGCGGGGGGCTCGATACCTATGGCTGTCACCATGATCGCAAGCACGGTGTCTATCACTGTCATCAAGGAGAGTTCGAGGGACGGTCGTTTGCCTCCCAAGCCGAGATGCTCGCGGCTCGCCCAGAAAGCTCTACAACCGTTCCCCCACAAGTCCCAACTCGTCAATTCTCTGGCAAGGTGGTTCGTGTTCTCGATGGCGATACCATAGAGGTCCTACACAACATGCGAGCCGTGCGTGTTCGGCTCAGCGGAATTGATTGCCCCGAAAAAAGACAGGCATTCGGGCAAAAAGCGAAGCAGGCGACCGCGGTATTGGTCTTTGGCAAGGATGTGACAGTACAGACCTTCGGCCACGATAAGTACGGTCGCACAATCGGTGATGTGATTCTGCCAGACGGCAAGAATGTGAATCAGGAGTTGGTACGGGCGGGTATGTGTTGGTGGTATCGAAAGTACGCACCAGGAAATACGGAGCTGGCACATTTGGAAGCTGACGCGAGAGGGTCTAAAATTGGGTTATGGTCTGACCCCAACCCAACCCCGCCGTGGGAGTGGCGACATCGTGGCAGGTAGCACAACGCCACCCTTGACACATTTACGCAGACGGCCTAGCCTTGCTCCGCCTGGTGTATGAGACTCTTAAGCAATAAAAAATGATTTGCTTTGTGTGCGCACACGTGTATATACTCCAACACACGTGAATACAAACAAGTACACGTACACACGAGTAATGACATGCGCGCAAAACAGTTTAAGCCCCCGAATAGAAAACGACCGGCTGTTAATATCACACCACAACGGAAGCTCATTGCTCTTCTGGATGCTTATTCTGAATACAAAGTGAATAGCGGGGAACCAAGACCATCACGAACTTGGATTTTTGAGCAGGGTGCGTTTGGATTTATTGCCCAAATGATTAAAAAGTTCCCAGACTTCAAGACTCAAGCAGACGAGATAGAAAAGCATTTCGACCGATTGGATCAAGCGGAACGACTCAAAGGGCAAGTTCCAGTCCTTACGTTTAAACGAGGACGGAAGACTTCAGTGCGCAGCGCATAGGGGAGGATATCTCATGGATATTCAAGACGCGTTGGCCAGCATAGCTGTGTACAATTCCATGACGACTTATCCACTCTTAGCTGTAAAAGGGTTGAGTATTTATTTACAAGAAGAGAAGACCGTTGAGCAAAAAGAACGCATGAATATATACCTTAGAGAGTTTTCTAATCAGTTCGCTGATGTCATCATCGGATTCCATGAAGGCAAGAAGGAGGTCATGCAAGTAAACGTAACCGTCTACGATGGAATACTTGCGCTCTCAAAACGTCATCCAGAAATTGTGCAAGATGTTACCACTAAGGTTCTTGATCTGAAGGCGGGCATCTCACGAATTCTGCTAGGTGAAAAACCCTCTTCGGAAACTGTAAAGACATATATCAATAATGCAATTAGGATTGTTGATTTGTCAGAAGAAACAATTTCCGGTAGGGCATATGAGAATTATTTGTTTGGTAATCCCGCCACAATCTCATGATTCGAGGTATCGCTATTATTCTGACTTCTAGACATGAGCAATATTCAAGCGGAGGCGAATAAAGTAATTGAAAAAGCCAAGTCACTGGCTGACGATCTAGTCAATAAATCCTGCAAAGCGAGAAGTAAAAAGCCCCACACAGTCCAGTTTAGTCGGTTTATTAAGCACTACGCAGACTCGATACAAAAGACGATACAAATACGTGTTGAGCAGGACCTAGTCGATCTTCCAGATCCTAAATTAGCTTCCAAAGCTCTCCGCAAACTTGAACTAGTGTTGTCACGTATCGCGTACATCTTAGCAACCCTTCTTGACAATCATGATGGCGTACCACGAGAAATCTACTATGCGCTAGACTGGTTTCTTCGTCATTGCCCCACAGGATCTGAGGAAATACGATATATCTGCACTCCAGGACCAGAGCTATCGATGTCTGAATTTAATGAAATATTGGCAAGTTTCCAAGTAGCAAATATCTATCCCGAGCTGGATACTGCTCTCAAGGGGAAGAGATTCTACTTTATATTCTTACCACACGAATTTTGTTCCAGAGATGCATCTCTTATGTGGCCATTAATATTTCACGAAATGGGACATGTAGTTGATTATCAGTTTGGCAAGACAAGAGCCATTCATCCATCAATCGCGGTATCGTATGCTGAATTAAAAAGCCTCGCGAACAATAATTATACCAAGGCCATAGAGAAATTATGGGCACAAGAATTTACATCCGACTATCTAGCTACCTTGATTGCAGGCCCATGTTTCATCTGGCAATTTTTCAGGGATTATTCTCGAATAGGGTCGATCATGGAATCTTCTAGAAGTCACCCCGCGCACAAAAGTAGGATTATGAATATTGTTGGCCTATTAAGGGAACAAGGCTTGACAGAAGCAGCACGGAATACTGAGGAACTACTGAAAGGCATTTCAGCCACGGGGCAAGAGCAATTTAGTTCAGATTTTATGGCTAGGGCTGATATGCAGGAAGTGTTTAGATATTACAAGGCTAATTGCAAAGGATTCACGAACTCAGATCTGGAAGGATTCATTAGATCTATTAATCAAACCGTCGATAATTTGGTCCAGGATATTCTCAATTTGCGTCCTGTAATTGCTCCACCAAGCGTTCTTTATACAATTGCCTCCTTCTGCGAGGAGATTGTAGCAAAAGCCTCGGCTCAAGAATTAATTGCTGATTGTTTATCCCGTCATTGTGTTGCGGAGCAATTCAAGGAAATTACCGTTAAGCCTTAGTTGCCTCATCTTGGAACTTACTCCACTCTTGTATCTTCATTAGTTCGCTATCTGGCCTAGGTGGCATGATTCTGATCTGGCCAGAGAAATGACCACTATACCCGTCAACATCGTCGCCTTGGAAAAATACCACTCTTGCAATTCGCATCAGTGGAATGAGTTCCAATGGCATTTTCCCCAGGTTTACTAATTCAAATACAATATGACCTTTAAACCCGGGATCAATGACGTTAGCAGTTGCGTGTACCACTAGACCTCTCCTGCCCAGGCCACTTTTACCGTTAAGAAATCCAATTACATCTGTTGGCAAGGCAAGGTATTCAAAAGATTGTGCCAAAACAAATTCCCCGGGCTGTAAGAAATAACTCTCATGAAAGAATTCTCGTTCTATGAATTTAAGCCCTTGTCCTTGCTGCACAGGACTGAGGTATGGTTCGGTTGTTCTAACGAATTCACCAAAGTGACTATCCAGTCGGAGGTCCACACCTATGGAATCCATTTGCTTTTCAGACAACAATGGATCAATGAGAATGCGACGTTCCTTCCTGAGTGCATTAAGTTCTCCTCGTGAGAGTATGCTTACGCCTGGCATCCCGAAACCTCTTCCCAAGAAACGTCTAATTGCGGTTAAATATCCCATGCCCGTACATTAAGTCAAAATACTAGCACGATTTGCACTTGGCGTACAGGAACGATCAGATGCTTAGAAAGTTCCGCTTGGATTTGGATGATGAGATGTTCCAGGTCAGTCAAAAAGGAAACTATATGGGTAGCTTTTTTTCAACTGATGAAATCAGACGACTGGCAGGTTTATGTAAAGCCTTTGCAAGCTTGAGGATGACGGTTAGCGTAGGAGATTTTAAGCCCCGCTCGATCTGGCTGATGTACGTTCTATGCACACCAGCTTGAAACCCTAGCTCTTCCTGAGAAATTCTGAGTCGCCGGCGCAAGCTGCTAACGACCGTTCCAAACAGAACTTCAGGTTTTTGAGCCATCACGCGAGATTCCCCTCGCATGATGCTGCCTAGTTGAATACTTTAGGTCTACATACTATAGTATTCAACAGTAGGACTTGCCTCGTACTCTCTGGTGGTCCATTTATTCACGGCCAAGCGTGGCTGGGGAAATAGACTGAGGCATGCGTGTCTGCGTCTGGCTCCTTCTAAGTCTGCTCCTGCTCGGCGTGGCGACCACATCGTCGACTATCGCCGATCCGGCTGAGACCGGTCGGTTCCTCGATGCCCATATCGGCCGGATGACCTTTCGGCAAGCCGTCCGGACTTGGGGCCCGCCCGTGCGCTCTGCCCCGATCGGGAACGGGGAGGTCGTGGCGCTTTGGCAGGACGAGCGCCAGGAAGGACCGTTCCTCCAGGTGCCGAATTTTGGGATTATGCCCTGGTGGGTGCCGTCCCCCATTCTCCCTCCCCCTCGACATGGCTGGCGTATGGAACTCACGTTCGCTGAGACGGCGTCGCCCGGAGTGAGCGTGCTGCGCGGGTGGCGCTATCAGGAGTGGTGAACGGGTGGCATACGGGCGGAGCCCTGCTCGGCGTGAGATCTGAACATGAATTCGAGGAGGAGGCCGTGAGGGTTTTTCCCAGAAGATGGGGGAAGTGGGCGAAATTTGGTTTTAGCTTTGGATTTCTTCTTGGGATGGTTCTGAACTTCAATGAGATAGTTGGTCCGCAGCCCGGATTGGGCTACGCATTGGGCGTCGGGTTTTGGACTGGATTTCTTGGTGGGTTCCTTGGGGGGATTGCAGATGGGATGGGAGACAAACGCTAGCCTCTTTACTTCGGAAGATGAAACTTAATCATCTGCCTTGTCTGGGTATACCTCAGAGCCATCAGCTTGGCTCAACAATTTCCTCCCGAACGCTCGCTCATAGGCTTGAACAAGTTCAGGATCAAGCTCCTGTTGTTCGCGTTGAATCTGCGATCCGAGGATTTCCCGGCTGGACTCAAGCTCCGCCTGTGCTGCCCAAGTGAGATTCTTCACGTCCAAGGCCGTTAACGGCTTCGGCTCCCGCTTCATCCGCTCGACTTCTCGGGCGATCAGTTCCGTCAGGTTCCGGGCGTTCTTGAGCTTCTTCACACCGATTGTCTGAACATATCGGCCCAGGTTTTCCCGGAACCGAGGACCGGACACCCGTCTATAAGCAACCTTGTAGGAGATGCCTTCCTTCATGGCTGCCTCCGTAATTGTCGTGCCGTTTCGTACTGCCCGTTGCAAACGTCGTGTAAGGGGATCTAGAGGCATAGTTGGCCACTACTTCTGAGGGTTGGACGGTTCCACGGGAATTTCCTTGCCAAAAGGCTTATGAGTACCGCCAGAGGGCTATTTACCTGCTCTGTCTGAGTGAGCAAGCCATAACCCAGGTCCCCTCCACCCCTCGTTTTTTCCCTTCCCCCTATTGCTCTCTGACTCAGAGTTACCCCGAAAGGCTATAGTTCACGAGCAGAGGAAAGCAGCAATCCTAGTGCATACCAAACAATCCTCTCCCAACCAGACTTCTCCTAACCTCTCTTGACCAGCACTTTACCCTTACCAACACTTAACTTGTTCTTTCCTTATCCTCTTACCTATACCTACTGTTCTGTGAAGATTTAGAAGTATTCCCAGGAGGTTGCAGAGGCAACGTCTCGAATGTTTCACCATCTTCAACGGGACGGACGACACGATTGACGACCGAGTAGTAGTTTGATGGATGGAGAGGCCCGCGTCTCTCCCTTGTGACAGTCCTCACCTCGACCACTTTGATCCCTTCCCAGACCTTGTTAGGCAGGCTATTCCTTGGAGGCATACGCCCCCCGTTAGCCGCGATCCAATCACGGCGGTATGAGTGAACCTTACCGAAGTCAAATCGGCCACCACCGTCACGCGAAAGGTTGTAAAAGGCTGAGAGAACAACGTACTGGGTCAGATCAGAACTGATATAAACGTGCCACACTTGGACGAGTTTCTCTCCATAGGAATACTTCCGAGCCTCTTGCTTTATCCTTTTAGCCGGGTACAAGCCCTCACCTAAAAGAATCGGCGGGTCTACCGGATCTAAGTTCTCAAAATCTTCATCCCGCATTTCCACAAGATCAGCCTCCCCGGTCAGGCGGCGATTGAACAGGCTCGCGCCAGCCCTCGTTAATCAATTTGTCAATGACCTCTCGCGGGATTCTGACACTCCTTCCTATCTTCACAAACGCGACCTTCCGTTCAAGGATCGCCCTCCGCCACGTCGCTACCTTGCGACCAGTCAACGATTCGGCTTCTATCAGCGTTAGCAACTTGTCACTTTTATTTATCGACATAGACACCTCCCAATCGCATTGGGGAATTGACAATAGGAATTGAGAGGAGTATATATTGTTACGACAATAAATATAATACGTAACAAATGTTTCTTTTACCCCCTAATGAGCGACTCAAACCGTAACAATATGAACTCGAAAGAAAGCAGCAAGAGTCCCTTATTCGCGGCGGCAGACAGACTTGGGGATTCACCTGCGAGCATTGTTCGATGGCTGCTTGAATTCTCCCAGTGCGATCTATCCGCTATGAGTGCAGAAGGGTATGACCTTTTAAAGAATGAACTAGTAGCCTTTGCGATTGTCGGTCCTTCCCGCCCAACCATACGCCGATCCATCCTTGATTTGATGCTAAGGACTGAACCCTCACCCCGTCCTTTGACTCGGGATCAAGCCGGCCGCTGGCGCACCGCAATTTTAGGGCAGATCAACGTAATTTTTGCCGGAGGATTGACTGAGTATCGGCTTGAACCCATCCCACTGATCTTTAAGAGTCCTGGTCCTATCGTCATGAAATTGAGGAGGCATGCAGGTGTCCCGGAGAATGAAGCACTCAAGCCTTGGTTAACTCCCCCACATGACAACCTCGCAGCATCATTTGAGTATTACGCCGCACTACTCTTGATGGAGCATGCTGAATGGTTGCGCCAATGCCGTGACTGCCAAACCATCTTTCTTGCTGGCAAACGCAATCAGACGTTTTGTGGGGATAACTGCCGAGGACGCTGGAACATGCGCAGAGTCAGAAAAACAAAACCTGAGCGATATGGGAAACGTGGGCGACCACTAAAAGAGACGAAATCACCACCAAGCAAACGAGGAGGGTCACGTTATGGCAAGAAAAGGCGGCTTCGATCGGGGAATTTGTCAGCGTAAGGGACGTGAAGGCTGGTGGGTCCGGCTTGTACACAATGGTCGAGAACGCTGGTACAAGTGCGACACAAAATCACAGGCGAAAGCTCTTTATGGTCGGTTGAAGGCGGATATTCGAGAAGAAAGATATTTCCCGGAGAAATTCGCGCCACGTAATGACATCACGCTTCGTGCTTGGATTCTCCGTTGTCTCGATGGGTCCACAAATCGGGACGTTGCGAATGAGCGGCGGCATGGTCGTATGTGGTCGCTGCTGCTGGGGAAGCGAATGCTTGCCGATGTCACAAGAGAAGACTTGCGGCAGGTTCAAGCTAAAATGCGAGCCAAGATCAAACCGCTCCCCAAGAATGTTTCCAAAGAGTTTCAACCAAAGCGTCGGTGGAAAGATGCGACGATCAACCGGTATTTTGCGTTTCTCCGTCATGTGCTGATGCTGGCGGTCAAAGACGGCAAAATGACTCAAAACCCTGTATCTGGTTTGAAATTCTTCCCCGAAGTGAATCGGACGCGGTTTTTGTCAGGTGATGAGTTAGCCCGGCTCCGAGGGGTGATGCAACGTAGTGATTGGAAGTTGGTCGCTTTTGCGATTGAGACGGGTCTGAGGAAGGGAGAGCAATTTTCTTTGCGATGGGACCAGGTTGACTTGGAAAACGGTATCCTTACGCTTCCCATGCCCAAAGGAGGGAAAACCCGTCATGTGCCTTTGAGCGACGAGGCAAAGGCCATTCTGAGGTCATTTGACTCGTTTCTCCGGTCGGCTTGGGTCTTCTCAGGATTAAAGGACGTGACTAAGCCGATGGACAGCCGCGCTTTCCTCCGCCGGTCGTTTGAGCCTGGTCTACGGAAGGCTGGGATTGCTGGGGCTTGCTGGCATTCGCTCCGCCATACCGCAGCGAGTCGAAGAGTCATGGCGGGAGTAGATCTCGTCTCTGTGAAAGAGATTCTTGGGCACCGTGATATTCAGACAACTCTCAGGTATGCCCATCTCGCCCCAGGACACCTTCGGGATGCTGTGAATCGTGGAAGTCTCACTGGAACCGTGACCAAAACCGTGACCGGTCAGCAGAGTGGGCGGACACAGGAGATGCAACCTGTTGATTTAGTGGTGCGCCCGGAGGGACTTGAACCCCCAACCCTCGGATCCGAAGTCCGATGCTCTATCCATTGAGCTACGGGCGCACAGGGCCTGCCCCGATCAACACTGT
>Ga0247727_10011653_pt1 | contig 15281 bp, 11 predicted proteins | sample WisWelCaveWW1625_FD_202498 | JGI IMG/M metagenome (GOLD analysis project Ga0247727, IMG submission 202498) | Biofilm microbial communities from Wishing Well Cave, Virginia, United States - WW16-25 | ecosystem: Environmental > Aquatic > Deep subsurface > Groundwater > Cave microbial mat | place... | reverse complement strand
GTTTGGCATTTCGCTTGATTAAGCGTGTTTTGCAGGATAGAGCGGACGATTTTTTAAGCTGCAGCTTTGAGCGGGACGTCTTGTTGCAGATGGGCGTAATATTTTTCCCACACCCATTGCACGATTTCCGCCAGCGTGGCGTTTTTCACGCGCGGGTCGCAAATTGGCGTGGTGGTGTCGCCTTCATCGACGGATTGAACGGAAAATCTGCGAGAAATCGGTTTTTCCTGCAGGCCTTTGAGAATACGATGATAGAGATGAGGCAAGCTGTAACTCATATAAGCCACCACCTTGCCGCTTCCGTCGTCGCGGCCGATTTCAAGACCGGGCTGACCTTCATCGCCAAAGGCGATATCCGTCGATGGGCCGAAGATAAATTCCACGACCGTATCGATCATTCTTATTTCCATTTTCTCCATTTGAATCCACCTCAAATCATCTTTCCGATGAACGGCAATGGCCAAAAGAGTTCCTTCGGCGGCTTTATAATATAATTGAGCTGTCTCAAACTCATAGTTCGGCGCGATCAAATCCGGATTATTTAGAAAGTGAGGGATTTCTGTTTTATATCGCGCCGCCTTCGGATGTTTTTCTACGCGCCGAAGTGCTTGCTTCGAAACAATAACGTAATATCCCAAAGGCGTCAAGATCAAGTACGAGATTTCATGTAACAGGCCCTTGTGATCAATAAACGTCTCGCCGGCTTGCGAGAAATCCCGCGCGGCCAATGCCTGCTCACGATTCAGGGGCTGCCAGTGCGCCATCCCCGATCTCCTCGTCTCCGGATCGTTTTCACAGCCGTGTTTGAAATTATATTAACGCGAATTGTTGTGAAAAGCAAGCTAAAAAAAATTCAGTGGGTTGAGCCTGTCGAGCACCGCGACTCTTTGTTTTCGCTCCGTTCGCTTGCGCTCGGGTCTCATCACGCGCTGTTGACGGCGCGCGAGATGAGACGCCGCGGCGCAGCCTATCGCGCCACGGCCGAGGATGATGACGTCGAAGGGGTTTGGCATGGTGCTTGAAAATTAGGAGTGACAAACTTTAGTTTGTCGTGTTGCGTCAAATATCAAGAGCGGTGACAAACTGAAGTTTGTCGCTCCTCGAGCGCGGTTCCGCTGTCGCCAACCGGGATGGTAAAGAGGTTGATTTGCATGGGTTGTTTTTATCTTGATACGTGTCATTCTGGAAGAAGCCTTTTTGAAATCAGGCCAAGTGCTCGATTCGAACAAGATTCCTCCGGAATGACAGCCATGGGATCAATCAAACAATCAAAAAACCCCACTTTGGATTCTTCGTTGCAATCAGCGCTTCTTTCTTTTGCCGCGTCATGTCCTTAATTTCTTTTTCGCGCGCAATGGCTTGGTTGACGTCCGCATAGGCCTCGAAGTAGAGCAGCTTGTAACAATAATACTTTCCGGCAAAGGTTTTCTTGTTGCCGCGGTTTTGATAATGTTCCAGCAGGCGCCGTTTCAGGTCATTGGTTACGCCGACGTACAGTGTCGTCTTGCCGGGGTTGGTGGTGATGTAAACGTAATAATTGCCCTTGGCGATCATCACAAATCCTCCAGAGAGAAAGCTGCCATGCTGGAAGCATCTTTTTTTACGGTCAAGCACGGTGCTGGATTGAAAAAGGATTCTTCCAGAGACATGACACACACGCGCGTTTGTGAAACTGTCATGCTGGAAGCATCTTTTTTACGGTCAAACACAGTGCTGGATTGAAAAAGGATTCTTCCAGAGAATGACATTACATACACACGCGCTGCGAAACTGTCATGCGGGAAGTATTTTGTTCACCTCGAAAATTAAAAAAATTTTTTGGGGGCTATGCCCCCAAACCCCCGACTCGTTGTTCTCGCTCCATTCGTTCGGCGCTCGTCCCTCGCGCCTCACTCATTCCGCTCCAACAACTCGTTTTGCTCATGGGTAAAGTCGGAATGAACTGCCAACAAACTACGGGACGAGAACCGGGCGGAAGCCAACAAAGCTGTCGCGGTAGGCGGGTGCGAAGCTGTTGCGATACGCGGAACGGCAGTAACGCGCCTCGTTGATCCAGCTCCCGCCGCGCAGCACCCGGTCCGAACCAGTTTCCGGCCCAGTAGGATTCTCCATAACTCCTTGCTTCTCGCACACCTCATAATAATTTTCGTCAAACCAATCCTGGCACCATTCATAAACATTGCCGCTCATGTCGTACAGGCCCAATTCATTCGGATTTCTGCCGGCCACCGGATGGGTTTTACTCTTGGAATTTTTATCATACCAGCCCACTTCATCCAAATTGTCGCTGCCGGCGTACAAGTTAGCGGCTGTGGATTTCTGCCCGCCGCGGCAGGCAGATTCCCATTCCGCTTCGGTGGGCAAACGAAATTTCATGCCGGTTTTGGCCTTCAGTTTATCGATGAACGCCTGAGTATCGATCCAGCTCACATTTTCAACCGGGCAATCCTCGCAATTTTTAAAATGCGAAGGATTGCCGCCCATGATCTCGCGCCACTGTTTTTGGGTGACCGGCGTTTTGCCGAGATAAAAATCAGCAACCGTGACTTGATGAACCGGGCGGCAGGCTTTGTGCAGATCGCCTTTTTCATCGCCCATTTGAAACGTTCCGCCTTCGACCTTCACAAAATTTAACGCATTAAGAAAAGGCGCCATTTCCAAATAGAAATGCTTCGCCATATCCATGCCGGCAAATTTAAAACTAAACGCAAACGGCCAATCGTCGACACACTCTTTTGCTAAAAAATATTCCAAAATGGATTTATGCGCGAATTTCCAGTTCAATAGCGGATCGCAGGTCAGTAGGGATTTGCCTTTCACTTCCTCGGGTTTCAGCTCGAGGCGGTGGGTCTGGGCAATTTGCACGGCGTCATCCTTTGAAAGATACAACACGCCGGTCGATTGCCAGCTTCGGTAGATTTGCAGCGCGGTGGCGCGCGCCAGTCGGCGCAGGCTCGCGCGAAACCGTTCCTGCTCGGCGCTTTTTTTCCATTTCTCGCTTTCGCGGAGCAGCCACTTTTCGATCAACGTTTCGTAAATCTCATGGCTGAACCGATAGTTTTTTTCCTCCAGCACCAGATCGTCCAAATAGGACAGCAGCATCGGCCGGGACATGAGCTTGTGCGAATTTTTAACGAGGGTTTGCGCCTTCTCCTTTTTCGCGCGATTCCAAAATTTGAGCCGGCCGTATTTCTTGTTCAAATATTTGCCGACCTCCGCGTCGGAAAAGGGGAACAAATAATATTTGTTCAATTTATAAAACCCTTTATTGTCGGGCTTGCGAATGGTCAGCTCGTAATCCTGCAATTCCTCCTGCGGAAAATATTGCGTGCGGCAGGTGATGACCACGTCGCAAAAACGCCTCGTGCTGCCGGCGATCTTGTTCAGCCGCGCGACAAAGGCGTCGTCATCGGAAACGTTGGGCGCCTTCGATAAAATAAACGGGTCCTCGTCGAGGCCGTCGAGCAATAAGATCGTGTTTTTCGCTTCTTTGTCTTCGATGGCTTTGAGGCGATCGAGAATATCGACCGGGTTGTCAATATCCGGCGGCTGAAAGCGGAATAATTTCATCTGCTGATTTTGCCGCCGGCGCCAATTGAACAGGGAATGCCAGGCCATGTACAAATTCACCATAAAAGCCGTTTTCCCCATGCCGGAGTCGGCTAGGATCAGATAAAACTTCTCATTTTCCACTCTCTCGTTAAAAGATTTTTTGATCATGAACGGAATGAGCTTCTGCGGATCGTTGTGTTTATACGCTTCGTGCGGATTGTCATACCGGTTCGGCGTGATGCGCGCAAAGCGGGTGGGAATGAAAATATCGCGCAAGCCTTTGATGGTCAAATAATCGAATTCGGGTTTTAAATCGCGCGCGGTTTTGTTGTTTTGCAGCCTTTGCTGCAGCCTTTTCAACCAAACGCCCGCCAGCCAAACCAGCAGCGCCACGAGCAGGGCTATGACCGTGGCTGAAAATGCTTCGCTCCATTCGGCATCGAATCCGAGCCGCTGGAAAAAGCTCGTCAGCAAGTTGCTTAATGGCTTGATGATGGGTTCAAAAATTTTATCCATCGCGGAAGGGTCCCTTAGGCTTTGCTCAGGGTGACAATAAATTGTGATTACAATGTACTAAACGCGTGCGAGGATGCGATCGACGACGGCGCCGATCAAATCTTCGCTGCGCGGATCGTATTTATGCTCATAGTTCGGGCAAACCGCGCCGAGGCAATCGTCCTCGCAGGTCGAGCAGCCGGGATTGAGGCCGGTCTGGCCGTATTTGGCGCGGAGGCTCAATAATTCCTGTACGTCATCTTTTGGGAGAATCTTCTCGCCGCCGAGTTGGCGCGAGATCAAAATGATGTGGGCATAATGCTCGAGGCGCTCCATTTTATAATAAGCCTCCCACAAATCTTTGCCCGCCGTCACCGCGCCGTGATTGGCGAGCAGAAACGCATCGTGATGATGAATGTAAGGCCGCAGCGTGTCGGGAAGCTTTGGCGTGGAAGGTGTGCCATACGGCGCGAGTGGAATGGAGCCGAGCGTGACAATAATCTCCGCGGTGACGCAACCTTCGAGCGACAATCCGGCCGCGGCGAAACCGGTGGCGTGCAGCGGATGCGCATGCACCACCGCCTGCACGTCGGGCCGCTCGCGATAAATAAAAAGATGCAGCAAAATCTCGCTCGAGGGCTTTCCGGTCGAGATCGGGCGGCCTTCAAGATCGACAATGACCATGCTCTCCGGCGTCATAAAGCCTTTGCTCACGCCGGTCGGCGTCGTGAGCACGCGATCGGCGTCGAGCCGGACGCTGATGTTGCCGTCGTTGGCCGCGACGAAATTTTTTTCATACATCCGCCGGCCGACTTCGCAGATTTGCCGGCGGAGGGAGGATGAAGTATCGGCAGTCATCATCTATTTGAATCGTGCTACTTTAAGAAATCGTTCAGGTTTTAAAATACGAGTGCCCTCAAAGGTTTTTAAATCCAAAAGCACTTTATCGCGCGATACGAGATAATCGGCTTCCGCTGACTTCGCACATTCTAAAAATTTAATATCCGATTTATCTGACAAATCAACGTGGAGACGCGGCGGCCTTCCGATTAGAAGGGCGCGCGAGGCCGCTTCTTCAAGCGCTCTTTCCTCGTTATGAAAGTTGACGTCAAACTTTTCACGTCTTAAAACGTCTTGATACTCCAAAAAAATAGATGGCGTTAGGGCGAGATCAAATGCTCCCTTTCGCCATTGACGAAGAATCTCTCTTGGCGCACCTTGCTGAAAGGCATGAGCCGAAACCCAGATGTTTGTATTTAAGACGACGATCATCGCCGATTGTTCGTTTGACGTACCTTTCGGATCTCGGTTTCGATATCCTTAACGGTGATGCCACGCGCAGCCATCCTTTGCTCAATCCCCTTTGTCGCGTTCTCGAAATCTTTTGATGTTCGTGTGCGACCGGCAGTTCGATACCGCATAACCGCGATATATTCTTGAGTATCCTTGAGTTCCTGCTCGGAAAGCTCAACGAGATCGATCAAACATTTTTGCAGCAGCTTTTTATGAACTTTCGTCGTCATACAAAAATCTCCAAAATTGATGTTTTGATTCAAAAAACCGGAAACAAGCGACCGACCGTCATTTCAAAATTTCACATCCCACATACTTCCGCAACACCTCCGGCACGATCACCGTGCCTTCGTCGGTTTGATAATTTTCCATAATCGCAATGATCGTGCGCGGCAGCGCGAGGCCGGAAGCGTTGAGGGTATGCACATATTCCAGTTTGCCACCGCCTTCGGGGCGGTAGCGGATGTTGGCGCGGCGCGCTTGAAAAGCTTCGAAGTTCGAACACGACGAAACCTCGAGCCATTTTTTCACGCCGGGCGCCCAGACTTCGAGATCGTAACACTTCGCGGCCATGAAGCTCATGTCGCCGCTGCACAACAGGAGCACGCGATACGGCAGGCCGAGCAGTTGCAAAACTTCTTCGGCATTCTGCCGCAGCTTTTCATGCTCGTCATAGCTCGTCTCGGGTTTGGTGAATTTCACCATTTCAACCTTGTCAAATTGGTGCAGGCGCATCAAGCCTTTCGTGTCTTTACCGTATGCGCCAGCTTCGCGGCGGAAACACGGCGTGTACGCGGTGTAATAAATCGGCAAATCCTCGCCGCGCAGCGTTTCGTTCGCGAGCAAATTGGTGACGGGCACTTCCGCGGTCGGAATCAAAAACAGATCGTCCGGGTCGATGCGATACATGTCGTCTTCGAGATTCGGCAACTGGCCGGTGCCGAACATCGCCTGCCGGTTCACCACGATCGGCGGCATCACTTCGGTGTAGCCGTGTTTTTCAATATGCAAATCTAACATGAAATTAATCAACGCGCGCGCCAGTTTCGCGCCTTTGCCTTTGAAATTCACAAAGAACGAGCCGGAAACTTTGGCGCCGCCTTCGAAATCGATGAGCTTCAATTGCTCATTCAACTCAATATGATTCTTGGGCGCAAATTCGAACGTTGGAATCTCGCCGTGCGTGGCGACGACGGCGTTGTCTTCCGAGCTTTTGCCCACGGGCACGCTGTCGTGCGGCAAATTGGGAATGCGAATTTGCAATTGATAAAGCTGCTCTTCGATCCCGTTGAGTTCATCATCAAAAGCTTTGATGCGATCGCCGACGTCTTTCATCTCGGCGATCTTGGCCGTGGCGTCGCCGCCTTTTTTCTTGGCTTGGCCGATTTCCTCCGAAACGCGATTGCGCCGCGCTTTCAGTTCTTCCACGGTTTTTAAAACCTCCCGGCGCTTTTCATCCAGCGCGACGAAAGGGGAAAGATCGATTTTCGCATTTTTCTTGCGCACGCCGGCTTCGACCTGCGCGAAATTTTCACGAATGAATTTGAGATCCAACATAATTGATTGCCCTTATTTTGAAGTAAGACTTTTTTAGCAAAAAACGTTGTTCAGATATCAGGAGTATTTTCTAAAAAGTGCATTTGGAACAATTAAAACCGCGTCACGTTGTGTGCAAAATAGCAAAGTTCTTTAATGCCACACGGAGCAGCTTGATTAAATTATGCCCACGAGGCTGGCGCAATACTTTTCCGATGGTGAACTCATAGGCGGCCGGTACATTAAAAATTTTCTCTGGAGCCTCCCATGGATATTCTGGATTGGGCCCATCGCCAGCTAGTGCCGGAGCAAGCTTCTCAATTTCGTAGGCCAAAGGCAGTAATTGTTGTAGGCTTTGGCAAGTTTCTCGGTAGCCATCTGCAAATAGTGCAAAGCATGGCATTTAGAGAACGACGTTTTTTCAAGATGCTCGTAAATCTGCCAGTCAGATTTTGCTTGTGCCAGAAAAGCTTCCGACCACATTATATTGCCCGCGTTTCCAAGCTCATCTCGCCATGGCTAAAAACGTTTTCTCGTTCGATGATTTCTATATTGTTCAACGACCAGCCTTCCGGAAGAGGTATCAAATCATGTTTTACTTTCTCCCACTCTTCCGGCGTAATATCTCCAACAATGGCTGGCAAAGGGTATTCAGCGGTCGGCCCGTGATAAAACGTCAAAATCATCCCTTCGGGAATTGTGTTGCGATTGACTTCAATGAGATGAATTTCATTGGGCGCGCCGTTTTTAAACCAAACTATCCGTTCGACACCCTCCTCGATATCAAAGTGTTCTTGCGCCATGCGTCTGACGATTTCATTGATACTTTGAGTTGGCATATTGAGTTCTCCAGGCTTGATTATTAAACCCATGATAAACTTATCAAAGAATCGCCTGAAAATCAAGGTTATATTTTGCAAAAATCCGGATAAATTTCAATTTGATTTTTGGCAGTTTTGTGGTACATTGGGGCGGACCAATAAGATGAAATCTATGATGCAGGTTCTCGAAAATCAAGTCGCTATTGTTACCGGTGCTTCGAGCGGCATCGGCGAGGCGACGGCGCTGGCGTTGGCGGCGGCCGGCGCGAAGGTCGTGCTGGCGGCGCGGCGCAAAGATCGTCTCGGCAATGTGAAAAAGAAAATTGAAGACATGGGAAACGAAGCGCTGCTCCTTCAAACCGATGTGAGCGTGCGCGCACAAGTCGAGGCGACGGTGGCGCAGGCGCATAAGAAATGGGGCCGCGTCGATATGCTCGTCAACAATGCCGGGGTGATGCTGCTTTCGTTTATGGATAAACTGAAGGTTGAGGAATGGGAGCGGATGGTCGATCTCAATCTCAAAGGCGTGCTGTATGGAATTGCGGCGGTGTTGCCGATCATGCGCGCGCAACGGCGCGGGCATATCATCAACATTTCCTCCGACGCCGACCGCAAAGTTTTTCCCGGCAGCGCGGTATATAGCGCCACCAAAGCGGCGGTGACGCTGCTCTCCGAAGGCCTGCGCTTCGAGTTGGCGCGCGAGAACATGCCGGTTCGCGTCACTTCGATTTCTTCCGGCGCGGTGACGACGGAACTCGCCAAACAGATTACGGATAAAGATATTTTTGATTTTTTCAGATCGCATCCGCCGATTGAGTTTATGAAACCGGAAGATGTGGCCGCCGCGGTCATCTATGCCGTGACGCAGCCGCCGCACGTTGACATCAACAACATTCTCGTGCGCCCAACGCAACAAGCGACGTGAATATCGGCGTGGCAAAGCCTCTAACAAGTAAAATGTGTGCAATAAAAGCAAAGATTTTTAACACGGAGAAAACAGAGTAAACAGAGATTAAAAAGCTAAAGAGAAATTCCCAATCAGTGCCTTCTCTGTTGGCTCTGTTTTCTCCGGTTAATCTTTTTGGTTGCGGCTCGTCTTCGTTATGTTGCCACTTGATGGATATTTTTGATTCTGAACATAATGGCAAACTCAAATTTGCCGCGCTGTCATGATTCCCGAAATTTTCATTGACAAAAATCATCCGGCGGAAAAGCTGGCGCGCTTGTTTTGGGAGGCGCATCGAGTGGCGCGCGCGGCCGTGCGTGAAGCGCTGCTGACGGCGCAGGGCAACGCGATGACGAAAGTCGCGGCCATCACCGCGGCGGATACGATTTATGGCATCGACACGATTGCCGAAGCCGCGCTGTTGAATTTTATTGAAGCGCAGCACTCCGCCTTTGGCGGGGCGGCGTTCGTGCTGGTCGGCGAGTTTGAAACCGGCGACGCGCTCAAGTTCGGCAGCGGCCCGCCGCAATTTCGCGTTTTGCTGGATCCGATCGACGGCACGCGCTTGCTGATGCATAAAAAGTCGAGCGGCTGGATTCTCACCGGCATCGCCCCGGAGCGCGGCGAGGCCACGCGGCTGGCGGAGATTTTTTTTGCGCTGCAAACCGAACTACCGCCGCCGAAACAAACTTTTGGCGACACGTTGTGGGCCGGCCCAATTAGCCCCGTGCAAGGCTGGCGGGAAAATTTGCTCACCGGCGAGTCAACGCCGTTGTTGCTTGGCGGCGAGGCGGCAGATGATTTGCGACACGGTTTTATTTCTTTCGTCAATTTTTTTCCGCGCGGCAAGCAGCTTCTCGCCAAATTGGAAGAAGAGTTTTTGTATTCGCCGTCCGTCGCCGCGCCAGCCGGAGAAGATTTGCCGATTTTTACCGACCAGCATCTTTCCACGGGTGGGCAGCTTTATGCGTTGATGACGGGCCAGATGCGCCTCGTAGCGGATTTTCGCCCTTTGCTCAATCGGCAGTGGCGGCAGCGGCATGAACCGACTCTGCTCTGCGCGCATCCCTATGATCTCGCCACGGCTTTGATCGCCCGGAAAGCCGGCGTGTCGTTATTTGATCAACACGGTGCAAATTTGGACGGCCCGACCGCGCCGACCGACGAAATTGGCTGGATAGGGTTTTCAAACGCCAAGTTGGCGGCGCGATATTTACCGGTGTTGTTGGAAACGCTGGAACGGAATAATCTGCGCATTGCCCCGTAGAGTTTTTGCGCTATGCGGACAATTTTTTGCCAGTTGCTCGGTTTAGAGATGTGAGAATAAGTGTTGGTAGGATGTGAATAACTTTTTGAAATCGTTCAATGCGAAAAAGTTTAAAAAATGTTACTTTTTTTTAAAAACGATGTTTTGTTTGGTTATCTTTCCGCTTTTGCCTACAAGATATTGATGATTAAAGTGTTTTTTAAAATATAGTTTAATAAAATCAATAATTTATGTTTTTATCAAAGCGCCATCTACAGATTGTATTATGTTTCTATAGAGACACAAGCTACAGCCTTCCGTAACGTTGTAACATTTTTAAGGCAGGAAGAGGCGCATGTTTTTTCAGACCACCCTTTATTGAGCGGTTATTAAAATGTGGATAACTTTGTGGGCAAAATCAATTTCTCCCCAAAACGAAAAACCCAGTGTTTCAAGTGAAAACGGTGTGTAATTTTTTGTAGAAGCAAAGTTGTGTGCCACAAATTATTTTAATGAGATAATAAAAAAATGTTGCATTTTTGCAACTTTTTTTGTATCTTTGCTTCTTCACTCTTGTTGTTCTTCTGTATTTGATTTGTACTTTGACTGATCTCGGCAGCAGGATAGGGGCTGGCAAAACCTGCGCTTAGACGGTTGGCACTTTCTCTCTATCGGTAAAAAGTACATTTATTCTTAGCCGCTGAAAGCAGGGGATAATATTTAGGAAACTTTCAACTTTCAGCGGGATGGCGCTTTATTTTTAAAATTTTATGCTTGCATTATTGCTAAAAAATATCTACTTTTTAGCAACGATCTGGTATTTTTTATATGATACTGAATTTCGCTGCAAAGCATTTAAAAATATATCCCCCTCCGCAGCTTGCCTGTGCTACTTTGTTGGTAGTAGGGGGTCTAGGACGACCGGATAATCAAATTATGCGTGAAGGATGCTCACGGCCGACTACATCCGCGTGTAAAGTCCCGCACAGCGGGAAGTTTACTCGCTGGAAACACCTTCCCCGCGCTTTTCCCCTGATTTAGTTTTCTTGATCGCGCCCGCGGGTGTGATATTTATTCCGGGAGCGGCTTTCGCCGCAACGGGGAATTCTTTTTTTTATTTGCACTTCGGCTGAGGATGGCCTAATTTCTGCAAGAGTATTTTTGTCTGATGCCGCCTGAATCAGATCCTATTTTCCTAAACACCTGCATTACTAAATTTTAGATCAGTATTTTCTTTATTTATCAGCAGAATCACTTTTTACCTTTTTGAAAGTGATATGGTCAAACTTTTTTCATACTTCGCGCTGCTGCTGATTTTGGCTTTTGTTATCACACCGGCGCACGCGCAAAGCGGTTTTGCCCCCAGTTCCTGGCCGGCACCGCGTCATGATATGCAACTCACTGGTCGCGCGACCGTGCTTGGTCCCAGCAAGCCGATTTTACAATGGACGATCGCGCTGGGCAGCGGCCAATTGATCGCGCCGGCGATTGCAGCCGATGGCGCCATTTACGTTCCCGGCAATGTGAACGATACGCTTTATGCGGTTTCGCCGGCGGGACGTTTGCTTTGGACGTTTACGGGAAAAAAGCTGACGCCGGAAGAGTTTGTTGCGCCGGCGGTGCTTGGGCGTGATGGCGTTATTTATTTCGGCTCGACGCAGAATATTTTTTACGCGGTTAATCCCAACGGCACGCTGCGATGGAGTGTAAAGTTGGACGGGCCGATTCGGCACGCGGCCAATATCGGCGAAGACGGCGTCATTTATGTCGCAGCGCGGGATTCCCGGTTGTACGCGATTACGCCCGCCGGCACAATCAAATGGCGGGTCAATCTTGATCGCCTTCCCGGCAACGGCCCGGCAATTTCCACCGACGGCACGATTTACGTCGTTGCCGGCGAGTGGTTGCAAGGCTTTGCGCCGGACGGCACGCGCCGGTTGCAAGTCAACTGCAGCGATCTCGGCGTGCTCACTGGTTTGGTGATTGACGGTTTTGAATTGATCTACGTCACCGGCGATGCCCCGCGCGTGCGCGCGATCAGCAACTCCGCGGCAACGCGTTGGGAATATAATTTCCCCGCGAGCTTCGGCGCGCCGCGATTGCCTGCGCTCGGCAAAGATCGCAGCCTCTATTTGGTCAGCGCCGCGGCCGGCGAAATCGTCGTGTTGAATCCCGACGGCAGCAAGCGCTGGTCGGCCACGCCCGCCACTAAAAAATTTCTCACCGAAGTCATTCTCGACGACGCCAACCAGCTTTATGTGGTGGATGATAACAACGGTTTGATGTCCGCTTCCGCCGACGGCTTGCTGCGTTGGAATTTGCGCGAAGTGCATTGCCAGTTTACGCCGGCGATCGGACCGGACGGCACCATTTACATCTCCAGCAATAAAAAACTGTACGCCATCAGCGCGCGCGCGCCGAAACTGGTTATGGATAGCGCCGGCCTCGATTGGGGACAAATTTGCGCCGGCACGGCTGCAACGCGGCAATTTGCCGTTTCGAATGCCGGCAACGCCGATTTGCGCGTGACTAACGTTTCCGTATCTCCTGTTTCATTTCAGGTCGAGCCGGCGAGTTTTATTTTGCCGCCCAACGGCCGGCAAATCGTCACCGTGAAATTTGTTCCGGAGGCTTTGGTGAATTATGCCGGAACGTTAACGATTGACAGCGACGCCGGCAACACCACGCTGCCGCTCAAAGGCGCCGGCGTCGGCGCGAAAATCGCTGCTGTCCAAGAAATATTACAATTTGGCGACGTGGTTTTGGGTAAAGAAAAAACGCAAACGGCTCAAATTACCGCCGCCGTTTGCGAAGTGCGAATTGATTCCGTGAAAGTCAGCGGCGCATATTCGGTGTTGACGGGCAGTTTCCCGAAGTTCGTTGCCGCGGGCGATACCGCCGAATTTATCGTTCGTTTTCAGCCCGCGATCTTGGGCGGGCAAACGGCGACGTTACTCGTTTATAACAACGACCCGCAGCGCAATCCGCTGATGATTGCGTTGAACGGCAACAGCGTCTCGACGCGGCCGGAAATTGACGTGACGCCGCTCGCGTTGGAGTTTGGAAAAGTTTGCAACGCCACGCCAAGATACACCATCGTCGCCAATTGGGGCGATCAGCCGTTGCGCGTGGAAGCGCTGGTTTTTTCGAGCGCTGCCTTCGCTACGACGCATGCGAAAAATTTCACCGTGGCACCCGGCAAACAAGACACGATTCGCATTGAGTTCACACCCAGCGCGGGTGTGGAGTCGAGCGGCACGCTCACGATTTTCAGCAATGACGCCGACGAAAAAAGCGTCGCGGTGAAATTGCACGGCGCCGGCGACTTTCCCAACATCGCCGGTTTGGCGACGATTGACTTCGGCGTGGTGGACGTGCAAATCTGCGCCGGCCTCGCCAACACGGCCGAGCGCGCTTATGTGATTCGCAACAACGGCAGTTGCGCATTGAAAATTGATTCACTGCTGGCCGGCGGCGTTTTCACTTTGGCCGCGCCGTTTGTCCCGCAAGAAATTCCGGCGGGCGGCAGTTTAAATATCGTGTTGCAATTTACCCCGAATGCCACCGGCGAGCAAAACCGCCGCCTCCGCATCGTCAGCAACGATCCGGGCGCGCGCGTGATGGTTGTCAATTTGCGTGGTCGCGGCGCGGCGGCGCCGGATATCGCCGTTGCCGGCGACACGATCAACTTCGGCGTTGTGTCGGTTGGCCGCACCGAATGGCTGCCGTTTAAAATCCGCAATGTCGGCGAATTGAATTTGGCCGTAACGGACTTTACGGTTTCGTCGCCGCGTTTCACGGTTACCACGCGCCAACTGGCATTGTCTTGCAAGCAAGACAGCATCATCGCGATTGCTTTTTCGCCGGATTCGATGGGCGCCTTCACCGGCACCTTGTCGATTGGCAGCAATGATCCCGACGAAGCCGCGGTGAAGATTTTTCTGCGCGGCGCCGGCGCGAAGTCCGTGCAGGCGCTCATTTCCGGCGCGGCGGAATATCGCTTTCCAACCTTATGTCTTGGCAGCCGCGACAGTTTGCGCGCCGTGATCACCAACAACGGCAATGCGCCGTTGCGCGTGGACTCGTTGCGCGTGCAAAACCACCGGTTCGACGGGAGCTCGCCGACACGGCAAATTTTCTCGCTGCCGGGGGCCGGGTTTTCGCTGCAACCGCAACAGAGCAAAACCCTGACGGTATGGTTCCAACCGGCGCGCCGCACGGAATATGCCACGACGGTACAGGTTTTCAGCAATGCGAGCAACAGCCGCGTTTTTACCTTTGGCTTGCGCGGCGCCGGCAGTGGCGCGGAAATTTCCGGCCCTAACACTTTGGCCTTTGCCCTAACCAAAGTGGACAGCGCGCGCCAGGAAGTTTATGTTTTGAACAACCTCGGCAATTGTTCGCTGGGCGTTACGCGCGTTTATATTGAAGGCGATCATGCCAACGAATTCAAAATTATCGATGCCCGCGCCACCGTGATCGCGCCACGCGGTTCGTTGCGACTCGCGGTGGAATTTAAACCGAATGTCGCCAGCGCGCGGCTCGCGAAGCTCGTTATTCTCAATACCGATTTGATGCAGCCGCGTTTTGAAATTGCGTTGAACGGCAGCGGCAGCGGCGCCCCCGGCAAAATGAGCGGCACCACGGCGCTTAATTTCGGCGAAGCCTGCTTTGAAGAAAATATCGCCCGCGCTTGTTCGCTCACTAATTCCGGCGATGCCGATCTAAGAATCATTCGCCTCTTCACGGCGCGCGGCGAATTGTTTAAATTGCCCGGCGGCCCGGTCTTGCCGAAAGTTTTACGCCGTCAGGAAACCGTGGTCATTCCGGTGATTTTTTCGCCGAAACAATCCGGCGCGTTCAGCGACACTTTGCTCATGCAAACCGATCTGGCGGTCGGCTCGTGGTGGCGCGTTCCTTTGCAGGGCGCCGGCCGGCAAGACATGGCGCGGCTGGCCTTTTCGCATCAAGCGTTTGCCTTCAACGGCCATTTGGATGAGCCGAAAACCGAGGTGATGACGATCACCAACACCGGTTGCGCCCGGCTCGAAATTAATCAGATCGAGCTTGCCCGCAAGCTGCGGGTTTTTAGCGTTCGTCCGCAAGCGCCGCTGCCCGTGAAATTGGAATCCATGCAAAGTTTGAAGGTGCAGATTTCATTTAAAGGCGATGATTTTCGCGCGTTTGCCGATTCGCTTTACATCTATTGCGTGGATTGGCAGCAGAATCGCGAGCGCCTCAGCGTGAGCCTGCTCGGCAAAGTCACCGAAGGCGCGCCGTGCTTGCAGCTCGCAACAACGCGGCTGGATTTCGGCGAGGTGCCCGTTGGCCAGGTCAAACGTCTCGATCTCGAAGTCACCAATTGCAGTTCCGATAGCCGCGTCGTCGTGCG
>Ga0247727_10011652_pt1 | contig 15282 bp, 10 predicted proteins | sample WisWelCaveWW1625_FD_202498 | JGI IMG/M metagenome (GOLD analysis project Ga0247727, IMG submission 202498) | Biofilm microbial communities from Wishing Well Cave, Virginia, United States - WW16-25 | ecosystem: Environmental > Aquatic > Deep subsurface > Groundwater > Cave microbial mat | place... | reverse complement strand
CCTACGGGCTCCTTCGGCGGCCCCGGAATCGTGTTTCTTTGCGTTGGACATGCATTCCCTCCTTAGAACATTCTCTATAACAAATGTTCCCAATGCACTGTCCAACGAAATCCCGGGCCGGGGGAGCAGACTCGCCGACCCATTAGCGGGCAAGTGGAGCATTGCGAAACTGTAGTACGAAGTTGTCTCCGCCTTCTGCTCCCCTCCACCAGCAAGCAATCCTCAGCAGTGAAATTGCTGACGCGCTGGCGGAGAAACCATCCAGAACGATGGTACCGGCCACCGGTACACCAGACACTAGCAGCAAGCTCTCGCGCTGTTTGTTTGCGAGACTCAGGTCGTAGGTTTCCACTTCGTTGCCAGCGTTGTCATACGCTTTGGCCTCAACCATTTGCAACTCACGGTCAGGGCCCCGGTTGGTAATCCTGAGAGTGCACCTTACCGTAGATCCGATCCCTCTGCATTGGAGCAACTCGAACACAAACTCTCTCGCCGCAGCCGGGGCTACGATAGGCTGGCTTCCGCCGGTTGAATCACGCCGTACTCGGGTGCGTGGTGCCGCGTCCGGTCCCGCGAGTTGGGCTTCGCCACTGTGCTTCCCTGTAACCCCGAGCAGTTCTTCTATTGTTCTTGTCTTTGGAAGATCTGCGCTGTCTGCAGTGACAATTCTCGCTGTATCGGTGGCCAGGACCTTGACCGCAATGCGCACGCTGTCGCCAAACGGCGTAAGGCTGCCCGACACAATCGCATCTACGCCGGCTATCTGCCCCAGTTTCTTTGCAGTGGCGGGATCAATCAGGCCGCTCGATGCGAGTTTGTGTTCTCTCAGCAGCGTGTTGAGGTGATTCCGATCAACAACTTCGAAACCCTTGCGCGTTCGAGTCAGAGCGACAGCAAACTCCTCCGCGAGAAAGCGGCCGAGCTCAGTTGGATTACCCTGGAGGTCGGTGAAATCCACAACAGCGATCGATCGCCTGCCCGCGCTGGCAATGTCTTGAGCCAGACTGTTTGCGAGCGACCGGATGTCGCTCGACTGTCCCAATACGGAAACGGGTTCGACCACCAGGCCAGTGATTGCAACAGCCCACAGCCAAACGAATCGCATTCGCGCCTCCCGGAAGGCCAGCGAAGACATGATATCACGTCAGTCTCTAACCTTTTCGCTTCATATGGATTAAGGCCCCCTACGCCGCCGACCGGCTCTGGAACGCCCGCGCCCGGAACAGAAACTCCACAATGTTGCCCTCGTGCGGCTGCAACCAATCGAGCTGCGTCGTCGGCACCGGGCCAAGATTCAAACGATCGACGTGCGGCGAGTCGAGCAGCGCTCGGCGGAACGCCGCATCGTCGGTGAGGCCGGTCGCCACCAGCGTCGACCCGATCGACTCGAGCGTCTTCTCCTGCGGGCAATCGACCACCGTCACAAACGGGAACATGAACTCTTTCCTGGCGATGGGGTGCTCCGCGCCGCAGTGAATCACGGTGGGCAGCAGATACGAGCAGTGCTTACGGGGGATCACGCGCGGCCCGCCGCGGAGGCGCGCCGTCAGGTCCTCGGCCCCGCCGGCCTCGAGATCGCGATCGATCGCCCCGGAGATGGCCTCGGCCGCCCCCGGCACGGTGAACGCCGCGAGCGGCGCCTCGGGATCGTCCGGCGGCAGCGGCTGAACCGGCGCCAGCCGCTCGGCCAGCGCCTCGGCGATCGCCCGCCCGTGCCGCGGCGCCCAGATCCCCGAACAGTTGATGCAGCCTCGCCCGCTGTTGAGCAGCACGCTCGTAACCATCAAGTCGAGGTAGTCGCGCCACTGGTCGGCCTTGTCTTCCCCGATCAGGATCTTGCTGTAGCCCGGTCCGTGCACCTGCACGCGCGGATTGCCGGCATGCTGCTCGACCGTCGCCTGGCTGCCGAACAGCATGGTGCGACCGCAGCTCGCCAGTACGGCCGCTCCGTTTTCCCCGCCGCCCGGATACAACGCTATCGCCTCGCCCGGCACGCCGGCTTTGATCATCGCCTGCGCCATCCGGTAAGGCGTCCACGGCTCTTGTGGTCCAGGCTTCAGCACCAGGCCAATCTGCATCGGAATCACCGGCATCCACAGCGTGTGCACACCGGGGGAGTTGCTCGGCAGCACCAGCCCGAGCACCGGCGAGTGCGCCTGGTAGCTCAGCAGCCGCCCTTGCGGATCGGTCCCGAAGCCCGACGTCAGGATGCTGAGATCGAGCCCGCGAGTCAGCGCGTCGAGGATCCGGTCCATCTGGCCGAGCACGAAGGCGATCTTCTCCATGTTCTTCCGGCACATGTGCTCGGGAAGGCCGGTGGTGGCCGATTGCTGGCGGACGAAATCCTCCGGCTTCTGCGCGTCGTCGCCCACCGGCAGCTCGGCGCTCATGAACAGCTCGCCGGCTTTCTGGACACACCGGATCAGCTCGGCGCACGGAATCGCCCGCAGCGCCTCGCGCGCCCGGTCCGCCTGCTGCATGTCGCGGCGAATCAGCCCCGGATTCGCCTGGCTGACCTCCGCCACCGCCTCGCCGCTGTCAAAGTGAACCACCTTGTCCTTCTCCATGCTGACGTACGGTTTCCCCCACCGCAGCACCGGAACATGAACCATCCGCTTTCCTCCTGCCTTCTGACTCCTGACTCCTGACTTCTGCTTTTCTTAAGCGTAGAGCCCGCGCAGCCGGATCACGAACGCCACGCGGTCGATCGCCAGCATGTAGGCGGCGGTCCGGTTGCCGACCTTGTGCTTCTCGGCGTAGTGAATCACGTCGTGGAAGCTCGCCCGCATGATCTCCTCCAGCCGTTCGTAGACCAGGTCGAGCGTCCAGAAATAACCCTGGCGGTCTTGCACCCACTCGAAGTACGACACGGTAACGCCGCCGGCGTTGGCCATGATGTCGGGAATGACGAAGACGCCGTTGGCTTCGAGGATGGCGTCGGCGTCCGCGCTGGTGGGGCCGTTGGCGCCTTCGCAGAGGATTTTCGCCCGAATTCGCGCCGCATTGTGGCTGGTGATCTGGTTCTCGGTGGCCGCCGGCAGAAGAATATCGCAGTCGAGCAGCAGCGCTTCGTCCTTGTCGATCAGCTCGGCTTCGGGGTAGCCCAGGATCGACTTATGCTTTCTCTGGTGCGCGATGAGGTCGGGTATGTCGAGGCCGCCGGCGTTGTAGATCGCTCCCCGCGCCTCGGAAACCGATAGGATCTTGTATTGCTGGTTGTACATTTGCAGGGCGGCCATCGACCCCACGTTGCCAAACCCCTGGATGACGACGCGCGCGCCCTGCTGCGGCATTTTCAGCTTCCTCAGCGCCTCGCTCGAGACGATCAGGCAGCCGCGGCCGGTGGCCTCGCGGCGCCCGCGCGAGCCGCCCAGGTCGATCGGCTTGCCGGTGACCACGGCGGTGGTGGTCTGGCGTATGTGCATCGAGTAGGTGTCCATGACCCAGGCCATCACCTGCTCGTCGGTGTTGACGTCCGGAGCGGGAACGTCGCGCTCCGGGCCGAGGAATTCCAGGATCTCGGCCGTGTAGCGCCGCGTCATGCGCTCCAGCTCCGGCGGCGAGAGTTGGAAGGGATTGCAGATGATGCCGCCCTTGGCCCCGCCGAAGGGAATGTTGACGACGGCGCATTTCCAGGTCATCCAGGCGGCCAGGGCCTTGATTTCCTCGAGCGTCACGTCGGGGGCGTAGCGGATGCCGCCCTTGGCCGGCCCCCGGGCGATCGAATGTTGCACGCGGTAGCCGGTGAAAACCTCCAGGCGCCCGTCGTCGAGCTGCACGGGAATGGCGACGGTGATCTCGCGCGCCGGCGTGCGCAGAATCTTGGTGAGGCCTTCTTCGAGATTCAGCCGCGCGGCCGCCTCCTCAAACCGCGCCGATTGGGACATTAAGGCGTTCTTGGCGGTGTCGGGAAACACGCACTATGGTAGCAGGGGGCGGCTCTCCGTAGGCTTTTTGGTACCGGCTATCCACTTCGCCTACCGCGCCGCCATCGTCACCGGCGGGCTCGATTGCCCCGCGACTGTGATCACCACGGGCACGGCGTCGCCGGCCGCCACGCCCTCCGGCACATACACGTTCACCTGGTACAGCGCGGAAAGCCCCGGTGTCAGGCCGGCGAAGAACCACTCGGCGGCGCGCCCACCGATGGTCACCGACACGGGGTTCACAACGTGCGACAGCGGGGAGACTGGGGCCGCCGCGCCCACGGCCACCGGCGGATCGACCGCCCCCAGCCCGGAACAATAGATCACTACCGCGTCGCGCGCCCGGGCCGGATTGCCCGGCTCGACGTACAAGCCGTTGACGTCCACGATAACCCCCTGCCCTCGGCCGCTCGCGTTCTTGGTGAACACGGCGGGCTGGGCCGCGGCGATCGTCACCGGCTCGGGCAGTGACAGCACCGCGCCGCGCCGCACCAGCAACTGATGACGAGTGTTTACGGGAAGGTCGTAGGGGATGACCGCGTTGAGCTGGTCGTCGCGGGCGTAGAGCAACGGCAGCGGACGTCCGCCCAGGACCGCCGTCACGGCGCCCAGTTGCGTTCCAAGCGGCAAGGTCGTCGCGATGCGTTCGCCGTCCGAGAGCCGGGTTCCGAAGATGGACACCAGGCTGCCGGGCGACACCGGCGCCAGCGCCGCGTAGCTGGCGGCGCTGACAACGCCTCCGGATCCCACCACCGGAAGCGCCTCGCTGGTTTGCAAAACGCCGCCTACTCGCGCCGTGCCCTGCAGCCGTGGCTCGAGGTTCTCGGCCGCCAGCGTGACCGTCACTTGATCCGTGGCGGTGTTCCTCGGCTGCCAGGTGCCGCTCCAGCGCCCGTCGCGCAGCGACACCAAGGTCAGCGGCGGATCGCCGTTCGAGAACGACGCCATCACCGAGCCCGTCACCAGCGGGTTGGCGCAGTCATCGACCACGCGCGCCTCGACCGGCAGCGGCCAGCCCGCCGGAACCCGGAACTCCGATCCGAGCGTCGTGAACACAGGCAGCAGCCGGGTCGGGACACAGGCGGCCTGGCCGGTCAGGCGGCTCGTCCCGCCCGCGACCAGCACCAGCAGCAAGTTCACGGTTCGCACCGACCCGTCCTGAAACAGCAGCGTCACCACGCCGCGCCGCACCCCGGCGCCCAGGCCGGCCGGCTCGGACTGGACGACCATCCGCACCGGCTGCTGCGGGTCTACCACGGCGTTGGTCGGCGCGTGAACAAACCAGTTCGCGCCGTCGAAGGTCAGGCCGTTGGAGACGAACGACGCCGGCGAGCCGGCCAGGTTCGATACCGTCACGTCTTGCGAGCCGGGGCTGGTCCCGACATTGGCGGAGAAGATCAAGCCGCTCGGCCGGACCAGCGCCCCGGGATTGCTTCCCGCCGGCAGCACATTCAGCACCACCGATACATACTGGGGCGAGTTGACCGCGCCGGCCGCCCGCACCTCCGCCTGCCCGTAATAGCGGCCGGCCGCCAGGCCCGACGGGTTCACCGCCACGCTCACCGCCGGCACCGTGAGCGAGGAGGCGTCGGTCGAGCCGCTCGCCGGGCTCACCGCCAGCCACCCGCCTCCTGCCAGCGTCGTCGAGCTCGCCGTCCAGCCCATCTGGCCAACGCCGGCGTTCAAGACGCCAAAGCTCTGCGCCGGCGCCGGTCCCCCGCCCACCACCGAGATGAACGTCAGCCCGGTCTGCGACAGCAAGATGCTCCGCAGGCTCGCCGTGATGGTCATAATCACCACGGCTTCGGCGCGCTCGCTGGTGCTGGTGTTGGTGACGGTGACGCGGCCCGAATAGGTCCCCTCGGCCATGCCCGCTGGGTTAGCCGTCACCGATAGGTTTCCGGGTACGATCGCCGAAGCGGCGCCGCTCGCCGGCGTGACGCTCAGCCACCGCTCGCTGGTCGAAGCCGTGAAGGCCAGCGCAGCGGCGGGGTTCGTGACGCTGAGGCGGCGCGTGGCGGCGCCTGCTCCTCGCACGAAACCAAAGGTGATCCCGGCCGGCTCCACCGTCAGCCGCCCGACGTCCGCCGGCGCCACCGTGAAGGTGACAGCCACGGTGCGGGTCGGCGGAACCGCGTTGGGCGCGGTGATGGTGATCGTCCCGTTGTAGGTTCCGGCCGCCAGCCCGGCCGGATCGGCGGTAACTTCCAGCGCCGCCGGCATCTCCGCCGCCGGCAGGCTCGACCGCAACCAGTCGGCGCCGTTCGCCGTGCTCAGGCCCACCGAGAAGGCAAGCCCCACCGCCGAGCCGGTCACGTTCAACGGCGACGGCGGGGTGACCGCCCCGCCGGCCCGCGCCGTCAGGCTCACGCTGGCCGCGCTCGCCTGAAACGTCGGCGGCGGTACCAGCACTACCCTGATGCGCCCGTTCTCATTGTCGCTGATGTAGACGTTGCCGGCCTCGTCGACGGCGAGGGCGTTGGCGTTGCGCAGCGTGGCATCGGGGGCCGGGCCGCCGTCACCCGAAAAACCGCTCGCCACGCCGCCCGCGAATACCGAGAGGACCCCGTTGGGCGCGACCTTGTGAACCCGATTGCCGCTCGTTACGTACAGCGATCCGTCCCGATGGGCCGCCACGCCAACTGGGCCGCCCACCTCCGCGATGGTCGAGATGATCCCCTGCGGTGTAATCCGGCGCACGCGATTGTTGCCGGTGTCGGTGAACACCACGTTGCTGCCGGGATCGACCGTGACGCCGTGCGGCAGGTTGATCCTGGCGCTCTCGGCCGGCCCGCCATCCCCGGAAAACCCCGGTTCTCCCGTCCCGGCGAACACCGTAATGGCGCCGTCCCGACTTCTCTTTCGGATGAGATGCCCGTCCCGGTCTGGAACGTACACGTTGCCCGCGCCGTCGAAGGCGATTCTGCTCGGGCTGCTTGGGAAAGTGGCCACCGTCGTCCGCGTCCCCGCCGGCGTCACCCGATACAGCCGGCCATCGCCGCCGAAGACGTGAAGTGTGTTCTCGGGGTCGAAGGCCACGCCGGTCGGAGTATCGCCGGGGGTGGTGATCGCGGTGACCAGCACGCCGTCTGGCGTGACCCGGCGCACCCGCTGGGCGTCTCTCTCGGCGTAGTACAGCTCGCCGGTTCGATCCACCGCCAGCTCAAAGACGTTATCCAGCCAACCGCTGGCCGCGGGCGTGCCCTCGGGCGACCGCCTATACGTCCCGCTCCCGGCCACCGTGGTGATGATCCCGTCTAGGCCCAGGCGGCGAACCCGGTTATTTCCCGAGTCGGCTACGTAGACCACACCGGTCGAATCCACCGTCATCCCGCGCCCGCCCAACCCGGTTGCCACCGTCGAGATGATCCCCAGCGGCGACACCTTGCGAACCCCACCACCCGACAGCAAGTAGAGGTCGCCGCCGGGTCCGAAGGCGATCGGTGTGGAGGGAAAGATGGACGCGCTGGTCGCCGGACCTCCGTCGCCGGAATTGCCCCGGATGCCGTTGCCCGCGAATGTCGTAATAATTCCGTCCAGGCCGACCTTACGGACACGAAAGTTGGCCAGATCCACGATGTAGAGGTTCCCGGCCGCATCCAAGGCGAGTCCGCGAGGATCGTTGAGCATGGCGCGGTCGGCGGGCCCGCCATCGCCGGAGTAGCCGGGCTGCCCGGTGCCGGCCACCGTGGTAATCACGCCGTTGGGCGACAGCTTCCGAGCCTGGTTCCGCCCGCCGTCGCTGAAGTAGATGTTACCGACCCGGTCCACCACCAGGCCGTCGCCGGGGCTGACGCTCGGGTCCCCGACCGTCGAGATGATTCCCTGCGGAGTGACCCGGCGAAGCCTCGCTTCAGCAATGAGCAGGTTGCCCGCCGGGTCGAATGCGAGCTTACGCGGAATCCGCAACGAGGCGTTGCGCGCCGGTCCGCCGTCGCCGCTGTAACCGCTCAGCCCGTTGCCGGCGACCACCGTCAGGATCCCGGCGGCGTCGATCTTCATCACCATGTGGTTGCCGGGATCGGTCAGGTAGAGGTTGCCGGCGGCGTCGAGGGCGACCCCGTCGACCCGGCCCAAGGGCGCCTCGATGGCCGGCTTGCCGTCCCCCGAAAACAGCCAGTCGGTGCCGGCGAAGGTCTGAATAATACCCTGCGCGCCCGCGATGGCGCACCACAGCGCGCCCGCCGCGGCGATTCGGCTTACACCAGGCGCGCCCATCAACGGATATTATACCGAGGCGTCGCCTGCCCCAAGCTCAGCGCTTGTCGCTACTCCAGCAGATCGCTGATGTCCGCGAGAGCTTTGGGTCGCCCGGCGGCGAGCTTCTTCGCGGGTCGATGCGGCGGGGGGCGACGCCGAGTTGAATCACCTGTCCCGGTACGAGCAGATCCGCAGCCGTCCCGTGGAGTGCGCGCCGACGATGAGGTAGTCTCTCGCCTCCGCCCCGGCCCCCATCCCCCAAGCCCCCAACCCCCGCGCGGCGAGCCGCGTTTGCTTGCGGCTCGCCGCGCTGTGAGAGTTGAGTAACTGTAAGAACTCTTTCCAGTCGGGGTGCAGAGGCATCGTCCGGCCCGTGAAGAAACGCGCGGAGCGTGGAGATCAGTTCCAGGCGTTCCTGGGGCGACATGGCGCGGTATTCGGCGCGGTCGGCCGCCTCGGCCTCGGCGAAGCTCGAGAACTTGGCCAGTTTCCCTTCTCGCACAATCCGATTTTACCATCCGGCTGATCCTGGCCGCCTAGTGCTTACTTGCCAAAGTTGGCGCCCTACCACTCCCTCCGGTCGTGGCTCGGAAACGCTTGCTGAGCCGCGACCAAAGGGAGCGGTCTCCCGTGGTCACTGCACGCGAAACTTCTGCAAGCCGGCGTCGCGATGTGCGAGAATCTGCAAGAAGGAAACGAGCCATGACCCCAACCGAGAACGGCGCGGTCGCGGCCCCCCAACCGGTGGCTGCCCCGGAGCCCGCGCCGGCCCTGGCGCCGGTCAGCGCCGCCGACCGCATCCAGGCGCTCGACGTGGTCCGGGGCTGCGCCCTCCTCGGCATACTGCTGATGAATATCCTGACGTTCGGCCTGCCGTTCGCGGCCTACGGGAACCCGACCGTCGCCGGCGGCTCCACGGGTCTAAACCTGGCGGCCTGGGTCACCCAGTTCATCGTTTTCGACGGCAAGATGCGCGCCCTGTTCTCGCTGTGCTTCGGCGCCGGCGTGATCCTGCTGACCATGCGCGGGGAAAAACGCGGCGCCGGAATCGACACCGCCGATGTGTATTACCGGCGCACGCTGTGGCTGCTGCTGTTCGGCCTGCTGCACGCTTACTTTATTTGGTGGGGCGACATTCTGTATCCCTACGCCCTGTGCGCGCTGGTCCTGTTCCCGCTGCGGAAACTTTCGCCGCGCACGCTGCTGATCGCCGCCGGAGTCCTGGTCAGCCTGCTGACGCTGGCAAGCCTGGGACAAGGCCGCCAGATGCGCGAGACGCGCGACAAGGCGCTCAAAGCGCAGGCCGCCGAGAAGGCCGGCCAAAAGCTCACCAAAGAGCAGGAGGACGCCAAGAAAAATTGGGAGAAGGCGCTGAAAGAGATTCAGCCGCCGCCGGAAGACGTCAAGAAGGAGATCGACGACTACCGCGGCGGCTACCTCTCGGCGCTCAAGCGGCGCGCCGGCCTGACCTTCCGCTGGCACTCCAAGCCTTTCTACTTCCCGATGATGTTCGACTTTTACGCCATGATGCTCGTCGGCATGGCGTTCATGAAGATGGACGTCCTCAGCGCCGGGCGATCATGGCGCTTTTTCGCGTGGATGGCGGCGCTCGGCTACCTCATCGGGCTGCCGGTGAATTCACTCGCGGCCTGGCAGTCGGTGCACGCCAATTTCGAGCCGCTGCAAGTGATGGCCTCCTTCGTCACCTACCACTTCGGACGTGTGGCTGTCGCGCTGGCGCACCTGGCGGTGATTCTGATGGTGGTCAAAGCGGGCGCGCTCGCGTGGCTCACCCGGCGGCTGGCGGCCGTCGGACAGATGGCCTTCAGCAACTACCTGTCGCACTCCCTGATCTGCACCCTGATCTTCTACGGCTACGGCCTCGGGATGATCGGCAAGCTCCAGCGATATCAGTTGTATGGAGTGGTGCTGCTGATCTGGGTGTTCAACCTGGCGTGGAGCCCGCTCTGGCTGCGGCGCTTCCAGTTCGGGCCGATGGAGTGGTGCTGGCGATCGCTGACGTATTGGAAGCGCCAGCCCATGCGAATCCGGCAGCCGGCGCTGGCAGCGGCGGCCGCGGTCCCTGCCGAGGCTTCAGCCGACCAGGGCGCGGGCGGCTTCGGTGGCCAGTTGGTCGAGTGAAACCAGCTCCCAGCTGGCGCGGTCTTTCATGATCTTCGCCACCAGGGCCGTGTGCATGGCGTGACCGGCGCGCTCCGCCACCACGTGGCCCAGCAGCGGCCGGCCGATCAGCGCCAGGTCGCCGATCAGATCCAGCACCTTGTGGCGGCAGCACTCGTCGGGGAAGCGGAGTCCTTCGGGGTTGAGCAACCCCGCGCGCGTGAAGCAAACGGCGTTGGAGAGATTGGCCCCGCGGATCAGACCCATATCGCGCATCTGGTCGAGGTCGCGCTGGAAGCCGAAGGTGCGCGCCGGAGCGATGTGGCGCGCGTATTGTTCCGGCGTCACTTCGACGTCGAGCTCCTGCGGCCCGGCCAGCGGATGCGCGAAATCGGTGTTGCAGGTGATCCGGAAGCAATCCGCCGGCAGAACCGTGATGCGGCGTCCGTTGTCGCGGACCTCGACGCTCCGCCGCACCCGCAGGTAGCGGCGCTTCCGCCGCAACTGGCGCCGCCCGGCCTTCGCCAGCAGCTCCACGAACGGCCGCCCGCTGCCGTCCAGAATCGGCGCCTCCAGTGAGTTGATCTCCACTACCGCATTGTCAATACCCATGCCGCAGAAGACGCTCAGCAGGTGCTCGGTCGTCGACAGCAGCACCCCTTGCCGCATCAGGCTGGTCGCGTAGCTGACGCGCGCCACGTACTTCCAACTCGCCGGAATGGAGAACCGGTTGAGGTCGGTGCGGACGAACACGATGCCGGCGCCGGCCGCCGCCGGGAGAATCCGGATCGCCACCTCTACGCCGCTGTGCAGGCCGACGCCGCTCGCCTCGACCGGCCGCTGCGTGGTGGACTCAAATCGCAAGCAGTGCCATCCTCAGGTTCGCTATCAGTCTTAAGTAAGCTCCCCTATGCAGCTTACGTGCCATTCGTAACTCGCTGATTTCAGGCCGCCAGTACTCCCACCATCGTGGCCGCCACGCGACACCACGTCCCCACCACCGTGGCTGAATCGCCACGCTATTCTGACTTCTGACTTCTGACTCCTGACTTCTCTTGCTCGCGAAGGTACTTCTCGATCTCGGTTTGCTTTCCGTAGATCGCCCAGCCAAGAGGGGTACCCTTATAGATGGTGTCTTGGATGTCGAGTCTCGCGCCTCGCTCCACGAGCAATCGGACAACCGCCTCATGGCCGGCCCAAACGGCCTGATGCAACGGCGTCGAGTGGGAATGGTTCCCGTCCGGGTTATATCGGCTCGGGTCATCGCCGGCCTCAAGAAGCAGCCTTACGATTTCCAGGTGTCCGTGCTGCGCGGCCAATGCAAGCGCGCGATGTCGGCCCTCCGAATCGGCAGCGGGCAGCAGACGCTCTGCATCGGCAAGCCGTCCCAACCCGGCCGCTGCGGCGATGTTATCGACTCGCGCGCCCCGTCTGACGAGCGCTTCGGCGGCGCTCCGGTATCCGAACGCCAGAGCCGTCATCAGCGGCGATCCCCACTTAACCGACCCACTCGCTTCGATGGCTGCGCCAAAATCCAGCAGCGTCTCTACCAGCGCGGCCTGCACCCCGGCCTTCGCCGGGTGGCAGCTCGATACCAGCATGCTCATCGTCGTGTAGTGTCCGCCGTACATCTCGGCCAGCGCGTCAACCTCGGCGCCGGCTTTAAGCAGGGTTGTCGCAATTGCAACGGCGTTTTTGGGAGTCTTCTGGCGGTGACCCTCGACGCCGTTGGCGCCGACGTAATGAAGAAGCGTGGCGCGATGCTCCGGCGGGTCAAAATGTGTGACCCGCCTGGAACGCGCTCGAACCAATTCCGGATTGCCGCGCAGCAACGATTCCAGCGCGGCCAAGTCGCCCGTGATGACGGCCTCCACGGCCGATTCGAATTGGAAGACGGGACCGTCCCGGGCGACCTCTTGCACATACTCACCAAGGGCGGCCCAGTCTCGAAAGTCGTACCAGCGGGCGAGCGTCACTCGAGCCTCGTCCATGTCAAACACGGCGCTTCGGATTTCGGAGTCGGACAGGTTCTTGGGCAGCCAGGGGATCTTGGTATCCAGGAAACGGGGATGCTTCTCGTGGATGACGCGGATTGCCTGAGAATCGCCCGATCTGTGCGCCTCGAGTAGTTCCTCGGCCTGCCTCTGGTATTGCTCGAGCGTGGAGCGGAACGGTAATGGTTGGAGATCCATGGGGAACTTCCTCAGTGTAGACCAACTACAAGGCAAAAGAGCCAGGGCCGACATCTGACCGGCCGCACGATCTCCCATTACCGCGTGCTCGACAAGCTCGGCGGGGGCGGCATGGGTGTCGTTTACAAGGCCGAAGACACGGGCTCGGGCGGCACGTCGTCCTGAAGTTACTTCCGGAGAAACCGTCCAGCAACCGGGCTGATTCAGGCCTAGAGGCGGTCGCGCCTTGCGGTCGAGGCGCTGCCGGACGCGCTCGAACAACGTAACCTAGCGAACCATCTGCCCAGCGTGTGTCGCCAGGTAATCCAGGATTTCCTGTTCTCGCTGTTGGAGCTCAAGCAGAATGGGCTCCGCCAACCGACGGTAGTCTTGAGGGGAGTGCACCTTTCTGGCTTCCAGCAGAACCTTTTTTAGGCCCAGCACTGCCTCCTGGGCGGCCTGCATTTGCTCGTCGGTCTCGATCATCCCAGTACCACCTCTATGATACCGCGGCGTTGGAAGTTACGCCCACGTTGATACGCCTCTAGCCAGTGATGGAGGGTTTCTTCCCCGATCGACGACTTGGCCCAGAAGACATCGGCTTGGAAGGTCATCCGCGCGCTGGCGTGCTCGAAAACGCCGCGGCATCGTTGGGGCGCCTCTTCCATCTCGAAGTCAGGACGCATCAGCAGCAGTAGGTCGATATCGTGTGGAGATTCCTTGGAAGTTACGAAGCTTCCCCAGACGAAGACGCGTTCGAGCTTGCCGCTTGCCCTCGCCAAGGTCAGGAGCTCCCTGAGCCTGTCGCCAAGCCATCGGCGCCTAGCGGAGGAACTGGCGAAGCGGTCGAAGAAATCGGATGCTGCTGCGGTGTGGATGCCTTCCGGTAGATTGCCATCGAGACCGAACTCCGGGATCATCGCGAGTCTTTAGGGGAGCGTATCACGGCTGGGGCGTCAGGTTCATCGTCGCCCGTCGATGCTACAATCGTCGATCCCATGCCCCTGGATCCCGGCTCCCGCCTCGCCGCCTACGAGATCGTCTCGTTCCTCGGCGCCGGCGGCATGGGGGAAGTCTACAAGGCCCGCGACCCGCGCCTGGGCCGCGACGTCGCCATCAAGGTCATCCCCGAAGGCTTCGCCCGCGATCCGGAGCGGCTGGCCCGCTTCGAGCGCGAGGCGCGCCTGCTCGCCTCCCTCAACCACCCCAATATTGCTGCGATCTACGGCTTCGAGCAGGCCAATGGGGTTCCCTTCCTGGTCCTGGAGTACGTCCCCGGCGAAACCCTGAAGGGACCCATGCCGGTCGAGGACGCCCTGGCCGCGGCGCGCCAGATCGCCGACGCCCTCGAGGAGGCCACAACAAAGGCGTCGTGCACCGCGACCTCAAGCCCCCCAACATCAAGATCACGCCGGAAGGAAAGGTCAAGGTGCTCGACTTCGGGCTCGCCAAGGCCTTCGCCGACGACCCCGCCGAAAGCGATCCCCGTCGCTCCCCGACCCTGAGCGCGCTCGCCACCAAACACGGAGCCATCCTGGGCACTGCCGCTTACATGTCGCCGGAGCAGGCGCGCGGCCGGCGCCTCGACAAGCGCACCGACATCTGGTCGTTCGGGTGCGTGCTCTACGAGATCCTGACCGGCCGCCCGGCGTTCGGCGGCGAGAGCGTTACCGACATTCTGGCATCAGTGATAGGCAAAGAGCCGGACTGGGAGGCGCTGCCGGCGGAGACGCCGGCGGTCGTCAGGCGCCTGTTGCGGCAGTGCCTGGAAAAAGACGCCTCGCGGCGGCTGCGCGACATCGGCGACGCCTGGCTGGTAGCCGAGCCGGAGCCCGTCGCGCCCGCCCGCGTCGTGCCCGCGCAGCGGTCGCGGCTGCCCTGGATCCTCGCGGCAGTAGGTATAGCGGCAGCCGCCACCCTGGCCGTGCTCCACTTCGTCGCGGAAAAGCCGCCGGTCGCGCTTACCACCCGCTTCCAGGTCCAGCCGCCGGAGAAGGCTACCGCCGTCGAGTACCCGACAATCTCCCCCGACGGCCGCCGCCTCGCTTTCGTCGCCACCGTCGAAGGGCGGACGCTGCTGCACGTCCGCCCCCTCGATTCCCTGGCCGCCCAGCCGCTCCCCGGAACCGAGGACGCTGTCCTGCCCTTTTGGTCGCCCGACAGCCGGTTCCTGGCCTTCTTCGCCCAAGCCAAGCTCAAGAAGGTGGACGTCTCCGGCGGGCCGCCACAGACTCTGTGTGACGCCCCCGGTCCGGGCCGCGGCGGCGCCTGGAACCGCGACGGGACGATTATCTTTGTCGGCGGCGCCACCGATCCGCTCCGGCGCGTGGCTGCCGCCGGCGGCGTTCCCGCTGCCGTCACCACCCTCGACCCGACCGAACGTTCTCACCGCTTGCCCCACTTCCTGCCGGACGGCCGCCGGTTCCTATTCTGGCGCCAAGGCGAGAAGAACGGTACGGTGCTCGCTTCGCTCGACGACAATCCCGATTCGAAAGAAAGGAAGTTCGTGGTGGCCGGCAACTCGATGGCTCTGTATTCAGCCGGGTACCTGCTCTTCGAGCGCGAGGGGACGCTGATGGCCCAGCCCTTCGACGCCGAAAAAGCCGAGCTCAGCGGGGAGCCGTTTCCAGTAGTCCAGCACGTGGGCCTGAGTGGTGGAAACCCTGGCTGGGCGGCTTTCTCAGCGTCCCCTGGCGGAACCCTCGCTTGCCGCACCGGCGGGGGCGTCAAGACCCAACTGGCGTGGTTCGACCGCAGCGGCAAGCAGCTCAGCGCGGTCGGCGGCCCCGAGGACCAGACGTCGCTCGAGATCTCACCGGACCAAAAGCGCGTCGCCGTCGTCCGCCGCGACGCCCAGGGACAAG
>Ga0247727_10011651_pt1 | contig 15282 bp, 15 predicted proteins | sample WisWelCaveWW1625_FD_202498 | JGI IMG/M metagenome (GOLD analysis project Ga0247727, IMG submission 202498) | Biofilm microbial communities from Wishing Well Cave, Virginia, United States - WW16-25 | ecosystem: Environmental > Aquatic > Deep subsurface > Groundwater > Cave microbial mat | place... | reverse complement strand
CGCAACAAAGGGCCGATGCCGCGATGGAATATCTCATCCGGAAAGGTGTTGTCGCAACGCGGATTAAAGCCGTCGGGTACGGAGAAACACGTCCGGAAATTGACGGTGTAACCATTTCAGCAATGGAAAACCGCGCCAATAAGGAAGCCGCTCACCAGAAAAACCGGCGTACGACGGTTACCGTTCTCAGCGAATAGCGCCTAACGGATTTTCCTTCAGTCTCTTTCGCTTTGATGAAGGAGACTCTATCCTTCTAAGTACCTTTGGATTTGACTAATTCCCGACGATGAAAACGATTGCACTTTTTTGGGCTCTTCTAGCCTTCGTTCAAGCTCCCGCTCAGAACTGGACGCTTTCCGATTTTTTTATGTACGACGCGGCGCTTGAGCAAAAGGTGGATGAACTATTCGAGGCGATGAACGATACCTCCAGAGTCGGCCAGATGATAATGCCCGCGGCCGGACTTCACGGAAAATCGGACAATCACATCCGCGATCTGGTGAAGAAGAAATTTATCGGAGGTGTTTTGCTGCTCAATGGCACAAAAAGTGGATTTACGCAATTTGTAAAAGAACTCAACGAATTGAACAAGTCTTCTGGTGCATTGCCGCTGTTTTATTCCGCCGATGCCGAGCCGACTTTGATCGGGTATAAAATTAAAGGCTGTACACCGGTCAAAAAAGCGAACCAGATGATCAGCCGCGACGAAGTGCAAAAATTCGCGCTGAGCATCTGCAAGGATCTGAATGAAATCGGAATCAACTACAATTTTGCACCTGTCGTTGACGCGTCGCCCAATGAAGCAATTACTACAAGAAGCTTCGGCGACAATGCCGATACGGCACAAATCTGGTCGCGAATTTTCATTGAAGAAACGCAGAAGAATCGAATTATTTCTACTGCAAAACATTTCCCAGGGCACGGCTTTGTCGTAGGGGATACCCACAAAAAGCTGGTTTACATCGACGGGGAAATGAAAGAAGTCAAGAATTACGAACCGCTGATTCAGGCGGGTGTTATTTCCATTATGGTCGCTCACATCGCCATCAAGAACAACGAAGAATTCAATACCGATGACCTGCCTTCCTCAACCAGCCGGAAAATTGTAACCGATCTGCTCAAGACAAAAATGAAATTCAAGGGAATTGTCGTAACGGATGCAATGAATATGGGTGGTGTGACGGGTATTCCGGACTGTGAACTTCAGGCAGCAAAAGCCGGTTGCGACATCATCCTGATGCCCGTCGATGAAGAGAAGGCGCTGAAAGATATTCTTGGCGAACTAAATCGCTCGGATGAATTCAGAAGCCAGATTTACGCCTCGGTCCGGAAAATTATCCGTTTGAAAATTTGCCTCGGCCTTCTTTAACGACAAAAAAAAACCCTGACGATAAATGTCAGGGTTTTGGCTTTTCAAATAATTTAATTAGCCAACAACTGCAGCTGTATCAACTGTAGCCGTGTCAATCACTTCTGGTTCTGGTTCTGGCTCTGGCGTTGGCTCAGCTGCTGTACCGGTAGAATCGTCGCCTTCTCCTTCGCCATCTGCTGCACCACCGCAAGCTGCCATTGTCATACCAATTGTCAACATTGAACCAACAACTGCAACTTTCAGTGTGTTCAGGAACATTCTTTCTTTTTTCATATGAAGTTAAAATTTGCAGGTAGATCCCGCAAAGACCTCTGAAGTAACCCCCTTGTTAAAAAATAAACAATTCTTTTTTTGATCCGGACGAAAAATTCTAACAACTACTTGATTGTCAGGAATTACCTTTTTTGTAATCGGCCAGGAATTTTTCAAGTCCACTGTCGGTGAGGGGATGTTTCAGCAGCGCGAGGATCGAACTGAGCGGACTGGTCACGACATCTGCACCCGCTTCGGCGCATTCAATGATGTGTATCGTGTGTCGGATAGATGCCGCGAGAATTTGTGTCTCAAATAAGTAGTTGTCGTATATCAAACGAATCTGGCGAATGAGATCCATTCCATTCGTTGAAACATCATCCAACCGTCCGACAAAAGGAGAGAGGTAGGTCGCTCCCGCCTTAGCCGCAAGAATGGCCTGACCCGGAGAAAACACAAGTGTACAATTGGTTTTGATTCCGTTTGTGCTGAAATACTTGATGGCTTTGATTCCTTCACGGATCATCGGCACCTTCACGACGATATTTGGATGCAATTTTGCCAGCGCCTCACCTTCTTTGACGATTCCGGCATAATCCGTCGAAATAACTTCGGCGCTCACGTCACCGCTGACGATGTTGCAGATATCCACATAGTGTTGAATGATTCGTTTTTCGCCGGTAATTCCCTCCTTCGCCATCAGGGAAGGGTTCGTTGTCACGCCGTCGAGAATACCGAGGTCATTTGCTTCGCGGATTTCATTGAGGTTCGCGGTATCGATAAAGAATTTCATACAAAATATTTGAACCTCAAAGATAATCGAGGCGGAAAAGGCGATGACAAAATCTTTTCAACAAGATCGGCAATTTGATAGCGTTCGCATTCACAGACCGGAGAATATAGCCACAACGGCGCGAACCTGCCTTGCCGGCAAGAAGGTTCGCACCATCGTGCTAATAACACTTCTCTGCCAGAGATGGATTCGGGGGATGCAAAATCCCCTTCGTTGAAACTTCGGGGATTAAAAAAAAATATGGGTAAGCGATCCGCATCGCACCGCTACAACCACTTACCCTTGCTCCGTTCCCAGCCTGGGGGGTTCAATGGGAGCTGGTCGTACGGGACTTACCCACGGCACAAAGGTAGGAAAAGGACTGAATTGGAAGTTTAGCCGTACACTTCGTTCATCTCCTGAACGATGTTGCGGATTTCGTTGCGAAGGCTTCGTGGCTTCAATACTTCCAACTGCGAGCCATAGGAAAGGAGTTCGCGTTTTAATTCCTCCGAAATGATCACATCGATTTCGAAAGTCATTCGGTTTTTGCCTTCTTTCACCAGCTTTTGCGTTGGATGAAGGGGTTGTGACGAAAGGTATTTAGCGCTCACATCATCCACTTTAAACACCACTTTCTCGGGCGCGGAGTCGTTGGCTGTAATGCCAATTGAATGTTCAAAGAATGTCACCGAATCGAATTGTACCTGACCTTTGAATTGTTCGGTTGTGACCTTAAGTCCGCTGATTCTGTCCAGTCCAAAGGTGATGATGCGTTTCCTTTCGAGGCAGTAGGAAATAAGATACCAACGGTTGCGGTATTCTTTCAGAAGCAGGGGCAATACTTTTCGTTCCTTGGCTTTGTTTTTCGAAAAACCAGCATATAAAAATGAGATCACCTTTTTTTCCTTGATCGCTTTCAGTAATTCACCGAGGTATTCCCCACCCGACGTTTTTTGTACGGTCTCAAACTGGACAAAACTCTTGAGGTCCTTGTCATCGCTGCTGCCGGCAATATGCGCCCGTTCAAATATTTTGTCGAGTGCATACGAGAACTGATTAAAAATCCCGACGTCGCGGAATTGCATCAGCGTTTTGGCTGCAAATCGTATCGCTTCAACATCTTCTTCGCTGAGTGGAATTTTTTCAATACTGTAGCTTTCGTCCTCGTAGTAGTATCCACCATCTTTCTTGCTGTATTTGATCGGCGCGTCGAAATCCATCCGCATCGCGAACATATCTTTCTCAATAGTTGAATCACAGATGTCGCTGCCACCGGAACTTCCATACAGTGCCTCTTCACAGGCAAGCCGTAGAGTTTCCTTCGACGGAAAAGGTTTGAAGGCATTGCGGATGCACCGGTCAATGACGCGGTACCTCAATTGGGCATTCTTAATCTGGGACATCTGTTACCTTTTGCACGACACGGAATTATGTCAATGCACCCTAAAATTATAAAACATATTACTTTTGAGCTATGTTAAGGCTGATAATCGTATGCATTCTGCTTAATTTCAGTGCATTCTGTCAAAAGGAATACAGTTTGGCTTCTTTTTCAGTCCGCGACAGCATTGTGCATTATGCTAGTGGGTTCATTGGGGTTCCCTACATCTGGGGTGGGGCATCGGCCCAGGGATTTGATTGCACCGGCTTCGTCCACTTTGTTTTCAAAAAATTCGGAATTGCCGTATCGCGTGCCAGTTCAGGATACGAAAACAAGGGCATCGTCCGGGAAATCGCCGAAGCCAAACCGGGAGATATTATGCTTTTTACCGGAACGAACGAAACGGTGCGAAAAGTAGGACACGCCGGAATTGTGCTCAGGAATGAACAGGGCGTTGTAGATTTTATCCACAGTTCTTCCTCCGAGAAACATTGCGGGGTCACCATCACGCGTTACAATGAAAGCGGATACGTAAAGCGGTTTCTAAGAATTATTGACGTGTTGTTATGAAATTCCTTCTGGCTTCACACCTGTTGTTTGTGCTTGTTTCCTGTGGCGGAGAAAAAGGCCAGACCAGCACCACTTCAGGCAATATGATGGTTGCCAATATTCAGGATACTTGTAGCTGTGATGAACTTACAGCAGATACTACGGGTTTGTTTAGCAAGAAAGGCAAAGTGTTTACGGGGGTTTGTTTCAATAACTATCCGAATTCTGAGGCGAGATACCTTGAGAAAAATCTGCTGGAAGGCCAGCTTCACGGCAAGGTCACGTATTTTTCGAAGGAAGGTGACGTATTGATGGAGGAGATTTACGAATACGGTAGTTCCAAACGAAGCAGCACTTCAGGTGACCTTAACTGCGATTGCTCTGAACTGAAAATTGCAGGTACAATTCAAGACATTTCGAAATACACATTGGATGACATTGCGTTCACCGGCGTCTGCTCAAAGCACTACCCCGACGGTGGAAAGGTGTATATGTCGTCTACTTACAAAGACGGACTGTTAGACGGTTCAACAACCTATTATGACCGCAATGGTGAAACGCTCTACGTTGAGATATATGAGACCGGGATTCACGTGAACACGATTTACGGGAGTGAGGATTAGGAACGAACCCTACGAATTCGCCGGCTGCGCCACCGGTGCATTGACACGTGCTTCGACTTTGTATCCAAACAAACCGAAATACTTGATCGCACGCATCACATCTTCCGGAACGTCGTTTTCCCAATCGGTTTGGCCTTTTTGAATTTTCAGAAGCACATCGTCGGATAAAACGTGGAGAATGTCCTGGTCGTACTGGGTAATCGCGGCCACCTTGTTGGTTTTGCGCATATAGTCAAGCAGGCCGGTCAGATGGTCTTCTACTTTGAATTCGTCGAGCGTATAAATGTTTCCACTTTCGCCGATGGCAGGATATACATACATTTTGACGTTTAGTCCGAATCCGCGACCGAAGGCTTCGAGCAGGCCGCCGTTCAATGTATCGTAGTATTTCTCGTCAAAGATGGTCTGCAGGTTATAGATCCCCAACAGCACTCCAATTTTACTTCCTTTGGTGATGCCTGAGAGATACTCGATCATTTTGTAATGTTTCAGGTAATTCGAAATCATTACCGTATATCCCATCGATCCAAGTAGCTCGGCGCGGTCGACAAAATCTGAATCGGTAATTCTTCCTTCGGCCGTTAGATCTTTTAGTGTGAGTTCGAGAATAGAGACGACGTTTTCTTTATCGACATCCGGCTCGGCAAGATATTGTTCCGTTCCGCCGCGGATCATATCGACGTGAACTTTTGTCATCGGGCGGAATCGTCCGCGGGTGAGCAGTACATTTTTCTTGTGAAGTGCAGAATTTGGCTGCAGAACGCGTCCGCTTTGGTCGAAAAGTGTTGCGTCGGTGAGTCCGTTTTTTACAAGGTTCAAGGCAAGAATCCGGTTGTCATACCTGTCCAGTTCTGGCCCGGAAACGCGCAGCATATCCACCTCAATTCGTTCTCTCGGCAACCGATGCGTAAGTGCAAATAAAAATTCGTTGATGTCGTTTTTTACAAAATAGGCGGCGTGCAGGAGGTTGATGCCTAAAATTCCCAGCGCCTCCTGTTGACGGCTGTGCGAGTAATCGTGCATCCTGACGTGGAGAACAATGTCATTTGGCACAGCACCCACCGCAAGCTGGAATCTCAGGCCGATCCATCCGTGACCCTGATTTGTATGATGGTAGTTGAGTGCTTCAACTGTATTTGCAAATGCGAACAAACGCGTACTTTCTGCTTTTTCGGACAACGTTTCATTCAAACGGGCATACTCTTTATCCAGCATTTGTACGAGCCTTTCCTCACAGACATATTTCGTACACGCTCCGTAGAAACTGTCCGAAACCTTCATATCGTAGGCCGAATGCGTGTAGGCGATCGTATTGGATGCGCCACCGGCCTTAAAGAGGTTGGCCGCTACTTCCTGACCCGCTCCAATTTCTGCGAAACAACCGTAAAGGTTACGGGTGAGGTTAATTTTCAGGGCCTTTTCTTCAGTCGTCAATCTGCGCTTGTCCGTCATCAAATTTTATTGGAAGACAAAGGTATAAAATCCCTGAATCTGGCATATTCATACGGTTTAGCTGAGTATCAGTCGGTTCTATATTTGATTGAAAGCAGGTCTCTTTTGGCCACGAAGGCTCGAAGACGCAAAGTTTCAAAAATCGAGTGTAATAATGAAGTTCTTTGAGGCTTCGGGCCTTAGTGGCTAAACAAACATATTCTACCTTTGAGATCATTCAATAAACGATGTCCGACGAATTGTCCCACCTTACCGTAATTGAAATTGCATCTGTTCTTGCAGGACCATTCACGGGTATGTTTTTCGCAGAACGGGGTGCAAAAGTGATCAAGATCGAAAACAAAAAAACCGGCGGCGATGTGACCCGGAGCTGGAAACTGGCGACGGAAAATCCGGATTCACCTATCTCGGCCTATTTCGCTTCGGTCAACTGGGGCAAGGAACACGTTTTTCTGGATTTTGAATCGGAAGCCGATGTGGCAAAACTGCGCGCGTTCATTTCTAAAGCGGATGTAGTCATTGTCAATTTCAAAAAAGGGGACGACAAAAAATTTGGTCTGTGCTTTGAGGATGTGAAAAACCAGAACGGGCGAATCATTTATGCTGCGTTGTCCGGATTTGGCACGGAGAGCGACCGCGTGGCGTACGATCTGGTGCTTCAGGCCGAAGCAGGTCTTATGTCAATGAACGGCACACCAGAATCGGGTCCGTTGAAAATGCCGGTTGCCTTTGTCGATTTGTTCGCCGGTCATCAGTTGCGTGAGGGAATTTTACTGGCGCTTCTGCAGCGGGAAAAAAATCCTGGAGCCTACCGGGTGGATGTTTCACTCTTCGACGCGGCGCTGGCCTCGCTGGCGAATCAGGCCTGCAACTGGCTTATGGCCGGTCAGCTTGCCCAACCAAACGGCGGGCGACACCCGAACATTGCGCCATACGGCGAAACCTTCAAAACGCGCGAAGGAAGGACGGTCACCTTCGCCATTGGAACAAATATTCACTTTTCAAAACTTTGTAAAACCATCGACCTCCTTAGTTTTCCGGCTGACGAAAGGTTTCGCGACAATGCCGACCGCGTAAAAAACCGAGGGGAACTGGAAACGGCCATCGCGGAAAAAATTTCGAAATTGCATTGCGAAGCATTGCTTAGAACGCTTATGAATCTTGGCGTTCCGGTAGCCGAGGTCAAAAATCTAAGCCAGGTTTTCGAAGCACAAGCGGCACGGGATCTTGTGTTGGAGGAATCGGTTGATTTTACACAGACGCGGAGGATGAGAACATCTGTTTTTAAAGTTCAGAGGTTTGAGTAGCGCATTTCGTCAGCTTTTAGTTCATAGGTAAACGGAACCCTGACCGACCCTTATCACTTCCGCTTCCGCAGCATTTTCTTCACTCTATCGTCGATGAGGCGAAGCAACAATTTGCAGGATTTTTCATCGAGGCGTCTGCCGAAGGACTGATTCTTTCCGAAGTGTTCAAAGCCAATTCGGTCGATGCCAAGTGTCCAGTACGCATTTTCAAAAAAATGACCAAAGGTCCCCTCGTCAATTGTTCGAATACCTAATTTTTTGATGTTCTCGAAAAGGAATTTGTTCGCTTTGCCGTAGCCGAACCAGGATTTTTTGAACGAAATGGCTTCGGTGCCGATCAGGATGTACTCCTTGCCATACTTGTACCAGGCCCAGGCGCGGAAAATTTTGTATTCGAAATAGGTCCAAAATCCAATGAAGACAAAAAGATAAATGCGCTGGTTGTCGAAATTTTCTTCGCTAAAATTATCGGGACGGTTGAGCGTGTCAAGACCCACAAAGGCCAGGTAGATCATCGTACCACCGACAAAGGTAAAACCAGCCAACCAAAAGGTAAGTAACCATTCTTTCCAAAGACTTCGCAGCGGCGAAATGACAATGGTGGTTGAATTGGCGTGGTCCTCGGCACTGACTCTATCTCCAATCCAGACTCCCATTCCTGATCATCAATTAACTTTCACCAGCGTGAAATTGTTGTAACGAACAACACAGGTGCCTTTGTTTTCGCTGCCGGATCCATTCGCGACGGGTTCGAACCGAAATTTGTTTTGAATTTGCTTCGGTGAATGATTCGCTAAGTCTGCGTCGAAATTTACGCCGTATAAGTGCAGCGCGGAAAGGAAGTACAGAGCGACGTCAAATCCCTGCGTTGAATAAATGTCTGGATCGATTCCGTACTTAGCCCGGAAGGCTTTGACGAACTGCAGGCCGCGCCCTGTGTTCAAGTCCGCAAAACGGAACGAAGCGTAATGTTGAAATGTGCGGTTCCGGTACTGCAGATCAATGTCATCAAAACCGTTCCAGTCCTCGTAACCGAAAGAAATTACCTTCAATTTTTTTGCGTAGGGGTTAATGTTCATCACGCCATTCATCCGGCTCAAAGCGCCCGAAACAAATTTCACTTCCTCGGAAGGAACCAGAATGACGTTAACCGTATCTTTCAAAATATAAGCATTCATTTCCCGGCCGCCGGCTGCGCCAAGATCAATTTCCTTGATTTGTGGATTCATTACGCCGGTTTTACCCTGAATGCGGCTGTTGTAACGATCGCGCGCTCTTTCGTAGAGGGCTTTGTCTGAGGCGGAGTAGGGTTTTACGATCAGTACATTGTAATGCGACATATTGTCTGCGACGTAATCGACCATCGCATCGGTGAGCGTCATATTGGACGACACACTCGAAAAGACGTAGGGATTGTCCTGCAGAATTTTCGGACTGGCACGGAAGGGTAAAACAATTCGGATGTTGCGCTCTTTGCAAATCCTTGTGGCGATTTGAGTCATTTTGTCGTGAAGTGGGCCGATCACAAGATCCATATCAGCGAATTCCGGATCGTTGAAAAACTTGATCAGTCGGGCGCTGTCTTGCTTGGTGTCGTAGACGTAAAGTTTGACATTCAATCCGGCTTTTCGAAGTGAATCGGCGGCCATCATAAATCCCTGGTAAAAGGCATAGGTGATTTTCGTGGACGGATACAACTGACGATCCATCGGCGTTTTAAAGGTTTTCGACATTTCCGCTTCGTTGGCATCAAGCTCAAACGGCATCATCAATGCAACTTTATAGACCGATTTGATTTTTCGGCCTTGCTGGATAAGCCGCATTGTATCGGTCGCCGTAAGTGTCCGCAGGTCTTTTTCAAGAATCGTATAGTTTACTTTTTTAAGCGGAATTTTCAAGACGTCCCCTGCTTTCACCTTCGTGCTTTTCAATCCGTTCACCGCTATGATCGTATCTATGCTTACCATAAATCGTTTGGAGATCGAATACATTGTTTCCTGGGCCAGAACGGTATGAATCACGATTGAATCTTCAAATTTTACCTGGTACGTGGGTTTTTCAGATGGAATGACCGGATCGACGGGAATGAACTCTCCGGATTTATTCGGAATTCGTAAAACCTGTCCGACGGCTATGCCCGAATTCACACCCGGATTCAAAGCGGCGATTTCTTCGAGCGTGCACTTGTATTTTTTCGAAATACCATAAAGTGTTTCACCGGCAAGAACCGTGTGTGTGATGTCTTTCGCCACAGCCGCCTCTTTTGCAGGGATCAGAATTTTCTGTCCGATTTCCAGCTGATCTGTCATACCCGGATTTGCACCTAGAATTTCTTCAGGCGCTACACCGTATAATTGATGAATGCCGTAGAGGGTGTTTCCCGCTTCGACGAAATGAACATAATAGGTTTTTCCACCGATTACTTCCGTTTTGGCATCGGCAGGTTGTGCCTGCATAAACTGCCCGGCGGATAAAAAACAAATCAATAAAACGATTCCGGTTCTCATCTTATTCCCATTCTATTGTCGCAGGTGGTTTAGAGCTGATGTCGTACACCACGCGATTTACACCTTTCACTTTGTTAATGATTTCGCTGGAAATTTTTCCCAGAAACTCGTGTGGTAAATGGCACCAGTCCGCTGTCATTCCATCGGTCGAGGAAACAGCTCTCAGCGCAACCGCTTTTTCATACGTCCGTTCGTCGCCCATCACACCAACGGACTGAACAGGGAGCAATATCGCTCCGGCCTGCCAGACACTATTGTATAGTCCCCACTCTTTCAATCCGCTTGTAAAGATATGATCAGCCTCTTGCAAAATGCGTACCTTTTCAGGAGTAATGTCGCCAAGAATACGAATTCCAAGACCGGGTCCTGGAAACGGGTGGCGTTCGAGGATGCTGGAAGGCACGCCCAGCGCAGCCCCAACACGTCGGACTTCATCCTTAAAAAGCAGTCGAAGCGGTTCAACCACTTTAAGTTTCATTGTTTCTGGCAAACCGCCCACGTTGTGATGCGATTTGATGGTTGCCGACGGTCCGCCTGTTGCCGATACGGATTCAATGACATCAGGGTAAATCGTACCCTGGCCCAACCAGTCGGCATCTTTTAAGTCCGCCGCTGCTTCGTCAAACACCTCGATGAATAATTTTCCAATGATTTTCCGTTTGCTTTCCGGATCACTTTGGCCCTTCAGTGCGCTGTAAAAGCGTTCCTTGGCATCGATTCCGCGAACATTCAATCCAACGTCCTTATACGATTCGAGCACCTGAGTAAACTCATCTTTCCGCAGCAAGCCATTGTCGACAAAAATGCAATAAAGGCGATCACCGATGGCCTTGTGAATGAGAGTTGCCGCAACGGAAGAATCGACACCACCGGAAAGCCCCATCACCACCTTGCCATCGCCAATTTTCAATTTGAGATCTGCAACAGTCGTCTCGATAAAAGAATCGGGTGTCCAGTTTTGCGAACATCCGCAGATCCCGACGACAAAATTCTTCAGAATATCTTTTCCCTGTGTCGAATGATACACTTCCGGGTGAAACTGAATTCCCCAGGTTTTTTCGTCCTTGATCCGGAATCCGGCGAACTGCACGTCCGTGGTGCTACAGATGATTTCGCTGTTAGCGGGAAGTTCTTTGATGGTGTCTGCGTGGCTCATCCAGACTTGTGAGCCCTGATCGACTCCTTTGAGCAATTCGGTCTGTTCAGACACAAAATGAAGGTTAGCCCGCCCGTATTCTCTGGCGTTGGAACGCATTACTTCTCCACCAAAGCGGTGTGCGAGCATTTGTGCTCCGTAACAAACGCCAAGCAGCGGGATTTTGCCTTTGAATGCAGCCGTTTCTGGCAGTGGGGCGCCTGTTTCGAGAACAGAGAACGGACTGCCAGACAAAATCACACCTCGCGTTGAACCGTTGATCGTTGGGACCTTGTTCCAGGGATGAATTTCGCAGTAAACATTGAGCTCTCTAAGCCTTCGCGCAATAAGCTGGGTGTACTGTGATCCGAAATCGAGGATCAGTATGGTTTCCTGCATTCGGCAAAGATAAAACGCTGAAAAGAAAAAGGGACCCGAAATTTAGAATTCGGATCCCTCATTTATTAACAGTGCCCTTTGGGTGATTATTCCAGTCCGTAGGCGATGGTCATCCAGGACTCGACATTTTCTTTTTGTGGAGTACCGTAAAATTCGGTGAGATACGCCATTACTTCCTTCACCTTCGTGGCAGCATCGGCGGTGGAGTATTCATTTACAATGATGTTGCACTCCTCTTTCAATTCCTTGGTATCCGGGAAAATCGGCGTGAAGGTGCTGATGAGCGACGAGGCGCCATCCTTGCGATAATAAAGCGTCATTTCCTTTTCCGTTACTGGAATTGGTTTGTCGTCGATCATAAAGATCTGGTTTTTGTCAAGGATCAACTGATCGCCGTTGTGCGGCAAAAGCTTGTGAATTGGCGCTGGTTCACCTTCGTGTTTGAAGGTTAAGTAGAAGAAACTGCCTTCATTTTGAGGAAACGTTTCTGGATTCAGCTCAAGTTCAAGCTTGTCAATGACCAGATACCTGCCGCTAAAGTGATTTTTAAGATCAACCATATTGATCATTGCTCCTGCACGTGACGAAATGCTGTTGGCAGCAGGCAGGATATTGGTCTGGCCTTTTTCTGCACCGGAGAGAACAAAACGTCCGCTGAGTGCAGAAACAATCGCAGCGCGCGACTGGAGGGAGGTAAAATGGAGCGGTGTTCCCGATACATAAATATCGCCCCGCTTCATATCCACTTGCGTTTTCTGGAAAATGATGCGGCCGTCGACTTTAATGACGTTGTACTTTTCGGTTGAGGCTAGTTTTACAGCTTCTTCGGTTCCCACCCAGGAGAACAACATACCCACTCCAAGGAGTCCGGATATTGCGGATAAGATTCTGGTTTTCATCGTATTTGTGTTATTGTTCGTTAAATTCTTGTTTGAGCCATTCTGACAGGTTTGTTCTGTCAGGTTTGCCGTAAAAATCGGTTGCAAAGGACTCTGCTGCAACAAGACGCTGATCAGCCGAGTCAAAACCACCCGATTCAAAAAGCAAAGTCATTTCCTGTTTCAATACAGCCGGCTCGGGAAAGACCGGAGTAAAGTTAGTGATCTTGTACGACTTGTCCACACTTTTGTAGAATAAAGTCATCTCCTTTTCTTCCACAGGTATTGATTTTCCATCCACCATAAACAAGTCCAACTTATTGATTATCACAAATTCGCCATCGTGATTGAGTTTCTTTGGAATGACTTCTCCGAGATGTTCGTATTGCACGTAAAAACACGCCTGATCATCCTGAGGAAAGACCCCGTTTCCGATTCGAATTCGGCCTTCCTCGATGAACATCAATTTGCCTTCGAAGTGTTTTTTCAAATCGACAAGATTGAGTATTCCACCCGCTCTTGACGAGATCGGGTTCGTGGCAGGAAGCATATTCACCTGATTTTTCTTGTTTGCGGTCAGAACAAAACGTCCACTGATTTCGTTCGCTACCGCGGCCCGCGCTGCGTTGGTGATGAAATCCAGAGCGGTCCCGTTAATGTAAATGTCACCACGTTTCATTTCCAGGCCGAGCTGATGAAAGAGGATTTTTCCTTGCACTGCAACTACAGTGTACTGATTTTCACTCCCTTTTATGGAGCGGGTTTCTGACGCGAAAGACAATGTAATATACGCCAGTGTTGTGAGGTTAAACAGCTTTGATATGAGGCTCAATTTTACCATTGTTTGATTACCGATCAATAATTATTCCAAAGTACAAAAAAAAATTACATCTTGTTTTTAATCTCAACGAGTTGTCTCCTTATCTCTTTAAGACGCAAAATCACTTCATTTTGTTGGCCGGAACCCGAAATTTTTTCCGGTTTTTGTTTGAGTTTTTGTTTTGCTCCTTCCAATGTAAATCCTTCTAGCTTTACCAGTGCATAAATTCGGGTTAGTATTTCAATGTCTGCAGCCGTAAACAACCGGTTACCTTTTTTGTTCTTATGGGGCTGAATGCAGTCAAATTCTTTTTCCCAAAACCGGATCAGCGACTGCTTAACGTCGAACATCTCGGCTACTTCACCCATCGTATAGTATAGTTTTGCCGTATCCTGCTCTTTGAACAACATTCTTTAAAGATAAAAAAACAATGGATGAATCTCATCATTATCTCGTACAATTATTCACCAAATGGGTTCATTTTGCGAACACGGTGGGGTTGAAACATATCGGTTGACCGTTTTGAGCTAATTCACCCGCCGTGATTATATTTGCGTTCAACCAGAACCGATGTCTTCCTATAAATTCCGCGTTTTAATAGACAATGACACCGGCAAGGAGGTTTTTCGTGACCTGACCGTTTCTGGCCGGACGGATTTCGAAGTTTTTTACCGTAAAATCATTGAGGCCTTCGGTTTCCGCGGCGATCAGATGGCGTCGTTTTATGTCAGTAACGAAAGCTGGGACAAAGGGCACGAAATTTCGCTCTTGGATTTACGCACAGGTAACGAGGCAGAAGACCCTTCGATGATGTTGGATACTCCGGTTTCGGCCATTGTCAGTGGAAAGGGTCAGCGTCTGTTGCTGGTCTATGACTTTCTGAGGATGTGGTGTTTTATGATTGAATGCGTGTCTGTGCTTAAAACCGATGTGAAAGAACCCCGGATAGACTTTGTTTCGGGCATTGCGCCAGATGAAGATGCGAAAGCTATTGAGGCCAGTCCAGGGGATGATTTTGATGGGCCACCTGAACTTGGCAACGACATCGATGACATTTTTTCCGGTATGGATGACGATCCCCTCGACAGCGATGAAGCATTCGACATTCCAGACGGATCGGACGAGTACTGATTTAGACTGCTTCTAGAACCCATCTCAAAATTATTTTTGTAGTGATTTGCTAGTATTTTGGTTTTAGACGAGGCGGCGTTCGAAGCACGTATCCGAAGGAATCTGTGCAAGAACGCCAACGAAGAGCAAAGCCAAAAGACGAAGCAAAGCGCCCGACGGTAATTTTGAGATGGGTTCTAAGTATCTTTGCCGACAAACGCGGAACAATAATGATCAGACTGACTGCAAAATATTTACTGCCGGTAACTGCATTGCTGTCGTGGTTTATTTCCTGTTCGTCTGGAACTGAAACGGTAGCTGCAGAGCCACCTATCAGCGAGGTAGTCGTTGAAGACGGCAATTCGCTGTTGTGGAAAATTGAAGGAAAGGGTTGCGAGCCATCCTATTTGTTTGGCACGATGCATCTCATCGATGCTGAGTATTACAAGATGACCGACGAACTGATAAAAAAAATTGTCAGCAGCAAGGCCATCATTATGGAAGTAGGCGGAATGCCCAATCCGCTCGAAGCGATGTCAATGATGACCCTGGATTCCGGAACGGTGCACCAGTTTTTCTCAAAGGAACAGATGGACAAGCTCCTGAGTTTTATGGAAACGGAGCTGGATGTTTCTCCCGAATCTTTTCACACGACCTACGGTCCGATGAAACCATTTTTCATTCTACAGTCTCTCTCGGCAGGTTATTTTGGAGGCGAGACG
>Ga0247727_10011650_pt1 | contig 15282 bp, 10 predicted proteins | sample WisWelCaveWW1625_FD_202498 | JGI IMG/M metagenome (GOLD analysis project Ga0247727, IMG submission 202498) | Biofilm microbial communities from Wishing Well Cave, Virginia, United States - WW16-25 | ecosystem: Environmental > Aquatic > Deep subsurface > Groundwater > Cave microbial mat | place... | reverse complement strand
CGCCGGAGGCGTGCAATGTTTATAGCACCGCGTCAAACAAACCATCAAAACGCCGTAGGCGTGATATGTATTATGTCAATCGATGTTTTACGTCACTTGAAACCGGGAGCTAAAACGATGCGAAAATTTTCCAACGTTCGGTCCAAAAATTTGTGGCTGATGATCGCCATAATCATGGGCGGATTCATCCATTTCAACACCGCGCTCGCGCCAGCGCAACAATCGCAACTGGGCCGGCAATCGCGGGCCGAGGTCGAGCGCAAGAGCAAGGGTTGCGTCATTTGCCATGGCAGAATGGAAAACCGCAACATGCACCAGAACAGTGCGATCACGCTGGGCTGCACCGATTGTCATGGCGGCAACGCCGAGGCGACGACGGCCAAAGACGGCCACGTGAAACCCCGAAACTCCGGGGAGTGGAAAACTTCGGGGAATCCGGTCAATTCCTATACGCTCTTAACTAAGGAAAGCCCGGAATTCATCAAGTTCGTCAATCCGGGCGATTTGCGCGTGGCCGATGAAACGTGCGGTCCATGTCATGCCAAACAAGTCATGGAAGTCAAAAAGAGCATGATGACGACCACGCCGTTGCTGTGGGGCGGCGCGGCTTATAACAACGGCATCCTTTCCACCAAAAATTATATTTTGGGCGAGAGCTACAGCCGTGACGGTTTTGCGCAGCAGGTTTTCACCATGCCCGAACCAACCCTCGAAGAGATGAGGTTGAAGGGCATCCTGAAAACTTTGTTGCCGCTGCCGCGCTGGGAAATCACGCAGCCGGGCGACTATTATCGCAGCTTCGAGCGCGGCGGCAAGGATTTTCGCGGCAACCCCTCGGAGATCGGCATTCCGAATCCGTTTAACGAGCCGGGCAAACCGGACAACAAACTCAGCGACCGCGGCAAAGGCACGCAGACTTATATCAGCTCGCCGGTGCTGAATTTGCAAAAGACGCGCTTGAACGACCCGCACCTCTCGTTCATGGGCACGAACGATCATCCCGGGGATTATCGCTCGAGCGGCTGCACCGCGTGTCACGCCGTGTATGCGAATGATCGCTCGATCGTGCATTCCGGGCCGTATGCCAAATTCGGCAATCGCGGCTTCAGCCAAACTGCGGACACCACCATCTCGAAAAAAGAATCCGGCCATCCGTTGAAGCACGTGTTCACGAAGTCGATTCCGTCGAGCCAGTGCATGGTTTGCCACATGCACCAGCCCAATGCGTTTATGAATACGTTTTTTGGCTATCAAATGTGGGATTACGAAACCGACGGCGAGGGCATGTATCCCGCCAAACAGAAATTTCCCTCGAATGAGGAAATGTTCAAGCTGCTGGAATCGAATCCCGAGGAAGCGGTGTTGCGCGGGAACTGGGGCAATCCCGATTTTCTCGCGAAGGTGAGCGAGGCCAATCCGCAGCGCAAGAACAGCCAGTTCTCGGATTATCACGGCCACGGCTGGGTTTTTCGCGCGGTGTTCAGCAAAGATCGCAAAGGCAATTTGCTGGATAAAGACGGCAAGATTATTCCGTCGCAGGCGGAGCACAAATTTCACGGCGTCGTGCCGTTGGAAGATCGGACCAAGGGTTTTTGCGACGAGGAATGCCGCAAGGCGCCCAAGGCCGTGCATCTGAACGACATTCACGCGGAAAAGGGCATGCACTGCGTCGATTGCCATTTCTCGCAGGATAATCACGGCACCGGCAAGCTCGTCGGCGAGTTTCACAATGCCATTGAAATCACTTGTATCGACTGTCACGGGACGGTGACGGCCCCGGCGACGCTCCGAACGTCCGGCATTGCGGCGCCAGCGGGCGGAACAAATTTAGAGGCATTGATCACGCCGTTTGCATCGGGCGACAGCCGTTTTGAGAAACGCGGCAATCGCATTATCCAACGCTCGATGCTGCACGAGGATTTGCAATGGGAAATTCCACAAGTGAAGGATATCGTCGATCCCAAATCGCCGCAATATAATGCCAAAGCGCGCACGGCCAAATTGATGGGAAAAGACGGCCTGGTCATTGATCCCACGCAGAGCGCGCCGTTGGCGCACACGAATGAGAAAATGGAATGCTACACCTGCCATACCTCGTGGATCACGAACTGCTTCGGGTGCCATTTGCCGCAACAGGCGAATTGGAAAAAAGACATGAATCATTACGAGGGCGAGACCTCGCGGAACTGGACGACGTACAATCCGCAAGTGATTCGCGACGACGGTTTCATGTTGTGCGTCAACGGCACGACGAAAGGCAACAAAGTGGCGACGGCGCGTTCCTCGAGCGCGTTGATTTTAAGCTCGAAGAATGCCAACCGCGAGCAGATTTATTTGCAGCAGGCGCCGATTTCCGCGCCGGGCTACAGCAGCCAGGCGTTCAATCCGCATTTCGCGCACACGGTGCGCACGAAGGAAACGCGCGTTTGCACGGATTGCCACCTCTCTTCCGCCAATGACAACAACGCGTGGATGACGCAAGTGCTGCTGCAGGGAACCAACCTCGTCAATTTCATCGGCAAGTTTGCGTACGTCGGCATGGGCACGCATGGCTTTGAAGCGGTGCAGGTGACGGTTGATGAAGAGCCGCAGGCGGTGATCGGCAGTTACTTGCACAAGCTGGCGTATCCGGATTTTTATAAAAAACATTTGGACGATAGCAAGAAACTGCACGCGGCCTATCATCACGGCGGCAGGAATATTCTCAGCTTGAGTCTGCGCGGCGAGTATCTTTACACGGCGAGCGGCACCGGCGGTTTTCGCGTTTACGACGTGGCGAACGTTGACAACAAAGGCTTTTCCGAGCGCGTCGTTACTTCGCCGGTATCAGCCTTCGGGCAGGACACGCACGTGGGAACGAGGTATGCGACGGCTGTGGCGCTGCCCACCAATATGCCCGTCGACACCAGACGGGTGTATCGCGCGGAGAATCAGGAGCAGTGGCCGATTCATCCGTCGTACAGTTACGCTTATGTCACGGACAAGTTCGAAGGTTTGATCGTCGTGGACGTGATGACGCTGGTGGACGGTAACCCGCGCAACAACTTTTTGAAGCGCGCGGCGACGTTCAATCCCAGCGGCGTGTTGAATGGCGCGGTCAATCTGGCGATCGCCGGCAATTACGCCTACATTCTCTGTGACGTCGGTTTGGTGGTCGTCAGCATCGCCGATCCGTTGCAACCCAAAGTCGTCGGCGGCATCAAAGCTTCGGAGCTGAAAAAACCCAAAGCCATCGCGATCCAGTTCCGTTATGCGTTTGTTTGCGACGAGGAAGGCGTGAAGGCCATCGATATCACCAATCCGGAAAAACCGCGCTTCGTGCCGAACAATATCGTGAAGCTGACCGAGACGCACGATATTTATGTGGCGCGCACGTATGCTTATGTCGCCGCCGGGCCGCAGGGTTTGGCGATTATCAATGTGGAAAATCCCGAGGCCATGAAGATGGACCAAATTTTCAACGCCGAGGGCGCGCTCAATGACGCGCACGGCGTTAAAGTCGCGGCGACGAACGCAAGCATCTTCGCGTATGTGGCCGACGGCAAGAACGGTTTGCGCGTGCTGCAATTAACGTCGCCGGGGCACACGCCCACATATCTCGGCTTCAGCCCGCGTCCGGTTCCCATACTGATTGCGACGCACAAAGGCCACGGCGAGGCGATTGCGGTTTCCAAAGGCATGGATCGCGACCGCGCCGTCGACGAGAGCGGCAATCAGGTGAGCATCTTCGGCCGTTTGGGCTCCCGCCCGTTTACGCTGGATGAGCAGAAACAGTTTTATATGCGAAACGGCAAAGTGTGGACGGTGAGCGACGACGGCAAGGTGTCGAATTTGGATAAGAGTAGCGGTGGCCGGGCGGTTGGGAGCAAGTAATGCAATCGAACTCACCACAAAGGTCACAAAGAACACAAAGTTTTTCTTTGTGGGCTTTGTGCTCTTTGTGGTGAATAAAGCTTTTTCTTTGAACAAAGAAAGGAAATTCACCATGTCTACCGAAACAAACCGTCCCGTCAAAGCAACGGAACTGGCGAACCGCTTTTTCAACGAGGTCGGCGGCGGCGCCCATAATGTGGCTTTGCTGGATGAATTGCTGCACCCGGATTTCCGAAGCCATCACTACCCGGCGCCCCCCGGCTCGAACAAAGCCGAGTTCATCGCCGGGATAAAAGGCCTCTTGGCTGCTTTCCCCGACATTCGGGTTGCCGTTCACGACCAGTTCGGCCAGGGCGACCGGGTATTTACCTACTTCTCCTGGACGGGCACACACAAGGGAGACTTCAATGGGATTGCGCCCACCGGCAAGCAGGTCAAGGTGGAGGGCATGGACATTTGGCGGGAGCAAGACGGTAAGATCCGGGAAAACTGGGTGATCATGGACATCATGGGGCTGATGATCCAGCTCGGTGCCGTACCACCGTCTCCGGCGAATTAGTGAGGCCGATTTTCTTTGTGAGCTTGGTGCTCTTTGTGGTTTTTAAAATCTTTGCTGCAATAATATTTTTTCGGGTGTTTCTTATGATGAAACACACGTTTTTTAAAATCAGTTGTGTTCTGGTCGTCACCCTCGCCGGCGCGGAATTGTTCGGGCAAACGGCCTCGCCGCTCAAAACTTCGGTGCGGAGCAACGGCGGTGATGATTCGCCGGTCTGAGCGCGATGCTTTCAACGCCGTAGGCGTGCAATGTTTATAGCACCGCGTCAATCAAACCATCAAAACGCCATCGGCGTGGTATGTTTTTAACTGCCGGTGGAAATCAACATGTCATCCCGATGGGTTGGCAATTTTTTATGATGGCTATTTCTTGAACAAAAGCCATGACAGAAAAATGAAAGACAGAAAAATAGAGTTTGGTATTATCCCTGGCCTGCGGCAGGGCAGGCAAAGCAATACTCATCGTGGAACAACGAGCCCCGTACCGCGTGGCGCGGCGTCTGCGACAAACCGGAGCAAACATTTTTCTGTCATCCGAATGTCTTTGCGAGATGCCTGCCCTGACGCAGGCTAGGGATTCTGTCATGCTGATCGAAACAAGCGGTGGAAGCAAAGACAGAGCATTGGAAATTTTTTACACAAATTCAACCAATAACGGATCCATTGCAGGAGGGATTCCCATGAAAACGAAAATGATGATGGTTGGCGGCGCATTCATCACGTTTTTCATCGCGGCCTCGCTCAATGCGCAAGCTCCGCAGTTTCTCAACTATCAAGGCAAATTAACCAATAATGACGGCACGGCGGCAGCGGGTTCTTTTGCCATGACTTTTTCCATTTATTCCACTAAATCAGGCGGGACGGCTTTGTGGACAGAAACACAAAACGTCACCGTCACCAACGGCGTGTTCAACGTCTTGTTGGGAAGCGCGACTACCGGCGGCATTCCGACAATGTTCAGATTGGCGCTACAAAAAGAACATCGCCCCCATCCCGAATGCCATCGATAAAATCATCCATCTGCGCGGCGTTTCGTTCGATTGGCGGCAGGAAGAATTTCCGGAATTGAATTTCAACCAGGGCCGGAATCTCGGCTTCATCGCGCAGGAGATCAAAGAGGTTTTTCCGGAAGTGGTTTCGCAGGACAGCAAGGGTTATTACTCGGTGGCTTACAGCAATGTCGTGCCGGTGCTGGTCGAGGCCATGAAAGAGCAGCAACAAACCATCGCGCAGTTGCAAACCCAATTGCAAAAAAACGAGGCCGAGCTGGCGAGTTTCAAAGAAAAAATGAGCCGCATCGAGGCGTCGTTACAGCGATTGGAACGGTTGGCTGCACGCGAGGAGAATTTGAATGGCCGCGCTGATCTTGTGGAAAAGCAAACGACGGGCAATAAGTAGCAAGATCATGTCATGAAATTAAGCACCCCGATTTTGCCTTGACAATGTTAAGTTGACTTGAACAAAAGCCAAGACAGAAAAAGGAAAGACAGAAAAATGACGTTTGACATCATGCCAGGGAAGTTGACAATAACGGGATGGAGCCCCGCAAAGCGGGGCAAACACTTTTCTGTCCTCTATCTTTCTGTCTTCTGAATCTTTCCAAAAGCCAAAACAGAAAAATGAAAGACAGAAAAATAGAGCTTGGCATTATGCCAGTGAAGTTGACGATGAGGGGATGGAGCCCCGCAAAGCGGGGTAAACATTTTTCTGTCCTCCATCTTTTTGTCTTCCGAATGTTTTTGCGGAATGATTCAGCCATGCCAATCAAAAGAAGCGGCAGAGGTGAAGACAGGGAAATAAAATCTTTGACTTAACATTACGGAGTTCACAACGGAAGAGCTTGCAACTTGACCACGAATTTTATATCTTTGAGTTAAGCGTAACGCGGCTTTGGCCGCAATCAAAACTTCACCACAAAGGGCACAAAGAACACAAAGATTTTTCCCTGGCCAGCGCAGGGCAGGCTTTGTGCGCTTTGTGGCCTTTGTGGTGAAAAAAAATCTTCGCGGGTGTGATAGTTTTTCGGAAGTAATACTATAAATTTAACCGCCGATACTTGCACAATCATCGGCTTTGATTCGCGGTTAAAAAAATTTGCAGAAAAAGCGGGCAAAAAATTCAGACTTTTTTTCTAACTTTTGGCCAACAATGGCCGAATGGATATTGACGATGAACACACACACACTTCACAAAATCTTTGGCTGGGTGATAACGTTGGCGTTTTTGCCCGCCCAAAGTTTCGCGCAGACGTACGAAACGCTTGGCCCCAAAGGGTGCAGCCTGGGAAATGCCAACTGCCATGCGAGAGAGAACAAACCCTGGTGGATCGGAGATGAACACTTTCGCTCCGCGAAACTTTTTAAGAATCCGACCGGCAGATATGAATCCATCGCGCAGAATTATGGCATCAGTCCCACCAATGCGGCTCAGGTCAACGACAATTGCATGAATTGTCATGGCACGGTCATCTCCGGCAAAGCTGCTCTCGCTATCGACGGAGTAAGCTGCGAAAGCTGCCACGGCCCGGGCAGCGGCTATAAGGACCCTCATACCGAGGCCGGCAAAGGCTACACAATCGGGATAACGCTCGGGATGACGAAGAACAAAGATTTAAACATCCGGGCCAGGGAATGTGTGGAATGCCATTACATCAGCGAAAAAAAATTGCTCGACGCGGGCCATCTCAAAGGCAGTTTTGCCTATGACTATTATATTGACGGCATGAAACGAATCGCAAAACATTGGGTGCGCGGGTTCAAAATCGAACCAGACGGAGCTTTGCAAAAAGCGTTTGATACGGCCTTAAAGGCTCGCGGCGCCACGCCAATCGCCAAAGGGCCGAAAAAAACAGGTGGTGGCGTTGCCGGAGGCGGAACGCCGGGGCCGGTTGCTCCTGATCCAAAAGGCACGGCCACACCGCCTCCCGCGCCGATTGCAAAAAAAACGAGACCGCCGAAAACGCCGCCGGTTTATTTCGACGTGATCGAACCGCCATCGAAATATCAAACGCTCGGCCCCAAAGGTTCCAGCGGTTGCGGTCTCGGCCAACAGAATTGCCACCTCACGGACAATGATTGGTGGATAAACGACAAGAAGCACAAGCATTATAACACGTATCGCAAATTTTTGGAGCCGACCGGCCTGTATGCGCAATACCTCAAAAAATACGGTATTGAAGGCGATCAGACCAAAATCAATCAGATCTGCATGAAATGCCATGCCACGGTCATTACCGCGAAGGCCGATAAAGAAGTCACTGTCGGCGTGAGCTGTGAAAGCTGTCACGGCCCCGGCAGCGACTACCGCGATCCCCACATCGAGGGCGATCTGAAAGACGGCCTCAGGCGCACCGGCTATATCGAAGGCTTGAAACTCGGCATGCTCGAAAATAAAAATCTGGACGTTCGCGCCAAAAATTGCGCCCGCTGCCATTATATCACCGAGCAGAAATTGATTGCGCTCACCGGCCATTCCGCCGGCGACGATTTTGAATACTATGACGGCATCAAAGAAGTGGCGCCGCACTGGAAACACCAGGTGGAAAACGAGGATAGCCTGAAGGCAACGTATGCGAAAGCGATGCAAGCCAAAGGTCCGCTGGTGTCGCTTGCAGACGAAGAAGAAGAAACGACGGAACCGGCCACAGCCGATATCGGTGAACCGCAACCGGAACCAACAGTGGAGCGGCAGGTTGATCCACCAGAGCCTCCCAGGCCCCCCCGCCCCATTATTGTGCCGCCCATAACTTTGCGGCCGTTTGAAAGCGTGGTGGATACGACCTCGCTGCAAAATTTCATTATCACTTTGAAAAGACGTCTGGAAGAGTTGTCCAGAGCCGGAGTAGGAGATCAGCCATGAATGATCAAGACATGACAGGTTTAAAACAAACCGACGCCAAACGAATTGCACAGTACAAGGATCGCTGGAATTCTTTCGGCGTCAACACCGGCATTTTGCAAATTTCCGACAGGTTGTCGCTGGCGGAGCTCAAAAAGTATGAGCTGTTTCAGGAATATGACGACGACGACTTTCTCGAAAAACTCCTGCCGGACGTTTCGATTGCCACCTGGAAGAAGGGCGCCGTCCTGTTTGAAGAAGGCACCTATCTCGATCTGGCCTTTTTCGTTCTCGACGGCAGCGTGGAAATTTTTCTGAAGCGGCTGCAGAAACCGGCGAATCTCAGCCGGCCGATCTTCGACGTCTCGCGCACCATGCCGGCCCTCGATTCCCAAACGGTTGCCGCGGCCTCCTCTCCCACCCTCTCCGGCGACCAAACGGTATCCATGGAAACCATGCTGCAATCGCAATTGCGCCGGCGGAGCCAGGGCGATTCGAAAAAGATTTATCTGTCGTCGCTCGACGTCGATCTTCCCGCCGGCAGCATCATGCGGCTCGGCCCGGGCGAAATTTTGGGCGAGATCGGCGCGATGAACGGCTGGCCGCAATCGGTGACCGCCCGCACGGCGACCGATTGCAGGCTGCTGCAAATCCGGACGCCGGCGCTGCGGCGCATGAAAAACGAATCAAGCGAGTTGCAAGCGCGCCTCGACCAGTTGTATCGCGAACGGTCGCTGGCCACGCATCTCAAAACCACGCCGCTCCTGCAAAATTGCGACGATGCCTTTATTCAGGCGCTGACGCAAAAAGTCGAGCTGGTGTCGCTGCGGCCGAAAAAAGTCGCCATTAAAGAAGGCGATCCGGCCGACGCGCTGTATCTGGTGCGCTCCGGCTTCGTCAGGCTTTCGCAGCAATTCGGCGAAGAGCCGATCGTGGCGACTTATCTCTCGAAGGGCATGACGCTCGGCGAAATCGAGCTGCTGCTGGACGATGTGGAAAAGTGGAAATTCACCGCCACTTCGGTGGAGTATTGCGATCTGGTCAAGATCGCCCGCGCCGATTTTCGCGAGCTGGTGCGCAAATATCCGGCCGCGGAAAAACAGCTTTGGGAAACCGCGGTCGCTCGCATCAAGGAAACCGGCGGCAGCAAAAAGAACATTGGCCAATCGGAGTTCATCGATGCCGCGCTGGAAAAAGGCCTGATGCAGGGCAACAGCATTTTGGTGATCGATCTGGAGACCTGCACGCGCTGCGATGATTGCGTGCGCGCCTGCGCCGATACGCACGGCGGCCAGCCGCGCTTCGTGCGCGAGGGCGATAAATATGAAAATTTTCTCATCACCAAATCGTGCTATCATTGTTACGATCCGATGTGCCTGATCGGCTGCCCGACCGGCGCCATTCGCCGCGCCAACATCGGCGCCGTGGTGGAAATCGAAGACAACCTGTGCATCGGCTGCAAGGCCTGCGCGAGCAACTGCCCGTATGACGCCATCGTGATGACCGACACCGGCACGGCGTGGCCGATGGATGCGGTGGAAGAGGATTATCGCGGCAAGCCGCGTTTGCTGGCGAGCAAATGCGACCGCTGCACCAAAACCAATCATGGTCCGGCCTGCGTCAACAATTGTCCGCACGGCTGCGCGATTCGGGTCGCGAGCATCGGTGAATTTCAGCGCTTGTTGGAAAGGAGAACCTAAGCTTTGCAACAAAAAGAGAACTGCAACGAAAAAGCCTGCGTCAGATTTTCAGACAAGCTGAAAACTGGAGTCCCGCAAACGGGACAGCTTTATATTCAAAAAATTGCCCAACGGATTGAAAAACGACCAACGGATAAAGCGCATCGTCCCGCCGTGGCGGGATAAAACTTTAAGTAAAAATACGGCTTTTAAATCTGTTGGTCGTTTTTCAATCCGTTGGCTTTGCTTTATCCGGTGACGCTAAAAAAGTCAGATTTTTTTTTCTAACTTTTGCTGCGCATTGGCTTTTTGACTGCAATTATTTTGATGCATGTCTTTTTTGTTGCAAATAATTTTTCATGCAAAATTACGGGAGAATGTCAAGCATGGCAGAAAGAAAATCTTCCAGAAAACCGGCGCCGTCGTTTTGGGGACGCGCCCGCCATTGGGTGGAATCGCCGGATTGGCTGCGCATTTTCCTGATAGCGACGGCGGCGAGTGTGGCGGTGTATGCGGTGAATATCGTCATTTCCGAAGCCGCGCCGGGCAACTGGTGGGGATTGACGTATGGCACGCTGGCGAGCCTGTTGATGGGCGGCGCCGGTTTGTATGCCGTGCGCCGGCGCATGACCAAAACCGCATTGAAGCTTGGCCTGGGGAAGGCCCAGCCGTGGCTGCAATTCCATCTTTATGGCGGCACGCTGGCTTTGCTGCTCACTTTCATGCATATTGGTTTTAAGATCCCGAGCGGATTTCTAACGTGGTGGCTGTGGGCGCTCAGTATCTATATCACCGTCAGCGGCATCATCGGCGTCTGGCTGCAGAAATGGATTCCCCGGATTCTGGCCTCAGGTTTGGCCATGGAAGTGGTGCTGGAGCGCATTCCGGAGTTGATTGCGGAATTGCGCCGGAAATCCGAAGAACTGATCAAAAGCTGCTCCGAGCCGGTCAGGAATTTTTATCGCAAAAATGTCGCCATGGCGCTGGTGAAGGAGCAGCCGCGTTTGATTTATTACGTGGACGTCACCGGCGGCATTCAATCCCGCCTCAAACAGTTCGAGTATCTGCGCAAATTTTTGCCGGCGGAAGAAAAGAGCAATTTGGACCGCTTGCAGCTTTATTATCGCACCAAGCTGGAAATCGACGCGCAGTACACCCTGCAAAAAACGCTGCGCTGGTGGATGTACGCGCACGTGCCGTTGTCTTTGGTGCTGCTGATTTTGCTGGCGTTTCATTTGTTTGCGGTGTTTTATTATTAATGGAAAAATTGACAAGCCCCAACGGGGCGAAATATATCGGCGCGACGGGATCACCATGTGCAGGAGACGGGTTTTTATTTTGCCCCGCTGGGGCGATTGGGATTTTCGGTTTTGCTTTCGTGTCATAGGGCGTTGCCCCATGCTATTGCATCATGCCCCTTTGGGGCAAACGGTGTTCGTTGTTATAAACATTAATATCCTTTTCTAGAAACGATTCTACTTCTAGAAACAATTCTACCTTCAGGGCAAAATTTATGGCCAAACCAGAAGATGCAAAAAAGAAAGGCACGTTCGGTGTCGCCAGACTGTCGGTGGCGCTGAAATACGTTTTCCCGGACCGCCGCCGCGCGATGATGCGCCTCGGCGGCATTGTCTGTCTCGCGTTGTTGCTTTATTTTCTCGCGGATTTTTTTCTGCTCAAAAGCAACTTTACGGCGAGCGGCCCGGTGTCGACGTATCACGCGACGTTTGAAAAAGACTGCAGGAAGTGTCATGATACGAAATCGCGCGAGGTGACCGACGAGAATTGCTCGGTCTGTCACGAGAAAGCCGGGGCGAAAGCCGAAAGTGACAGTGTGACGCTGGCGGCGACACAGTTGGTTTACACCTTTGATTCTCATTATCTGTATCGCTCGATGGATTTGAGCCGGGTGCAGGCCAAAATGCAGGAGTATGACGACCGCAGCATGCCGTGTTATGCCTGCCATCCGGAGCATTTGGGCCGCCAGGCCATGATTACCGAGGTGCCGGATAGTCGCTGCCTCGATTGCCACAAGTATGGCTCATTCAATAAAGATCATCCGGAATTTGACGTGATCGCCGGAATCATGCCGGATGATACGCCTTTAAGTGTGCCGGATGATTCGACTTTGAAGTTTACCCATATTCGCCATATCAAAGAAGTCATCAAAAAACAGAAAGTGGTAGACGTGGAAAGGGCCTGTTTATACTGCCACAATTCTCAACCCGACGGCAAGAGCTTTAAGCCGATTGAATTTGACGATCACTGCAGCGGCAGCAGTTGCCATATCACCGAGGCGACGCCGGACTTGCCTGTTTCTAATTCCGCGGGCGTTCAAACCCTGGAAACGATTCGCAACCGTCGCGGCGTTGGCACGCAGTGGGCGACGTTTATGAATCCTCGGGTTTTTCAGATTTCTGACGACGGCACAACCGTGACCAAGCAGATCATCGAGCACGAAGATCCATGGGTGACGGAAAATTTAAAACGCCTCCGGCGCCAACTTTATCCGGAGCTGGAATTTGCCGAGCTGTTAAAAGGCTCGGGCCGGCTCAATTCGCAAACCGATCAGGCCCTGATGGCCACGGTTTATCAGGAAGCGCTGCAATCGTTGCAGACTTACGCCGGCGGCCTGCGGTCCCGGCTGGAGCCGGAAATCCAGGATGATTTGGATCGCATCGAGGCGCAGATCAAAAAGGCGCAGCGCATGTTCCGGGATCAGATGAACTCCGGCGCCAGTCTTCAGTTTATGCCGGAGCCGGCGGCGCCGAATCCAAATTCGGAGATTGAAACGCTGGTGTCAGATTTAACCAAAGAAGTCTGCCAGAAGTGTCACGTGGTCGCCAAGGCCAGCATTCAGCGCGTGGCGAAAGATCAGCGGGTTTTGCGCCGGGCCGAGTTCGATCATCGCGCGCACATTCTCGACCGCCGGTGTTTGGAGTGCCACGACCAAATTCCGCCTGGCAATATGTCGGAAAATCTTAAGTATCGGTCGATCGTTCAAAATGTGCCGGGCATTGAAAATTGCCGCGAATGCCACAACCCCGGCCAAAGCTCGAATCGCTGCGTGACGTGCCATTATTTTCATCCGAATAAAACGAATCGCTCGAGTTTGCTGTTGTATTTGGATTGAATGTGGAGCCAAAGTTGGCCACCACAAAGGGCACAAAGAACACAAAGAAAATCTTTGTGAGCTTTGTGCTCTCTTTGTGGTCAAAAAATTTTTTCAGTGGTAATAGTTTTTTCCGTTCAAGCCTGCTGCTGCACCTGGATTGAATTGACGCAGAGCAACGTTCACAAAGATTATGGCACCACAAAGGGCACAAAGAACACAAAGACTATGAAACTCACTGATCCGCAAATCATTAAAAGAAGCGATCAACTTTCCTTTCGCGTCATTGGCGCTGCGATGGAAGTACATCGGCGCCTCGGGCCAGGCCTGGTCGAACCCATTTATGAAGAATTTCTTTGCCATGAACTCGGCTTGCGTAAAATACCCTTTGAAAGACAAAAACCATTGCCCATAGTTTATAAAGGTTTCCGGCTGGATTGCGGCTATCGGCTTGATATCGTGGTGGACAACCTGGTAATTTTAGAACTGAAAGCGGTCGAACGGATCAAGCCATTATACGAGGCGCAACTTCGAACCTATCTGAAGCTTTCCGGAACATGGCTTGGGCTGATGATGAATTTCAATGTTACGCTTCTGAAGGAAGGGATTCATCGGATGGTCAATTGATTTTTTTTTGCTCTTTTAGAAACTTCTGAACCACAAAGAGATCACAAAGGCCACAAAGCCTGCCCTGTCGCAGGCCATGAAAAAAATACAAAGTTTAATTGCTTTTTCTTTGTGCGCTTTGTGGCTCTTTGTGGTGAAAAAAAATCTTCGCTGTAGTGACAGTTTTCCGAAGTAAGTAATACTATAAAACTAATTGGATGATTGGATATGAACTTAGTAGATCCAAAAAACATTGAGAGAAGCGATCAACTTTCCTATCGCATAATTGGTGCGGCGATGGAAGTACATCGCCATCTTGGCCCGGGATTGCTGAAATCTGCGTATGACGAATGTCTCTGCCATGAATTAAAATTGCAAGGAATACCTTTCGAGCGGCAAAAGCCATTGCCGGTAAATTATAAGGGTATCCAACTGGATTGCGGTTACAAGCTTAATATCCTCGTGGATAAACTCGTCATCCTGGAAGTGGTGGCCGTTGAAGAGATTGCGCCAATTCATGAAGCCCAATTACTGACTTATCTGAAGCTTTCTGGTTTGTGGCTTGGTCTATTAATCAATTTTAATGTCGAAGTATTGAAGGATGGCATTCACCGAATGGTCAATTGAAGCAGTTTATCAATCACCACAAAGTTTGGCTTTTTTCTTTGTGTGCTTTGTGCTCTTTGTGGTTAAAAAATTTTTGTAATTTTGATATTCATTTCAGGATACTACCATGCAAGCCAAATTTTTCTGCAAAACCGGCATTTTAGCCGGCACAAAATATGTCATTGACCGCGAAGCGCGCATCGGCAAAGACGTCAACAACCATATCGTGCTTGACACGAAAATCGTTTCCGGGCAGCATGCGCGCATCTTTTTTGATGACAAAGAGAAGAGTTATTTTCTGGAAGATTTGCAGAGCCGCAACGGCACGCGCCTGGACGGTTTGCGGGTGACCGAAGCGGAAAAGTTGAGCGATTTGCACGTTATCACCCTGGCGGAAAAATTTGATTTCATTTTTCAACTTGCCGCCGCTGATGGGCAGGCCGCTCAGGAGCGCACTGTTGATGGACGTGCTGCTGAAGAGCGGGCCGGGCAAAAAACCGTGGTGACGCCGCCCAAAGAAGCGCCTCGGCAGACGCCAACGGTTAGGCCGAGCGAGGCAACAAAGCTCAGGCCGGATTTGGCGCCATTCCCAGATCTCCGGCAGTCGGGAAAAACCGTTGTTGCCGGCCGGCCGCAAGATGATTTGCAAAAAACCGTGCCCGGCGGCCGTGTGGTAATGCCGCCGGGAGGCCTTGATAAAGACGCCACCGCGCGACCGCAAGATGATTTGCAAAAGACCGTGCCAGGCGGTCGTGTGGTAATGCCGCCGGGAGGCCTTGATAAAGACGCCACTGCGCGACCGCAAGACGATCTGCAAAAAACCGTGCCCGGCGGTCGTGTGGTAATGCCGCCGGGAGGCTTTGACAAAGACGCTACTGCGCGATCGAAAGATGATTTGCAAAAGACCATACCCGGTGGCCGTGTGGTAATGCCGCCGGGAGGCCTTGATAAAGACGCCACTGCGCGACCGAAAGATGATCTGCAAAAAACCGTGCCCGGTGGCCGTGTGGT
>Ga0247727_10011649_pt1 | contig 15282 bp, 13 predicted proteins | sample WisWelCaveWW1625_FD_202498 | JGI IMG/M metagenome (GOLD analysis project Ga0247727, IMG submission 202498) | Biofilm microbial communities from Wishing Well Cave, Virginia, United States - WW16-25 | ecosystem: Environmental > Aquatic > Deep subsurface > Groundwater > Cave microbial mat | place... | reverse complement strand
CGCCGGTACCGGTCCAGGCGAATCTCGAGTGGCTTCAGGCGGCCTCCTCCCGAGAGCGTACATCAGCCCTCGAAGGAGGAATCGGCTCGCCGGACTAACTACTAAAGACTTGTCGCCTTCTGCTTAGGTTCACCGTCTTCCCGTTGACGGTGAGCTCGGTGAACCGGTAGCCTGACTTCATGCCGCCCATGCTCGTCATGAACTTGGTCGGCATCCTGAAGCCGCCGGCATCGGCGTAGGAGACCTGGTACTCCACGTTCCCCATGGGCGTCTCCACGATCTGCTTCTCGAGGCGGTGGAGGTCCCCGTCCTTCGCGAAGACCCAGGACAGCTTCATCTTCTGCTCCACGGGCGTGGAGCCGTCCTTCACGGTCACGGTCCCGAAGGAGGGGAGCCCCGTCTCGTCGAGGGTCATCCGCATGGAGCCCGTGTGGACGCCCTTGCTGAAGTGGGTCAGGACGAGGACCTTCTTCCCGTTCTCCGTCACGACGTCCGCGTCGAACTCCTCGTCGCCGGCGGGGACGTAGAGCCCCAGCGCGTTCAGCACGATGGAGGCGACGCCCTGCTTCATCCCCTCGGCCGCCTGCCGGGGGAACATCTCGCCCCCCCTGGCGCCGACCGTCAGGTCCTTCGGGGCCTTGAACACGACGGAGAAGGACATCCCCATGGAGGGCATGCCCTTCACCTCCCGGCCGCCGCCGCCGGGCATCTCCATCTTCATCTCGATGGTGCCGGAGAAGTCCTTCAGCCCCTGGGCGACCGGGGAGGCCATCATCTTCTCCCAGGCCTCGAAGGCGGCCTTCGCCGCCTCGGTCACCTTGTTCTCGTGCTTCGCGGGGGCCGCGGCCGGCTTCTCCCCGCCCGCGGGCGGCGTCCCCTCCTGCGCGATCGCAGCGGGGGCGAGGGAGAGCAGGGCGGCGAGCGACCAGGCGAGCCTCTTCATGGGGTGTGCCTCCGGGGACCCGTGCGCGACCGGGTCGATCCGTACATCGTGTCTCCGGGACCGGGCGGAGGCCGAAGGAATCCCTCCCGTCCCCCGTCACGCCTCCCCGGGCCGCGTTCGTTCCGGGCCCTCCCCGCCGCGGATACGATCCCGGCGTCGTCCGGCAGGGAAGGAGGCTCCCCGTGATCCGCTACCGCACCGAGAAGGACTCGCTGGGGGAGAAGAAGGTCCCCTCGACGGCCTACTACGGGGTCCAGACCCAACGCGCCGTGGAGAACTTCCCCGTCTCCGGGCGGCCGACCCACCGCGCCGTGCGCTGGGCCTTCCTCCAGCAGAAGAAGGCCTCGGTGCGCGCCCACCTGAAACTCCGGGCGCTCCCCGCCCCGGTGGCGGAGGCCATCGTGCGGGCGGCCGACGAGGCGCTGGGCGGCCGCTTCGACGACCACTTCGTCGTGGACCAGTTCCAGGCCGGGGCCGGCACCTCCTACAACATGAACCACAACGAGGTGCTCGCAAACCGCGCCTCCGAGATCCTCGGCGAGGAGCGGGGCACCTACCGGAAGGTCCACCCCAACGACCACGTGAACAAGGGCCAGTCCACCAACGACACCTTCCCGACGGCGCTCCACGTCTCCACTCTCCACCAGCACCGGGGGCTCGACGCGGCGCTGGGGGTGCTCGAGCGCGCGTTCCTCCGCAAGGGCCGGGAGTTCTCCGGGATCCCCAAGAGCGGCCGCACCCACCTCCAGGATGCGGTCCCCCTCACGCTCGGCCAGGAGTTCACCGCCATGGGCCGCGCCGTCGGCCACGCGCGCCGGCTGCTCGCCCGCGCGGCGGAGGAGCTGCACGAGGTGGCGCTCGGGGGCACCGCCGTCGGGACCGGCATGAACACCGTCCCCGGCTACCGGGCGCTCGCCATCCGGTACCTCGCGCGGCAGACGGGGCTCCCGCTCCGCCCGGCGCGCGACATGATCCAGCGGTTCCAGAGCCACCTGCCGGTGAACGCCTACTCGGCGGCGCTGCGCAACCTCGCCTGCGAGCTCATCCGCATCGCCAACGACCTGCGCCTCATGACGAGCGGCCCGCAGACCGGGTTCGGCGAGATCGTGCTGCCCGCGGTCCAGCCCGGCTCTTCCATCATGCCCGGCAAGGTGAACCCGGTCATGGCGGAGTGCCTGAACATGGTCTGCTTCAAGGTCGTGGGGAACGACGCCTGCGTCGCGCTCGCGGTGCAGGCCGGGCAGATGGAGCTGAACGTGATGATGCCGGTGATGGCGCAGGCCATCACCGAGTCCCAGGACCTGCTCACGAACTACCTCCCCCACTTCGCCCGGGCCTGCGTCGAGGGGATCGCGGCCGAAGCCGGGGTCTGCCGCGGCTACTACGAGGCGAGCCCGAGCCTCGCCACGGTCCTCAACCCGGTCATCGGCTACATGAGGGCCGCGGAGATCGCCAAGGAGTCCGTGAAGACCGGGATCCCGATCCGGACCCTCATCGTGAAGAGGGGACTCGTCTCGCGGAAGGAGGCCGACCGCCTGCTGGACCCCGCGGTCCTCACGGTCCCCCCCGACGCGCGGAGCAGGAAGCGGAGGCGCTAGAACCACACCTCCAGGCTCGCCAGCAGGCTCACCCCCGCGGCGTCCATCCGGCTGTGGGCCGGGCGGTACTTCTTGTCCCCGAGGTTCTCGATCCCCAGGCGCACGGTGGTCCGCTCCGAGAGCTTCATCCCCGCGTAGAAGTGGAACAGCGTGTAGCCCGGGACGCCCCCCCAGGAGCGCAGGAGCGGGGAGGTCCCGTCCTGCGGGTCGTCCCGCCACGCGAGGTCGGAGTTGACGCGGTCGCTCGGGATCTCGTCGAAGCGCGCCACCATGTCCGCGACCAGTTCCGCGAAGAGCCCGCGCGAGGGGGCCTTCAGGTCTTCCCAGCGGACGCCGAGGAGGAACCGCGCCGGCTGGGTGTGGCGCAGGGGCTCCCGCCGCGGGTGGTCCCGCGTCCCGTCCACGCGCCCCTCGTTCCAGGCGAAGGAGCCCCAGGCCGACCAGTCCGGCGGGATGGCCTCGAGGTGCGCGTGGGGCTGCCAGTGGGCCCGCAGCTCGACGCCCTTCACCTTCGCGTCGCCCCCCTCGGCCTGCTCCACGAACTCCTCGTTGGCGTCCTCGACGGAGTTCCCGTTGAAGTCGTAGTAGGTCTGGCCCTGGTAGGAGGGGACCGTGCGCAGGTCGCCCTGCCAGTTGCTGATGAGGGACTCGTAGAGGGCGGTCTCGAACCGCAGCCCCTTCGACCGGGTCTTGAGGCCGATCTCGAAGTTGTCCGAGGTCGTCGGGTCGAGGAGGCCGTTGGGGATGAGCGCCCCGTCGCCGAGCTGGCGGATGCCGAAGTTCGGCGCGCTCTGGCGGAAGCCCCGGGCCCAGTTCGCCGTCAGGTGGACCTCCTCCGAGGCCCGGTAGACGGTCCCGAGGCCCCCCGTCAGGGCGCTGCTCCGGAACGAGACGTCGTCGTCCCGGGGGTTCCCGAAGGCGGGCCGGTAGGCGGCGTCCACGTCCGTGGAGAACCGCATGGTGTCCCAGCGGGCCGAGGCGACGAGGCTCCAGGGCCCCGAGACCCGCCACTCGTCCAGCGCGTAGAGCCCGAGGTCCCACCAGTCCGAGAGCGGGGCGGCCCGCCTCTTCGGCCCCGGGTAGACCGTGGTGAACTGCTCGTCGTCCGGGCTGTCCCCCCGGTCGAGCTCCGCGGAGAGCCCCGCCGTCGCCACGTGCCCCCCGCCGAGCGCCCTCGTCCCCCGGAGGCCCGCCTGCCAGGTCGTCGTCGTCGCCTCGCCCTTGGTCCCCGTGCTGAAGAAGCGCCGCTCGTCCCGCTTCTCCTGCCAGTAGAGCCGCGCCTCGAGGTCGTCCCAGGGGGAGCCGCGGGCGGCGTCGTTCCAGAAGAGCGCCGCGGCCTGACGGTCGTTCGCGTTGTCCTGCGTCGGGCGGTAGTACCTCCTGATGTGGTCGCGGTGCACGTCCTGGAGCGTGAGGCGCAGGGTCCGCTCGTCGGCGACCCTCCACTCGCCCGAGAAGTCCCGGTTGCGCTCCCGGCCGTCGGTGGGCTCGAGGGGCCCGAGGTCCCCGCCGCCCCGCGTGTGATCGAACTCCCGGGCCGTCCCCCCGAGGAGGAACCGCAGGTCCGGCGTCGCCCCGAAGACCTCCTGCCGGAAGGCCGCGGCGTTGTTCGCGGAGGCGAAGTCCACCTTGGAGCGGGCGCCGAAGGAGGCCCCCTCCCTCGTGAAGTCGAGCGGGCTCGAACGCGTCAGGACGTTGACGACGGCCCCCAGCGCGTTGGACCCGTACAGGGCCGAGGAGGGGCCTCGGATCACCTCGATCCGCTCGACGGTCTCGGGCTCGATCTTCCCGTACATGTCGTCGGCCCCGAAACCGCCCTCGCCCCAGAGCGTCGAGAGGGTGTTCCCGTCCACCAGGGTCAGAAGGTTGAAGCCGGCGAACCCGCGGATGATGAGGTCGGTCGTGGTGCCCGTGCGCTCGTCGTACCAGATCCCGGCGTCGCGCCGGGAGGGGGCCTTCAGCGCCACGAAGGAGCCGGTCCCCTCGATGTCCTCCCGGTCGAAGAGCGAGATGGACTGGGGCAGCTCGAAGGGGTCGCGGCGGGTGCGGGTCGCCGTGACCGTGACCTCCTCCAGGGCCCGCTCGACGGCGGCGCCCTTCGGCTCCTCCTTCGGGGCCTCCTTCGGCGCTTCCGCCGCGGGCGCCGCCGGGGCGGGCTTCGCGGACTCCTCCTCCGCCCGGACGGCCGGAGCGGCAAGGGCCAGGGCGAGTACCATGGCGGCGGCGGCTCTCATGGACTCTCCTCGTGGAAGGCGGCCCGGTCGTCGAGCCGGAACAGGAACCGGACGCCGTATTCGTCGGGGACGGGGAGGCCGTCGCGGAGCGCGGGCTCGAAGCGCCAGCGGCCCACGGCGTCCACCGCGGCGGCGTCGAGCGAGGCGTCGCCGCTGGAGGACGCCACCGCCGTGGAATCCACGGAGCCGGCGGCGTCCACGGAGGCGGTCAGCTCCACGGCGCCCTCGACGCCGAGCCGCCTCGCCCGGGCCGGGTAGGCCGGGGCAGGGCAGGAGCCGGGGATCGGGCGGGCCCGGGCGGTGGGACCGGCGGGCGGCGGCACGGCCTCGGGATGCGGGGCGGGTGCGGCGGCGGAGGCCGGGGCGGCCGGCGACGGACGCAGCAGGCGCACCCGACGACCCGGGGGCCCGCCCGGGCCGACGCCGATCACCCCGTCCCCGCCCCACGGATTCCCGGACCCGGCCGCGGTCGGCGACGGGACCCGCACGAGTCGCTCGTCCACGGGCTCCGGGAGCGGCGCCTCGTCCACCACCGGCGCGGCCTCGGCGAGGGGGTCCCGGACCTCGGGGAGGGGGAGATCGGCGGGAGGCGGTGCCGGATCGGGTTCGACTTCCACGATTCCGGACAGCACGGCCTGTACGCGGCCCGGCAACGACGCAGGGGAAGTCCCGGCGCCCCCGGAGGCCGCGGCCAGGGCAACCGCGAACGCCCCGTGGGCGCCGAGCGAGAGGAACAGGGGAAGCCGGAAGGACCGTGTCATCGCGGGGACGCCTCCGGGGGGAAGGGCGCAGGGCCCGTGCCGCGGATTCGTGATCCCCGTCACGGAAGTCCGTTCCCCACGCGGCACGCACCAGGGGCGTCCGTGAAGGCCCGTTACTGGCGGACGACACGCCGTAACGGCACGGCGCAGAAGGGGATATCCACCCCGTCACGGGGAGGACGGTGGAATGGCTTGGGGGCCCCCGGGGGCCTGCGTAGGATGCGGCCCCATGATCGTGGCCGTCTGCATCAAGCGCGTCCCCGACTCCACCACCAAGGTCCGCGTCGCGGCGGACGGGAAGTCCATCGACCCGGCCGGGGTCGAGTGGGTGATCGGCCCCTACGACGAGATCGCGCTGGAGGCGGCGCTGCGGCTGAAGGAGGGGGGCAAGGCATCCCGCGTGTGCGTCCTCTGCCTGGGGCCGAAGGAGGCGACGAAGGAGGTGCGGACCGCGCTTGCCATGGGGGCGGATGAGGGGGTCCTCCTGGTGGACGGCGGTGGAGATCGTGACGCCGCGTCAACCGCGCAGGCCCTGGCCGCGGAGCTCAAGGCGCAGAATGCCGACCTCGTCCTGTTCGGCTGGAAGGCCATCGACTCCGACCAGGCGGCGGTCCCCCACCTCGTCGCGGCGGCGCTGGATCGGCCCTGCGTCTCCTTCGTGACGAAGCTGGAGGCGGGGACCGCGGCGATGATGTGCCATCGCGAAGTGGAGGGCGCGACCGAAGTCGTCGAAGTGCCTCTTCCCTGCGTCCTCACGGCGCAGAAGGGGCTAGCGGAGCCGCGCTACGCCTCGCTCAAGGGGATCATGGCGTCGAAGAAGAAGCCGCTCGTCGAGAAGCCGGCCCCGGCGGCGTCCGCCGCGGTGCGGACGGTCCGCATGGACCTCCCGCCCGCCCGGCCCCCGGGGAAGATGGTCGGGAAGGGCGTCGAGGCGGTGCCGGAGCTCGTCCGGCTCCTGCGGGACGAGGCGAAGCTCCTCTGACCATGCCCGGGATCCTGGTCTACGTCGAGCAGGCGGGCGGAGTCCCGCGGAAGGCCTCGCTGGAGGCGCTGGGCGAGGGGGCGAGGCTCTCGAAGGCGCTCGGCGCCCCGCTCTCGGCGGTGGCGATCGGCCCCGGGGCGTCGGCCGCCGCCGCCGAGGCCGCGCGGAGGGGGGCCTCCCGGGTCCTCTTCGTGGACACGCCCGCGGCGAAGGCCTTCCTCCCCGCCTCCTACGGCCGGGCCATCGCCGGCGCCGCCCGGGCGCTGGACGCGACGCTCGTCCTCCTGGGAGCCAGCGCCCAGGGGAAGGACCTTGCGCCGGCCGTTGCCGCCCGCTTGGGGACGTCGCCCGTGGCCGACGCCACCGGCTCCGCGGTGGAAGGGGGGAAGGTCCTCTGGACCCGCCCGGTCTACGCCGGGAAGGCGCTCGCCCGCGTGGTGAACGAGGGCCCCGTGACCGTGGCCTCGCTCCGGCCGAACGCCTTCGAGCCCGGCGCCCCGGGCGGCGCGGCGGGCGCGGTCGAGGCCTTCGATCCCGGGATCCCGGAATCGGACCTCAAGGTGATCCTCAAGGAGGTCCTCGCCCCGGCGGCGAAGCGCGTGGACCTCACCGAGGCCGACGTCGTGGTCTCGGGCGGGCGGGGCCTCAAGGGGCCCGAGCACTTCCACCTCGTCGAGGGGCTCGCGGCGGCGCTCGGCGGCGTGGTCGGCGCGAGCCGCGCCGTCGTGGACGCCGGGTGGCGGCCGCACGCCGAGCAGGTGGGCCAGACCGGGAAGACCGTCTCGCCCAAGCTCTACGTCGCGCTCGGCATCTCCGGGGCCATCCAGCACCTCGCGGGCATGTCCTCGTCGAGGTGCATCGTCGCCGTCAACAAGGACGGCGAGGCCCCCATCTTCAAGGTGGCCGACTACGGCCTGGTGGGCGACGTCTTCGAGATCGTCCCGGCGCTGACGAAGGCGGTGCTGGCGGCGAAGGGGGGGTAGGCCGGGGCGGATGTCGTCCAACCCACGGGGGGTGGCGGCATGGCCGGAACCAGGGTCGTCCTCGCGGCAGCGTGCCTCGCATCGGCTTCCCTCGGCTGGTCCGCAGCGATGCTCTCCACCGGGAGACCGTCCGTCCCCGGGACTCCCCCGCCATCCGCAGGGCGGACGGCGGACCTGGGGAAGGAGCACTCCGAACTCCGCCTCGAGCGGGATGCCCTGAAGCGCGAACTGGCCGCGCTGCGGAATGCGACGGTGAAGGAGGCCCCGCTGAAATCCCCCGGCCCGCCACCCTCCGCCGCGGCACCGGCGCTGGCCTCGGCCGCCCCGGCGGAGCCCCCGAACCTCCGGGCCGCCGCCTCGGCGCTGTCGAAGCCCTGGGTCGAGGATGCGGTGCAGATCCGGGACGCGGCGCGGCGGGAAGCCGCCCTCGCGGCGATCCGGGAGGCCCTCGGGAGCGGAGACCCGGTGCGGGTACTCGCGGGGCTCTTCGCCGTCGGCGGGATCAGCCAGGTCGCCTACGATAGGGAGGCGATGCACTCCCTCGTGCTGCCCTGCCTCCGGTCCGAGGAGGCGGTCATCCGGAGGCTCGCCCTCGGGGCGCTCCTCTCGACCGGTGCCGGGCCGGCGGACGTCGACCGGCTCCTCGCCATGGAGGACGACCCCTCCCCGGAGGTCAGGTCCTACCTCCCCACGGCCCTGTCATCGGCAGCCCGGGGGAACCTGACCGGCGGTGTCGCGCGGGTGCTGCTCAAGGCCCTTGACGGGGCCTCGCCCCGGGACCTTCGGAACGTGCTTCCCCAGTACTGGACCGATCTCGCGCCCGAGCTGGAGGCGAAGTTCCTCGAGCTCGCGCGCCGGCCCGAGACCCGCGCGGACACGATCTACTACTGCCTCCGCGGGGCCACGGCGAAGACCCCGCAGATGGTGGAGGTGCTCATCGAGGCGCTGGACGACCCGACCGGCGAGACGAGCCTCTGGGCGCTCTGGGGGTTGGCCCGCGGGATCCCGGAGAGCCTCGTCCCGCGCGTCGCGGCCACCCTCGTGCAGGCGTTGGAGGCCCGGTCGGATACGGGGGGCACGGAGTACGCGTTCTTCGGCCTCCGCACCTTCGGGACGGCCGAGGAGATCCCGCCGCTCGAGCGGATCGCGGGGAACCCGCTCGGCTCGGAGCGGATGCGCCGGAGCGCGCTGGAGACCGTCGAGGCCATCCGGCGGAGGCTCGGGAGGTAAGGCGCGCCGCGGCGCAGGCGAGGGAGCATTCACTTATGGAGGCGGCGGTCGCCCCCATCGGCTACCCTCCCCGGGAACCCGGAGGCCACCGCCTGCCCCTGCTCGAGGTCCGCGACCTGGTCAAGACCTACCGCCGCCGCCGCGTGGTGGACGGGGTCTCCTTCTCGCTCGAGGGAGGCGAGGTGGTGGGGCTGCTCGGCCCCAACGGGGCGGGGAAGACCACCTCCTTCAAGATGACCGTCGGCCTCGTCGAGCCCGACGGCGGCACGGTGCTCTTCAAGGGCGAGGACATCACCCGGGCCCCGACCCACATCCGGGCGCGGAAGGGCATCGGCTACCTCCCGCAGGAGCCCTCCGTCTTCCGGCGCATGTCCGTCGAGGACAACATCCTCGCGGTGCTGGAGGCGCTCGACCTCCCCCCGGAGGAGCGCCGCTCCCGCGCCGAGAAGAGCATCGCCGAGTTCGGCCTGGGCAAGGTCCGGGGCTCCAACGCCGAGAACCTCTCCGGCGGCGAGCGCCGCCGCCTGGAGATCGCCCGCTCGCTCTCGCTGGAGCCGAGCCTCGTGCTGCTCGACGAGCCCTTCTCCGGCATCGACCCCATCGCCGTCGAGGACATCCAGGGGCTGCTCCGGGACCTCCGCCGCCGGGGCATCGCGCTCGTCATCACCGACCACAACGTGCGGGAAACCCTGTCCATCACGGATCGCGCCTACATCATCCACGATGGTAAGATCCTCACCCACGGCCCCCCGGGGGCCCTGGTGGACGATCCGATCGTGCGGAAGATCTACCTCGGGAGCCGCTTCGAGCTGGCCGGCGGCCCGCCGCCGGGGGAGACGGGCAGGGGACCATGAGCGCGGACGTCATCGAGCCGAAGGGGGACGAGAAGCGGGTTCTGGTCTGCGACGACGAGCCCCACATCCGGGAGCCCGTCGCCATCTTCCTCCGCCAGAACGGCTTCGAGGTCACCACCGCCGTGGACGGGAAGGACGGGCTCGCCAAGTTCGAGAAGGGCGACTTCTTCCTCGTCATCTCCGACATCAACATGCCGAACATGACCGGGATCGAGCTCCTGCAGGCCGTGCGCCGGCTCCGCCCCGAGACCGACGTCGTGATGATCACGGGGAACGTGGACCTCGACTACGCCATCCAGGCCATCAAGCAGGGAGCCTACGACTACTTCCGCAAGCCCTTCGACTTCGAGGACGTCCTCCTGACCGTGAGCCGCGTCGTGGAGAAGCGCCGCCTCACGAAGGCCGCCGCCGAGGGGGAGCGCCTCAAGGGCGAGAAGGCCGCCAGCGAGCGCAACGCCATCGAGGCCGTCATGGCGCTCGTGCAGGCGGTCTACTCCAAGGACTCCTACACCCGCGGCCACATGGAGCGGGTCGGCCTCTACGCCAACGTCATCGCGCGGACCATGGGCCTCGACGAGGGGAAGCAGAAGCTCCTCGAGCGGGCCGGGATCCTCCACGACATCGGGAAGATCGGGACGCCGGACGTCATCCTCAACAAGACCGGCAAGCTCACGCAGGAGGAGTTCCTCGTCATCCAGCTCCACCCCAACGTGGGAGCCCAGATCGTCCGGCCCATCACCGTGCTCGGCGAGGTGGCCCCGCTCGTGCGCCAGCACCACGAGAAGTGGAACGGGACCGGCTACCCCGACCGCCTCTCGAACCAGCAGATCAGCGTCGAGGCGCGGATCCTCGCCATCGCCGACGTCTTCGACGCGCTCTTCTCGGAGCGCGCCTACCGGCCGGGGCTGCCCATGGAGAAGACCGTCCAGATCATCAAGGAGGGGCGCGGGAGCCACTTCGACCCCGAGGTCGTGGACTGCTTCATGTCCTGCCTGAACGACGGGTCCCTGCTGGCGACCGTCAAGGACGGCCGGGGCTCGGGCCAGGTCTCCGCGCAGGACAAGGTCAGATCCATGGCCGAGGAGGCGCAGAAGATGATGATGGGGGCGTCCTCCGCGGCCCCCGCGCCTCCTCCCCCCGCGCCGGCCATCGTCGCGGCGCCGCCGCCCCCGCCGGCACCTCCGGCACCGGCCCCGGCCGCCCCCGTCGCGGCCGCCGCGAAGGCCGACGACGACGACATCCCCTCCGCCCCGCCCGCGGGCGGCGACGAGGGGACCCTCGACAAGACCATGGACCTGCCGCCCAAGCCCTGATCTCCCCCTGCGGGGGGAAGGAGGCTCCCGTGCGCCCTTCGCTCCTCCTCGGTTGCCTCGCCCTCGCGGTCCCCGCGGGCGCCGCCGCCGGGGAAGCCTCCGACGACCTCCTGCCCCCCGTCCGCGTCGAGGCGGGCGGGAGGCCCATCGACGCCGAGAGCCCGGGCCACGCCGCGCCCTTCGTCGTGGATTTCGACGGGGACGGCGTTCGCGACCTCCTCGTCGGGCAGTTCGGCGGGGGCGCCCTCTGGATCTTCCGCAACGAGGGCACCGACGCGGCCCCCCGGCTCGCGGCCGGGACGAAGTTCAAGGACGGCCGGAAGGAGGGCACGGTCCCCACGGGCTGATGCGTCGGCTTCGGTCCGCAGGTGGCGGACCTGGACGGGGACGGGGTCGCGGACCTGCTCTCCGGCTCCTGGCCCGGGGAGATCTTCTTCTTCAAGGGCCTCGGCAAGGGCGACTTCGCGCCGCCCGCGAAGCTCAAGGATCGAGACGGGAAGTCCCTCAACCTCGGCGGCGGGTTCCAGGCCGACGAGTCGGGCGAGTGGTTCACCGTGGCCGGGGACGCGAAGTACGAGACGGGCGACAAGGGGCAGAAGGTCATCGTCTACGAGGGGCAGCGGTACGAGGTCCCCGCGGGCAAGCGCGGCGGGATCACCGGGACGGCCTCCGCGGTCCACGCCTTCGACTGGGACGCGGACGGGGACTTCGATCTCATCGTCGGCGACATCCGCGGGAGGGTCTGGATCGTCCCCAACGAGGGCACGGCGAAGGCCTGGGCCTTCGGGAAAGAGCGGCCCATCGGGATCCCGGACGGGTCCATGGCGCCCGACGGTGACGCCGGCCCCTTCGTGGCGGACTGGGACGGGGACGGGCTCCCCGACCTCCTCGTGGGCTGCGGAAACGGGGGAGTCCAGTGGTTCCGGAACACCGGGACACGGACGGCGCCGGGGCTGGCCCACGGCCAGTGGCTCGTTCCCCCCCGCCCGGGGGGCTGGGGAGAGGCCCCGAAGGAGCCGACGCGCGGCCTCCGGGCGAAGATCTGCGTAGCGGACTGGAACGGCGACGGGCGCCCGGATCTCCTGCTCGGGGACTACGCGACGCTGAAGCCCGACCTCCCCGAGCCCACCGCCGAGCAGAAGGCGGAGCACGAGAGGCTCCGGAAGGAGTTCGAGGAGGTGAAGAAGCGCTACCACGCCCTCGCGGAGCAGGTCGGGAAGGCGAAGGACTCCGAGGAGCGCGGGAGGCTGGAGAAGGAGCAGGGAGAGATCGGCCGGCAGTGGGGCGAGATCCAGGGGAAGCTCCCCCGCGAGTCCGAGCCCCACGGCTGGATCTGGCTGTTCCTGCGGAAGCCCGCCCAGACGCCGTCTACCATTCGGTGACCCCGGGGATCGAGATCCTCACCCGGCAGAGGCCGGGCTTCCCGTCCACGGTGACGCGCAGGCGGAGGCTCTCCCCGTCCCCGAGGAGGACGGTCCCGGGGTCCCCTAGGCGCGCGCGGAGCGGCCACTCGCCGTGAGGGGCGGGGAGGATCGTCGAGGGCCTTCCGGGCGGATCGAGGATCGCCGCCTCGAGGAGCTCCCGGGGGCGCGCCTTCCCCGTGAACTCGAGGATCAGGGCCTCGACGGGGGCCCCGGTGCGGTTCTCTACGACGAAGACGGCGCCTCGCCGGTAGTGGTCCGGCCACGCCGCCTCGGCGGGGGCCGTCCCGGGCCGGAGCACGGCCCGGACCTCGTGGCCCGGGACGGGCTCCTCGCCGTACTGCGTGGAGGAGCACCCCGCGACCAGGGCCGCGGCCAGCGCGAACGGGACGATCAGGCGGTTCACGGCAGGATCCTCAGGCGCCCCCCCGGCGTCGTCGTGAACCACCGCGGGGGCCAGAAGACGGCGAAGGCCCGCCCGTGGAGGTCGGCGGCGGGCACGAAGGACATGGGCACCCGGGCGTCGGAGATCCGGACCGCCGCGGGGTCGAAGGACCGCAGTACACCGTTGCGGTCACGGAACTCGACCCGCCCGGTGCGGGCCGAGGGCCTCTCGGCGGAGTAGAAGGTCCGCCCCGTGGCCGCCTCCGTGGTCTCCCACGCCTGCCAGGCGCGCCCGTCCATGGAGTTGCTGCTGTTGTCCCCGAGGAAGAAGTAGTGCCCCTCGGGCACGGTGAAGGCGCCGGACCCCGTGTAGAAGACGTCGCGGTCGAGCCGCACGTCCCGGAAGGCGGCCCCGCCCTTCTCCACCCCGAAGGAGACGCCGAAGGACTGCCGGCCCCCCGCCGCGGGTTCCAGGTCCATGGAGAGGACGACCTCCCCGTCCACCCTCGCCTCGAGGAGGAGGTCGGCGAAGGAGACCTCGCAGGACCGAACCTCCCCGTCCACGGAGAGCGGGTGCTCCTTCCCGTTCACGACGGCCTGGCCCCCGCCCCCGCCCGCCGGGATCCGCACCTCGCAGGGCCCGGCCCGCCCGACGATGCGGACGAGGAGCACCGTCCCCGCCTCCGCGCCCTCCACCGCGAACCGCAGGCGCACGTCCCCCACCGGGTTGCTCCCGGAGTTCGAGGGGGCGTCGCCGATGGGCAGGCGGTACCGCAGGAGCCGCCTTTCCTTTGCGCCCGAGGTGGAGTAGGCATCTCCCTCGTCCTCCCTCCGGAAGCCCTCGCCCTCCCACGGGGACGGCGCGGGAGACCGGGACGGCCTCCCGTCCGCCGGCGGGAACACCGGGAACCAGGTGTCCTCACGGGTCCCGGGGGGCTTGCGCGCGATCCTCCCGTCCAGGAAGAGGTCCCCGTCCCGGATCTCCACGGTCTCGCCCGGGAGCCCCACGACGCGCTTCACGTAGTTGATCGGCCGGTCGAGCGGCGGGCGGAAGACCCAGATCTGCCAGCGCCGCGGGCCGGAAAGGAAGGCGTCCCACTTCTTCACGAGCACCCGGTCCCCGCCCCGGCGAGGGAGGTCGTCCCCCAGCAGCGTCGGCGCCATGGAGGTCGTGGGGATCTTGTAGGCCTCCACCGCGAAGTGACGGATGACGAGCGCGAAGACGATGGCCACGAGGACGGACTCCAGGTTCTCGGCCACCGCGCCCGCGGCCCCCGCCATGCGCGGGGCGAGGGCGTCGGCGGGCTCCCTCCGGACGGCCCGGGCGGCCGCCATCGCCATGGCCGCGAAGAGCCCGTGGATGGCGACGCAGGCCGCCAGCGGCACCGGGAATCCGCCGCGCAGGCTCTCCCCTGCGAAGCCCCCGAGACCCGCCAGCGCCGCGTGGAGGACGCCGACCGCGGCGTAGGTGCGGGAGGTGCCCCGCCAGGCGCCGGCGCAGGCCGCGAAGGAGAGGAGCGACGCCCCCGCGAGAGGGAGCGCGAGCGACCGGATCGAGAAGCCGCCCCCCGCCGGGGGCTCGGCGAGCCCCGCGATCACGGCCACGAGCAGGTCGAGGCAGCCCGCGACGGCCGCCCCGCCGGAGGCCCAGGCGTGGAAGGAGGAGTCCTCCCCGGCGCTCCGGGCCGCGTCCGCGGTCACCGCTTCCTCCCCCCGCCCTCGCCCTCGTCCCGGGCGTTCAGCACCGCGAGGAAGGCGCTCTGCGGGATCTCGACCGACCCCACGAGCTTCATGCGCTTCTTGCCCTCCTTCTGCTTCTCCAGGAGCTTCCGCTTGCGGGTGATGTCCCCCCCGTAGCACTTGCTCGTCACGTTCTTCCGCAGCGGGGCGATGTTCTCCCGGGCGATGATCTTGCCCCCGATGGCCGCCTGGAGCGCCACCTCGAACAGGTGCCGCGGGATCTCCTTGCGCAGGCGCCGGAGCGCGTCCCGGCCCCGCCGATCGGCCTCGTCCCGGTGGCAGATGCTGGAGAGCGCGTCCACCTCCTCGCCGCCCACGAGGATCCGCATCCTCACGAGGTCCGCCGCGCGGAAGCCGAGCAGCTCGTAGTCCATGGTCCCGTAGCCCTTGGTGGCCGACTTCAGGAGGTCGTAGAAGTCGTAGAGGATCTCCGCGAGCGGTAGGTCGTAGACGAGCACCACGCGCTCCGTCGAGAGGTACTCCTGGCGCACGAAGGACCCGCGGCGCTCCTCGCAGACCTTCATGAGCGCACCGATGGACTCCGAGGGCAGGATGAGGGAGACCCGCACCACGGGCTCGCGGAACTCGGCGATGAGCATGGGGTCGGGGAGGTCGGCGGGGCGCTCGACGACGCTCACCGCGCCCTCGGTCGTCGCCACCTCGTAGGTGACGTTGGGCGCGGTCTGCACGAGGTCGAGCCCGAACTCGCGCTCCAGCCGCTCCTGCACGATGTCCATGTGGAGGAGGCCCAGGAACCCGCAGCGGAAGCCGAAGCCCAGCGCGTCGCTCGTCTCCGGGTGGAAGGTGAAGGAGGAGTCCTGGAGGTGGAGCTTCTCGAG
>Ga0247727_10011648_pt1 | contig 15283 bp, 8 predicted proteins | sample WisWelCaveWW1625_FD_202498 | JGI IMG/M metagenome (GOLD analysis project Ga0247727, IMG submission 202498) | Biofilm microbial communities from Wishing Well Cave, Virginia, United States - WW16-25 | ecosystem: Environmental > Aquatic > Deep subsurface > Groundwater > Cave microbial mat | place... | reverse complement strand
ACTCCGCCGAGACTCGCACGATCTGCCGCCGGCCGTCGCGGCGAGGCCTGCTCCGCTACGCTCCGCAGCCCTCGCCGCGACGGCCGCGATTGAACTACAACCTGGCACTCTTGGGAAGATACAAGACATCGCGCCGGCGAACGATCGTCGATTTGGCCATCACGAAGGCATCGCGCCGACGAGCGAGTGGCGGTTTGACGATCGTGAAGGCTTCGTCAACGTCCGATCAGTGGGAATCAGTTCTGAGCCGGACGCGTGACGCTCCCGGCGCCGCGATAGCGCACACCGGGTTTGGCGTCGGGCAACTTGATTGAACCGAAGTCAACGCGCGGCGACTCGGCCGTGGGCCGCACGCCGCCGAGCGATGAGTCGAACGTGACCGATCGCTTGGCGAATTCGGATTGCTGAATCCGCTCGCGATACAAAATCACGAACAACTCGTCCTGCACCTTGACCCACGTGTCGTCGGGCCGCTCGAAGTGCCACAGCTCCGGCCGCCAAATGATCTCGCCTGGCTTCGATTCGTAGAACGGCTTCGTGCGCAGCTTGTTCACGAGCACCGCGGCGTGCTGGATGTTGCCGTCGATCGCAATGATTTCGACCACGTCCTCGAATTGGTTCAGGCCGCGGATCTTTTCCTTGACCGTTGCGATATCTTCGGCCGACAGCGGCTGTTCCTCCTCGTACTCGGAACGCGGCACCTTCATGTTCGCGCCTTCGAGTCGCCACACGCTCAGGGCGGAGCCCGTGGCGGGCTTGAAGTCGATGATCACGTCGAACGCGGCGTCGAGCTTTAGGCCCTCGATACGAAACTTGCCAGTTTCCGCGTCGATCGTGCCGGCGATCTTCTTGCCGCTCGTACGGTCCACCGCGAAGACGGCGGCGAGCGACCCGGCCGGTGCCTCGACGGATCCTTCGATCGAGCCAGTGTCGCCAAGCGGCTCGGATGCGATCAGCGGCGCGGGCCGCGAAACGAAGTGCGATAGCACGACGAGCCACAAAGTCGCAAGCAGAGACGTGCAATTGGCGAATTGCAAATTCGGCACGCGGCCCAAGCGGTAAGACCCGCTGAATCGCCTGCCCTCAATTTGCAATGTGCAATTTGCAATTAACAATTTGCAATCTCCTTCCTCGCTCGCACCATCCGCTCACCGCTGGTACGCCGGCAGGTAGTGCATGTAAATCTCAAGGATCAGACTCGCCATCGCGGTCGAGTAGATCTTGTCCGGGCCGGCCCACTGATTTTCCGGGCTGCCGGGCGGCACGTCCCAACTGCCGTTGGGGTTTTGGCGTTCGAGGAACAACTCGCGCACGCGCGGGTGCCACGAGTTCCACGCGTTGCCGCCGAATTGGAAGAATCCCTGAATCGCGTAGTAGTGCAGGTAGTAGAAATACTCCGAACTCTGCCACTGCAGCGGCAGCTTGGCGAGGTAGTCGATCGCTTTTTCCACCGCCGGGTCGTCGTACTTGCCGCAGAGTTGCAGCGAGAGGATGCCCGCGGCCGAACGGGCGGCGCCGGGACCTTGACCTGGCTGATACGCGAAACCGCCGGAGGGCACGGCGCACTTCTTGACGTAGTCGATCGCCTTTTCGATCGTCTGTTGCGGCACCGGAATCTCCGCGTTGTTCGCCGCGCGCAGCGCGACGATTTGCATCACGGTCACGCTGAGGTCGGCGTCGCTGGGCGTCGGCTGATAACGCCAGCCGCCGTTTGGCGATTGCGTCTTCACGATCAAATCGACGGCCTTGCGAACCTTCGGCTCGTGTTCCGGATCGGCGGTCATGCCGTACATTTCCACCATGGCGAGCGTTGCCAGCGCGTGTTCGTACATCGGCCCGTGCGACGGGTTGGGCGAGCCGAAGATGCCGGTCGGCTGCGCGGTGCTCAACATGAACTTGCGGCCCTTTTCGACCACGTCGCGGTACGGCCCGCGATCCGGCAGGTGGCCACGGCCCATGAACGCAAGGAGCGCGACGGCATTGATCGCGTTATTGCGGCCGTTGCCGGCGTTCCACGACCCGTCCGGATTTTGCTTGGACGCCAGATACTCGAGCGCGCGATCGACCGACGCGGTGACGCGGGCGACGACTTGCGCCTCCGTGAGCGTCGTGCCGGACGGAGATTGTTTCGCGGGCGGCTGGGCTTGCAGTGAAGCGTGTGCGGTGAGAAGTGGGCAGGCAAACGGGACGAGCAGAATTGCAAATTGCAAATTGCGAATTGCAAATTGCAAATTGGAAGATCGCTCCCCACCGGTGCTGTCCGTGTGGCCCGCCGGCGGTCGCGTGACTCGCGAATGCGTGCAGATGCCGCTGAACCACGGCTGCAAGCCGAGTGGAGTCTGCTCTTCAATTTGCAATTTGCAATCCTTCTTCCCCATTTTGCAATCTCCTTCTACGAAAGCCCCGACAGCCGCCGGATGCCCACGTCGATCGAGTACACCAGCACGAGCAGCGACAGCGTGAACCAGTTGTCCCAGATCGACTCCTCGCGATGCAGGTCCACGAACTTGGTTTCGCCGGTGAGCCGATCGGGAATTTTGCCGAGGTCGCTGATCTCGACGAGTTGCCCGCCCGTGTGATTCGCGAGCAGTTCGAGCGCGGGCCGGTCGAGGCTCGGCCGGCGCAGCTCTTCCGGCGCGAACGCGACGTGCAACTCGGCCGTGGCCGGCGAGTCGCCGGACGACGGCTCGTAGCGAATGTGAAAATCGCCCTCCGATTTCGGCACGAATCGGCCGGTGTATCGGCCCTTGGTGACCGGGTCGGCGTCGGCGTCGAGTCGGACGGGCTGCGTCTCGTCGCCGCCGGCGATCGACAGGGATTGATTCGGTTCCATGCGTGGCCCGCCGTCGCTTGTGAACGCCATGAGTTCAATCTCGGTCGGCTCGCCGGGCTGCGCGCGGAGCGGCCGAACTTCAATCCAACTCTTGCGGCCGTCCTTATCATCGCGCCGGGCCACGAAACGGACGGTCTGGCCCCAGAATTTGTAGAAGAATCGGTCGCCGACGTTTTGCCGCCACAGCCACGTCGAGTCAGTGCCGATAAAGAGCACTTTGCCTTTGCCGGCGTAGTGATACGCGACGAGCGGCAGCTTGCCGAACCGGTCTTCGATCGACGGATTCGTCACGAGTACGGTCGCGCCGGGCGCCGGACGCACGACCGCGGCACACCAAAAATAGGGCGGCATCTGCGACCACACGGCCGCGTTGCGGCTCGGCTCTTCGTAGAGCCGCAGTGCCTCGTGGCCCGCGCCGGCGGGTGTGATCTCCATGCGAAACGGGTTGTACGCCGCGGCATCGTAACCGGCCACGCCGCGCCGCGCGCGGACTGGCAGCAAGTCCACCAGCGCGGTCCCCTCGAATGCGTGCGGCATCTGGTTCGGACCGGCGAGCACGACGAGGCCGAGTCCCTTTTCTCGCACGGCTTCGCTCAGCGCGTCGATGCTTGTCGTGCCCAGCGTCTCGACCGCACAGTCGCCGAGAATCACCGTGCGAAACGCGGCCCAGTCGTCGGCCGTCGCCGGAATCTTCGCGCCGTCTTCGGTGGCGCGGGTCTTCAGTTCGGTCTCGACGATGACGGTTGGATCGAGCCCGTGGTCGCGCCGCATGCCGTTCTTGAGAAATCGAAAGTCCCAACGCGGCAGGCCCTCGACGTACAACACTTTGACCTTCTGATCGTCAACGCGCACGTAGGCCGAGTCGCGGTTATTTTCGCGCACGGTCTCTTCGTCGAGCGGCGTGACGTTCACGGCAAGATAATGGGCGCCCGGCTCTTTGGCCTCGAAGGTCAGCTCGATCTGCTGCTGCTCGGCGCCGCGCAGCGTGAGGTCCTTCGCGTCGAGTTGCGTTTCGCCTTCGGTGAGCGTCACTTTCACGCCCCGCGCGTCGAAGCCTTGCGATTCGATGGTGACCGAAACGCTGGCCGTATCGCCGACGGAAACGAGGCCGGACGTGAACACATCGACGATGGCGACGTCGCGCAGGCGCGTCGCTGAGCCGACGGGCACGGCGAAGACCGGCGCACCGGCACGCTGCGCGACGGCCGCCCCTTGCGACAACGAAGCGCCGCCGGTATTTTGACCGTCGCTCAGGAGCACGATGCCCGCGATCGGCCGCCCGGCCGCCTCTTCGACGACCTGCTCGATCGCGTGGCCGAGTGCCGAACGTTTGCCACCGGGATTCGGCGGCTCGCCCAACCGCGGCTGCGCCGCGACGATGCTGAGCGGTTTCGTGTCTTCGCCGATGCTGGCAACGCGGAGATCGAACTTCTCGGCCACGGGCTTGAAGAACGAGTCGCCTGCGGCCTCCAGCGTCGCATGGGCTAGTTTGGCCCGCGTGATTTGATTGAGCGCCCGGCGAGTCTCGGCGTCCGCGGTCGCACCGGCCGTCGCAAACCCGGCCGCGCGAGCCACGGACGCAATCGACTCCTCCGTCTCGAATGGCCCGGCCGCCAGGTTCATGCTCTGCGAATGATCGATTAGCACCGCGACGATCGGTCGCTTCTCGATCCGGTGGTCCAGCTTCACGTACGGCCCGGCGAGTACGCTCACCATGAGCGCGAGCACGACGATTCGACACGCCGTCAGGAGATTTCTCAGCGCGGCTGGCAGCGTGACCAAGTTCGCCCGCTGTCGCGCGTAAATGAAATAGGCGGCGGGGACTAGCAACAGCATGCCTAGCAAAAACAACCCCGGCCGCTGCAGCGCGAACGCCGCCTTGTCGAGATGCTCGGTGATCTCGCTCGAAACGCCAAGGAGTTTCAGGAACCAAGAAAGCATTTGGATTTTCCGCGCGAAGGATTCATTGCGAGCAGATGGGCCGGCTACGGCGCGGGCTTCACCTTAGTCAGCCGGTTGAAGTAATCCTGAATGAACTTTCGGTACGCTTCCGGGCCCTCTTCGCGCATGCCCTTGAGCAACTCCTCGCGCAGCCGCGGCTGCATGCGGAGGATGACCGTTTGGGCGGTGAGGTCGATCTCGTTGCCTTCGAATTCGGAGAGTGTGCCGAATCGCATTGCGGTGTTGAGCTGCGTCGAAGTCGATCGCGGCGGGGTCTGAGCGGTCTGAGGCTGTTGCGGTTGTTGATTGGACGGCTGCTGCGCCTGACTTTGTCGCATGGCCTGAGCCAGTTGCATTGCCTGTTGCAGGTCCATCGATTGCATGAGCCGGGCAAGTTCTTGAGCCGACTCGTCACTTTCGAGACCGAGGGCCTCGCGCAACTGTTGCATGAGTTGTGCGAGTTGCTCGCGCGGCATTTGCAGTTGTCGCTGCGCCTCGCTGAGCCGCTGTGCGGTCTGCTGTTCGCGGCGTGTCAGTTGTTGGCGGAGTTCATCGGCCTGCGACGGCTGCTGCGCGGACTTCGCTTGACTCATGTCCTGTTTTGATTGTGGCAGTTGCGAGTCGTTCTGATCGTTTGCGGCCGCCTTCTTCGGCGCGGGCCTGACCTTCTTGGAAAACCTCGGGTCCATCTTTTGGCGGACGCCTGTGGGCGGCATGAAGAGGTCTTCGTCGTCCGCGTCATCTTTTTTCGAATCCGCTTTTTTCGCGTCTTTCTCCGCGGCGCCCTTCATTTCGGCGGAGGGTGGTTCCGCGGTGTCGTCCTCGTTCGGGGGCACGATCATTTCTTCGCCGTCGGGCGTGTGCGGTGCGTCGGGAAACTGCGGCGTGCGGCGGCGTTTCAGCTCATTTTTCATGTCGGCCTCAGCGAGCCGCTCTGCCTGCGCCAGCATGCGATCGGCCTCGGCTTCGACCTTGGTTTGTTCCTTTTCGATCTCCGGCAGCACGACGGGCATCGCGTCTTTGGTCTGCCGCGCGAGTTCGTTCTCGCGGCCTTCGAGCATTTTCATTTGACCCATGAGCCGATCCAGGAAGTCGCGCAGCTCGGCGAGTTCCTGCGCGGTCATCTCGGCGTTTTGGGCCATCAGTTCCTGCCGAAGCTGCGCGAGCGCCTCGGCGGGATCATCCTTCATATTCTGCTGCGCGCGGGCCAGAGCCTCGAGCCGCGACTTCATCGCTTCGAGCTGCTGCTGCAATCGCTCGGCGGAGTCGGCCAATTCGCCGACTTTCGGGTTCGGCTTCTGCGGGTCCGCGGCCTGCTTCATACTTTGCAGCAGGTCGCGCATCGGCTGCAGTGCCTGATTCTGAAACATCTGTTCGGCCGCGCGCATTTGAGCCGCCAGGGCTTCGGGCATGAGCCGAGATTTCTCCGCCTGAGCCGCGGTCTGGTTCAATTCGCTTTGCACCTGCGCGCCAAGCGCGACGTTCTGCTCTTGTGGCGCGGCGAGCTTAGCCAGTTCCTGACGCAGTTCGGCCATTTTGCGCTCTAACTCGGCGGCGGTCGCGGCGTCCGCTTTGTTCATTGGCGTGTTGGGTGAATCCTTGGATGTCTCGGACTTCGCATTCGCGGTCGGAGCCGGCCGCGCGTCGTTTGGTTTTTGAGTCTCCCCGTCGGCCTTGTTCGACGACTCGGCGGGCCGTTCGCGGCCGGCCATCTTTGCAACGCTTTCGGTGATCTTTGACTGCTGACCGATCAGTTGTTCGAGCTTCTTCTGAAACGCGTCTTGTTGTTGAGTGATCGCTGCGAGTTGCTTGTCAGCGGCGTTGTTGTCTTGCGCGATTCGGACGACGAACTCCTGCGTCTGCGCGATTTGGCCTTTCCGGTCGCGCGCCTGCACACGGTAGCGGACAAGTTCGCCGGCTTTGAGTTGGTGCGGCGCGAGGTCAAGCGCCGCGAGAATCGACTCGCTCCGAACCGGATCGTCGTAAATCTTGATCGGAGCGCCGGTGAATCCGCCGCTGTCGCCCTTTTGAACGGCCAGCGACACGTCGGCCAAGCCGAAGTCGTCATACGCGTGTACCACGAGCGGCACTTTGCGCGGCTCGCTCAGCACGAGGTCCGCGCCGGGCCGCTCCAGCACGACCTGCGGCGGCATGTCGGGAATCGCCGTGAGCTTGCCTTCCTTCATTTCCTTGTTGGCGTAGCCGAGTTCGTTCTTGATCTCGACTCTGTAAATGCTGTCGCGAACGAGCGGCACGTGCCCGGACCAAGTTGAGGTGTTCGTTGGATGCGTTTTTGACGAGTTCGTGGGCAAGCTCGCGGCCGTGTCGGCGTCCGCGGCGCTCTTTTCGAGCCGGCTCATTTCGTACTTATAGTCGACGAGGAACACGCGCTCGGGCACTTCCGGTGGATTGATCGTGCCGAGCCGATTCCACTTTGCTTGGCCGCCGAAGAGCATGAACGAGATGCCGTGTAGTTTTTTCCCTTCCAGGCCGACGGTCTTGGCGGGGATTTCGAGTCGCACCCATTCGCCGGCGGCTGGCAGATCGCCGATCCGGGCGCGCGACGGCGTGTTCAACTCGCCGGCTTGAATTTTGTCGGCGCCCCAGAACGCGCGCTGCTGCACGTTCGTGCCATCGTGGAATTGGAGCATGATCTCTTCCGTCACTTGATCCGGCACGATGTAGACGTAGGTGAAAATGTAATCGCCGGGCTGAATCTCGAACGGGGCCGGGGCGCCTTGAAAGCCGTGACCGTGCGGGCCGGCGGCGGGCGGTTCGGTGTGGGCCGCGCGGAATTTCAGTCCGAAATCCCATTGCCAATTCCCCTCCGGCCGGGCGCCGTCGGGAATCTTTCCCTCAAACCACACGCGCTCACGGCGGTCTTTGACCACCTGCATTTTGGTGACCGGCACCAGCACCTGAATCTCGCCGGCGACCGCGTCGCCCGCAACTTCGACGACGATCTCAATGTCGCTGCCGACCGGCCCGGCGGCGTCGGCGGTCTGCGGCGGGCCGACCTTCGGCTCGGTCAGTTTCATGTACGCCGGGTAATTCACGACGGTGTGCAGTGCCGCGATGCTCGGCCGCTCGATCACGTCCACGCTGTGCCGCGTTGTCCACGTGCCGCCGCCGACGAGACGATACTCAATGGAATTGTCAAGTTGATTGAGCGTGACCTCGAATCGATCCGGAGCGGAGCGGATCATCGGTTGGCGCAGCCACTTACCGTCGACCGGACGGTACTCCAATTCCATTTCGCTCGGTTCACCCTTTTCGAGGACTGCGGCAATCGTGAAATCGTCCCCCTTGAGCGTCTTCGAATCGCCGGGATCGGCCGTGAAGCGAACGCCGGTCGCCGGCGGAATGTCGGCGAACGGCGCGAGGATTCGCGCGAGTGCCGTGGGCAATCGATCGTGAAAAACGACGAACGCCGTGAAGCAGACAATCGTGGCGACGGCGGCGAAGATGCCCGCGCGCCGCAGGTTTTTGCGGTTTACGATCGACGCGGGGCGAAAGCCGACGACTCGCTCGGCGGTCTCCGAGACGAGCCTCTGGAAAAACGCGGCCGATTGCCGGCGCTGCGTGCCGTCGTGTGCCAAGTCGAGCGACGTGATGAGCCGGCTTTGAATATGCGGCAGCAGTTTCTCGATTCGCCGCGCAATAAAGATTTCGCTGAGCCGCCGCGCGGCCGGCTGAGCAATGCCCGCGATGAACGCCAGCCCCGTCGGCACGACGATCAACAAGCACGCCGCGAATCGAAGCAGCGTCGGCAGCGGCACGAGCAAATCGAGCAGCGATGTCAGGACGACGGCGGCCAGGCAGAGGCCAATCGTCAGGCCAGCCCCCGTTACGACCCACGCCGCGCGAAGCGTGCGCCGCGTGCGCGCGACCAGCGCGTCGATTTCGGCCAGTTGTTCGTCGCAGTTTCCGCGTGCTAGCTCGGCCATGGCTTGCCTCCATTCATTGTTGGGTTGCGGTTTCGTTCGAACCCGTCATCGCGCCGACCCAGCGGCCGGGGCTAAGATTGCGAATCCGATCCGCGACCGTCTGCTGAGTTTCGTCGCGTGCGCCGCCGAGCGTGGAGAGAAGGAACTCGACGGCGATCACAAGGAACATGAGCACGATGAGCGGCCGCCAGATTTCGCGCTCGTCGCCGAGCTTGCCTTCAAGCTGCTGCGCTTCGGCCGACGCATCGACGAGCTTCACGTCGGTGTCGGGCAGCCAGTCGTGCAAATTGTCCTCGGAGATCATTGCAAAATTCGACTCGTCGGGCGAGAGATTCACGGCGAACGCGACCGAGCCGTGCCGCGGCTGCTCGGTCGCACCGCCGCTAATTTCGACGGCGTAGTAACCTTTGTCGGAGGTGTTCGGGAACGCGGCGGCGAGCCGCCCCTCGGCACGATTGAAGTTCAGGCCGGCGGAACGGCGAGCCGGATCGGTCACCTTCGCGGTCGCCGGCGCCCACGAATTCGCCAGCACGATCTCGGCGCTGGAACCGGCCGGCACGACCGATGGCGCCTCTATTTCCGCGCGACGCATCACATAACTGACCATGCGCAACACGAGCGGCACGAATTCGGGCTTGAGCGGCAGGTTCGACCATTTCGAGTTCGCGGGAAACGCGGCGAGCAGCACGGCGCCCTGTCCGAGGCGGCTTTCGACGATCGCCGGATCGCCGCTCGTAAAGTAGGCGAGCGGCCACGTGTTCGCACGGTCCTCGCCAAGCTGCAGTTTGAAGCGCCGGAAAAATCGGGCGGTCGTGAGATATTTCGCCTTCGGGTCGTCGAAGACGCTGAAAATTGGGTGTGGGAAGTCGATGTTCGCGAGTTTCTCGAACTGGTCGATGCGCTCGAGGTCGCCGAGGGGCGGCGCGAGGATTGCGTCCACGAGCGGATCTTGCGGCGATGCGACCGAGCCGGTTTTGCTCGCGGGCCGGCGGGAAGGCGGCTGCCTCGCTTGATTGGCCTGTGCCGCGGGCGATCCCAAGAATTGCTTCGAGTAAACATCCGGATTCACTTTGTCGCCGGGAAAAATGATCAGGCCGCCGCCGTTTGCGACGAAATCGCGGAGCCACGCGAAATGCTGGGCATTCAGCGCGCCGGTGTTCGCCAGCACGACGACGCTCGCGTCCAGCAACACCGCCGCGTTCAACTCCGGCTCGGCGATCTCGCGCACATCGAGCGAGCGAACGAAGTCGGGACTCGGCGCGAGGTCGGCGGTGCCGCCGGACGTTCGTTTCGCGTCGGAGCCGCCCGTTGGCTCCGGCTGAGTTTGCATGGCCGTGCGAACGAAGATGGATTCGCTTTCGAGCGGGTCCTTCGACACGACGCCGTTCACGACGACGACCTTCACGGCCGGGACGACGTTGAGCGTGAACAGGAACGCGTCGTCGTCGGGGAACGAATCGGCGGCGATCTCGAACCGGCCGCGCAGCGTACCGGGCTCGCGCGGAATGAACACGACTTCGCGCGCGACCGATTCGCCAGGCTTTAAACCGACCGTTACGCGGCCGGCCTCTTTCTCGTCGAGTGTGACGCCGATGGTCGCTTCGGCCGATTCGGTCTTCGAGTGATTCACGACTTTGGGCCGCAACATCACGGGCAATCCAACGACGACGCGCGACTCTTGCGGCGCGTCGCCCACCACCGCGCGGTTGGCGAGCGGCGCGGCCGAGCCGACATTGACAACGACCAGCTTCGATTCCGGCGGCAGAATGCCGGCCAGCCCCTGATCCTTCACCTCGCGCCAGGCACTCGATTGGCAGTCCGTAAAAAGATAAATCGTCTGGCCCGGCTGGCGATACGCGGCCAAGCCGAAGAGTTCGCCGAGTGCCGCGTACAGATTCGCGCGCGACGGGCTGGCGAGTAGACCCGCGATCTTGTCGCGAATGCCTTCCGTGTCCGCGCTGAATCGGCTGAACACGATCTCGGCCCGCGACGTGAGCCGCACGAGCGTGAGCCGGTTGTCGGCCGACATTCGTTCGGCCACCGCGAGCGCCGTCGTGCGCGCCCGATCAATGCTCGACTTGCCTGCCGCGCGGGCGTTCATACTTGCCGAGCAGTCCACGATCATGATGACTTCGCCCTGCGATGCGCCGCCGAACAGCGCCGACCACTTCTTTGCGACCGGCCGCGCCACGGCCAGGACCATGAACAGCACAAACAGCGTGCGCAGGATCGCCAGGATCGCTTCGAGGAATTTGATCTGGCGCCGCTGCTGAATGTAGCTGTCGAAGAGAAAGCGAAACGTGCTGAGCTCGACGGTCTTGAGGCGGTGCAGCGTGAGCAAATGCAGCAGGATTGGAATCGCTGCAAGTCCCGCGAGAGACAGTAGTCCGAAGTGAACGAAGGTCATATTCCCTTGAAGATGTCGGCAACGCGGCACTTGAAGCCGAGCAGCACCTTTTCCCCGCTAAGTGGGTCGTTTTGCTGTAAGCGAGTGATCGTGCCGTCTTTTCGGTGTACGTGAATGCGGCGAGTATCGGGGTACAGCACCCAAACCAGTCGAACGCCTGCCGAGAGCCATTCTTCGACTTTCTCTTCAACTTCGCGTGCCGTGTCGTTGGGCGAGACGGCTTCGATCGCGAGATCGGGCGCGACGCGGCAGTGGCCCTTCGGCGGCTTGTCGCCTGGGAGCTTGCCTTTTCGAATGAATGCGCCGTCGGTATATCGCACTTTGCTGCGGTCAGACTTGAAAATTTGAAAGCCGCAATCGGGGCCATAGATGCGGCCGGCCGCGTGATTGAAGACGTGGTTTCCGAGGATCCGTCTCAGTTCTTCCGCGACAAGGCTTGATTCCGCGCCCATGTTTCGCTCCACGAGTTGACCATCCACCAACTCAAAGCGGCCCTCATCGCGCATCGCAAGTAGGTCTTCTGGTCGCCACCGGGTTTGCGCCGCTGCTGTTGCCATTTCAAGACTCCCGAGTCGGGCGTGCACTGCGCCATTCGCGTTTGTTCAGTATACCGAGTGACGCTTTGCCGAGCACCGCGTCGCATCATCCCATCCGCGACCGCTTGTCCAAAAACGCCGCGAGAAACTCGGCGTACGGCTGTTTCGTACACGCGAGATTGTAGCTGATGTTTCGCTCGAAGCATTCGCCGCGCAGCCGTTCGGTGAATTCGCGGATGCGGGCGAGATAACGCTGCCGCAGCGTGTTTGGATTCGCGACGACGCGAGCCACGCCTTCCATGTCCTTGAATCGCGAGATGCGGTCAAACGGAAAAGTCAGCTCCGCGTCGTCCATCACGTGGAACACGATCACTTCGTGGTGTCGATGCCGAAAATGCTGCAGGCCGCTGACGATGCCGTCCACGTCGTCGATCAGGTCGCTGATAAGGATGATCAGTCCCCGGCGTTTGATGCGATCGGCCAGTTCGTGCAGGATCGCGCCGACGTTTGTGTCCTCGCCGACCGGCTGATCGTTCAGATGATCGAGGATGCGGCGGAAATGAACCGGCGTCGATCGCGGCGGAATGTACCGCCGAATCTCGCGATCGAATACCGCGAGTCCGACCGAATCATTCTGACGAATCATCAGGTAGGCGAGCGCCGCCGCGAGATACGACCCGTAACCGAGTTTGTCCAGCGTGCCGGATTTGAACGACATCGAGCGAGAGCAGTCGAGCAGAATGTAGCCGCGAAGATTCGTCTCCTCTTCAAACAGCTTGATGAAGTACTTGTCCGTACGCGCCAGCAGCTTCCAATCGAGCGCCCGCAACTCATCCCCGGGCGCGTACGAGCGGTGATCGGCGTACTCCACGGAAAACCCGTGATACGGGCTGCGGTGCCGGCCGCTCACGAATCCTTCGACGACCTCGCGAGCGACCAACTCCATTGAGCCGATTCGGGCGAGCGCTTCAGGATCGAGGTAGGCGTTGCCGGGCATGGTTCAGAAATAGTTCTCAGTTTCAGCGTTCAGTGAATGCACCGCAACTGAACTGAACATTGACGACTGAAAACTATTTCTCTTCCTCCGGTTCGGAGATTGTCTCGCACAGTTTTTCGACGACGTGGTCCGAGGCGACGCCGTCTGCTTCGGCCGTGAAGCTTGTCACGAGGCGATGCCGCAGCACGGGGGCGGCGACGTAGCGGATGTCGTCGGCCGAAACGTGGTAACGGCCTTGCAGGAGCGCGCGGGCCTTCGCACCGAGCAGCATGGCCTGGCAGGCGCGCGGTCCGGCGCCCCACGTCAGATATTTCTTGATGAAGTCCGGCGCGTCGGGCGCGTTCGGCCGCGTCGCGCGAACAAGCTGAACAGCGTACGCCGCGACCGTGTGACCGACCAGCACGCGCCGCACGATCTGCTGCAACTTCAAAATGTGCTCGCGGCTCAACACCGGCTGCAGCGTGGGCCGCTCTTCGGACGTCGTCGTCTCCGCGATCGACAACTCCTCCTCGTAGGTCGGATAGTCCACGTGAATCTTGAACATGAACCGGTCGAGCTGCGCTTCGGGCAGCGGGTACGTGCCCTCCTGCTCGATTGGGTTCTGCGTGCCGAGCACGAAGAACGGTTTTTCGAGCGGATAATCGACGCCCGCAACCGTGACCTTGTATTCCTGCATCGCCTGCAAGAGCGCGGCCTGCGTCTTGGGCGGCGTCCGGTTGATCTCGTCGCCCAACAGCACGTTGGCGAAGATCGGGCCTTTCACGAATTTCATGCGGCGATGCCCGGTGCCGGCATCCTCTTCGAGAAACTCCGTGCCGGTGATGTCCGACGGCATCAAGTCGGGCGTGAACTGAATGCGGCGAAACGTGAGCGAGATCAACTGCGCGAGCGTCGAGATCATCAGCGTCTTCGCCAGGCCCGGCACGCCCTCGAGCACGCAGTGACCCTGACAGAAAAGTGCGATCAGCATCTGATCGAGCACATCCGCCTGACCGATGATGACCCGTTTCATTTCCTCGGTCATTCGGCGATGCGCGTCAACCAAGAACGCCGCGGCTTTCAGATCCGATTCGCTAATTTGGCCGGGCCGTCCGCGGCGTGCGGTTTCCACAGATTCAGGCGCCATGTTGTCCTTTCGTCAAATCGTCCTTTCGTCAAATCGGTGCGGCCACAGTGTGCCGCGAAACGTCAACGGCAGGCGACAAAACTCTTCCGTCCTCTTGAGTGGCCCAAGCAGGCCACTCGCACGTTTAGCGTGCGAGCGATGGCGGATTTTCGGCGGGAAGGCAGGTTGGATTTCGGCAGGCAACAGCGGCAGTCCCAGCGACTCATCCTTGGTCACATCGCGCGATCGACCCCGCCACACAATGGTAGGACCAACTCTCCACTTCCGACTCGACAAGAATACTCCGCGTGTACGATCTCAGTCAAGCAAGGCGACCGGGGCGTGTCTCACCCCGCGTTCCGCAAGCAGCACTGCTTGTACTTCTTTCCGCTGCCGCACGGGCACGGGTCGTTGCGGCCGACTTTCGGGCCGCGGTGGCGGATGGGTTCGGTCTTTTGGTCGCCTTTGGAGGCGTCAATTGCAGCTTGCTGTTGCGACTGGATGCCGCTGCCGGTCGCGTCGGCGTGCACGGTCTGCATGCGTTCGGCGTTCCAGAGAGAGCCGAGGAATCCGGCGTCCACTTGTTCCATGCGAAAGACGAGGTCGGTGACCTTGTCGCCGACCGCGGACCACATTTCCTCGAAGGTCTTCATGCCCTCGCGTTTGTACTCGACCTTCGGATCGACTTGGGCATAGCCGCGCAGGCCGATTGAGCTGCGCAGGTGGTCCATCGAGTAGAGGTGATCCTTCCACGAGCCGTCGAGGATTTGCAGCACGAGCACGCGTTCCATCTCGCGCATTTCGGGGCGGAAGTGATTGTCGATCGCTTCGAGCAACCGGTCGCGGGCCTGAGCGCGGGACGCAGCGGCAAGCTCGTCGCCGGGCATGGTGCAGCCGAGCGTGTGCAGCGCCCACTCGGACAAGTGCACAATGGCCGCGTTGTCCGGCCCGGCGCCGTTGCGTTCGTTTTCGGTCGGCCCGTAGGCAGCGTCAATGAGTAGTTCCAATTCGCCGTTCACGCGGTCGGGGTCGTGATGCTTACGGCTGAGGTCCAGCAGGATGTCGAACATGTCGCTGCGGAACTTCGAGCGCATCAATTCGATGTCCAGATGCGCCTCGAGCCGCTGATTCGCCCACGTGACGAGTCCCTCGCGGTCGTAGCGCTGTCCGCCACCGGCTCGCTCCGCCATAAATCGCGCGAGGCCGACGCGAACCGGGAACTCGATTTCTTTTTGGGTGTAAATCTCGCGTGCCCGTTTGCAAAGCAGCGATTCAAGGTCCGCGGCCGAGCGTTGCGCCAGCTCGCTCAATTCCAGCTTGATGCCGAATTTGTATTGCGCCCAGCCGGCGAGGCTGCGCAGGCCCCATTCGTCGGAAAGGAATTGCCGGCCCTCTTCCAGTTTGACTTGGTCGATGGCCGCGCGGGCCTGTTCGAGCAGGTGCTCGTGCAGATTGTCGCGGCCGATTCGTTTCAGGTCGCGGTCCTTCAGCTTCAGGCCCCAGCGGGTCGTCGCCCA
>Ga0247727_10011647_pt1 | contig 15284 bp, 11 predicted proteins | sample WisWelCaveWW1625_FD_202498 | JGI IMG/M metagenome (GOLD analysis project Ga0247727, IMG submission 202498) | Biofilm microbial communities from Wishing Well Cave, Virginia, United States - WW16-25 | ecosystem: Environmental > Aquatic > Deep subsurface > Groundwater > Cave microbial mat | place... | reverse complement strand
GCTCGCCGCGACAATCTGCCAGACCCCGATCAGCACCGTTACGTTCGTCGATGCGAACCGGCAGTGGTTCAAGTCGCACCACGGCACCGACATCGAGGAAACACCCCGAGACGTAGGCATCTGCGCGCACACAATCCTCGGTGACGAGATCCTCGTCATTCCAGATGCCTCGGAGGACCTGCGCTTCGCCGCCGATCCGCTCGTCACCGGGCCGTTCCACCTCCGCTTCTACGCGGGCGCGCCGCTCCTGACCCGCGACGGCCACCGGATCGGCACGCTCTGCGTCGTCGATCACGACCCTCGCGTGTTGAGCGACGTTCAGCTAGACGCGCTCCGCGCGCTCAGCCGCACGGTCGTGCAGGAACTCGAGCTCCGCCGCACCCTCACGGAGAAGCACATCGCGGAGATGTCGCTCCACCTCCTGCGGACCGATCTCGAGCGGCAGGTCGCAAAACGGACGGCCGCGCTCGCCCACACGAACGACCTGCTCATCGAGGAGATCATCAAGCGGGAGGACGCCGAGGCGAAGCTCCGGCTGAGCGAGAGCCGGTTCCGCCGGATCGTCGAGACCGCCGCGGAGGGGATCTGGGAGGTCGGTCCGGACTGGAGGACGACCTACGTGAACACACAGCTCGCCACGATGCTGGGGTGGGAACCGCGCGAGATGATCGGCCGGCACCTCTTCGAGTTCATGGATGACGAGTGGCGCCAAATCGCCGAAACGAACATGCAGCGGCGGGAGCGAGGCGTGAAGGAGGTCCACGATTTCCGCTTCCAGCGCCTCGACGGCTCGGCGCTCTGGGCGATCTTGTACGCGAGCCCGATCCATGATGAACGGGGCCGGTTCATCGGCGCGTTCGCGACCCTGACGGACGTGACCGAGCGCCGGAAGATCGAGGGCGCGCTCCGCGAGAGCGAAGAGCGCTTCCGGCAAATGGCCTCCTCGATCCGGGAGGTCTTCTGGATGACGGACGCTCGCAACGCGGAGGCGCTCTACATCAGCCCTGCGTTCGAAGAGATCTGGGGAAGGAGCCTGCCGGGTGCCGGTTGGGACGTTCAGAACCTGCTCGAGACGATCCATCCGGCCGATCGTCCGATCGTCGGTGCCGCAGTCGCGCGCCGTGCGAACGGACTCAACACGCTGGACGAGTATCGAGTCGTCCGTCCGGACGGCAGCGTGCGGTGGATCCGGGATCGCAGCTATCTCGTGAGCAACGAGCCCGGCGGAGAGCTCCGGTTCGCCGGCATCGCCGAGGACATCACCGAGCGGAAAGATGCCGAGGATGCGTTGCAGCGGTCGCACGAGGATCTGGAGGCGCGGGTGCACGCACGCACGGAGGAGCTGCGCCGCGCGAACGCGTCTCTGATGGCCGAGATGGGGCGGCGCATCGAGGCGGACCGGGCGCTGAGCGAGAACCGGTCGCTCTACCTGCTTGTGGCCGAGCACTCCACCGACATCATCTCGCGCCACGCTCCGGACGGCGCGTTCCTCTACGTGTCCCCGGCCTGCCGCGGGCGTCTCGGCTACGACCCCGAGGTGCTCGTCGGACGCACGCCGCGCGATTTCCTCCACCCGGACGACATCGACCGAGTCCGGGACTTCCTTAAGACTGTCCTGAGGGGAACCGGGCCCTCGACCGTCGAGTTTCGCGTTCGGAAGCGGGACGGGGACTTTGTTTGGTTCGAGGCCGGCTGCGAGAGCGTTGTCGATCCGTTGACCGGCTCCATCAGCGAAGTCATCGCGGTCTCTCGCGACATCAGCGAGCGGAAGAACGCCGAAGAGCGAGAGCGGAGCCGCAACGCCGAGCTGGCCCATGTGAACCGGCTCTCTGCGATGGGGGAGATGGCGTCGGGGCTCGCGCACGAGCTCAACCAACCCCTGAGCGCGATCACCAACTACTTGGCCGGAGGCATCCGCCGTCTTCAGGCCGAAGGCTCGTGCCCGCGCGACATCCTCGAGGCGCTCGAGTGCGCCGTCGGGGAAGCCCAGCGAGCGGGCTCGATAATCCATCGACTGCGGGAGTTCGTGCGCCGGAAGGAGCCGCACGAGTCCACGATCGACTTAAACGATCTCGTCAGGGAGGTCGTTGCGCTCGCCGGCTCGGAGCTGAGGTTCGCGGGGGTCCGACCGCAGATCGACCTCACGGAACCGATGCCGCCCATTTTGGGCGACGGGATTCAGATCTCCCAGGTCATCCTCAACTTGCTCCGGAACGGCCTTGAGGCGATGAGCGCCGTCCCCCCCGAGGAACGTGAGTTGATCATCTCGTCGGCCGTCGATGAGGACGGCAACTCCGTCGTCCTCATCCGCGATTCGGGGGCCGGCCTAACGCCCGAAGTCGTACCCCGCGTCTTCGACCCGTTCTTTACGACGAAGCGCGATGGGTTGGGGATGGGGCTGGCGATTTGCAAGACGCTCATCACCGCGCACGGGGGACGGATATGGGCGTTGCCGAACCCCTCCGGCGGCGCGACGGCTGGCTTTATGCTACCGGCAAGAGAGAAGAGGGACTAGCATGACGGCAATGGTGAACACGGTCTTCGTCGTCGACGACGACGCGAGCGTGAGGAAATCGCTCGAGTGGCTGATGCGATCGGTCAGCCTCCCCGTGGAGGCCTTCGATTCGGCAGAAGCCTTCCTGCGGGCGAGCAGTCCGGATCGACCCGGTTGTCTTCTCCTCGACGTCCGGATGCGCGGGATGACAGGTCTCGAACTCCAGAAGGAACTTCGCTCGCGGGGGATCGCACTTCCCGTCATCATCATCACGGGTCACGGCGACGTCCCGACCGCCGTGCGGGCGTTCCGAGCGGGGGCGTGCGACTTCCTCGAGAAACCCTTCGACGCGAACTCGCTCGTCGAGCGCGTCCGCGAGGCGCTCGCCGCCGACGACGAGACGCGCCGCGAACGGACGCAGCGGCAGGCCGCCCGCCGGCAGCTAGAGCAACTGACGGATCGGGAGCTCGAAGTCCTCGACCGCGTCGTCCATGGGGAGTCCAGCCGGGAGATCGCGGCCGCCCTCCGGCGGAGCATCAACACGATCGACAATCAGCGCGCCGCGATCATGAGAAAGCTGGACACGCCGAGCGTTGTCGCCCTCGTGCGCTTGGCGCTCTCGGCGGGCCCTGAGAACGCGGCCTCTCGAGTCCTGGCCGATCGCAGGGGGAAGAGCGCCTGACGGAAAGGCGCCTCGACTTCTTCAGTTTCAGTTCGGCTACTGGCGGAAGATCTGGAGCACGCGCCCCGGCATCTTTCTGAGGACGATCTCCTCCGCGGCGGCTGCGCGGCCCGCCTCGAGTTCGATCTCCTGGATAGCGGGGCCGACGAGTCTCGAACCCTCCGGAATGCTCCACTCCAACACCTCCAGGGTCACTCTCCCCGGAGCGAGGTCCCTGATCCGGAAGCGACCGTCCGGGCCCGAGAAGGCGTCGAGGTGGCTCCCCCGGATGCGCACAAGGACGCCCGGGGCGCCATCGACCACGCCGTCGTCCGCGTAAATGACGGCGCGGCCCGCCAGCTCCGCGGCGCGTCGGATCGGATAGTCGACGCGCGCCTCTTCACCCGGGCGGAGCATGACCTGGAACCGGGCGGCGTCGGGAGCGAGGTACATCGCCGGCAGATGCGCGCTGTCGAGCGAGACCGATTCCCCGCCGACTGCTGCTCTCGACAGATTGTACCGTCCGTCGGGCGCGGTCGTTGTGAGCCCGCCGCTTCCGAGCCGCATCGTTAGGCCGCCGATCCCGGGCTCGCCTCGATCGCGCCGGCCGTTTCCGTTTACGTCCTCGAAGACCTCCCCCTCGATCTTCGCGAACTCGGGCGGGTTCTCGAGGGGATCGAGCTGCCCGCCGCCGCTGCTGAACCGTCGCGACAGCCGGAGGCTCCAGCGTCCCGATTCCGGTTTCCGCTGTCCTGCCGGGAGGAATGCGGCTCCTTCGAAGAACAGAGAGAACCCCAGCGGGAGCGCGGTCTCGGCGCCCCCCCCGAACTCCCACTCGTCATGCTCGAACGCGTCAACGTCCGCGCGCTGATGCTCGCGCGCGACGCGCATCCAGACCCGCCGCGATTCCGCGGGCTCCCAATCGAGCTGCGCTTCCGCTCGCCGCTCTCGGCTCGCCCAGCGCCCGTCGAGGAAGCGGCGGTCGGACCGCCACGCGTCGAGCCCGGCACGGACTCGCGCCCCGAGCCGGTGATGGAGCCGCGCGGAGGTCCGGTCCTCGTGCCAATCCGCCTCCTCTCGCGCCGCGTCACGGAGCACGCCCCGAGAGCGGCCGATCGCGACGCCTCTCTTCGTATCGCCCCATCCGACCTCGCCCCCGCCGGAGAGAACGCCCTGATCGACGAGGAGGCTCTCCGCTTCCGATGTGCTGCGCGCCCGGTACCCCGCGTTCGCCCTCAGCGAGAACGACTCGAGGATGATGGAATCGAAGGTGAGCCGCCCGACGAACCGCTTCTCGGGAGCGCCGCTCCCCGGGCGGGCCGCCAAGTCCTTCCCCCAGTCCGCGGACCCGCCGACCCGAACCTGGCGCTTCGGCTGAACGTTGAGCTCGAGCCGCCCTCCCAACTCGTTTCCGCGAATGCCGGAGGAGAGACCGATCTCGGTGAAATCCGGGGAGAGCCGCCGGATATGGCCGGAAGCGACGAGGCGGCGAGCGGAGAAGGTCGCCTCGGTGATGAGGGCGGCGCCTGATTCCGCCCTGCCGTCTTTCTCCGACAGCCGGGCGTCGCTACGCCACGACCACCCCCTCGGCGCGCGCGTCCGGTACGAGAAGCGCGCGACGTGTCGCCCCGGATGGGCGGCGGCGCCGGCCTCCTGCCGGTCCCAGGACATCTGCCAGATCCGGTTCGTCTCCTCGCCGTGCGCGAGCGTTAGGCCAAACGTCCCGGCGCCGGTGGCGGCTCGCCCGGCGCCGAACCCACCACGCTGTTCCGTGAGAGCCCCGCCGAGCACACCGAGCCTGAGCGCCCCTCGCCGCAACCCGACGACCGCCCCGCGAATCCAGACGTTCTCTCGGAATTCGCCCCCGAGCGGGTCGTCCTTCGACTCGCCGCTCACCGGAGCGTCCCCGGCGCGGACCGACATCCGGCCGTGGCGCGTCGGGATTTCCTGCGCCGAGATTCTCATCCCGTGTCCGAGCGAGGAGGCGCCGAGCCACCACGACCAGCGGCCTCCGTTCACCGGATAGGCGTCTCCCTCGGCGACGAGGAAGTCGTCCTGCGCGCGCGCGATGCCGTAGGGACCCCAGGCCTGATAGCGCCTCTCGGCGGAGATCATCAGGGCTGCTCTCGGGAACTCCGAGGAGGCCGCGGGTGCGGCGGCTCCGAGCACGGCGGCCCCCAGCGCAACCGTCGTCGCGAGGGCGCGGGCGGCCGAGAGCGGGTGTCCCCGTCTTCGGCGTCGGTCCCGCATCCGTGCGGGCATCCGTGTGCGCCGCATCGCTGCGCGCCTCAGCGGGAGGCGACGCCCCCTTCTGCCGTGAGCGGGCACTCGCCGACGAGGATCCCGACATCGGGAATGTCGATCGTCACGCGGGCGAGGGTGATGTCCATCGAGCCGGACCGGGGGACCTCGATCTCGACCCAGCGGCGTTTACCCGGCAGGATCGGGACGTCGGGCAGATCGCAGCCGCCGCCGTCCCTGCCGTCGGCCGTGAGGAGGGCCGCGCTGCCCGAGAGCCGGACGAAGTCCTCGCCCGTGTTCGCAACCTCGACTCGCAGGTATCGGCGCTCATCTCGCGCGCTCGCGCTCAGAGAGACGATCTCCGCGCTCCTCCGAGGATGCCCGACGCGGACGTAGATCATGCAGGCGACCCGGCCTCTCACGAACATCTGGCGCGAGCCGCGCTCCGCGGGCCTGATCGGGATCGATTCGAGGAGGAGGCTCGTGTGATACCCGCCTTCGGCGAGCAGGTGCGGGACCCTTGCTGTGATCCGAACCAGCTTAGACTCTCCGGGTTCGAGCAAGACGTCGGACGGGCCCCAGTCAATCCAAGGTGAAGCCGAGCGCGGGAGCGCGCCGGCCGGCCGGAAGACCGGCGTCCCGTCTTCCGTCATCGTCCAATCTTCGACATAGCACCGGAGTCGCACGGCCTCGGTCGCGGTGTTTTGTACCGTGACCGCGTCCGTGCATTCGGCTCCCGGCTCCGTCGAGATCTCGATCCGGACCGGCGAAACGTCCAGCGCGAGGTCCGCTCGCGCGCTCGACGGGGCTCCGGCGCTCGTCGAGGAGAGCACCAGCGCGAAGATCGCGCTCGGGATTGCTTTGCGTCGCATGATTCCCCTCATGGCGCGGCCAGGGTGAACGTCGCGGTGGCGGTGTAGAGCCCGGGGACGTACGTCCACGAGTTCGTGAGGAAGAAGTCGAGCCTCGCGGTCGTCATCGTGTGAGACACGCCGCTCGCGATTTGGACCGGTACCGCCGTCGAGAGCGTCCCGCTCTGAAACGGCGTCGCTGCGGCCCATCCGACGTTTGAGATCGGGATGACGCTTGCGCCCGACGTCAGGTCGGAGTCCGCCTGGACGGTCAGGGTCCACGGCACGCCGGTTCTGCCCACGACGCTCACCCCGACGACGAGCGGTTGAGGGCCGATCTGCGGCCGCGTGTCGGGGTCTGCGTCCGGGAATGCGACCGAGCCGAAGAGACGCAGCCGGGTGACTACCGCCGCGTCGGCCTGCGGGGCGAGAACGAACCCTGCGAGCAGAGCGGCGGCAATACAACCGAAGAACATCATCTTGACGACCGCGGCCTCCGCGACCTACGGCGCGGACAGCGTGTACAAAACCGTCTGCGTGTAGCTGCCGACGTTGTAGTCCCAGGAGTTCGCCAGGGAGAAATCGAAGTTGCCGTTCCTCGTCCCCGAGCCCGACCAGGAGCCGACGTTCTGGGCCGCGACATCGCTCATCGTCCCGGGTACGTAACCGGCTCCGGAGGCCGTCCATGTGACGTTCGAGATCGCGATCGCGTCGCTGACGCTCTGAAGGGCGCCGTTCGCCAGGCACGTGAGCGTCGAGACGCCTGCCGAGGAGGTCCGGACCTTCGACTGGACCGAGACGGAATTCTCGTTCGCCGGGATCGATGGGGTCGCATCGGGGTCCGCGTCGGGGAAGTTGATCGTGGTCGGCGCGATCGTCAGGGTGGCGCGCGCCGCGACGATCGCATTGATGGTCAGCGTCTCCGTGTCGCTCGCGCCCTGAGCCGCCAGCGGCAGCGCGGTGAACAGCATCGTCGTTGCGAGCAACCGGCCAATCCGTGATCTCATAGTACGGCCCTCCTCGATGTGACAGGGTGTGTGCATGAAGCGATCACGAACCCTGCCATCGGTGCGGCGGCGGCGAACCTAAATAGTCATTCACCGCGGACGGCTAGTGCTTTTCCGGACGTCGGCCGAGTGGCGCACTCCGCCGACCCCGGCGCCGCGTCGTCGATGCGCGTCCAGGGAAACTCACTACGCAGACACAAACAGTCACCATTTAACTGACGCGAGACTCTCCCGACACTCGTGTTGTCAACGACCCGCGCGTCGCGCGAGTCCCGCCTGTCGGATCTCGAAGCGCGGGGAGAGGAGAACAGGATGGAGATGAGGCACCGGAAAGGCGTCGCGCTCCCAATCCGACTCGAGGGCCGTATCACGCAGGCGGAGATGGATCGGGTGCAGCTCGCGCTCGCGACCGGGGGGGTCGTGCGCGGTCCGATCCGCTTCATCCCCGACGGCGCGAAGATCACCGGGTTCAGCGGGCCGGGCCTCATCGCTCTCGTAGAATGCATTATGGCCGAGTGCATGATGTCCTCCAAGGAAGAGGGGTCGAAGCTCTCGCTCGAGGACCTGAACCCGGACACCAAGGACGACGTTGAGCCCGTCAAGGATCCAGCCGCCGGCCTCGCCGACGAGTCCTTGCGGAAATAAGGAAGCGTTCCGGAACGCCCGGCCTCTGGAGCGTGCTCGGCCGGGCCGGCTCGCGGCGTCCTAGTTGAACAGCCGGAGCGCGGACCCCGCGCGCGACGATGCCGGCGCCGACGCCGACCGGGCCGCCGCCGCCCGAAACCGCGTCGTGACGAGCGGCTCGGGCCGCCCGTCGAGACCGAGCCGCCGCGCCGTCACGGCGAACCGCCGCCGCAACAGTTCGGCGTACTCGCCCGTCCCGCGCATCCGCGACCCGAACGCCGGCTCGTTGAGCTTCCCGCCGCGCGTCGCGCGCACGAGGCCCAACACGTGCGCCGCGCGCAGCGGATACTGCGCCTCGAGCCACTCCGCGAACAGATCCTTCACTTCGTTCGGTAGCCGAAGCAAGACGTACCCGGCCCACCGCGCGCCCGCATCCGCCGCCGCCTCGAGGATTCGTTCGAGTTCCGCATCGTTCAATCCAGGGATCATCGGCGCCGCGAGGACGCCGCACGGAACGCCCGCCTCTCGGAGCGCGCGCAGCGCCTCGAGTCGCCGCTCGGGCGTCGGCGCGCGCGGCTCCATCCGCCGCGCCAACTCGCGATCGAGCGTCGTCACAGACAGGAACACGTGCGCGAGCCGCTTCGCCGCCATCGGCGCGAGCAGATCCAAATCGCGCAGCACGAGGTTCGACTTCGTGACGATCCCGACGGGGTGATCGTGCTCGGCGAGGACTTCGAGGATCCCGCGCGTGATCCGGAGATCTCGCTCGATCGGTTGGTATGGGTCGGTGTTCGAGCCGAGCGCGATCATCTCGCAGCGATAGCTCGGGTCGGCGAGCGCCTCGCGCAGAAGCCGTGCCGCGTCCGGCTTCGAAAAGAGCTTCGTCTCGAAGTCGAGCCCGGGCGAGAGCCCGAGGTACGAGTGCGTTGCCCGAGCGTAACAATAGATGCACCCGTGCTCGCAGCCCTTGTACGGGTTGATCGAACGATCGAACGGGACGTCGGGCGAGTCGTTCGTCGTGATGATCGCGCGCGTGATCTCTGGCGTGACGGTCGTCGCGCGCGCCGGCGGCGCGTCGCCCGCCTCGCCGCCGCCCGCCTCACCCCAGCCGTCGTCGAACGGATCGGCGTGAAACTTCTCGAATCGCCCCGCGGGGTTCGAGACGGCCCCGCGACCCTTGCGCGCGCCCATCGCAGCCGAGAATAGCAGGATTCTTCGCATTCAAGGGATTCCCCGCAAAAGCCGACAACTGTGGAGAGCCCGGGAAGGCCCCGCTGGCGGGGTCTTGCCGCATCGGTGTCATTGTATCTGGGAGACCGAATCGCTTGTTTTTGAACGCTTACGATCCTGGCGCTGCTCCCGCGACCGAGGCTGACTAGAGATGGCCAAGCCGCGCGCGCCGTTCCCGACGAAGCCGCTCGCAGTCTTCTTTGCGGTCGTACTCGCGAGCGAGACAGCGGTCGAGCTTGTCTTGCCGAAACTCTGGCCGCTGTTCGGCTGGCACCCGACGTCTCTGCACAAGATCGCTCTCCTTATCCTGGTGTCGACGCCGTTCTACATCCTATTCGTCGTTCACCCGCTCCGCCGCGCGCTCCTGTCCGAGAGAAGCGCGTCCAACGACGCGAACGAGCACGAGGAGCGCTTCCGCCTCCTGTCGCTCGCGACGGACGATCTCGTTTGGGACAGCGACCCGGTGACGAACCGCGTTTGGTTCGGAGGGGCGACCGAGAAGTTCGGCTACAAGCCCGGCGTGTCCGACAAGGATCGAACGTGGTGGGGCGAGCAAATCCATCCGGATGATCGTGAACGCGTCCTGTCCGCGGCGCGCCTCGCGTTCGAGGGTCACCAACCGGGCTGGAACGAAGAGTACCGCCTTCGTCGCGCCGACGGCACCTACGCCTACGTTGCGGCCCGCGCGTACATCGTCCGCGATTCCGATGGGAACGTGCGCCGGATGATCGGCGCGACGACGGACATCACCGACCGGCGGCTGGCCGAAGAGCGGCTCCGCGCGAGCGAGGCGCACTTCCGGCTGATCGTCGATCGCGCGCCGGCGATGGTCTGGATGACGGGCCCCGAGCACGGGAACATCTTCGTCAACAAGGCCTGGCTCGACTTCACGGGCCGCTCGCTCGAGGAAGAGGCCGGAGACGGATGGGCCGAAACGCTCCACCCAGAGGATCGCGACTGCGCGTTCCGAACGTTTGTCGCGGCGCGAGAGGCGAGAGTCCCATTGACGATGGAGGTCCGCTTCCTCCGGCACGACGGCGAGTACCGTTGGATCCAGACTTCGGGCGCGCCGCGTTTCGAGTCGGACGGCTCGTTCGCCGGCTACATCGGTTCGTGCGTCGACGTCACCGATCTCAAGGTGGTACAGGCCGGCCTCGCCGCGGCGCGCGATGAGGCGATCCGGTCGGCGCAGCTCAAGGCGCTGTTCCTCGCAAACATGAGCCACGAGATTCGCACGCCGATGAACGGGGTGATCGGGATGACGGCGCTGTTGCTCGACACCGACCTTTCGTCCGAGCAGCGCGAGTACGCCGATGCGGTCCGCACATCGAGCGAAGCGCTCCTGGCCGTGATCAACGACATTCTCGACTTCTCGAAAATCGAAGCCGGCAAGCTCGAGCTCGAGACGGTCGATTTCGATCTGAGGAGCACCGTCGAGGACGTCGTATGCCTCCTCGCGGAGAGAGCGGACGCGAAGGGGATCGAGCTGAATTGCCTCATCGACGAGGGCGTGCCGGCTGTCGTGGCGGGCGATCCGGGGCGCGTCCGCCAGATTCTCACGAACCTCGTCGGGAACGCGGTCAAGTTCACGAGCGAGGGCGAGGTCATCGTCCGAGCGCGTCTCGCTGAAGAGACGGCGGCGGGCGCGCTCCTTCGATTCGAAGTTTCCGACACGGGGATCGGCATCGCCGCCGAGGCGCAGGGGGGATTGTTCCAGTCGTTCTCGCAGGCGGACGGCGCGACGGCGCGCCGCTATGGAGGGACGGGGCTTGGCCTCGCGATCTCGAAGCAGCTCGTCGAGTTGATGGGCGGCGAGATCGGACTCTTGAGCGTCGCCGGCAGCGGGAGCAGCTTTTGGTTCACCACGCGATTCGCGGTGCGATCGGCCGTCGATCCGGCCGTCGGAAACCCGGAGCCGGAACTTGCGGGCGCGCGAGTTCTTTGCGCCGATGACAACGCGACGAGCCGGCTCGCGTTCGCGCGCCGCCTCTCCGCGTGGGGCCTGACGGTCGATTGCGTCGCCGACGGGCCGGCGGCGATCGCGCGGCTTCGCGCCGCGCGCGACGCGGGCGCTCCGTACCACCTCGCGCTGATCGACTACGGGATGCCCGGGATGGATGGGCTCGAGCTGGCCGCGGCGATCAAGAGAGATGCGGGGCTCGCGCAGACGCCGCTCGTTCTGATGACGCCCTGGACACAGCGCGGCGAGGCGGCCGCGGCTCGCAAGGCCGGCGTGTGGGGCTGCCTGACGAAGCCGGCCCGCCGAACGAACCTACACGACTGCGTTGTCCTCGCGCTCCGGTCCGGCGGTGCGTCCGCGCCGCCGCCGATCGCACCGTCGCGGGGCCGCATCCTCGTCGTCGAGGACAACCGCGTGAACCAGAAGCTCACGTCCCACGTCCTGCAAAAGCTCGGCTATCACGCCGACGTGGCGGCGAACGGCGTCGAGGCGATCGCCGCGCTCGCTCGCGCGGCGTACGACGCGGTGCTGATGGACTGCCAGATGCCCGAGATGGATGGCTACGAGGCGACCGCCGAGGTCCGCCGTCGCGAGGCGGGCCTGCAGCGCACCGCGATCATCGCGATGACCGCGAGCGATCTTCCCGCGGACCGCGAGCGATGCCTCGCGTCCGGGATGGACGGGTTCGTCACGAAGCCGATTCGTCCCGAAGACCTCGCCGCCGCGATCGAGCGGTGGGCCCGTCCGGCGACGGCCGCTCCGCCGGCGTCGGCTTCGTCGACGGCGGCATCGTCGGCGTCCGCGCCGCCGGCGCACTCCGCGCCGACTCGCGATCGCGCGATCTAGCTCGCAATCTCGCTCGCGCCATCCCGCTCGCGACGCGACTCCGCACTTCCGCCGGCCCGCGCCGGCCCTTAGAATCCCCCCCGACATGTCTCGCTCGCCCGCGCACCCGCGCATCCTCATCGCCGCGCTTCTCATCGCGCTCGCGTCCGCGGCGTTGTGGGTCCGAGCGCGCCGCGCCGGCGAGCGGCCGCTCGTCCTCTCCGGTTCGATCGAGGCGCGCGACGTCGAAGTCGGCTCGCTCGTCGGCGGCCGCGTCCTCTCTGTGCGAGTCGCCGAAGGCGCGACCGTCGCGGCGGGCGACACGCTCGTTACGCTCGAGCCCGACCTGATCAACCTGCAAATCGACGAGCAAGCGGCGGCGATCGCGCAGGCGCGCGCAAACCTCGCCCGCGCGGAGAAGGGGCCGCGGAGCGAGCAGGTCGCGCGCGCGCGGATCGACGCCGATGCGGCGGAGACCGACCGCAAGCGGCTCGAGCCGCTCCTCGCGGCGGGCACGATCGGCCAGCGCGACTACGACGCGTCTGCCGTGCGCGCGGCGACGACGCGCCAGACGCTCGTCGAGCTGGAGCGCGGGACGCGCAGCGAAGAGATCGACGCGGCGCGCGCGGCCGTCGCGGGGCAAGAGGGGCGGCTCGCGTACCTCGAGAGGCAGCGCGCGGAGACCGTCGTTCGCGCGCCGGTCGCGGGCGTGATCGAGTCGATGGAACTTCGACCGGGCGACCTCGTCCCGGCAAACCAGCCGGTCGCGCTTCTGCTCGAGCCGGACCAGCTCTGGGTGCGCGTGTTCGTCCCGGAGCCGAAGCTCGGGCTCGTGCGTATCGGAATGGCCGCGCGGGTTACCGTCGACACTTTCGCGCGCCGCGAGTTCGCCGGCTCCGTCGTCGAGATCCGCCACGAAGCCGAGTACACGCCGCGCAACATCCAGACGCTCGACCAGCGCGCCGAGCAAGTGTTCGGCGTCAAGATCGCGATCGACCCGGCGCCGGAGCTTCGGCCCGGGATGGCCGCACTCGTCCGTCTCGTCTCCTGAGGGCGTGACTGAGGACGTGACCGAGAATATCGGCATCGCGGTCGAGTCGGTCTCGCGCGACTTCGGCAAGTTCCGCGCGCTCGACAAGGTTTCGCTCTCCGTCCATCGCGGCGAGATCTTCGGGCTGCTCGGGCCGAACGGCTCCGGCAAATCGACTCTCATCCGGATTCTGTGCGGGCTTCTCGCGCCGACGGAGGGGCGAGCGGTCGTCGATGGTCTCGACGTGACGCGCTCCGGCGAGGAGACGCGCCGGCGGATCGGGTACGTGCCGCAGCGCTTCTCGCTGTACGAGGACCTCTCCGTTCAGGAGAACCTCGATTTCTTCGCGGCGGTGTACGGGCTCGAGGGCGCGCACCGCCACGAGCGGATCGAGTGGGTGGTCAATCTCACGCAGATCGCCCCGTACCGCGAGCGGCTCGCGGGCCATCTGTCGGGCGGATGGAAGCAGCGGCTTTCGCTGGCGGCGGCGCTGATGCATCAGCCGCGCGTCCTGTTCCTCGACGAGCCGACGGCGGGGATCGATCCCGTCGCGCGGCGCGAGTTGTGGAACCTTCTATTCGAGTTGGCGGCGGGCGGCGTGACGCTCCTTGTGACGACGCACTACATGGACGAGGCCGAGCGCTGCGGGACCGTCGCGTACTTGTATCTCTCGCGGCTCCTCGTCGTCGGCAAGCCGGGCGACCTGGTGCGCCGCCCGGAGGTCACACCGGACGGGATGCGGCGCGTCGAGGCCGCGTGCGACCGAGGCGTCGCCGCCGTGATGACGCACGCGCGCTCGCTTCCGTACGTCGACGACGTGACGATCATGGGGAACTCGCTGCACATCTTGGCGCGCGCGGACGTGAGCGAGGCGCGCGTGGCGGCGGACCTGGAGGCCGCGAGCGGGGCGCACGTCTCGGTCCGCCCAATCGAGCCGTCGCTCGAGGACGTGTTCGTGCGGCTGACGCGGATCCACACGTCGTGAGAGGCTTCCGCGCGGTCGTCCGCAAGGAGGCGCGCCAGATGACGCGCGACGTCGGCACGCTCCGGCTCGCGCTCCTCTTGCCCGCGTTTCAACTCGTCTTGTTCGGCTTGATCGACACGAACGTCAAGCACGTGCCGACCGTCGTGTTCGACCAGAGCCGCACGCCGCAGAGTCGCGAGCTGATCCGGCAATTCGTCAACACCAGCTACTTCGACGTGATCGGTTACGCGCCGTCGCGTGACGCGCTCCGCGAGGAGATCGTTGCGGGGCATGCGTCGGTCGGGATTGAAATCCCGCCCGACTACGGGCGCCAGCGGTTGCGCGGGCTCCCGGCGGATGTCCTCGTCCTCATCGACGGGTCCGATTCGAACATCTCGGGGCAGGCGCTCGCCGCCTCGAACGGCCTCGCTCTAGACCGTTCGCTCCGCGAGCTGAGCGCCAGCGTCGGCCTGCGCGACTTCCCGATCCGCGCCCACCCGCTCCTGTTGTTCAACCCCGACTCGCGGAGCGCGAACCTCTTGATCCCGGGGCTCGTCGCGGTGCTGCTCAACTTTTCCGCCGTCATCCTCGCGTCGTTCGCGATCGTGCGCGAGCGGGAGCGCGGGACGCTCGAGCAGTTGATGGTCACGCCCGCGTCGCCGATCGCGGTCGTGCTCGGGAAGCTCCTCTTGTACCTCGTCCTCGCGTTCGTGCAGCTCCTGTTCGTGCTCGCGCTCATGACCTTCGTGTTTCGCGTGCCGATCCACGGGAGCCTTTGGCTTCTGCTCGCGCTGTCGCTCGTCTACTTGTTCGCGCTTCTGTCGCTCGGGCTCTTGATCTCGTCGCGAGCGCGGACTCAGATGGAAGCGACGCAGCTCGCGCAGATGTTTCTCCTGCCGTCGATCATGCTCTCCGGGTACATCTTTCCGCTCTCGTCGCTCCCGCCAGCGCTCCGGGCCATCTCGCAGATCATCCCCGCGACCCACTTCATCGCGATCGCGCGCGGAATCATCAACCGCGGCGCCGGGTTCTTCGACCTCTGGCCGAACGTCGCCGCGCTGATGGCGATCGCGATCGTGCTCGTGGCGGGGAGCGCGCGGGCGTTTAAGAAGACGATTTCGTAGGGTTGGGGCGCGAGCGGCACTACCGATACAACGCCTTGATCTCTCCCCACGTCGCGGCTTCGTTCGCGAGCGGGCCGCCGTGCTGCGCGGAGCCGGCGATGATCTGAAACGCGAGGCCCGACGCGCTCGGTGCGTGCCGATGCCACGCCAGGGTCGCGGTCCCAATCAGCACGAATCCGTCGGAGAGCCCGGCCCCCGAAATCCCGAGGACGTCGAGCCCGGTCGGGTCGGTCGATGAAGCCCGATCGCCGACCCGTTCGCCGTCGAGCACGA
>Ga0247727_10011646_pt1 | contig 15285 bp, 11 predicted proteins | sample WisWelCaveWW1625_FD_202498 | JGI IMG/M metagenome (GOLD analysis project Ga0247727, IMG submission 202498) | Biofilm microbial communities from Wishing Well Cave, Virginia, United States - WW16-25 | ecosystem: Environmental > Aquatic > Deep subsurface > Groundwater > Cave microbial mat | place... | reverse complement strand
ATAGTTGGAGGATTGGGTGAGATTCGCGCGGAAACTCAGTGTGACCGTTCCCGATGTGGGGAGGGTAAAGGTTGTTCTCCATCCGCCGGACATGCCATTAATGGTGTTGCCGTTGACGCCGCCCAGGTTGACTACTACTCCCCCGCCGGAGAAGCCTCCGGTAGATGAATACGCTCCGGCGGCATAGGTGGGCTGGGCCGTAGACCGAAATGCGTCGTCTACATAGGTGAAGCCATTGCTGTCTGTATCGAATGGCGCACTCAGCGCCGTGATGCCCGTGAGATAATCTACGAGAGCAGCATAGGCGGGTTTCGGCGCCAAAGCGGTATCAAAGAGCAGTGGCGCGCCAAGCCCAGGGAATTTGCTTGCCGCCCAGGCATAGGTGTCAACCAGGCCCCAAGTGAAGTAGTTGGAGCAGTTATTTGACGAAAGGCATGCTCGCATCGCCCCGGTAAAATAGTCTGCCTGCTGTGACAACTCTGCCGGAGTGATACCATCCGAAGTTTTGATCGTTCCATCAATCTCCGTGATGAACACTTCTACGCCGATGTTTTTGTACCGATTGATACTGGCCAGGATTTCCGCTTCGGGAGGCGGACCGACGCGTTCACCGGACAGATCGAAATGCATTTGAAAGCCGACGCAATCAATCGGCGTCCCCGCCGCCTTTAGCCGTTGCACCAGCTCATAAAACCTGTCCGATTTTTCCTGCCACCCCAACGATGTCCAAACCGGCCCATTGCCTTCGATCCAGTACTCATTGAGACAGAGCTTCACGTTTGGGGGCGTCACTTCCCGCGCCCATTGAAAGGCCAGCCGAAGGTGTTCTTCCCGATCGGCGCTCATACTGGAAAAGGAGTAGTCGCGGACATTGTACGGAGACGCAAACTCGAGTGGTTCGTTGACGACGGTCACCGCGTGGAGAAGGCCGGGGTATTTGGTGGTGAAATGCGTCAATACCGTTTGAATATGGTTTTTCATCACCCGCCGAATCTCATCAGAGCCTTCATATCTCAAGTTCCGCAGCCAGGGGACATACTGTTCATCATCCGAATAAATAAGCGGCTGAAGAAATACCTTCTGTCCATTGGCGACCGCAAAATCGGACATTTCGTCTGACGGCCCGAAGTCGAATCGGTCTTTCGTGCCTTGAATCATGCCGAAGACGTTTACATTTGTCGGCGTTATGACATCGCACTCCGTCGCAGATAATGCGCGATACGCCGGGTCACTGCGGAACGGCTCTACTGTCACTTCACAGCCAAACTTGATATTCCTGTTTCTGGCTGCATACTTCAGGGCTTGAGGAGATGGGGTTGGAGTAACCGCCGCCGTGCTGGTAGAAAGTTGAAGCGGTTGATTCCGGAGAAAAAGAAGCGCGGCTGTTCCCGCCACAAGAATCATCAATCCGGCAATGATCGTAGTAATTGACTTGACGCTCATGAAGCTCATGGGCAGAGCTTATATTATAACTTGCGCTTTTTGTACAGAGTCCGACTGCGCTTGGAAGGATTCGGAAATCCAGGATCAATTTTGAATCAGCGTCGCCATTCCCTATTGAGGAGTTTGAAAAAACGCAACCCGGAGCCATTCCCTTCCGTCCTCGCCATCGGTAAAATTTGCAGCGCAGTTTTCACCTTTCACGCTTTTCGATCAACAATCCGTTTTCGGTCATCTTCGCCAGAGGAGGAAAGCTATGGCATTCGCACGCATCATCGCTCGCGCATTCGTTCTGTTGACGTTCGTTTCCCTGTTCTTCATTTGGAACCCGACAGGCTACACTCAAAACGGCAATTCATCGGCGTCTTCTCCATTCGACAAATTGCGGTTTCGGGAAATAGGACCCGCCACGCCATCTGGTCGCATTGACGATTTCGCCGTGCTCGAAAGCAATCCGACGGTGTTTTACGTGGCCACCGCGACTGGCGGTTTGTGGAAGACCACGAACAACGGGACTACGTTTGAAACCGTCTTCGACAACGAGACGACTTCGTCAATCGGCGACGCGGCGATTGCGCCGAACGACGCCAACCTCGTTTGGGTCGGCACGGGCGAGAACAACAATCGCCAGAGTTCGTCGTGGGGCGACGGCGTCTACAAATCAACCGACGGCGGGAAGACCTGGAAGAATATGGGGCTGCGCGATTCCAAACAGATCGCGCGCATCATCGTTGACCCGGTTGATTCGGATGTCGTTTACGTCGCGGCTTTGGGAAGCTTGTGGGGAGCAGGCGGCGACCGCGGCGTTTACAAAACCAGCGATGGTGGGTTGACGTGGACGCGCTCGCTCAGCCCGGATGAGAACACCGGCGCGACCGAGTTGGTGATGGACCCGTCGAACAACAAGACGCTCTACGCCGCGACCTATCAACGCCGGCGCTCGATCTGGGGAATGAATGGCGGCGGCGCAGGGAGCGTGATCTGGAAATCCACCGACGCTGGGCGCACCTGGGCGAAGCTGACGAAAGGTTTGCCGGAAGGGCCGATGGGGCGCATCGGGATGGATGTTTACCGTCGCAACCCGAACATTATTTACGCGCGCATCGAGCACCCGAAAGAAGGCGGCGTCTATCGTTCGGAGGACGCCGGAGCGACGTGGACGAAGATGTCGGCGACCAATCCACGCCCGATGTATTTCAGCCAGATTCGCGTTGACCCAAACAACGATCAGCGAATTTACGTGCTCGGCGTGCAACTGCACGTTTCCGACGATGGTGGCAAGACGTTTCGCAACGACGGCGCGCGGAAGATTCACGTTGACTTCCACGCGATGTGGATCAATCCGAACAACTCGAACCACACGATGATCGGCGGCGACGGCGGCGTGGGCATCTCTTACGACCGAAGCAAGACCTACGTCTGGCTGCGCAACATGAATCTGGGACAGTTCTACCACGTCGGCTTCGACTTCAAGACGCCCTTCACGGTCTGTGGCGGATTGCAGGACAACAACACGTGGTGCGGGCCTAGCGCGGTGCGATCCGCCTCAGGCATCGGCAACGACGAGTGGTGGGTCATCAGCGGCGGCGATGGCTTCGTCGCGCTGATTGACCCTACGGACAACCGCGTGATGTACGCCGAATCGCAAGATGGACGAATGAGCCGCATTGACCGCGTGACTAACGAACGCAAGCCGATTCGCCCCGAACCTGTGGAAGGTGAAAAGCCGTATCGCTGGAACTGGGACACGCCGATGCTGATCTCGCCGCACGGGCCCGCGACCATCTTTGTCGCAGCCAACCGCGTCTTCAAATCAACCGACCGCGGCCATTCGTGGAAAGCTATCAGCGGTGATCTAACCACAAACACCGACCGTGACACGCTCGAATTGATGGGTGTGAAAGGCAAAGAGATCACGATTGCCCGAAACGACGGCGTCGGCTCTTACGGCAACCTGGTGAGCTTCGCCGAATCGCCGAAGAAGGCCGGGGTGTATTACGCCGGATCGGACGACGGCGTGGTCAGTGTTTCGCGCGATGACGGAGCAAACTGGGCGAACGTCACGTCGAAGATTCCTGGCCTGCCCGCGAACACTTACGTCTCGGAGCTTGCGCCGTCGCGGTTTGACGAAGGCGCGGTCTATGCGACGTTCGATGGCCATCGCTTGAATGACTTTGGAACTTATGTCTACGCGAGCCGCGATCACGGCCAGACCTGGCAATCAATTGTTGGCGATCTGCCGAAGGGCCAGGTCGCGCGCACGATCACCGAAGATTTGAGGAATCCCGACGTGCTTTACCTCGGCACGGAAGCTGGGCTGTTCGTAACGTTCGATCGCGGCAAACAGTGGATGCGCGTGAAGGCCAATCTGCCGACCGTGCCGATTTACGAGATCACGCTCCACCCGCGCGACAACGCGATGATCCTGGCCACGCACGGCCGCAGCATCTGGATTCTGGACGACCTGACGCCGTTCCAGAACTTCGCCAAAGCTCGCGCGACCGAAGCGTTCCTGTTCGATGTTCGCGCCGCGACGCAGATGAATCCGGCCGGGGATCGCAGCCGCGATTTCGAAGGCGACATGCAATTCCTCGGCAAGAACCCGGAGGCCGGCGCGGCGTTCAATTATTACCTGAAATCATTGGCGAAGAACCTGTCGCTCGTGGTGAAAGACGCTTCGGGCAATGTCGTGCGTGAAATTTCTGGTGACGCGGTGAAAGACAAGAACGGCGCCGGCATCAACACCGTCGGCTGGGATTTGCGCGTCGAGCCGTTGCCTGCGCCACGCGTCCAACCGCAAGGCCCAGGTGGCGGCGGCTTCGGCGGAGGAGGATTGAATGGCCCGTTCGTGATCCCTGGGCAGTACCAGGCCGCGCTCAAAGTTGACGGCAAGGAGATCGCCACAAACACATTCATCGTGCAGGGCGACCCTGAGATCACCATCGCCGAAGCCGACCGCCGCGCGATGTTCGACGCCGTGATGGAATTGCACCGGATGCAGAAGAGTTACAACGAGGCTTCGGACAGCGTTGCCGCGTTGAACGAGCGCCTGCGCGCAATGCAGCAGGCGTTGAGAGACAACAAAGACGCGCCCGCCGCGTTGAAGACAAAGGTCGAAGAGTTCAGCAAGAGGTTCGAACCGGTCGGCAGGCGTTTCGGCATCGGCGTGGGCAATCCGCTTGAGACCGGCAATTTTGAGGGTTTCGCCCAGATGCTGCGCTCCCGCATCGGCGGATTGAAGAATGGAGTGATGGCTTCGACTTCGCGCCCAACCGAAACGCAGAGCCGACAGATTCCCGAAGTCCGCGCGGCGCTGGAGAAAGCGATTGACGACGCAAACAAGCTGATCGCCGAATTCCCCGGGCTGCAGAAAGAGATGGCGGAGAGCGGCGTCTACCCGGCTTCAGTCAAGCCGATTCAACGAGGAGGTTCACGATGAAACGAATCGCTACTCTTCTCGCGCTTCTGCTCGCCCTCACGATCACAGCCTTTGCAGCAGATGACGTTTACGACCGCGTCGAGCACGGCTACGCCGATTCGGGCGGCGTGAAGATTCACTACGCCTCGCTCGGTCAAGGACCATTGATCGTGATGATTCACGGCTTCCCCGATTTCTGGTACTCGTGGCGACATCAGATGGCCGTGCTCTCGAAGAGCTACCAGGTCGTGGCGATAGATCAGCGCGGCTACAACCTCTCCGACAAACCGAAGGGCAAGGAGAATTACGACCTGAGCCTGCTCGTCGAAGACGTGCGCGCGGTGATCAAACACCTGGGCCGCGACCGCGCCGTCGTCGTCGGGCACGACTGGGGCGGGCGCGTGGCGTGGGGCTTGGCGATGAAGTACCCCGAAATGACGCACCGATTGATCATCTGCAACCTGCCGCATCCACGCGGAGTGGCGCGCGAGCGGGCGCACAACCACGAGCAGAAGATCAACACGGCTTACGCGCAACGATTGAAAGAGCCGGATTCGCACAAGCGACTGACCGCCGAAGGTCTGGCTCAACGGATCAAAGACCCGCAGGCGCGCGAGCGTTACGTCGAAGCCTTCCGCCGTTCTGATTTTGAAGCGATGACCAACTACTACCGGCAGAACTATCCCGCGCCGCCTTACCTCGAAGACACTTCGCCCGTAGTCAAGGTGAAGATGCCGGTGCTGATGTTTCACGGGCTTGAAGACAGGGCGCTGATGCACGGCGCGCTCAACCACATGTGGGAATGGTTGGAGAAAGACCTCACGCTGGTGACCATTCCGGGCGTTGGGCATTGGGTGCAGGAAGATGCGGCCGTGTTTGTCTCCGGGATGATGAAATCGTGGCTTGAATTGCAAGCGACTAAACCGTAGTCAAGCGTTTGGAGTACCGCCTTCAGGCGGAGCGCCTCATAAGCAAGCCTTTTCGCCTGAAGGCGGTACTCCAAACTTTTTCAAACGATTTTCGTGAGAGATTGGAGAGAGCATGAATCAATCAACCAGTCACCGGTCACCGTTGTCACTTTTTCTTCTGTCAGTCATTTGCCTTTCGTTGCTCTGGTTGGCTTGGCCTGTTGAAGGCCAACGCGCATCGGTTTACTACCCCGCCCCCGGCGACAAGTGGGAGCGAAGAAAGCCAGAGCAAGTGGGAATGGACGCGACGCTGCTCGCCGAAGCGATTGAATTCGCCAAACGGCAGGTCGAGCCAAAAACCGTCGCCGAAGTGATCGCCGCGCGCCAGCGCCAGGAGAGCCACCCAGAGATCATCGGCCCGACCAAAGATCGAGGCGCAACGAACGGCCTGGTGCTGCGCCACGGCTACATCGTGGCCGAGTTCGGCGAGACCGAGCGCGTGGACATGACCTTCAGCGTGACCAAGAGCCTCCTCTCCTCCGTCGCCGGCTTGGCCTTCGATCGCGGATTGATCAAAGACGTGAACGACCCGGTCAAAAAGTACGTCAGCGACGGCGGCTTCGATTCGCCGCACAACTCGAAGATCACCTGGCATCACCTGCTGCAACAGACCAGCCAGTGGGAAGGCTGGCTGTGGGAGAAGCCGAGCACGATTGACGAACCGAAGGGCCACACGCTGCGCGAGCCGGGGACGTTCTGGAACTACAACGACGTGCGCGTCAACCGGTTGTCGCTGGCGCTGCTGCGCGTTTGGAGAAAACCGCTGCCGCAAGTGCTCAAAGAGGAGATTATGAATCCCATCGGCGCTTCGCAGACGTGGCAGTGGAACGGCTACCGCAACTCCGAGGTCGTGATCGAAGGCAAGAAGATCAATTCGGTGAGCGGCGGCGGCCATTGGGGCGGCGGGATGTTCATCAACTCGCGCGATATGGCGCGCTTCGGCTACCTGTTTTTGCGCCGCGGGAAATGGAAAGACAAACAGATCGTTTCTGAAAAATGGGTGGAGATGATGACGAAGCCGTGCGACATCAAGGCGGATTACGGCTACCTCTGGTGGCTGAAGAAATGGCCAGGGGCGACGCAGACTACATTTGCCGCGCGCGGCGCTGGCGGCAACGTCATCTGGATTGACCCGGATCACGACCTGGTCGTCGTCCTGCGCTGGGCGACAAATCACGACGAGATATTCAAGCGGGTAATGGCGTCTGTCGTCTCAACCGGCAAGTGATGTTAAGCGCAAGACACTACGCCGATTGATCATCGCCTTTTATGTGAAGCGAGGAGTGAAGCCCGTGGCGTGGAATGACGTTGAAATTGACTGGGACGAAGACAAAAACGACCGGAACAAACGAAGGCGTCAGATCTCGTTTGAGGAAGCCGCAACTGTATTCGATGACCCGCTGGCTTTGATCTCGCCCGATGAAGCGCATTCGTTCGGTGAGCAGCGTTACCACATCGTCGGCGAATCCATCCTGGGACAGATTCTGGTGGCGCCTACACCGAGCGCGGAGATACAATTCGCATCATCAGCGCGAGGATTCCAACCCGCAGAGAATTACGAGATTATGAAGAAGGAAATTAAAGAGATTGATTTCAGCAAAGGGATGCGCAACAAGTTTTACGGCCGCCGCCTTGTCATCGTTGGCGGAAAGCGAGGCAACCGCCAGCGGAATGCCACAGGCCGACTCTTTCATTTCGTCAACAACCGGACGAAAAGGTTCGTTGAAATCCGAGCCGCGAACAGGAAAGAGGCGCGGCTGGCTTTTCTCGATCAATTCGCTTTGAAGCGAATGCCGGCGGGGTTCGAGATATTCGAGGTTGAGCTTGCGGCGTGATCTTTCTCACGCGGCCTCCAACTGTGGCCACATCGTGAGTACGAGATGTCGAGCAAGTTCTGACGCTCCGCCGAGGTTGTGCGCAGAGACCACACGAAGAATGTTTTGAGCCAGCGAGACATCTTTCCTCGCCGCTTGAAACAGCTCGCGCCAGTCCGCCAAATCCCCTCGCTCAAGGGCCGAATCAATCGCTTCAAGGCTCCAGTCTCCGGTCTTCAAATGACGGTGTTCCATAGCTCATCCTTTCACCAATCTCTCCCCGAGCAGGTTCCCATAGCGCTGACAGATGCTCTCTGTCTTTGACCAGTCACGCCACTCCGGGGCGAGCGCCTTGTACCGCGAGAGACTGGCGTCTCCCAAATCATACGGCTCCGGCTTGGCCAAAGTCTTGGCGATTTCCAGAGCCACGGAAGCAGTCTGCGATTCGCCGTACCGCACGTCCGACTTCAGCAGCGAAGCGACCACTTCCTCTTCGCCAGCGCAGCCAGAGAGCGCGGCGAAGTCCAGAAAGTCGCGAGTAGCGTTTCTGCGATACGCCAGAAACGCCTTCATCCCGATCATCTCGTCGAGAGTGGGAATCACCAGCGGCCCATACCTGGTGGCTACCGTGAGCGTCTCAATTGGGAGCGTCCTGATAGACTGCCGGAACCCGACCTCGACATCATCGAGGCTTCCCAGAATGAGCACCGGTCTCTTCGTCCGCGCCGTCTTCCACTCCGGCGATTCAGAGAGGATTTCGAGCACATCCTCGAAACGCCCGCGCAGATGCATCAGCAGGTGATCGGTGTCAAACGAAACGCGGTGCCCGGCATAGAGCGCCGCCGCTGTCCCCCCAACCACGACGCCATCTTGAATGAGTGACTGAGCCTTGACTCCGGCTTCAAGCACGGCCTCCCACTCCCGCAGTTCTTCCTGCGACGGATGACCACGAAGCTGGGCGACCTGTATCTCTTGGTTCTTGTTCATACCTGATGTTACCCTGAAACAAACCAGGAGCGCAAAATGGTTGCACACAAAGCGTGAGATGTTGTGTTATGAGCCAACCGAGTAATCCAAGTGCTATCGCCGTTGATGCAGAGGAAATAAATATGATTGATGATGGAAGCAATACGCCCACTGAACAAGGAAAGAGAATTCCTAATAACCTCCGTTGTCCACATTGTGGTAAGAAAGCAATGTCGCTCTCCCGCAAACTCTGGTTGAGACTAGGACAACGGGTTTCTTGTCAGAACTGTGGAGGAATAGTGAGTGTCCCTTCTTGGCCCATGGTGCTCGGGTGGGTGCTGGCCATGATTTTATTCTTTCATGCCGCAAAAACTCCAGGCACCTCTCTGATTACACCAATTACAGGATTAGCCTTGATCATATCGGGCATTATTTTTTCAACTGCCTCTCGTCTAGTAAAACGTTAGGCGTCGGAAGGCGAAGAAGTAAGAAAGGAAATGTATCAATGGGCAATGATCCCGCCGCATCACCTCAACGCGCGGTAAATTCGTCCCGGCAGACCGCCTTCAAAAATACTTCGTTCGCCTTTATCGCCTTCTCCGCGTTTGCACGCGACCAATTCCATCGCCGCCACCATTTTATTCGTATCTTAAACACTCAATCGGATCAAGGTTGGCCGCCTTCTTCGCCGGCCACACTCCGAAAACCAACCCCACAAAGATCGAGACCGCCATCCCGCTCGCCACGGCCCACAGCGGGATCGAAGCCGGAAGCTCGGGCAGGAAGAACATAATCACGTAGCTGACCACTACTGCCACGATCACGCCCAGCACTCCGCCCAGGAAAGTCAGCGTCATCGCCTCGAACAGGAACTGGCGGACGATGTCGCGTTTGCGCGCGCCGATGGCTTTGCGGACTCCGATCTCGCGCGTGCGCTCGGTCACGCTCACCAGCATGATGTTCATCACGCCGATGCCGCCGACCAGCAAGCCTACCGCCGAAATCGCAATGGCGAACAATCCGACGTACATCGTGATGCCGTCGAACTGCTCGATGATCTTGTCCGCCGTGGTCAGGTGAAAATTGTTCGGCTCGTTGTACTTCACCCCGCGCTGGCGGCGCAGAATCTGTTCGACCTGATCCAGTCCGTCGCTCATCATCCCGGACTTCGCGCGGATGTGCAGGTTGAGTTCCCGGCTGATCGGCGAGAGCTTGCGGCCCGTTTCGAAGGGGATGAAGATCGCGTTGTCCTCTTCGTTCTCGCCGAAGAAAGTGCTCTTGCGCTTCTCCAGTACGCCTATGATTTCAAACGTGCGGCCCATCAATTCGACCTGCTCACCGGCAATGGTGGCCTGGTTCGGGAACAAGGACTCGACGACGTTGACTCCGACGACCATCACGTCGCGGCGATGCTGGTCGTCAACTTCCGAGATGAAGCGGCCCTGCTGCAGCGAGACGTTGGTGACTCTGGCATAGCCTGCCGAGACGCCTTGCAGGAAGCCCTCTTTGTAATTCCGCCCGCGACACTTGATGGTGCGGTCAATGCGCCAGAGGAAGAGCACGTTGGCTACGTCTTCGATGGCGCTCGCCTGCTGCCGGATCGCATCGGCGTCTTCGGGCTTGAGAGGTTTGCGCATGTACTCGCTGCGGTCGCGGTCGCCGATGCGCGGGCCGGTCGTCAGGTGGAAGGCGTAGATGTTGTTCGTGCCGTAGTCTTCCACCATCGAGACAATGCGACCGCGCAGGCCGGTCAAGATCGAAGCGACCGCGATCACGACGGTGACGCCGATGACGATGCCGAGCACGGTGAGGAAGCTGCGAAGCTTGTTAGCGCGAACCATGCTAAGCGCCATCGCGATGGTTTCGGTTGGAACGATTGATCGAAGTTTCAGTTTCATCTGCACACTCATTGTGGCGAACGCCTCCCTCCTCGCAATTACCGGCTCGATAAATCAATCAGGCCGCAGCCTTGATCATCTCACGCAGCTCAATCCGTAGCCGATGATTCAAGATTGTCTTTCTGACGAATGGAACCCATTTATACCAGTCCGCCTCCTTCCAAATGATAATCGCGCTCGAATCCGGTTGCGCCGGCAACAAGAGGCTGACATCTGCGGTTGCCTGTTGACCGGGTAACAACCAGCCGTCTTTTAGCAAATTGCCATTCTCGTCAGTCCAACCTGATGCTTCGTATCCGGAATATCCTTCATCTCGTTCCTGAACTGCGAGTCGCAGGTCTGCCAGATTGATCCTCACTTCAACCCCAGTGTTTCTGGCCTTGACCGTCATTGAAAGCCTGGATCCGGGCGCCTCTCCGCCTTGCAGACGAACGGACTTCACAGTCAGGAAGAGATGCGGGTCTATTCCATAACCGAGAGCCACTTCCTGCTCCGGGATAATCTTGAGCTCCGACCTCGACTTGAGGAGCCAGTACCCGCTCAAGCCTAAACAGATCAGGATTCCGAGAGTAATAATGGCGAGTCTTGCCCTTTTATTTCTCATCTCTTGCCCTCCCCATCTGTTGGTCTCTACACGACTGCGGCCTAACTTTTGTTCAACGCCACAATCGGATCGAGGCGCGCCGCCTTGAACGCGGGATAGATGCCAGCGATCAGCCCAATCCCGCCCGACACCAGCAGCGAGAGCAGAACGTAACCGACCGTGATCGTCATCGGGATCGGCGTCGCCACCCGCACGACCCACGAAAGCCCCGACGCGAGCATCAATCCCAGCGCGCCGCCCACCGCCGCCAACAGCGACGATTCGATCAGGAACTGGACGAGTATCTGCCGGCTCCTGGCGCCGACCGCCTTGCGAAGTCCGATCTCGAAAGTCCGCTCGGTGACGCTGACCAGCATAATGTTCATCACCACGATGCCGCCGACGAGCAGCGACAAAAGCGTGATCGGCGTGACCACCAGCGCAATCGTGCCCGTGAACTGGTTGACATTCGCGGTGAGGTCGCCGGTGTTGACCAATCCGAAAGTGTCTTCCTCTTCGCCGATCAACTTGTGGCGGTTGCGCATCACCGTCCGCGCCTCTTCGATGGTCGAAGTGAACGATTCAATGTCCCGGGCTTTTCCGTGCAATTCCAGGCTCTGGCGGCGACCGAACAAAGAGCCGAAAGTCAGCAGCGGGATGTAGAGGTGATTGTCGAGCGACTGGCCCATGAACGTGCCGCGCTTTTTCTCGACGCCGATGACGATCATCGGCTCATTTCTGATCTTGAGCGTCTGGCCGAGCGGATCGCGGCCCTCGAAGAGTTTTTCCTTCACTTCGTCCCCGATCACGCAGACCAGCGCGGAGTGTTCGACCTCGTGTGGAGCAATGAAGCGGCCTTCGGCAATATCCTTGTCTTCGATCTCGGCCATATTGGCTGTCACGCCGGCGACACGGGTGAAGAACGTTTCGTGGCCGTTGTGTTTGAGGTTGACGCCGGCGTTGGCTTGCGCGCCGACTTCCGCGCAGGATATGCAGCGGTCGCGCAGCCATTCGTAGTCTTCGATGTAGAGCCGCTTGTTGCGCCGCATCGCGCGCTCCCATTGCTCTTCGGTCCGGCGGCCCTGGTGGGCGAAGCGCGAGATCATGAAATGGTTGACGCCCAGAATCTTTGAAACGGTCGTCAGGACGTAGCTGTTGAAGCCGCTGATCGAAGCGCCGACGATGACCACCGACGCCACGCCGATGATGATCCCGATCAACGTGAGAAAGGTGCGCAGCTTGTGCGCGAAGATTGATTGCAGGGCGATGCGGGCGGCGTCAGCGTAAAAAGCATACAGGTATCTCATAGGCGTGGAGTCTCCACCGGTAAAAACGGTTCGCGCGAGAAAACATAAACAGCCGGAACGACTTTTTCTTGCGGGTTGCGCCTCGACTAACGATGAAGCCGTCAGCAAGGTTGCAGGGCATTCGCTTCCGATTGTGCCTCGACCTCTTTTTTCGCGGAGTGTTTTCCGAAACCGGACAGTATCGTTTCAAGAGCGGGCAGCATACTTCCTGCTCGCTTCGCCCGAATCACCCAATCCCACATCGGCTCGAACTTCTTCCAGCCGCCCGCGTAACCGATGTGGCGCAAACAACCCAGCCAATCCTCCTTCGTCCAAGCGCCTTTGAAGATCGAACCCCAGCGATAGAAGTCCCGATAGGCCCGCCAGTAGCCTGCTTCCAGCGCCTCGGCTGAGAGCTTCGCGGGACGGAAGACCACGTGGCGAGTGTCGAACAAGTCCCAGTCGTCGCTCGTCATTCGCCCTTGCGCGACCATTCGCTGGTAAAGAGCAGTGCTCGGATACGGCGTGAGGATGTGGAACGTGGCGGTCTCGATTCCCTGCTCGATGGCCCACTCGACCGTCCGCTCAAAGACCGTCTCGTCGTCGTCGTCCATCCCGAAGACGAAGCTGCCGTTGACCATCACACCCAAGCTGTGCAACCGCCGGATCGCTTCGGTGTAATCGCGGTTGAGGTTTTGGTACTTGTGTTGCTCGCGCAGGTTGGCGGGGTTGAGCGTTTCGAATCCGACGAACAGGCTGCGCAACCCGCTCGCGACGGCCTTCTCCAATAACTCAGGCGCGAGCACGGATTTGACTGTGCCCGCCGCCTGCCACAACCGTCCCATCCCTTTCATTCCGTCAAACAGCGCCGGCGCAAATCGCGGATTGCCGAAGAGGTGATCGTCGAGGAAGTAGAGGTGGCGTCCCGGCAACCGCTCGATCTCCGCCAGCGCGTCATCCACCGTTTGTGTGTAGAAAGATTTGCCGCCCACGAAGAAGGCTTCCTTGTAGCAGAAGTCGCAGGTGTGCGGGCAGCCGCGCGAAACGACGATTGAATTGGGCACGAGGTAGAATTGGCGTTTGATCAGATCGCGGCGAATCTTCGGCAGGCCAGCCAGCGTGCGGATTTGCGAGCGATAGATTTTTCCAGGACTGCCGGCGCGGAAGTCCCGAAGGAACTCAGGCCAGATGTCTTCGCCCGGGCCGAGGAAGATGGTGTCGGCGTGTTGCGCGGCTTCGTCAGGTAACGACGTTACGTGCAAGCCTCCCAGCGCGATGTATGCGCCCTTGCGGCGATAATGATCGGCGATCTCGTAAGACCGCTTGGCAGAGGTGATGTAAACCTGGATGACCACCAGTTCCGGCTCGTCATTCAGGTCGAGCGTTTCAACGTGTTCGTCCTGCAACACGACTTCGTCATCGTCGCTCAAGTATCCGGCGAGCGTGGCCAGTCCGAGTGGCGGAAACAGAGAATATTTGATCGGACGCCAGAACTCACCTTTGGCTTCGGTCAGCGCTGGCAGAATCATTTTGACTTTCATGCACACCTCCACGAGGCCCGGATCGCAACACCCTTGCGGTCTGAGCGGATAGCGTTACTTTGTGTCTTTGGTCGCGGCTAGGGCCGCGCTGTGAAAACCCCCTGGGTCATCCGATCACCATCACCGAGACGCTGCGCTCGCGCGCCTCATCCAGCTCAACCAGAAAGATTCTCTGCCACCGCCCCAGTTGCAATTGGCCGTCGGCGAGGTTCACGCAAGCCGACATCGGCAGGAAAAGGGCTTTGCAGTGCGAATGGCCGTTGGCTGGCTCGTCGGGCGGGATGCCGACGCGGCGGCTGAAATCGTTGTGCTGATACTCAGCCGAGCACGGCGCCAGCCGTTCGAGCAGTTGTTTCAAATCTTCATGCAGCAACGGCTCATTTTCATTGACGATGATGGCGGTGGTCGTATGTTTCGTCTGCACGTTGACCAGGCCGTTGCGGATTCCCGCGCGGGCGACGATCGCTTTCACTTCGTTGGTGATGTCTATGAATTGCAAACACTCTTTCGTCCGCAGACGGATCAGGCTGTGGTGCGTCTTCGTCACAGCCTGACCCACTTCTTCGATGCGCGCCATTTGATACATAGTTTCTCCTGTTTGACCTCGGAATTACGGGGATTCGGATCAAAAACTGAAACGAAGCTCGGCCTCAACGCTCGCGGGCGGCGTGGATCAGCGCCTCCATGTGATCCAGATATTTCTCCAGGGCGCGCCGGCCCGTGTCCGTCAGACGGTATTCGGTCTTCGGCACTCGCCCCTCGAACGACTTGGTGCAGGCGATGTAATCGGCCTCTTCGAGCTTTCGCGCGTGGACGCTGACGTTGCCGTCGGTCGTTTTCAGCAGCTCTTTCAGCTCGCTGAAGGTGAGCGATTCGTTGGCCGCCAGCGCGCTGACGATGCCCAGCCGCATCCGCTCGTGGATCAGGCCGTCAAGCTCCGGCGCCCGTTCGACGGCGCGCATTGCCTCTGCGGCGCGCGATTGCGTCTTGTTGTGTTGCGCTGTTGATTTAGCAGTCTGTTTAGCCACCGTGCCTCCTTGCGATAATGGTTCCGAAGATGATGTGAAGCCCGCCGAATCCCGCCGCCATCAGAAGATTCCCCCACGTGACGGGAGCGAACAGCGCCAGCACGCCCAGCGCCATAAAACAGATTCCCATCACCGGAACGACTCTGACCGAAAACGCGCCGCCGGTCACAACCCCCGCGCCGTAAAGCAGCAGCCACATTCCGGGCAGCACGTCGTATGCGCCAGCGCGCGCCAGCGCCACCGACAACAAAGCCCCGGCCGCCAGCGGCGGCGTCAAGCTGAGCGTGAATTTGCGCCCCGGCGCGGAGAGCTGCTTGAGCTTGGCCACGTTCGCCTTGCGTTT
>Ga0247727_10011645_pt1 | contig 15287 bp, 18 predicted proteins | sample WisWelCaveWW1625_FD_202498 | JGI IMG/M metagenome (GOLD analysis project Ga0247727, IMG submission 202498) | Biofilm microbial communities from Wishing Well Cave, Virginia, United States - WW16-25 | ecosystem: Environmental > Aquatic > Deep subsurface > Groundwater > Cave microbial mat | place... | reverse complement strand
CGCCACAGGGAGAGGGGCCGTCAGGGCATCCGCAGCAGGCGCGTGAACTCCTCGGACATCTCGAGGGCCACCCGCTTCGTCGAATCGCTTGACATCGCAGGCCGTGCCGGAAGGCTCGCCCGGGCCAGCTCTCGATAAATCCTCCAAGACAGTTCGATTCGCTTTCGCAGAACGTCGTCGACCGTCCGAATCGGCTTCGCCGGGACGCCGGCGATTAGACTCCGCTCCGGGAACTCCGCGTTCTCCCGCACCACGGCCCCGCTCGCCACGAGGGACCCATGCCGGATTATCGCGCCGCTGTTCACCGTTGCGTTCATCCCGACGAGACAGTCGTCCTCAATCACGCAGCCGTGCACGAGGGCCGCATGGCCGACCGTCACCCGCTGGCCGATCCTCGCGGCCAGCCCGTAGTCCACATGGACCACCGCGTTGTCCTGGACGTTCGAATCTTCGCCGACCTCGACCGCGTCGAAGTCGCCGCGGAGCACGGCCCCATGCCAGACGCTCGCGGATTCAGCGATCGACACGTCCCCGACGAGGACCGCGGTCGGTGCGACGAAAATCATGCCGGTGGCAATCCCCGCCGGCCACTCAAGCCTTTCGGGGTGCGCGCCTCCCGTGGGAACTCACGGAGGATCATCGGCTCAATCCAGGTTCACGAGGACGTTCTTGGCCCGGGTGTAGAAAGTGACCGCGTCCATCCCCTGCTCCTGGCCCAGGCCGGAATGCTTCCATCCCAGGAACGGGGTCTGAGGGAACGTGACCGGGTACTCGTTGATCGATACCATGCCGACCCGGAGGCGGCGGGCGACCGTGTGAGCGGCGCCGAGGTCCTGGGTCCAGATTCCGGCGGCCAGGCCGTAGGGCGTGTCGTTCGCCATCGCGACCGCTTCATCGACGTTCGAGAAGTCCCAGGCGACGAGCACAGGACCGAACACCTCCTCCCGCGCCACGGCGCTCTCCGCGGGCGCGTCCTCGAGCAGGGTCGGCTGCACGAAGTTCCCCTTGGAGAGGTCGGGTCCCTCCGCGCGATGGCCGCCCGCGAGGACTTTCGATCCGCGACTGACGCCGTCCTCGATCGCGGCGAGCACGTTCGACGCGTGGTCCTTCGAGACGAGAGGGCCCATCTGCGTTCCCTCCTGGAGACCGGGCCCGAGCCGCATCGTCGCGGCGTGGTCCTTCAGCCTCTCCAGGAACGAGCGCGCGAGGTCCGCATGGACGAGGAGCTTCGATCCGGCCCAGCACATCTGCCCCGCGTTGAAGTAGGCCCCCGCAAGGACGCCCTTCAAGGCGCGGTCCACCTTCGCGTCGGCCAGGATGATCTGAGGATTCTTCCCGCCGAGCTCCAAGGTCGCCGGTGCGATGCGCTCCGAGACGATGCGGAGGACCTGGCGACCCGTATCCGTCGAACCCGTGAACGTCACCGAATCGACGTCGGGATGGGAAGCGAGGGCGTTGCCGACCTCCCTGCCGGGACCCGTGACGATGTTCACCACGCCGTCCGGGAAACCGGCCTCCTTCGTCAGCTCGCCAAGGGCGAGGGCCGTGAGGGGCGTGAGGCTTGCGGGCTTGAGGACGACCGTGTTCCCCGCGGCGAGGGCGGGTGCGATTCCGCGGGAGGCGAGGAGGAGCGGATAGTTCCACGGGGCGATGTGCGCCGTCACCCCGAGGGGCTCGCGCACCGTGTAGTCGAGTCGCCCACCCGGGACGGGGATCGTCGCGCCCTGGATCTTGTCCGCCATCCCGGCGTAGTACTCGAACAGCTTGTAGACGTACGCGAGGTCCCCCTTCGCCTCCCGGAGAGGCTTCCCGACGTTTTGGGATTCGAGCCGCGCGAGATCGTCGAAGCGGTCGCGGACCTTCTGGCCGAGGAGCCACAGGAGGCGCCCGCGCTTGCTGGGGTCCATGTCCCGCCACTCTGCGGATTCGAACGCGGAACTCGCCGCGTCGACTGCGGCGCGGACGTCCTCACGGGTTCCGGACGCCGCCCGGGCGAAGGGACGGTTCGTCGCGGGATCGACCACGTCGATCGCGTCACCGCCCGAAGCGGGCACGGACCGGCCACCGATGAAGAGGCCGCGGACCTGAGCGTTCATCCTCGACCCGGAGGCGCCGATGGAACGAGGCGATAATAAGTGTGCGCTTCGGCCGACACCGATGGCCTCTTATGGCGACCGCCTCTTCGGGACGGCGCCGTGGTCGATGTCCTCCGGATCACGCGGACCCTTCCGTGGGGGGAGGCCGCGAGGGAGTCCCATGGCCTCCGACCCATGCTCCTGGACCAGTTCCGGCACGAGGACTTCCGGCATGCGCGGGTCCTCGACATCGGCACGGGAGACGGCCGCCTCGCCTTCGTCGTCGCGCACCTCGGCGCGCGTGTGATCGGGATCGACATGGACCGATCGAAGCTCATGCAGGCGCGGTCCTACGCGGGGGTGAGGGACCTTCGTCATGCGGAGTTCGTCTGGGGAGACGTCGAGAAGTCGTCCTACCACGTGTTCTCGCCGGACCCATTCGACTTCATCATCAGCAACCTGTGCATGTCGCCCGAGATCGTGTTCCGGTCCTCGAAGGCGCTCCGGCCCCTCGGAAGGCTCATCTTCTGCTGCCACCATGCGGACCACTGGAAGGAGACGAAGCGCGGCTCGCGGTGGGCGTTCTCCGAGGACTCGATGGCGGACCTCCTGCAGGAGAACGGATTTGCGATCGAGTTCATGGGCGTCGACACGACGGTCGCGACCTTCGATCGACTCCACGAGGTCGAGTCGTACCTGCGAGCGGAGACGGTCCGCAGGTGGATGGAGGACGGCCGATGGGAGGAACTATCGGACGCGTTCGACCGGGGGGAAAGAACCCTGACGTCGGCGTACCTCGTCGTGAAGGCGAGGCGCCTCGCGCACGGGACGGAATGAGGTTCACGCCCGGCGCGGGCGCCGCGGAGCGTACGCCAGGTCGACATCGAATCGAGGCTTCAGCCTACCGTCCGCAGCGCGGGCGAGGACCCGGCTGAGTATGTAGATCATCCCGGTGAACCGGGACTCGAACTCTTCGACGACCGTCATACGGACGCCACGCAATCCGAACGATGCGCGAGCGAGATATAGGGATTCGCCCAAGTGTGACCCACATTCGCGGACAAGCGGCAACCTCATGTGCCGCGAGGAGCTACACGGGCCGGGGAGGCGCGTGTACCTCGGGGCCCACGTTTCCATTGCGGGAGGCGTGGCCCTTGCCCCCGAACGGGGTCGGGCCGTCGGGAGTGATGCGATCCAGATATTCTCGCGGAGCCCGAGGATGCTCCGGAACACGAAGCCCTTGTCACCGGAGGATGTCGGGGCATTCCAGGACCGCATGGCGACGCACGGCATTCGAGCCTGCGTGATCCACGCGAACTACCTGATCAACCTCGGATCGCCGAAGAAGGCCTCACTCAAAGTGAGCCGGACGGCGTTCATCGAGGAACTCGAGCGGGCCCAGGCGCTCGGGGTTGCCGACGTGATCTTCCATCCCGGCGCCCACATGGGATCGGGGGAAGCCCGCGGAATCCGCACGATCTCGGAAAACCTCGACCGATGCCTGAGTCAGGCCGATGCGCCGGACACGTTCGCGACGATCGAGAACACCGCGGGACAGGGGACGGTCCTCGGCTACTCGTTCGAGCAGATCGGGGAGCTGATCAAGGGCTCTTCGTTCCCGGACCGCATTGGGGTGTGCATCGACACCTGCCACACGTTCGCCGCGGGGTACGACCTCCGGACACGGGACGCGTACGACGGGCTCCTCCGCAAGGTCGACGACACGGTCGGCCAGCGCCGCGTGCGCGCGTTCCACCTCAACGACTCGAAGGGCCCGCTCGGAAGCCGCGTCGACCGACACGAGGACGTCGGGAAGGGGCACCTCGGGACCGAGGCGTTCCGGTTCCTCGTGAACGATCCGCGGTTCGAGGCGGTGCCCGGTTGCCTCGAGTATCCCGGGACCGACGGCGGATACCGGAAGAACCTGAAGTTCCTGCGCTCGCTCCTCACCGGGGCGGAACCCTCGAAGGCCCGCCGTCGACGGCGCACGTGAGATCGCCCCGAAACTCGGAGGCGAAGCCGTACATCGCATGGACCGCCCTCTGGAGTGCTGCTGAACCCGCGAGGAGGCGGCCCAGGCCCGAACCCAGAGGGAGGGCCTCCAGGAGCGCGGTCAGCGCGTCCCCCCCGGTCGTGACCCGGCCATCCGGCGAGACGACGTGGACGGCCGAGAACGCGACCTCATCGCTCATCCCGGGAAGCCATTCGCGGGACGTCTGGACGGGCATGATCCGGATGCGATCCCGGACATCGATCCAGGTCACCCAGCGAGCGACCGAAGAGCAGATGCCGCAGCCACCGTCGTACAGGAGCCGGTATCGGAGATCCGTCATCATCGCCCTGCGCATACCATCTAGCGGGAACAGTAAAAGCCTGCTATGTCCCAGATCCGAGGCAAGAGTTATCCGGACCGGGACCATGCGCGCGCCGGAAGAGCCATGATCGTGGATCCCTCGACTCTCGACAAGGACGCCGCGTACCGCCTCATGATCTCCGCGTTCATCCCGCGGCCCATCGCCTTCGTGTCGACCCGGAGCCGCGCGGGCGTGACGAACTGCGCGCCGTTCTCGTACAGCATGGGCGTCTCGAGCCGGCCCATGGCCCTCGCGGTCTCGATCGGCTCCCGGGGCGGGAAGCCGAAAGACTCCGCGCGGAACATCCTCGAGACGAAGGAGTTCGTCGTGAACGTCGTCACCGAGGAGCTCGCGGAGAAGATGAACATCGCATCGGGAGACTGGGCCGAGGACGTGAGCGAGTTCGTCGAGACGGGGCTGACGCCCGTGCCCTCCGACCTCGTGGGCCCCCCTCGAATCGCCGAATCGCCTGTGAACTTCGAATGTCGGCTCCTCACGACGGTCTCCGTGGGTGACAACACCGTTTGCTTCGGCGAAGTCGTCCGGCTCCATGTCGACGACCGAGTGATCGCGAACGGCCGGGTCGATGCGCGCAAGCTCCGAGCCATTGGCCGACTCGGCGGATCCCAATATTGTCGCACCCAGGACATCTTCGAGATGGTCCGGCCGAAGATCACAGGCCCGAAGTCTGCACTTCCTACGGAGATCCGATGAGGACTCCGAACTATGTCGTTCCCGGAACCGAGAAGACCTCGAAGCCAGGCCTCGAAGTACGAGGGTCCACGCGATGCGACAAAACTGTGCTACTCCGTCGCACGAGGGTTTAAGTATCCTAACCCCATCCTAATTTCTAACCATGACGATGGCGAGGTTGCCGGCGAGAAACACTCGCGGATTTTGCCCTAGTTCGCTGTCGTGGGTAGGACTTAGCTGACCAGCTCTCGTGGTCGGAGGGCTGGTCAATTGGACGGAAACGAATGAGCCGATGCTGGATCGTCGAATGGTCGAAGGGAGCGAGAAAGGAGGTCGCGAGATGAACGCGAAGGAACTGGCGGAGAGCTGGAGGTCGGACGAACGGTGGCGCGGAATCGTGCGCCCGTATTCGGCAGAGGACGTCGTGCGGCTTCGCGGCTCCGTCCACATCGAGCACACCCTCGCGGACCTAGGCGCTCGGCGCCTTTGGGATCTCCTGCAAACGGAACCGTACGTCGCGGCCCTCGGCGCTCTCACCGGGAATCAGGCAATCCAGCAGGTCCAAGCCGGTCTCAAAGCGATCTATCTGAGCGGCTGGCAGGTCGCTGCGGACAACAATGACGCCGGCCAGATGTACCCGGACCAGAGCCTCTACCCCGCGGACAGCGTTCCCAACGTCGTCCGGCGGATCAACAACGCGTTCCGACGGGAGGACGAAAAACAGCACGCGTTGGGCCAGGATGAGAGGCACTGGTACGCGCCAATCATTGCCGATGGGGAGGCGGGCTTTGGCGGACCGCTCAACGCGTTCGAACTCATGAAGGCCATGATCGAGGCGGGAGCCGCAGGCGTCCACTTCGAGGATCAGCTCGCGAGCGCGAAGAAGTGCGGGCACCTCGGAGGGAAAGTCCTCGTGTCCGCGGGGGTGTTCGTCCAGAAGCTCGCCGCCGCGAGACTCGCGGCGGACGTGTGCGGGATTCCGACCCTTCTGATCGCTCGGACCGACGCGAACTCGGCACGACTCCTGACGACGGACGTCGACCCAAGGGACGCTCTCTTCGTCGACGAGGAACGAACCCCGGAAGGCTTTCACACCTTCCGCGGGGGCCTCGACGCGTCGATCGCGCGGGGCCTGACGTACGCACCGTACGCGGATCTGTTGTGGTGCGAGACCTCGGGGCCCGACCTTGACGAGGCACGGACGTTCGCAGAGGGAATCCACACGAAGTTCCCGGGCAAGATGCTCGCCTACAACTGCTCCGCCTCGTTCAACTGGAGGAAGAAGCTCGACGCGGCGACCATCGCGCGGTTCAATCGGGAGCTCGCGGAGTTGGGGTACCGATTCCAGTTCGTCACCCTTGCTGGGTTCCACGCAATCAACCTCTCCATGTTCCGGCTCGCCACGGGGTACGCGAAAAAGGCCATGAGCGCATACGCGGAGCTTCAGGACGAGGAGTTCGCGGCCCAGGACGCCGGGTACACGGCCGTCCAGCACCAGACCTTCGTGGGAACGGCGTACTTCGACGAAGTGGCGCAGATCATCTCGGGCGGTACGGCTTCCACGTTGGCGATGGAAGGCTCCACGGAGCAGGAGCAGTTCCATGACCGGAGCACGAAGGCCGCAAACCACCGGAAACGTCGGAAGGCTTCCGCGAGATCCCGCTAGACCCGGCCTCAGAAGGGCAGCTTGCTCAGGGCGATCGCGAGCGGCAACAGGGCGTGGTCCCTCCCGAGGAACCTTGCGGTCTGGAGGGCCGCGTTGAGGTAGCTGATCGTGTGTTCCTTCTCCCCGACGGTCCAATTTCCGTAGAAGTCCACGACATACGCGAGGAGGTCTTCGACCGGAACCCCACCTTCAAGCGCCCGTCGCACGGTCTCTTCCGCGGGCGGGGACTTGTGCCGGAGACTCGATTCGATCGCGGGGAGGATTGACGGCGCGTCGACGACGCCCTGCTCGCCCAAGACCAAGAACCCCGGATATCCGAACCGGGTCGTCAGGACGCGGTAGAGCTTCCAGAGGAGCCAGCTGTTCTCCGCCGGTGTCAGGTACCGAGTCGCCAGCCTCGCAGTGTGCACGAGGCTGAGGGTGTGGCCGAGGAACCCCGGGTCCGCGCTCGCCGCGATGAGGAGCGGCTTGTATGCAAGGTCCGCGTGCCCCTCGAAGGCCAATGCCTCGATGACCCCTTGCATGCGATCGAACTCCCAGTCTTCTGCGAGCTTCCCGAGCAGCTCTACGTCGGGCTCGCCGCGGTCGGCCGCCTCTTGTCGCTCCGGAATCTCCACCGGGTGAATCCCGGCTAGGGCCGTCGCCTGCACGTAGGCGAGGTTCGCGAGGGGGACGAGGGCCTTCGGGAGACCGAGAGACAAAGCCACGTCCACGTAGGCCACCGCGAGGACGAGGTTGTGCCCTAGACGGCCGATCTCATCAAGGGAGGTGCGGACCGCGACGTGGACGGCCGCCTCGGGCCCGTGGTCGAGGGCAACCCTCCCGAGGACCGCGGCGGCCTGGGGCCCCAGATTGCCGCCGATCGCCTTGCGGTATCCTACATGGAGTTCCTCGACGGATGCGGGAGGGACACCGCGGGCTTTCGCGTGAGCCTGGTCGAACGTCAAGGATCGCTTACGGAGGCTGAAGTTGTACATGACAAGGAAACGAAGGAGACCCAACCCGCCTGGAGGTCTCGTGAGCAGGAGTAGTTCGCGACCCGCGTGCATCGTCGGGACGCCATGCGGCGTGTGGAGCTGGGGATCCTCGTGGTTCGACGCGACGAACAGGAGTTCTTGGAGAATCGGCGCGGCGTTCGCGGGATCCTTCCCCAGCTCATCAAAGAGTTTGAGACCCTTCTGATGCTCGAAGGTCGGGAGGATCGCGAGGAACCGTTCGAGGTCCTTCGACACCATCCGGGTTCGCGATGCGGATGCGCGGCAATTAGTTTATGGTAAAGCTCGGTCCACGGGTAGGCGTTTCCCGGAACGCTTATGTCGAACCGCGATGTAACCTCCGCCATCATGCCTCCCTATGACACGATCATCATCGGTTCCGGTCCCGCGGGGCTCACCGCGGCGATCTACGCGACCCGCGCGAACCTGAAGACCCTCGTGGTCGCCGGCGCGGTCGCGGGCGGCCAGCTCATGCTCACGTCGGATGTGGAGAACTACCCCGGCTTCCCGCAGGGAATCCTCGGTCCTGAGCTCATGGAGCTGTGGCGAAAGCAGGCGGAGCGGTTCAAGGCCGAGTTCATCGACGACAACGTGACACGAGTCGACTTCCGATCGCGGCCCTTCAAGGTCTGGGTGATGGACCAGCTCTGCCTGGGCAAGACGGTGATCCTGGCAACGGGGGCGAGCGCGAAGTACCTCGGGTTGCCGAACGAGGAGCGACTCAAAGGGAAGGGCGTCTCCGCATGCTCGGTCTGCGACGGCTTCTTCTTCAAAGGCCTCGACGTCGCGGTGGTCGGCGGCGGCGACACCGCGATGGAGGACAGCCTCTTCCTTTCGAAGCTGTGCAAATCCGTGACAATCGTGCACCGCAGGGATTCGTTCCGCGCGAGCAAGATCATGCAGGATCGCGTAATGAAGACCGCGAACATCAGGGTCCTCTGGAACTCGGAAGTCGTCGATGTCCTCGGGAATCAGAGGGTCGAAGGCGTTCGAATCAAGGACGTGATTACGGGGACGACGAAGGAGGTTGCCGTCCGCGGCTTCTTCGTCGCAATCGGACATACCCCCGCGACGGAGGTTTTCCTGGATCAGCTCAAGTCGGAGAAGGGATACCTCGCCCTGAGCCCACGAGACGGGCTTAGCACGGCGACCTCCGTGGAAGGCGTGTTCGCGGCGGGCGACGTGCACGACTTCCGGTATCGGCAGGCGGTGACCGCGGCTGGGTTCGGATGCATGGCGGCCCTCGATGCGGAACGCTGGCTCCAGGCGCACGGCACCTGATTCGGCGCACGACGAAACGTTGAAGTAAGGTCGGACCTTGGTCCGACTCACGGGGAGAGTCGATGGTCCGGATCTTCCGCGGAGGCATCCTCGACGAGCGGTTCGAGGGATCCGTCGTTGTCATCGGGCCCAGGCCCACTCAGATGACGGGGCTCGTCCGCGGAGATCTGTTCGTCCGGGACAACAGCGTGTGCGAGGTCACCGGCATGGTCGCGGGCAACCTCCTTGCCGAGCGTACGGGCAAGGCGATCCTCAAAGGCATGGTGACGAAGTCTGCGAAGGCGACCGGCGGCGACATCGAGATTTACGGGATGGTCGCGGGCGACGTGGTCAATGAGGGCGGCCGGGTGTATGTGGATCAGGCATCTCTTGTGCAGGGCAAGGTGATTGGCACGGTCCAAGCAACGCCCTTACCGCCTCCCGCGAAGGCGGCCCCTACGAGCCCGGGGCCCGCGCCCGCCAGCCCGCCGGGCGCTCCGCCCGGCTAGGGTTCACGGCACGAGGGACTCGAGGACCGACCCTTTCGTCGGAAGCTGCGCCGGGTTCTTCTCGCCCGCCGCGAACAGTTGCATGTACGGGATGAGCGCCTCGATGATCCGGTTCTCCGCCTTCCGGAGGTGCTCCTCGTACGTGGAGCGGCTCACGCCGAGGGACGCCGCGACGCTCTCCGTGGTCACCTTCCTCGGACTCACGTAGTATCCGTACCGGTGCGCCTTGAGGATCGCGTCCATCTGCTTCCCCGTGAGCTCGCCGAAGAGACTGTTCACCCACATGCTCGTGGGCAGGACGTTCAGGGTAAGTTCCTTCTTGCCGAGAAGTTCGGCGGGCCCGCGTTTCGAGAAATCGCGGAACAGGTCCTTCGTCGCGGTCTCGTCGAACGTCAGGAGTCGGAAGTAGCCCCAGCCGTCCCGGTACACGGCCGGCGGCGCCTCCTTGAAGTCGTGGGCTTCCCAGACGTTCCAGGGACTGTCGTGGTCCCCACACGTGCACCGGAGCATCAGGACCCGCGTGTCCCCGGCCTCGACCCACTTGTCGATCACCCGACCCGTCTTGCGGATTTCCTTTTCGAGACTCCGAAGGACGCCCTCGTCCTGGTTGGGAATCTGGACAAGCTCGCGGTTCCAGATGCACCACATCGAAATCGGGACGCCGGGGTGCCGACCGGACATCTTGATGAACGGGTAGTCGTACTGCGTCCGCAGGGAGACCTCCCACAGGGCCATGGCGGTCCCATGGCGGAGCAGGGAGATATGCCTAGTGCCGTCATACGACGGCCCGTCGCGCCGGCTCAAACCGGTTCTCGTCGGCCGTCACTAACCGGGTCAAGGTGCGAGATGAACCCGATCCTGAGCCTGGGAACGAACCTGACGAGCGCGATGAACGACCACGCCGAGCTGCGCCGGTACGTGCGGCTCGAGTACCGCGAGGGCGAGGTGGGGTGGCTCCTCGCCGCCGCAGCGGCCGATCGACCTTCCCTCCGACGCCGGCTGCGGTACTGGATCAACTCGTTCCGCGGGTTCGCCGCCTTCGACATCCGCGGATCCGAGAACGCGGACCGGCTCTGAGGCGGCGCATCCTTTTAGCGGACGAGGCCCGTGCTTCGCCCACAGATGGCGGAAATCGTAATCACATACTGCGCGCCCTGTCGGTACCAGTTCAAGGCGATGCAGGACGCGGATGCGATTCTCAGCGAGTTCGGGACGCGCCTCGGGGGCTTGCGCCTCGTCCCCGGCGAGCACGGCGTGTACGACGTGTCCGTCGACGGCGAGGTCGTGTACTCCCTCCACAACGAGAACCGCTTCCCGGAGACCGATGAACTTCTCGCGAAGATTCGTGAGCGAGTCCCCTGAGACTAGCCGATCCGCAGGACGACCTTTCCGAAGTGCTCTCCGCGCGCCACGCGTTCGTGGGCCTTGGACGCCTCGTCCAGCGGGAAGACGCGGTCCACGACGGGCGTGAGACGGCCCATGAACACGAGCTTCATGACCTCCTCGAACTCCCGCATCGAGGCCATCGTGGAGCCGAGGACCGAGATCTGCCGCCAGAACAGGTAGCGCAGGTCGAGTTCGACCATGGGTCCCGTCGTCGCGCCCGGGCTCACGAGCCGGCCTCCGGGCCGGAGGGAGCGGACGCTGTCCTTGAACGTCGCCGCGCCGACGTGGTCGAGCACGACGTCCACGCCGCGCTTGCCCGTGAGCTCCCACACGGCTTTGGACCAAGGCATCTCCGCGGAGTTCACCAGAACGTCGGCACCGAGGGCCTTCGCCCGCTTCAGCTTCTCCTCGTTCGAGCTCGTGACGAACACGGTGCAGCCCGCGAGCTTCGCGATCTGGATCGCCGCGGTCGAGACGCCGGAGCCCGCACCGAGGATGAGCACGTCCTCGCCGGGCCGGATCTTCGCGCGGCCGACAAGGAGACGCCATGCGGTCATGAAGACGAGGGGCGCGGCGGCCGCGCTCTCGAAGGCGAAGTCCGTCGGCAGTCGGGCGATGTTTCGCGCGGGGACCGCGACGAATTCCGCATACGTCCCGGGAAGGTGCTCCCCCAGGATTCGATAGTCGATACACAGGGGATCCTCGCCCGCGGCGCAGTACTCGCATGCGCCGCACGCGATCCCCGGGTTGATCACGACGCGTTCGCCGACCTCGAGGTCCCGGACGTCCGAGCCGAGGGCCGCGATCTCCCCTGCGCCGTCGGCGCCGAGGATGTGAGGCAGGGTGAGCTTCAGGGTCGGAATCCCGGCGCGCACGAACAGGTCGACCCGGTTGACCGATGCGGCGCGCAGGCGCGCGACGACCTGGTCCGGGCCCGGGACGGGATCGGGATGACGCGGGTCGATCTCGAGGACCTCGGGCCCCCCGTACGTCCGGAAGACGACCGCCTTCATGGACCGACCTGACCCGACGCGCGCGAAAGGGCGCCGGGCTAATTAATCCGCACCCTCACTGGACGCGATAGCCTCGTTCCTGCAGGATGCGGAGGACGTCCTTGCGACGGTCCCCTTGGAGGACGATGACGCCGTCCTTCCCGGAGCCGCCTGTGGCCAGGGAGCGCTTCAGATCGCGGGCGAGCTTCGCGGCTTCGTCCGGGGAGGTCTCCAAGCCGCGCACGACGGTGACGGCCTTGCCGTACCGTCGCGTGTCCATCACGACCGTGAGGACCGTCGTCTCGCGGCCGAGATCCTCACAGACGCAGATTTCCTTCGGCAGCCCGCAGGTGGGGCAGATCGCGGCGCTCAAGCCGCCTCCGACCGGGCCATCGACGTGGGGAGTGCATCCTTCAGCAGGCGATAATGCTTGCGGATGGTCACCTCCGAGACGCCGGTGAGGCGTGCGATCTGGGCCTGGGTGAGCGGGTTCCCGACTTCCTCGGAGGCGAGGTACAGGGCGCCGGCCGCGATCCCGACGGGGGAGTTCGCTTCGAGGCCCTTGACCCGGGTGCCCCGGAGGACGAGGGACATCGCCCGCTCCAGCACGCCGGTCTCCACGCCGAGCTCGGACGCAAAGCGCGGGACGAAGTCCTCCGCGCGGGTCGCCCGGGCGAACACGCCGAGCTCGCGGCTCACGATCTTCGCGGTCAGCGAGATTCGGTGGACCGTGACGCCCGTCGCCTGCGCGAGCTCATGGAGCCCACGGGGAGCGCCGAGCTGCTTCGCGGCGAGGTACACGACGGCCGCGACGATCGCGTCCATCGCTCGTCCGCGGGACAGCCCGCCCTCGATCGTCTTCCGGAGGAGGCTCGCGGCCCGCTCCCGGAAGTCGGGGGCGAGGCCGAGGCGCGAGGAGAGGCTCGAGAGCTGGGCCAGGCCCGGCGCGAGCGCTCGCTCGACCCGGTCGTAGCGGGTCCACTGGCTCACACGGCGGAGCCGGTTCAGGGCCGCGACGCTCCGCGCATCGATCGGATTGCCTTTCGCGTCCCGGAGGCCGTTCCCCACCATGGAGCCGAGGCCCTTGTCGGGGACCATCACGGACGGAGGAGGACCCGAACGGATCCGGTCGTCTCCCTCGAACGTGGTCCAGTCGGGCCCGAGGTCCACGAGCCCCTCGTCCACGACGAGGCCGCACGTGCTGCAGACCCGCTCGCCTCGGACCGGGTCGACGTACAGGGCGAAGCTCCCGCAGTTGGGACACCGGGTCGGATCGGACCCTTGGAACTCGTCCCTCGCGCGGAGATCGGCCTTGAAGATTTCCTTGTTCGACAGGGATTCATCGAATTGTTTCATGCGTGCACCTTCCGGGATTGGGAGATCACGACCCATCGCCGCGCCCACCGCTCGAGCCCCCGGACCGCGTCAAACAGGTCCGCCCCCATGGCGGAGAGGTGATATTCGACGGCCAAGGGGCCTTCGAGGATCACCCGCCGCTCCGCGATCCCCGCGTCCTCGAGTTCCTTGAGGGTCTTTGCGAGGGAGCTCTGGCAAATGTCCGCCGAGATCCGAAGCTCGTTGAAGCGCTTCGGTCCCGAGAGCAGGCTGTGCAGCACGCTCAGCTTGAGCTCCGACCCGATCATCTCGATCGCGAGGAGGGCCGGACACTCCGGGCTGTCGCAGGGCACGTCCTTGGGCATGGTCTACCGTCCCCCTATACGACTCCGGGCCTATATATAGTTTCGTTTTCATACCTAGTATCAGATGACTACTAAGTTCCACAAGAAAACCGGTTCAGACCCCTCCGGTCATCGGGACGAACCTCTCGATCGTCCGTTCACGAGACGACGGATCGAAGCCGTCCTGCGTTCCGGCCATTCTCCTCGGCGAGCTTCCGGAACGTGCGGGCGGCCTCGGTCAGGACCGCCTTTGCGACCGTTGCCGAGTCCGCGTAGAACCGCGTCCCGACCCCTTCGAGGTCCACCGCTCGACGGAGCACGCCGTCCTTTGGCGCGGGCGTCGCATCGAACGCGTACCGGTGGCCCTCGAGACCCGTGACCGGCTCCAGCACCATCTCATTGAGCTTGAGCTGTCGGGTCCGCTCGAGGAGCCGCTGGCGGTTCGCGTGCTGCGCCGAGAGCTCCCGCAGGAGGGTGTTCGCCCCGTCCTTCGCGAAAAGGGCGGCCGCGGCCTCGTAGAACGCGGACGACTCCGCCTCGAGGTCGATCGCGAACCGGAGGACGGCGCCGAACGTGGTCAGTTCAGGACCCGAGGCTCCCATCGACTCACAACCACCGCGTGATGACGACCTTGCTTTCCGTGAAGAACCGGATCGCGTCGCGTCCCTGCGGATGCAGGTCGCCGAGGAAGGAGTCCTTCATGCCGCTGAACGGGAAATAGGCCATGGGCGCTGCGACCCCGATGTTGATCCCGATGTTCCCCGCGCGGGCCCGGTACCGGAACTCCCGGGCGGCCTTGCCGCTCGACGTGTAGATGGATGCCGCGTTGCCATAGGGGCTCTTGTTGACCAGGTCAATTGCGCCGTCGAGGTCCTCCGCCTCGAGGAAGCTCACGACGGGGCCGAAGATCTCCTCCTTGGCGACGGACATGTCTGGCGCAACCCCGTCAAGAACCGTTGGACCCACGAAGAAGCCGGGATACTGGGGGACCCCTACGTTCCTCCCGTCAAGAGCGACCGTGGCCCCCTCGGCCTCTCCGCGGTCGATGAATCCGAGGACCCGCTCCTTGGACGTTTTCGAGATCACAGGGCCCATGTGGACCGTCTCGTCCAGGCCGTATCCGACCTTGAGTCCCGCCGCCGCGGCGGAGAACTTCTTGCGTACGGCCCCATGGGCCTCCCCGAGAGCGACGACGGCGGAGCCTGCAAGGCACCGCTGGCCGGACGTCCCGTAGCACGAGGAGATCATGTTCGGAATGGCGCCGTCGAGCTTCGCATCGTCCATCACCACGAGGAGGTTCTTCGCGCCGCCTCCGCACTGGACCCTCTTGCCGCGGGCGGCGGCCCGAGCGTACACGTGCTTCGCGACGGCCGTGGACCCGACGAAGGACACGCCCTTGATGTCCGGATGATCGAGGATAGCCTCCGCGGTCTCGCGGGCGCCCTGGACGAGGTTCACGACCCCGGGCGGGAAGCCCGCCTTCTCCACGAGGTCCATCAGGTAGCTCTGGACGATCGGGTCCTGCTCGGACGGTTTCGCGATCCACACGTTCCCCGTCGCGACCGCATAGGGCCAGAACCAGGACTGGACCATGATCGGGAAGTTGAACGGGGAGATCCCCGCGAACACCCCGAGGGGCTGGACCAGGACCTCTTCGTCGATTCCCGCGGCGGCGCCG
>Ga0247727_10011644_pt1 | contig 15287 bp, 9 predicted proteins | sample WisWelCaveWW1625_FD_202498 | JGI IMG/M metagenome (GOLD analysis project Ga0247727, IMG submission 202498) | Biofilm microbial communities from Wishing Well Cave, Virginia, United States - WW16-25 | ecosystem: Environmental > Aquatic > Deep subsurface > Groundwater > Cave microbial mat | place... | reverse complement strand
CGCACCAGTGGCCGTGGTTCCTCCCGGACGGGCGGCACTTCCTCTACATGGTTCGCGACTACGGCGGCGAGGAGCGGCTAGGCGAGATCCAACTCGGGTCGCTGGACGGCGGTCCGCCGCGCGCGCTGTTCTCGGCGAACTCGAATGCCGTCTATGCCGCCCCGGGGTTCATGGTCTGGTGGCACGACGGCAACCTGCGCGCGCAACGGTTCGACGCCGAACACCTCGAGCCGGAGGGCGACCCGTTCGTGCTGGCCGCGGGCGCTCGCTTCGATCCGCGCAACGGTTACGCCGCCTTCACGCTGTCCGCTTCCGGCGGGCTGGCGTACCAGGAGGAGGCCGGCAGGGCCGGCAACGAGCTGGCCTGGCTCGATCGCGACGGGCGCGACCTCGGGATCCTGGGGGCGACCGCCAGCTACTACGTGCCGACGCTCTCCCCGGACGGCTCGCGCGTCGCCACCGACATCAGCGATGATACGAACCGGGGCGACATCTGGCTGCTGGAAGTCGGCCGCGGCGCGGGGACCCGCTTCACCTCCTGGGCCGAAGACGATTCGGCCCCCGTCTGGTCGCCGGCGGGGGATCAGATCGCGTTTTTCTCCTCGCACGGGGGCGGACACGCGGCGATCTACGCGCGCCCGGTTCGCGGTGCGGACGAGCCGCGCCTCCTGGTCAGGGACCCCGATGCGGAACTGACAGCGACCGACTGGTCGCGGGACGGTCTCCTGCTCATCGATCGCACCGTCGGAGGCAATACGGACATCTGGGTCCACTCCCTCCGCGATCAGTCGCTCCGCCCCTTCCAGGCCGGCCGATTCGACGAGGTGGCGGGCACCTTCTCACCGGACGGCCGCCTGGTCGCGTTCACCTCGGACGAAACGGGACGGGACGAGGTGTACCTCGCGACCTTCCCTGAGGCCGGCGAAAAGTGGCGCGTCTCCACCGGCGGGGGAAGCCAGCCGGTCTGGCGCCGCGATGGCAGTGAGCTCTATTACCTCTCCCCCGACAGCCGGCTGATGGCGGTGCCGGTGGAGAGCGGCGCGACGGGGGGTCCCGCGGTCACGATCGGCGCGCCCCGGCCGCTCTTCAGCGTCGACCTCAAGGAGCACCGCCATGCACAGTTCGACACGATCGACGGCCGGCGCTTCCTGGTGAACCGCAACGTGAGCACCGGGGCAGCCCGCCCCCTCACGCTGGTCCTCCACCCGTTCGCACGGGCGGAACGCTGAGGCAATGCCGCGTGCAAACCGATTATGATCGACCCTCGAACCCGAGGGGATTCCGGGAAGGGAGGGACACGACGATGGGTGGAGGAAGGCACTCACGGCTGGCGGTATCGGCGTGCGTGATCGCAGCACTGGCGATCCCGAACGGGGGGCTGGTGTTCGCGAAGAGCGTGACCGAGGAACTGGGAACTGATGACGCGGCGATCCTTGGAAAGGTCAAGTCCAGCAACGTCTGGGGCGGGGATGGCAGCATCGAGGGGACCGGGGGCGTCGCGTACATGCCGGCGCTCGGGGCGCCACCGAAACGGGTGGCGCTGGTTTCTTTCTACGTTTGGGATTGCGGAAACTCGAAGACCCGCGTCTACCACACCTACAGCGCCACATACAGGTCGACACGCGAGTACACCGTCGTCGGTGTCGAAGGGATCGCCGAGGTGCTGTACGTCCTGGGGATCGGCCCGCTCAATGAGACCTTCGCCCGGCACGTAATGCTGCTGCTGACGCCCGGCGAGTTCCTCGACACGGATGCGAAGCGGTCGGCATACCAGGCGTTCGAGATCGAGCAGTCGGCCATGGCGAAGTTCGCGGGACATTTCCAGAAGGACGCTCCAAAAGGCATCCGCATCGACGGCGCCCCGGCGGAGTACCGCCTGCTCAAGGTGATTACGAACAACAACGCCGAGAGGAACGACTTCATGCTGGCCGCCAAGGGGGGCGATGGGAAGCTCTTCGAGGGACTCGGCCATCACCTCGCCGGGCAGCTCGGTGTGGACGCCGTCGCGCTCTTCTACAACGTCGTCCAGGGCGAGAAGGAGAGAGTCGAGCTTCTCAGCTCGTACCTCTATCTCTTCGGCCCCAACCCGGTGAAGGACGCGAGCCCGAGCAGGTCGTGGAGCGGACACCAGTACGCGGGCCACTACCTCAAGATTGACGCGACGATCATGAAGACCACGAAGGAGGGGAACGCCGCCGAGGTCGACATCGCCGGCTTCGATCGCGTCACCCGGGCGCTGGGCGAGCGGACCGGTCAGTACATCGAGGAGGAGATCCACCCCGCCAAGTGAGGTCGGACTGGCCGGCGCCCCGCTTCAGGCTCTGGCCCTCGTCCGATACCGGTGGATGTACCGGTCGAGGTCTTCCCTGTCGATCAGGCTGAGGATCTCGAGCCGGCCGGCGTGGAGGCGGCGGTAGAAGAGGCGCACATCCTGGGCGACCCGGATCCGGTACAGGCCGTCGGCGCCCTCCATGGGCTTCGCGTCCAGACCCGGGTGGGCGAGGTTCTGGGACAGGAGCAGGACCTTCTCGAAAGCGGCGCGCACCATGTGCGCGTCCCAGCGGCGGATGGAGTCGTAGAACTCCGCCGAGAACACGGGGATGAGGAAGGACGATCCGGCGTCCGGCGGGGGCGTCTCGCGTATCGCCGCCGGCGTCGGCGCCGGTGCCGCCTGGGCCTGCTTCAGCATGCTCAGGAGCTCCGCCTCGCGCTGGCGCGCCCGCGCGAGATCGGCCTGCACGCCCTCCATCTCGCGCGCCAGGCGTGCCGCCTCGGCCATGTGGTGGCGGGCCTCCGCCAGCGCGTCACGATCGCGCGTCGCCAGGAGCGCCTGCCTCGACTCCTCGCTGGCGCGCAGGCGGCGCTCGGTCCCGGCCAGGTCCGCCCTGGCCTGCGCCAGCCGACCGTCCCTGAGGGCGACCTGCCGCCGCTCCCCGGCCAGTTGCGCCCGCACGGCCTCGAGGTCCCGGCCGAGGGTCGTCGCGCGGGTCTCCGCGTCCTTGAGCCGCGCGCGGACCTCGGCGCGTGTCGCTCCCCGCGACCCGGCGCCGGGGCCGGGCACGACGCGGGCCCGGGCCTCCGCGTCTCCCGCGACCCCATCGGCCATCCCTTCCATGAAGCCGAGATACTCGTCGAACGCGCGGACGCCGGCCTGCCTCACCTTCTCGACGGGATGGCTGAAAAACTGCCACAGGAGCGGCACGGCCGCCCGGGGCGGCGCCGCCGCCAGGAGGGTCAGCAGCCGGACCATGCCGGGGCGAATCGGCCCCGCCGGGATGGGCAGCGGGACGCGGCAGGCGTCGTCGAGGCTGCTGTCGACGAGGCCGGCGGCGCGGGGATCGGTCTCGTACTCCACCGCCAGGGCGTGCGCCAGCTCGGCGCCGGGGATCTTCTCCAGCCGGTACCCCGGGAAGGTCACCCCCAGGGTTCGGCAGACCCTCCTGAGCGCCGCATCGGGGAGCGCGAGCGCAAGGTAGGCGGCCCTCTCATCGGCCGAGAGGACGAGCAGCCGTGCCTTCTCCGGGCGAGCCAAGGGGAACCTCCGCGCGCCGCACTCTATCATCGCCGCGCGCCGCCGAACCCGGTCTGCCGATCAGCGGCAAATGCCGCTGCTGTTCTGGATTCCCGGGCCCGCTGTGGCGTTCCCCGCCGGGCCTTCGCCCGTGCCGGTGCCGGCGCGCGCCAGGTACCAGAAGTACGAGCCGACCGACGGGACCCCTCGAGCACCATGCCGGTGCTCATCGTGGCGCCGACATGGCGCGAACACGCGCCGGGCCCGGGCGTGAACAGGGCGCCGAGGTCGTTCGGCTCTCCACGGGATACGTGGTACCAGGTCACGTCGGGGACGGCGGTCCAATGCAGAGCGTCGCCGGCGCCGCTGGCCCAGGGAAAGTATCGAGAACAGCGGGCTGGCGGACGCGTTCGCGGAAAATTCGAACCGCGGTCAAGGCATCCGTGGCGACCCTTCAGGGCTGCACACGCGCTCGACCGCCCGCCGGAAAGAGGCCGGGTCGATGGCGGGGAATCGGTAGAGGAGAGGCTCGATCTGTTCGAAATGCTGCATGAGCCTGTTCCGATCGATGGCACGGCGGCGGATCATTTCCTGCACGTCGGCTTCATCCTGGGCGTGACCGCGCTCGATCTTCGCCAGGGCCTGGGCGTAGAAATCGTAGTGGTAGTAGGCCACCTGCCCTCTGCGGTCGATGGCCGGGCTGCGATCCCGCCAACCGGGAACCTCCGGGATGAAATCGGCCGGGCAGGCCAGCTCGATGTTGAGCTCGAGGGATTCCTTGAGCTCCGGCAAGGAGCGGAAGACCTGATCGTCCTCGGGGACCATGAGGATATCGACATCGATGGTGCTTGTGCGCCAGCCGCTTAGCACGGCAGTGGCCCCACCGGTGAAATACAGGCGGATCTCCTTTTTCGCCGCACGCCCCACGGCGTCCATGAACGCGCGGATGCGCTCAGCGTCCGCTAACCGCCGCATTCGCAGGCCCGCTCGAAACTCACCAGGCGCCGGATCAGGGCGTTGTACCGTGAGTGGGCCGAGTCGGCATGGGTTCGGGCGAGGAGCTGGTAGAGGCGGTGCTCCACCTGGACGAACGGTAGTGAAGGAACCTGGAATCCGGCGCGTCGGAGACGGGGGGCGCCGACCGCGACCAGCAGAGCGGCCGCAGACTCCTGGCCTGTGGCCAGGTCGTGGAGGCCCTCGCGAATCAAATCCCCGCCCGGGAGCGCTTCGAGATTCATGGTTGTCGGAATTATACGGCGGATAGGGTCGCCGGAGAGCGTCTGGAGCAGGCGGCGGGAGTCGAACCCGCGCCGCCTCGAAACGCCAACTGGATGATGGCGCGCGAGTTTCGCCGCAAGGCCTTGATTCCGCGCCGCTTTCCACCGTCAATCGAGTCCCCTGGAGTCGACCCCAGTCGTGGAGACATTTTGGCGACGGACGCCCTTCGTCGCCTGGCGCCGCCAATCGAGGAGTGGCCCTCGAGTCCCTTGGCAACCAGGGCCAGCCCTCTCCTCATCGGGGCTCGACCCATTCGGTCGCCACGCCCGCCTTCCATCGCTCCCCCGCCGGCAGGGTCGCCCCCCATCCCGGCCACAGCCGAATGTCCCGGCACAGCATCAGCAGGTCGGCCCTGCGCCCGACGAGCACCGACGATCCGTCGGGCGCGACGTCGAATCCGACGATCTCGCCGGGAGTTCCCGACCCGCTCACCGCCTGCGGCGCGTCGAAGCGCATTTCCGAGGCGGATCGGAGGGCCACCGAGAGGACGCGACCGTTGCTCGAGTAGAAGAGCCGGCTGCCGTCGCGATTCCAGAGCGGGCCCTCGCCGCCGTCGTTGGTCACCCGGCGCTTGGCGCCGGGATCGGCGAGGCGGGCGACGTACACCTCGGCGCGACCCGACTCGGACGATTCATAGGCCACGAGCGTTCCGTCCTCGGACACGGTGGGGGCCCTCTGGTCCTTGGGCCCCCCGGCCACCAGGACGGGCTTGCCCGTGGGTTTGCCGTCCTCCGCGACGGCCACCACATGGGCATCGGCGCCATCGCCCGGCGAAATCAGGGCGAAGCCCAGCATGCGCGCCGGATAGGAAATCGAGTGGATGAACCCTTCCCCATCGAGCAGCGGCTCGGGCGCCGCGCCGCCCCCCAGCGGCATGCGGTAGAAGCGGTAGCCGCCCCCCGCACGATCGGACGAGAACAGCAACCAGCGGCCGTCGGGAGAGACCACTCCGAGGGCGTCGTTGCCACCGCCCGACGTCAACCGCGTCGCGTTCATCTGCTCCAGGTCGATCAACCAGAGCTCGTCGTTGGCGGCAGCAACTTGAACGACCGCCCGTTTGAAGTCGCGTGACAGCCGAAGGGCGCCGAAGCACCCGGCGTCCAGGCGCTCGAGGAGCTGCGCGGGGTGGCCGGGACCTTCCCTGGAGTAGCGTCCCGCGGATCGGCGCGGCCCGCCCGCCGCGTACGCCAGCAACCCCTCGCGGGTGACGTCGAACCAGGCGGCGCCGTTGATCGGCATGGTGGCAACATCGTCGAGCACGGAGACCGGCGCGCCATGGACCTTGCGCGACGCGAGGTCGAACGCAACCGCGTAGTGCTTCCCGGCCCGCGCGAACACCAGGCGGCCGTCGTCGAGGTAGCGCGGCATGGAGCCGCCTTCGATGAGCACGTGATGCTCGCCGGTCTTGGGATCCGCGACGGCGATGAGCGCGTCGTCCAGCGTCTCGCTGGTCGCCATCTTGATCGCGAACAGGACGCCTGCGCCCCCCGGGAGGACGCACGGCCATCAGTGGCTGATCTCTCCATTGGCGCGATCGACCTTCGTGAGCGGGCGAGCCTCGCCGCCGGCGGCCGGGATGGTCCACAGCGCGTCCGAGTAGCTCGGCGTGTAGACGATCTGGCCGTCATCGCCCCAGCTCCCGCCCACCGAGCTGACGGCCGATGGGGTGAGCTCGACGGGGACGCCGCCGGGCAGGTCGATGCGCCGCAGGCGTCCGCGCGCGAAGAACGCCAGCCGCGTCCCGACCGGCGAGAAGAACGGCGCCGTGGCGTCCTCGGTCTACGTCAGGCGCACGGCATCGAAGCTGTCGAAGCGCCGCAGGTACAGGGCTCCTTCGCCATCCTTCAGGCCTACGAACGCGACGCGGTCGCCGCGGGGCGACAATGCCAGGGTCGCGAGCGATGCGCTACCGTAGAAGAGCGTGGGAATGCCGACCCCGTCGGGGAGCGCGAGAGAGGTCCGCCACTCCACGATCGAGGCCAAGAAGGGGCCTTCCGGCCGGCGGGCCCGCAACGTGGTCCACGCAAGAGCGACCGCGGCGATCAGGCCCGCGGCCGCCAGCATCCACGCGAGCCGTGCGCCGCTCCGGCGCCGTGCCGCCACGACCGGTCCCGGCATGCCCGCCTGCGAGCCGCCCTCGGCCAGCCACGCGAGTTCGCGGCGGAGGTCGCCCGCCGTCTGCCAGCGGTCGTCGGGGTCATTGGCCAGGCACTGCTTGACCGCGCGATCGAGCGCCGGCGGCGTCATCGGCGCCAGTTCCGCCAGCGGCCGCGGCTGCTCCTTCAGGATCGATGCGATCAGGCTCGCCTGGCTCTTCCCCTCGAACGCGCGACGGCCGGTCGCCATCTCGTACAGCACGCAGCCCAGCGCCCACAGATCGCTGCGCGCGTCGGCCTCGCCCCCCTCGAGCTGCTCCGGCGCCATGTACTGGAACGTGCCGAGGATCGTCCCCTCGGCGGTGAGCGGCGCCGCCATCGTGGGCGACCGGGTGAAGGCGGCCATCGTGCCGCCGCTCCCCGCCCCCGGTCCAGCCATCCCGGTGGCACGCGCCAGGCCGAAGTTCATCAGCTTGGCGCCGGACCGGGTGACCATCACGTTGCCCGGCTTGAGGTCGCGGTGGATCACCCCAGCGCGGTGCGCCCGGTCGAGCGCGTCGGCGATCTGCCCCCCGATCCTGAGCACCTCGGGCCCGGGCAGCGCCCCCTTCTCGAGCCGCCCGGCGAGCGTCTCGCACTCGATCGGCTCCATCACCAGGTAGTCGGTGTCGCCCTCGCGCCCCACGTCGAACAGCGTGCAGATGTGCGGGTGGTTGAGGCTGGAGACCGTCTTCGCCTCGCGCTCGAAACGCGCGCGCACCTCCGGGTTGGCGGAGAGGTGCTGCGGCAGCACCTTGACCGCAACGTCGCGGCCGAGGCGGGTGTCCCTGGCACGGAACACCTCCCCCATGCCGCCCGCGCCGAGCGGGGCGGTGATCTCGTAGGGGCCGAGTCGCGTGCCGGGAGCAAGAGTCAGAGCCGAGCACAGTCTACCTCATGGCTGCGCGCGCATCGGATGAGCATTCGAAGCCCGGGCGCTGCGAGGGGCCGGGCGGGCGGAACGTCGGCTGTCCCGCCCCCGGATGTAGAATACGCCGCCCGGAGAGGTCCCCCGTGACCGTCAAGCCCGGCGAGACTCTGCTGCGCTGGCAAACAGAGCGTCCATCGAAGCCGACCAGGCCAGACTTGTTACGTGCAGGTTCTGGTCGATGGAGGAACTTCGACTCTCGCCATCGGCCAGAGTGAGGAGCGTGATCTTGCGCGCCTCCCACTTCGCGCAGAAACCGGAGCCGCCGCTATTTCGCCGTCGGTCGACGCCCCGCCGCGGCCACCCGGGCCGTTAGCCCGGGGATCTCCCGGAGCGGCCAGGCTGTGATCTTCTCGTCCATCGGAAAGCGCTCCTTGCCCGCATGAACCACCCACAGGTGTCGAAGCTCGAGATCATCCAGGGCGATCCTCGTGGAGCGGGTCACCTGGGGGGCAGCGGTCAGCTTGAACTCGATCCCGTACCGGTGCCCGCCATGGATGAAGAACAGGTCCAGCTCGGCGCCCGAGTGCGTTGACCAGAAATAGGCCTCCACGGGGCGGAGGACCGCCAGCGTCTGCTCCAGGGCGAAGCCTTCCCAGGAGGCACCGGCCTGGGGGTGGCCAAGGAGGCCATGGCGATCCTCGATGCCGAGCAGCCGGTGCAGGACTCCTGAGTCCCGGAGGTAGATCTTGGGCGATTTGACCTGGCGCTTGGCGACGTTGGTATGCCAGGGCTGAAGCTGCCGGACCAGGAACGTGCCGGTCAGGATGTCGAGGTAGGAACGCACTGTCTTGTCGCTGAGGCCCATCGATCGGGCGAGCTTCGAGGCGTTCCAGATCTGGCCGTGATGGTGCGCCAGCATGGTCCAGAAACGTCGCATGGCCGCGGCGGGGATCGTGAGCCCGAGCTGGGGCACGTCCCGCTCCAGGAAAGTCCGGATGAAACTCTCGCGCCATGCGAGGCTGTCCCGGTCGGACCGCGCCAGAAAGGAGCGGGGAAAGCCGCCGCGGACCCACAGTCGTTCCAGCGACTCCGCCCCCGTTTCTCCGAGATCGAACCCCCCCAGATCCACGAACTCGACGCGCCCGGCGAGACTCTCCGAGACTCCCCGCACAAGGAACGGCGAAGCGCTGCCGAGAATCACGAAGCGGGCTCCGGGTCCGGTGCGGTCCACCAGCACCCGAAGGGTCTCGAACAGCTCAGGCATCCGCTGCGCTTCGTCGAGAACGACCAGCCCGCGAAGTGGCGCCAAGGCCAGGGTCGGACTCTGAAGGCGGCTGCGGTCTGCTTCATCTTCGAGGTCGAAGTAGCGGACCTTGCGCTTCTGGCCCAGCAGGCGGGCGAGCGTCGTCTTGCCGCACTGCCGGGGCCCGAGGAGCGCCGTGACCGGTGAACGGCCCAACGCGGTCACGAGGCGGCGAAGAACATGAGGTCGGTCGAGCACGGGCCCGAGTCTATCATGAAAATCCGGAGCTGTACTCCGAATTTTCAATAACTCTGGATGGGCGGGAGTCGAACCCGCGCCGCCTCAAAACGCTAACTGGCCGATGGCGCGCGACTTTCGTCGTACCTCGCTGGAAACTCGTTGCCTTTTCGGAAATTCGTTGTGCTCTGGAGTGCTCCGCAGTCTTGGAGACATGCTGGAGATGGCAGGCACCGGTCCACAGACGTCTCTCGCCTTCGCCCGGCGCTGCGCTGCGTTGGAGGAGTTCAGGGGGGCTTGTCGCTTCATACGGGCAGGATGGCCCCGGCGTCCAACTCATGGGGGGCGTCGTCGGTGACCCTGTTGAGGCGAGCGCGCCGGATCTCGTTCAGGCGGTCGAAGTCCGCCTCGATAAGCGTCCGCTCGCCTCCGGTTGGCCCTGTTGGACACGGTCTGACAGCGGGCTCGCGAAGCCGCTACTCCGGCGATCGCCCGGCTTCGCCGGCGAGCTCGCGGGCGGCTCGGGCGGCGGGATGATCAGCGCCCACGGTGGGCTCGAGATGCTCAGCGGCGGCCGCGGCCGCGGCCCGGGCGGCCGCGACCTTTCCCTGTTCGCGCAGCGCGCGCGCCAGCGCCAGATGCGCGAGCCCGATGCGGCTCGAGAGCGTCCCCGGCTCGGCGTTCTTCTGCGCCTCCGCGAGGGACTGCGCGGCGTCGGCGGCGGCTTCCGCCGGGCTGCGTGTCGCGAGCATGAACTCGGAACGCCGCAGGTGCACGACGAAGAGGGCCGTTGGATCGGCCAGGGCGACCGCCCGGTCGTATACGACGCGGGCGCCCACCTCATCGCCGCGGGCGTGCGCCAGCATCGCCTGCTGCAACACGAAGATGGGGTGATACGGATGCCCTTCCGGCAGCGGCCGGACCTTGGTCTCCAGCTTGGCCAGAAGGTTCGCGGCGCGCGGCAAATCTCCCAGACGCAGGCAGATGAGGCTGCGCAGGAAGAGCGACCGGGTCATCGTGAACTCGTTGCCCGCGCGTCGGGCCAGCACGGAGGCCCGGTCGGCAATCTCGCGCGCTTCGTCCAGACGATCGAGATCCATCAGCGTGCGGGCCAGATTGTTGAGGAGCAACGGGGAGACGCCGGTCGCGGTCGCGTCGACGCTGCTGATGTCGACGGCGCGCCGGAAGCTCCGCTCGGCATCAAGGGGACGACCGAGCGCGCGCTGCACCAGAGCCCAGTTGTTCAGGAGCGTGCCCGCGCTCCCGGTATCGCCGCGTCCCATCGCCTCGAGGCTCGCCCAGGCATTCCCGAAGGCCTCGTCGGCCTGGCGCAGGCGTCCCGCCTGCCGGTACGACTCGGCGAGATCCATCTCCGCGCGCAGCGCGAGCAGGGCGGAGCCCTGGGCGGACTCCCGCAGCATGCGCGCCGCTGCTTCGACGCGCGTCACGGCCTCGTCGGCCCTTTCGGCGATCCGCGATACCTCGCTGCCGCGCAGCAGGCAGTAGACCCGCGAGAGGACGAACTGCGGCTCGTCCGGCAACTGGTCCATCGCTTCCCGGAACAGGCTTTCCGCGCGGTCCACCTCTTCCGCCCTGGCGAGCGTGCTCGCCAGGGCGCAGGCGGCCCTGGCCGTCGTGTCGCGCTCCGGGGTTCCGCGGCTCAAATCGTAGGCCTCGGTCAGCAGGCGCATGGCTTTGGCCGTCTCTTCGAGGGTATGGTACTGGCGTCCGATGGCTACGAGGAGCTCGGCGCGGTCGGTGTCCGCTTTCCCGCGCCCGTAATCGAGGATGCGCTCGGCCTGCCCCAGCAGGTCGCCGACCGCGAAGGGCCGGCCGCCGGGGACGGCGTCGGAGAGAAGAAACGCATTCAGGTCGTTGATCGCCTCGGCGCGCGACAGCTGGCGCAGGGCGAAATCCCGCTGTTCGCGGGCGATCGCCGCGGCCCGGGCCGCGTGGCGCGACTGGGCCAGGATTCCGGTCACACCGGCGGCCAGGGCGAGAATCGCCAGCGCGGCGGAGATGACCGGCACACGGTGCCGGCGCGCGAACTTGGCCATCCGATAGCGATGCCCGCCGCGGCGCGCCTCGACCGGCTTCCCGTCCAGCCAGCGGCGCAGGTCGTCCGCAAACGCCGCCGCCGACGCATAGCGGCTCTCCGCCGCGCCGCGAAGCGCCTTGAGGGTGATCGCGTCGAGGTCGCCGGTGAGATCCCGCCAGCGCGCGTTCGTCCTCGCGCGCGCGCCGTCCTCGGCATCCATCCGCCGCGCCGCGGTGGACGGCGGCCTGGGGTCGCTCTCTTCCGCGCCGCGCTCGCAGGGGCGGCAGCCGGCCAGCAGCTCGTAGAGCACGACGCCGAGCGAGTAGACGTCGCTCGCCACGGTCACCCGCTCGCCGCGGAGCTGCTCGGGGCTGGCGTAGGCGGGAGTGAAGGCGCGCGTCTCCGTGCGCGTGGCGTCGGTCGCGGTGTCGGGATCGACCATCTTCGAGATCCCGAAATCGAGGAGTTTGGCGGCCCCACCGGCGTCCACCAGGATGTTGCCCGGCTTCAGGTCGCGATGAACCACGAGGTGCCGGTGCGCGAAGTCGACCGCATCGAGGACCTGGAGGAAGAGCTCGACGCGCTGCCGCGTGTCGAGTCCCTGCCGCGCCGCGAAGTCGAGGAGGTGCTCCCCTTCGACGTATTCGAGCGCCAGGTACCAGCGTCCCTCCGTCCACCCCGCGTCGTAGAAGCGGGCGATGCCGGGATGCTCGAGGGCGGCGAGGATGCGGGCCTCCTCCCGGAAGCGGCGGGCCCCGTCCTCTCCCGCGCCGGGCCGGTCGAGGATCTTGAGCGCTACCTTGCGGCGGAAGTTCTCGGTCTCCTGCTCGGCCAGGAAGACCCTGCCCATCCCGCCGCGCCCGATCTCGCGCACGATGCGGAACGGGCCGACCCTCGCGGGAGGTGCCGCATCGCCCGGCTCCCCTCCAGCGGTCTCCAATTCCCAGGCGGGTGTCTCGAAGCGCCCTTCACCGGCCGCGGCTGACGCGAGGAGCTCCTCGACCTCCCGCGCCAGCCCGGGCTCTTCGCGGCGGGCGACCGTCAAGCGACGTTCCGCGATGCGGACACGGCGCGCATGATACGCGAGAGCGTCGCGGCCATCATCGGCTCTGCAGAACTGTCGCCGTAATCCTGAGCGCGCCCACGGGAGCTCTCCCCTGTGCCACCGCACGAAAGCCTCGGATTCCGCCTCGTCGCGGGCCCAAGCCAGCCCTGCCGCGTCCACCCTGTCAGCGGGCGAGGACCCTCTTCCGGGCGTCCAGCACCTTGGTGGCCAGCGGCCCCGTCGGCGGCTCGGAGCGCAGGACCATCGCTTCGGCCTCGCCGATCAGCGCCCGAGCTTCATCGGCCTGGCCGCGCCCGCGCAGGGCCAGCGCCAGCGTGCTGAGTGCCACGGCGAAGCGCGGGTGCCCCTCGGGAAACAGCCGCCGGTACATGGCGACGGATTCGCGGGCTCCCGACTCGGCCTCGGCGAGCCGGCCGAGGTCGATGCGGCAGAAGGCGAGGTTGTTGAGGACGAGGGCGACGCCAGGATGGTCGCCTTCGACCGCGCCCCGGCGCAGCTCGAGCACCTTGACGTAGAGCGGCTCGGCCTCGGCCGCCCGCCCTCGGGCCACCTGGAGGCTTGCCAGATTGCTCATCGCGATCAACACGCTCGGGTGATTCTCGGGAAACATCCGCCCGTACATCTCGAGGGCCCCATGGGCCGGCCCCTCGGCCTCGCGCAGGAGGCCCAGGGAGAGGCGGACGGCCATAAGGAGACTGAGCGACTCGGCGATGTGCGGATGGTCGCCGGCGAACACGCGGCGATGCATCTCGAGCGCCTGAACGGTGAGCGGCTCGGCCTCCTCCATCCGGCCCAGGTCCTGGAGCAGGGACGCGTGGGTCTGCAGCGAGCGGGCGAAGTCGGGGTGATCCCCGCGGTAAACGCGCCCGTATATCTCTACCGCCTCTCGCGCCAGGGGCTCCGCTTCCGCGGCCCGGCCGAGCTGCTGGCGGACGTAGGCGACGTTACCCACCGCCCTCGCGACCTCCGGGTGGTCGCCCGGTCGGGCGCGGCGCTGGATCGCGAGGCTGCGCTCGAAGAGCGGCTCCGCCTCGGCCGGCTTGCCGGACTGGATCAACGCCTGAGCCAGTGCCGTCGACGCGTCCGCGGTGATGAGGCTCTCCGGACTGGACAGGCGCTCCTCCAGCGCGAGGCACTCCCGGAGCAGCGGCTCGGCCTCGGCGGGTCGGCCCAGGTCGTTGAGCGTGATGGCCAGGTTGCTCAGCGTTAGGCTGACGTCGGAGTGCCCCTGGGGAAAGAGTCGGCGGCGCATCTCGAGCGCCTCGCGGAAGCGCGTTTCGGCCTCCACGTAGCTTCCGACGACCCCTTGAGCGGCGGCCAGGTTGTTGATCGAGGTGGCCACGTCGCGGTCGTCGCCGGGATGCAGGCGGCGACGGATCGCAAGAGCGCGCTCGAACAGCGGCAGGGCCGCCGTCTGGCGCGCGTTGTTCAGGAGCACGTTGGCGATGGTGTCGTAGAGCGTCGCCTCGGTCTCGGGGTCGTCCCGGAACGCTCCGTCCTCGACCTCCTTGAGGGCGTTGTCCATCGCCTCTGGGACCGTCATGTCCTCGCGTCCCCCTTGAGCCGGGTCGCCGGACTGGAGGCTCTTGGCCACGAAGGCGCTGACGGCTTCGAGGCGGCGCCGCGCCTCAGCCTCCCGCGCCGCCTGCCGCACCGCCTCGTTGCGCTGGACCAGGGCCGTCCCGAGCCCCAGCCCCAGTGCGGCCAGGACCGTCGCCGCCGCTGCGGCGCCCACGCGGTGCCGGCGCGCGAACTTGGCCATCCGGTAGCGACGCCCGCCGCGGCGCGCCTCGACCGGCTTCCCCTCCAGCCAGCGGCGCAGGTCGGCCGCAAACGCCGCCGCCGACGCATAGCGGCTCTCCGCCGCGCCGCGAAGCGCCTTGAGGGTGATCGCGTCGAGGTCGCCGGTGAGATCCCGCCAGCGCGTGGTCGTCGTCACCCGTGCGCCGTCCGTGGCATCCATCCGCCGCGCCGCGGTGGACGGCGGCCTGGGGTCGCTCCCTTCCGCGCCGCGCTCGAAGGGGCGGCACCCGGCCAGCAGCTCGTAGAGCACGACACCGAGCGAATAGACGTCGCTCGCCACGGTCACCCGCTCGCCGCGGAGCTGCTCGGGGCTGGCGTAGGCGGGCGTGAAGGCGCGCGTCTCCGTGTGGGCGGCGTCGGTCGCGGTCTCGGGATCGACCATCTTCGAGATCCCGAAGTCGAGGAGCTTGGCGGCCCCACCCGCGTCCACCAGGATGTTGCCCGGCTTCAGGTCGCGATGGACCACGAGGTGCCGGTGCGCGAAGTCGACCGCGTCGAGGACTTGGAGGAAGAGCCCGACGCGCTGTCGCGTGTCGAGACACCGCCGGGCCGCGAAGGCGAGAAGGTGCTCCCCTTCGACGTACTCGAGCGCCAGGTACCAGCGTCCTTCCGTCCAACCCGCGTCGTAGAAGCGGGCGATGCCGGGATGCTCGAGCGCGGCGAGGATGCGGGCCTCCTCCCGGAAGCGACGGGACCCCTCCTTTCCCGCTCCGGGCCGGTCGACGATCTTGAGCGCCACGCTGCGGCGGAAGTTCTCGGTCTCCTGCTCGGCCAGGAAGACCGTGCCCATGCCGCCGCGCCCGATCTCGCGCACGATGCGGAACGGGCCGACGCTTGCGGGAGGGGCCGCACCGCCCTGCTCTCCTCCCGCCGTCGGCCACTCCCAGGCGGGTGTCTCGAAGCGCTGTTCACCGGCCGCGGCCGACGCCAGGAGATCCTCGACCTCCCGCGCCAGCCCGGGCTCGGCGCGGCGCAGATCGGCGAGCCACGCGGCCCGCGCGTCGCCTTCCAGCTCGCTGGCGCGTGCGAACAGATCGGGCAGACGGGGGTCGGGGTTCGCGGGCATCTCAGGCCAGCTCCCTCGCCAGCCAGGCGCGGGCAAAGG
>Ga0247727_10011643_pt1 | contig 15289 bp, 4 predicted proteins | sample WisWelCaveWW1625_FD_202498 | JGI IMG/M metagenome (GOLD analysis project Ga0247727, IMG submission 202498) | Biofilm microbial communities from Wishing Well Cave, Virginia, United States - WW16-25 | ecosystem: Environmental > Aquatic > Deep subsurface > Groundwater > Cave microbial mat | place... | reverse complement strand
TGGCTGTTTGCTCGATCACATAATCGCCGATGATCTGAGTTGAGAGGGCTTGCAGGGTGTCGGCGCGATAGACGATGGCTTCGAGGCGATAGAGTCCGGGCGGCGCGCCGTATACGGGTTTGAGAACGTAGCTATCGTAGATGAATTGATCCGGCTTCCAAAAGTCGGTGCCGGGGAAGAAGCGCCAGTCGCGGGGTCGCTCAATGTTTGTGTCACTCCAGATCAGCCCGCGCTCGTCTACCAGCCGCAGGTTTATGCCATACGGCACGCCGATCGGGTGCTGGGTCTGCCAGATCAGGGTGATCGTTTGTAGGGGCGACCCGATGTGGTCGCCCAGATCATAGCCGTATAGCGTCAACTCGCCGCCGAAGTCGAAGCCGAGGCGAGCTTGAGCAGGCGGCGGGCCGGGGCGGGCAATGAACAATGAAGCAATGAATAATGAACAAAGGCCACATCCCAAAACCCCAATCCTAAATCTAGCATCCTGAGCGGAGGGCGACGGTGTTAAGCGGCGGGGTTTGCCGCCACCGTCGCCCGTAGTCGAAGGATGCGGGTCTTTACGATACGTGATACACGATACGCAATATACGACGAGGGCGAGACTGATCAGAGAAGCGATGTTGGCTGTAGTTCGTATCGGTGTGTCGCCAAAGCGAATCTCAAGCGTGTGTTCGCCGGGCGGGAGGTCGAAAGTGATGAGGCCGTGAGGGTCGGTGGGGCGAAAGGCGAGGGGTTGACTATCCAGCGTGACGGCCCAACCGGGGAAATAGAAGGAGCGGTAGATGGCGGTGGTTGGCTCGGAGGCGATGACGCGATAGGTGTCGTGGGCGGGTCGCGTTGAGAGATGTTCAATCGTCGCCTTTGGCGCCTCGAGTCGTTCTGGGTCGTTGCCGTTGGCGAGGAGCACTGCTTGTTGATCGCGGGTATCGGGAAACTCTTTCACCCATATGGGTGTGTATTCGCCGGTGGTCGTCGTCGCCACAAGCAGAGGCGGAATTTCAAAGCGGGCCAGGTCGGCGCGGGTGGGCGACTCGGGGGCGGGTTCACGGGGGACGATGAGGAAGGGAGAGGCGGAGAGGAGGAGAAGGGAAACGACAAACGACAAACGTAAAGCGTGTCGTTTGTCGTTTGCCGTTTGTCGAGCGGCAGATAAGCCAGCCAACAACGCCAGACACAGACTCGCCGGGCCAAGCAAGCGCCAGGGGAAGGTGGAGCGTTGGAGAAGTGGGATGAGGTCCCAGAGGGGTTTGGAGTAATTGGTAATCAGTAACGTCGTAATTAGAAAGAGGGCGAAGAAGAAAAAGTAGTCGGCGCGGCGGGAGGGGGAGAAGGATCGCAGGCGAAAGAGGCCGAGGAGGGCCAGACCGAGGGCGACGAGCGGCAGGGCGCGGATAATGGGCGGGTTGAGGACGGCGGTGTAAACCGGTATTTGGGGATAAGCAAAGAGATCGCCGGGATCAAAAAAGTTGTTGCGATAGACCAAGCCGGCGTTGGCGAAGGCCGACTCAAATTGGACAAGGCCCAGTTCGGTGACGGAGGGGAGCCAGAGGAAAGCGGTGAGACCGAGGGCGGCGGCGAACACTGCCGATAATATCCCAAAGCCCAAGACCCAAAATCCCAACGCTCGTGTTTGGAAGATGGCGTAGGCGCCAAAGAGACCGACAATCGGCAGATAGTGCAGCGCCATGCCAATGTGGGAGGCGATGAAGCCGGCGATGGCGAGGGCGGTGACTACCCCATATTTCCATATTTCCTTTGTGTCCCTTTGGGCCTTTGGGTCTTCGTGGCAAACCGCCAGCAACGAACGCCTCACCGCCCACAATGCCAGCGGTAAAAATGCCAGGGCCAGGTTTTCGGGCAGGCCGCCACGCACGTGGGCGGTGTAGAGGAGGTAAGGGCCGTAGGCATAGGCGACGGCGGCCACGAGGCCAGCACCCTCGTCGCCATCGGCCAGATCGCGCCCCAATAAATACGCGCCCAAGCCTGAGCCGATCAGTGCAACGGTGAACGCCGCCCGCATCGCCCATAGCATGGGCAGGCCAACGAGATGAAAAAGGACGATAAGATAATGCGAGAAGTAGGCAAAGTAGTTGAAGATGGGGTAGCCGTAGCCATGCGCCAGGCCCGGCGCCCAACGCGGAAAGGGGATGCCGGCGCGCACGAGTCGATCCAACTCGACCGCGCGATAGAGATGGGTCAGCCCATCATTCGTTCGGGGAATATCGCCGTAGAGATATGGCGTTGCGGCGGGGAGGCAAAGGAGGGTGAGGAGAAGGAGCGGCCAGAGGCGGCGCACGAAGCGGCGCGTAATGCGGCGCATGTTGGCGATTATACTGTACGCTCCGGCCCTGCCCCATTTACTGCCCGGCAAACAAGACGGCGGCGATTTGAGGCCATGCCCCGCCGAGCGCCGCGCCGATGGGGATGATGACCAGCGCCGTCGCAAACGCTCAGCCGGCCAGCGCGCGAGGGAAAACCGCCTCTTTGCGTTTCAGCCGCGCCGTGATGTCTGCTCACGGAGCGCGTAGCTCAAAATTGTCGAACTCGAAGACAGCTTCGTCGTCAGTATGCTCGAGTTCTATGGCGATACCGGTTCTTCCCTTGCTCAAGGTGCTGTCATCCGCCTCGCCCACGCGCTCGTCGTTAATGAAGAACACGAAATGCGAGCCTTCCCCCTTGACCGCTAACCGGTTCACCTCGCCGGGCCGAATGGCCGGGGTTGACGTCGGGTCAATCAAATATTTTCCAAACCAGGTCCTCAGCCGAACAAAAAATTCGCCGTAGTTATTGATTCCAAAGTAGTAATCATCGCCGCCGTCATTTCCGCGAAAGAAGAGGCCATAAGCGGTGTCACCCGGCCCGCTGACCATTTGGAGCTCGGCGCTCAGATAGAAGTCGGACACCGGTTTCGTATGAAGCGACTCTGGCGCTCCCGACCAAGAGAGGACAGCGCCCCCGTCCAGCTTGGACGTAACCTGCCACCGATATTTACCGTCGGCGATGAACTGGCTCACGACGGCGAAATGCTCATCCGTGAAATCGCCCGTCCTCCAATCATTCTCCTTCGAGTCAAAGGCGTCAGACAGGATCACCGTCCATTGTGAATCGCCGGTTATTGCGGCCTCGGCAGGCGCAATGGTCGTCGGCCTCGCAATAGCCGGCTCGCGCAGCTCAAAATTGTCGAATTCAACGTTAGCCAGCGCATTACCGCCCTCCAAGTCAATATTAACGCCAACAAAGCCGCGTTGCAGAGCGTCGTCGTCCAGCTCCCCAACCAACTGGCCGTTAAGATAGAACATCAAATGCGATCCAACCGCCGCGACCGAAAGGCGGTTTGTTTCACCAGATTGAAGGGCCACGGTTTCGGCCGATTTGATGAGTCTATTGGTGGATTGATTGTAGATAGTCTTTTCGACCGTGAACCGGCCCTGATCGTCGAGGCCAAAGGCGTAATAGCCAGTATCACTGTATCGGAATATCAAGCCATAGGTCGCATCTTTTATCTCGCCGGTGACGTTCGCTTCAACCGAAGCATAGAAGTCGGAGACCTCCCGGCTCCTATCTGCCCAAACCGGCCAGCCGACGCCGACCGATCCGGGGTCTGAGTGTACGCTCCAAACGTATTTGCCATCGCGTACCTCGGAGACATCTGGTTTCCCAATGCCAATGAAGTATGAAGAGTCCGGCCACTTTCTATCGTTCGTGTCAAACGAATCGAAGAGGACGAGCGGCCATTGGACTGGGGGCAAATCAGTATCATTAATCGGTGGAGGCTCAGCGGCTCTGGCCTCAGTGACAATGATATCGCACGGGGGCACGGTCGTGAGGCCGGGACCATAGAGGTCGAGATTGCCATCATTATCTAAATCGAGGCCGTCCGTAATTTGTCGGCTGAGAGTTACGTTTAGGATGGTTTGATGCGTCCCGGCGGTAAAGGTTCTTGGGGGCAGACTCCAGGTTGCGGAGAAGTCATTCGATTGGCTGGAGAGGACCGGCGCCACGGAGGAGACATCAACATTCTCTCCGTCAATCTGGATGGAGAACGAAGCGGCATCAATGTAGTCCTGGCGATAGGCCTCAGTGGCGGCGTGCCATCCCCACGTCAAAACAACGGGCTGGTCAACTTCGGCAGCCTCAGGGCTGGCGCCAAATAGCCCACAGTAGACACTGATTTCGACGGCGGGCTTTTGGGGCGCTGTTGCTTGAGGTGAGGTTGGAACAATCTGCGCGGCGGGCGCAGGTGTATTGGTGAATGTCGGCGCAGGCGACTCTGTCGGTATAGGCGTTGCGGATAGCAGGGCAACGAAAGACGGCCTCAGGAAATAAAACGCAAGCACCATGGCGGCGAAGGCAGCGCAGAGCACAACGCCGAGGCAGGAGAGCAATGCCAGCATATAGCGGCGATTTTCGGGGACCTTAGGCTCATGGGAACCAGTGGGCGAGAGCGGATCGTGATCCATGGGAAAGTTCCTTTCTGGCGACAAGCCCTTGACTCAAGGCAGGCGCGCTTCAAAATTGTCGAATCGCCTGACGAGGCCCGGCGAGATGGCTGAAACCGTCAGCCAACAATGACCGCTATTAACCGGCGAACATGATAGCAACAATCTGGTCCCACGCCCCGCCCAGCGCCGCGCCGATGGGGATGATGACCAGCGCCGAGGCGAACGCCCAGGCCGCCAAAACGCGGGGGGAAACTGCCTCTGGCGTGATGGCCGGTTCGATCCCTCGAGCCATGCCATTGATAATGTGATGCAGAAGCCACCACAGCCCCAGCGACAGGCTGACGAGATAAATGACCAGCAGAACCTCCACCGCCGTGCCGTAGAACGAGAACGACGGGCCGAGGCCGCCATAATAATCAAGGCCGGTGATGTAAACGAACACCTCAAAGCCGCCGTTCCACAACGTGTGCAGGCCGACGGCGAGGAGATAGGCTTTGATCAGTTTCCCCACGCCGCTTTCCCTCATCCTGAACCAGCCCAGCGCCACCAGCCCGGCGCAAAGCGTGTGCAGGATCGCGCCGACGCCGCGCAATAACGTCACCCCGCCCCAACTCCAGCCGTTATATTGCGCGTACAGCCCCTCGTAGAGCATGTTCTCCAGAATGGCGAAGCCCGCGCCGCAGGCCAGGCCGATCATCAACGCCTGCCGCTCGTTGGTGATTCGCTGGCGGCCAAAGATGGGCAGGGCCAGCGCCTTGGCAAATTCTTCAGGGATGGGCGCGGCCAGCGCGGTGGTGATCAAGAACACGATGATGAGCGGAGAGAAAAAGAGGCGCTCCAAAAAGTTTCCGCCGCCATAAAACAGATCGCCGAAACCGTAAGCCAGAAATTCCAGCGGCGCGATCAGCAGGTAGGCAAGGTAAGGCAGAAACGTCTCGACCAGAATGGCGACGAAAATTGAAAGCGTGCTTCCGGCCACCACCGCCAGCGCCCCTTGCCGCCAGGTGATGGGCCAGCCCAACCGCCGCCCGGCCCAGGCCAGGACGCCAATCGTCGGCAAGGCGGCTCCCAATAGAAAAACGGGCGGGAAGAGATAATCGGCGGCGACCCCGAAGTTGAGGGTGACGTTGCCCAATCCCAACACCACCGCAAAAACGATCCAGAAAAGAAAGACCGGCGGCAGTTTGAGCGGATGCGAGCGGTGGTTGAGGATGGACATCAGCCCGTGATACACCGCCAGCGCCCCGCACACCAGTCCCAGGAACATCCCGGCCATCTGCCCCAACTGTGGGCCAAGCACGTCTTCGCCAAAGGCGGCGAACGGCAGGCCGAGGTAGCCGACGACGGCGGCCAGCCCGCTGAGGAGCAACAACCCGCCGACGAGGACGGCGACGTAGGCCGGGAATTTGGAAGGGGGAGTTTCAGTGTTCATGGTTACCTCAAGCAATCGTTATTACGATTCCACTTCGCCCAACTTCTCCAGCTCGGCCAGGGCGCGTTGGCGAAGGTCGGGCGAGCCAGTGCGGAATACTTGCATGAAACAGGCTTTGGCTTCGTCACGCTTACCCGCTTGAATGTAGGTCAGCCCTTGAGCAAATGCCGCCTCGGGGTCTGTGGGAATGGCCGCTGGAGAGGAAGCTGGTTCGCTCTCAACGGGTGACAACTTTGGCGCTTCAGGGGCGGCCTCGGCAGAGGTGGGAAGCAGCGGCGCGGTGGATGGTCGGGCCGGGACACGCCTGCGCCGCCAGAGCGAAACCGCGCCGGCGAAGAGGCCTGTGAAAACGCCTATGAAAACGCCAATAATGCCCAGAATTCGCCCTGCTCGTAATGCTTCGATAATATTTGAGGGGATTGCGGCCTGTGGGTCAAGCACTTTCAGCCCGTCACCCCAAGCCCCCACCCACATCCGGCCTTGACCGTCAATGACCAGGGCTTGTACCCAGTTATCAGCCAAACCTGAGTTGGCGGAAGTGTAAGTCGTCCAGCTACCGTCAGGGGCGAGTACACTCAGTCCGCCGAAAATTCCTGCCCACACCCGGCCTTGCCCGTCAATGGCCAGGGCTTCTACCCAGTTATCAGCCAAACCTGAGTTGGCCGGGGTGTAAGTCGTCCAACTCCCGTCGGGGGCGAGCACACTCAGCCCGCCACCACTAGTCCCCACCCAGGCACGGCCTTGTCCGTCAATGGCCAGCGCGTTCACATAGTCACCAGCCAACCCCGAGTTAGCTGAGGTGTAGGTCGTCCAACTCCCGTCTGGGGCGAGCACACTCAGCCCGCGATTAGTCCCTACCCAGGCACGGCCTTGCCCGTCAATAGCCAGGGCATCTATCAAGTCATCAGCCAAACCTGAGTTGGCCGAGGTGTAGGTCGTCCAACTCCCGTCGGGGGCGAGCACACTCAGCCCGCCACCCTTAGTCCCCACCCAGGCACGGCCTTGCCCGTCAGTGGCCAAGGCAAATATCTGGTCATCAGCCAAACCTGAGCTGGCCGAGGTGTAAGCCGTCCAACTCCCGTCGGGGGCGAGTACGCTCAGTCCGCCACCCGTTCCCACCCACCCCTGGCCTGGCCCGTCAATGGCCAGGACGTATATCGATTCATAAGCCGCCAACCCTAAGTTGGTAACGGTATAAGTCGTCCAACTCCCGTCGGGAGCAAGCACACTCAGCCCGCCATTAGTCCCTACCCACACCCGGCCTTGCCCGTCAATAGCCAGGGCATCTATCAAGTCATGAGCCAAACCTGAGTTGGCCGAGGTGTAGGTCGTCCAACCCTTGTTCTTGGTCCATTGAAAGGCGATTTCGCTTACCAAGCTCAGGGCAAGGCCCGCAACCAGCAGGATAGCCGGCCACCACCGCTTCGACACCCTGGCCAAGCTCCTTGTGCCTTTCGCTTCAACCTCATTCTTTACACTGTCCATCGCTCACCATCCTTGCTGGCCCGGCTTTAATAGGCTCACGCACAATTCACTCCCACTCCTCCAGCGCCTCAAGCCATTCGGGCACTTTGGCGAGAAGGCTCAGCCGCTCGATGATTAGGCCAGCGGTGATGATAATCACGCCCGCGCCGAAGATGATCAGCACCCGAATGACAATGTCGCCACCACTGAAGGCCACCACGACTTGCCCAACCACGTTGATAGCGCTGGCCGCCAGCCCGACGAAGAACGGCAATTTGAGCCGCCGCGACGCCCCCCACCAGATCACGAGCAAGCCTTCGACAATGAGCAGCACAAAATGGGGTAGGCCTTCGACACCGCCGTTGAGCGATTGAATGAACGCAGTGAGGAGCAGAACGGCCAACCCGAATGATTCGATGATGATCGCATACAATTTCCGTGACCTGCGGCGTTCGAGGTAGCCTATGCCGGTGAAGTACAACCCGGCCGGAATGGCATACAACTGCGGCTCGGCCACCTTCCCGACAATCAATAGCAAGGCCCAGGCCGCCTGCAACATCGCCATCGCCGTGTAACCCAAACGGTGGTAATGACCGCGGTAGGCAATGGTGAGATAGAGCGCCCCGGCGAACGCCAGCGCAAACGCAGTGTCAGTAGTCTGCGAGAGAACAAACGGCAGGGTGACAACGACAGCCAGCCCGGTGAGGGCGATGGCGGCGTGAGTCAACGGTTTGATCCAAACAGCCGCAGGGGCAAGCCTTGCCCGCTCTGCGATTCTGGCCAGCAGATAGCACCCAAAGCCGATGCCGCCGACGCGGGCAAACGAATCAGCGAGAGGGAGTCCAGCCCAGTCGAGCCAGTAGCCAACGGCAATCAAAAAGAAGATCAGTGTGCCATAGGCCAGCGCCGAGTCTTGCCAGAACATGGCGAAGAGCATGAGCAGGAGCATGAAGCCGGTTGCCACGATGATGGCCGTCTCATATCGGCCCAGCGCGACCAGTTGCCAGCCGATCAAATCCAGCGCTGTAAAGATGAAGAAAGGTTGCGCCCACGATGGGGTGAGAAGGTGCCCGACAAAAGGCCAATTCCCAAACTCCCAATTCCAACGGCCAAGATTGAAAATGCGTTTGCCGGACTCGGTCTGCTGTGAAACCGGGAAGCGGCGGCTGAAGACGTAACCCGTCAACGCCATCATCCAGGTGAGGCCGAGGAAGGGCAGGCTGATGTATTGCGCCGGTTTGTCACTGGGGTGGATGGTGAAGTACGACATGAGCGCGAGGTGCGCGGCGAACAGGCCGGGGTACAACCAAACGGGTCGGCGGAAGAGCGCGGCGGAGGCGAAGTAGATCGCTGCGCCTGCCGCCAGCGCCAGGGTGAACGTGAGCGGTGAAGGCTGTGAGAGCACGATCATGCTCACGCTCAACGGGTAGGCCAACAGGTAGAACGGCAGGGCCGGGTGAGTAAATAAGGGTGTGGGGGTATGGGCGGGTGGGAGTGACGCATCCCAGACTCCGCGGGCTGAGGCTTTGAAGCTGCCGAGCGAGTTCCGATGAAATACAAACTTGCCGACGAGGATGCAGGCTATGATGAGGGGCAGCCAGCCAATGCCACGCCAGTCAGCAGGCAGCGGTGTGAGAGTCATAATCAAGTAGTACGGCACCGCGGCCAGCCACACTGCCGGATAGAGAAACACCGACTCGCGGAACGTCCACGCCGAGATGGCATACAGCCCGACCCCCGCCGAATAGATTTCAATGGCAAGCCATGTGTCGCCGCTGGCGACCGCCAACGCGAGGGCGCTCAAGAGGTAGCCGGGGGCGTGGAAGGCGAGGGCGAAGGTCCCCACCCCCTGAAGCGAAGCGTCCCCCTCTCCCCTCGGAAGAGCACCGGCGGGAGAGGGGTGTCGGCGGTTGAACCACTGGCCGATGAAGAAGTAGACGAACGCCAGCCCCATGAAGAGTCCCGCCACCCAGGGCGCGGTCAGTGCGTCGTTGTAATGCAGGGTAAGGAGGGCGATGATGGGGACGAGGGCGTTGGCGAGATAGAGCCAGAACGCTTGCCGGAAGATGTAAGCCGAGACGGCGTACACGACGGTGTTGAGAGCCAGCACGTAAATGGCGATGGCCAGATCGTCGAAGGCGACCATCGCGCCGATGGCGGTGAGGGCGTAGCCCGCGCTGTAGAGCGGCCAGGTGTATTCGCGACGTACGCGGCGCGCGGCTAGCCCGAATGCGATATAGATAGGCGCAGCCAACGCCAACCCAAGTCCGCGCCAGGCCAGCGGCACATTCTGATAGGCCATGAATTGCGCCAGCCACACTGGCACGGCATAGGCGGCGAAGAACAGGAAGATAGTTCGGGCGGTGCGCTGGGGAACCGTGCCCTGTTTTCTCCAGAAGAAGCTGATGAAATCGTCAAACGAACGATGGCGGCCATAGTGCATCATCGCGTGCGAAACGAGCGCCAGGGCGATGACGGCGGCCAGTGTGTACAGGTTGACCAGGCGATCCCGCGCCAGCGCCGACCACATCAGCGCGAACCCGGCGAGGGCATAGCCTGCCAGATACGGGCCGTGCGCGTAACGGACTTGCTTGCGGTCAAGAGCGAAGCCAACCACCAGCAAGGCCGTTGCCAGTCCGATCCAGGGCAGGGCAATTTGCGCCGCCGAAAGCGCCGGAGCAAAGCGAATCCACGTGAGAGTGAAAGGCACAAACGACAGCCAGGCGGCGACGTGGGCGAAGAGTCGCGTCCGGTGCGCCCACGACGAAGCGGCATAGAAAATCAGGCCAGCCGTTTGCAGGACTATGAAGCCGACGAGGGTTAGTTGGGTGATCGCGAACGGCTCACCCGGAATACTGAACTGCCCGGCCAGCCAACGCAGGGTGAGCGGGGCACTGATCAGCAAGCCGAGGGCAGTATAAAACTGGGCGGCAGTGTTCAACGGCCAGGCGTAAGTGCGTTCGAAGCGGCGCAGCCAGACTGTCAGCCCCAGCAAGGCCAACGCCGAAACGCCGAAGCCGAGCCAGTAGAAGCCATTGGCGACGTTGAGTTGTTGCAGTAACAGGACGCACCAGATCGGCAGAGGCCAGGCGGCCAGCCACAGGAACGCGCCGCGGGCTGTCGAGCGCAGTCTGCTGGCCTTTGGGCCGAACACAAAGTCAATCACCTCATCCCACGTCCAATGACGGTTGAGGTGAACGAGGAGCGCTGAGCCGGCGGCAATGGCAATGCCAAGCCCTAACGTCCACACCAGGGTGAGACGGTCGTCCAGCACCGTCCACACGATGGCAAACGGGGCGAGCGCGTAGCCGGCAAGATACAACCCGTGCGAGTAGCGGGTCTTGTTGCGATCCAGCAATGCGGCCAGGCACAGATGGACGAGGGCAAGGCCGATCCACACCAGGCTGAATTGCGCTGACTTCAGCGTGCTGTAACCGATGAAAAGCAGGGTGAGCGGGAAGAAAGTCAAGGCCGCTGAAATGAGGGTGAAGAGTCGCCAACGGAAAACCCGCGCTGAAGCCGCGTAGAAAATCACCGCCGCTGTTTGCGAGGTGATGAAACCGGTGACGGTGAGTCGGGTGACGAGGAACGGCTCGCCGGGAATGCCAGGCTGGCCGCTCAACCAACGTATCGCCAGCGGCGCGCTGATGAGCAGGCCAAGCGCCGTGTAAACTTGCGCGGCGCTGTGCAGTGGCCAGGCGTAAGTGCGTTCGAAGCGGCGTAGCCAAACCGCCAGCGCCAGTAAGGCTAGCGCCGAAACGCCAAAACCCAACCAATAGAAACCGTTCGCAACATTGAGTTGTTGTAGTAGCAACACGCACCAGATCGGGAACGGCCACGCCGCCGCCCAGATGAACGCACCACGCACTGCAATACGAGTCGTTTCCGATGCGCCGCCGAAGAACCGATTGATCAGTTCATCCCATGAGTAGTGGCGGTTGAAATGCACTAACAACGCCGAGCCAATCGCGACGGCGATGCCGAGGCCCAGAGTCCACAGCAGTGTGCCGCGGTCAAGTAGCGTCCACACGATGGAGAAGATGACGATGGCATAACCGCTCGTGTATGGCCCATGCGAGTAGCGTGTCTGGCTGCGATCCAGTAGGGCGGCGATGACCAGATGGGCGATGGCGAAGGCTGACCACAGAATGCCGAACTGAACTCTGGGGAGATCGGTGAAGCGCACCCAGGCCAGCGTGTATGGGAGGAACGAGAGCCAGGCCGCCACATATGCAAACAGCCGCCAGCGGAATGTGCGCGCCGAAGCGGCGTAGAATACGACCGCCGCCGTTTGCAGAACGATGAAGCCAACGACGCTGAGCCGCGTGATCTCAATCGGCACGCCTGGTTGGCTGAATTGGCCCGACAGATAACCATCGGTGAGCGGCGCGCTGATGAGCAAACCGAACGCGGTGTAAAAGTGGGAGGCTATGTTCAACGGCCAGGCATACGTGCGCTCAATGCGGCGCAACCAGATCGCCAGCCCCAACATGAGGATCGCCGGGACGCCGAAGCCCAGCCAGTAGAAACCATCGGCCACGTTGAGCTGTTGCAGAAGCAGGACACACCAGATGGGGAACGGCCACGCTGCCGCCCAGATGAACGCGCCGCGAACCGCCGTGCGAAACACGTTTGGTTTGTCGCCGAGAATGAGGGTAAGCAGTTCATCCCACGAATGGTGGCGATTGAAGTGAACGGACAGCGCCGAGCCAAGCGCGGCGACGAGGCCGAGGCCAAGAGTCCACAATAGCGCCTCGCGCGCGAAGAGAGCGAGAGTCCACGCCACTGCCAAAGCGATGAGGAGGTAGCCGCCAATGTATAGCCCGTGCGAGTAGCGGATGCGGTCGCGATTCCTATCCCGGTCGAGCAGGGCGGCGACGATGAGATGAACGATGCCCAGGGCTGACCACACGATCCCGAATTGCGCCGCCACCAGCGCCACGCCTAAAAGGCGTTCACTGTAGCCAATGAAGAACAGCGTGACGGCGACGAAGGCCAGCGGCGGCTCGCAGAAGATCGGCCAGCGGCTGTGGTACAGGCGGGCCGCGATGACGACCAGAGCCATCGCCAGCGTCTGCGCCAGCAGGGGCGGGAAGTAGTTGGGAAGATGGATTCCGGCAAAGGCCTGCGCCGTGTCGGGCGCGGTGAGGAGCAACCCGAGGCCACCCAGCGCAATTGCGCCGAGGCCTAATGGCAAGCGGAAACTTTGACTGCGTTCGCGAATCTTGTCGAGGAGTGATCCAACCGACACCGTCAACACCAGCCCGCGTTCGACGATCAGGTAGGCAAAGGCCAACCCGACCCAGGCCGCCGCATCGTATTCGGAGGGGAGGCGCAAAAGCGTGAGGGCCTGGCCGAAGGCGAGGGGGAAGACTCCGGCGGCGGCCCAGGCGAAGGGCAATTGCCGGAAACGATAAAGGCTGAAGATTTGCAGTCCGACCACAATCAGCGGCACGGCGACGCCCACCCACGGCACGTTCATTGGGTAGAAGTCGAAGCGCCCGCCCAACGAGGCGACGACGGCTAGCGCCGCCAGCCCGTAACCGATGGCATAGTGCGGCCGGGCGAACTTGCACCCAACTTTATCGAGCGCGATCCCCAGCGGCACATAGCCGAAAGCGGCTAACAGGGCATAAGCCAGTGAGAACGCGTGCGGTGTCACGTTCAGGAGTTGAAGAGTGAGGAAGAACGGCCAAAGAAAGAGCGCTGAGGCAACAGCGGTTTCAGCGACCCGGCGATAGACAAAGGCCAGTGAAGCAAGCACGACGACGGCGAGGTAGAGCGAGGTCATCAACGGCGCTTTAGCGTTGAGTGCGACCAGGACGCTGATGACCGTCAGGCCATACGCATACGCGTGCGGCGGGAAGCGATATGCAACGTTACGCCTCGCTAGCAATTGACCAACGCCAACATAGACCAGCGCCAGCCCTGCCAGAACTGCGCCAAACCATTCGCGGGTAAATACCGTGCCCCACCAGGCCACCGCCGCCCAAACCGGAATCAAGAGACCGACGGGCCATAAAAAGATTTCTTGACGGAGTTTGGACGGTAACCAGGCGACAAACCGTGAGAGTGCAGGATGGCGGCCCCCATCGTGGATGAAGGCTGAAGCGACGTACACGGCCAACAGGCCGCCGAGGGCGATGAGCGTCGGGCCGTTAGACCAATTGCGCATGGTCAATACATAATTGATCAGCAATCCCGGCATTGCCAACAGCGTCAGGGCATGGGCCCACAGATTCAGCCAGCTCACATATTTTTCGGCGCGGCGCAACAGGACGGCCAGCCCAAGATAGGCCAGCGCCAACCCGGCCCAGGCGGCCATCAGCCACGCGCCCCATTGCACGACATCGGTCTCAAACAACCAGCGCGCAACGGCAACGGTGAACGGCGCGATGAACAACCCGCTGGCGATGAAGGCCAAGGCGGGACGGCGGAAGAAATAGGCGCACCAGGCGAGGACGGCCGAGGCTAGCGCCAGCGCGGTGATGCCGGCCCAGACATTGACAATGAGCATGATCAATCCGGTAACGATGGCGACGATCACCAGCCCGAAGCCGACCAAATTCACAGCGCCCCGATAGCCACGGCGCGGCGGCGTGAAATCAATGAGTTGCTGTCTCAGCAGGCGGCCAATGAGGAAGTAAAGCGGCGCGAGGGCGGCGGCGGCGGCGGCGTACCATTCAGCCGGCAGGCCGAGGCCGAACAACGCAAACCCAAACGCGCCGACCGAACACCAGGCCGAGGCATGAATAAAAATCACAGCCGGAAAATATTCAGCCAACAGGCCATAGCCGAAGGCGGCGAATAGGAACGCGGCCATCTGGCCGAACGCCGAATCGCCGGGGACGAGGAGGACGAGGAAGAGGCTGATCGGGATGAGGAGATGCGGCAGGCGTCGAGAGGCGAGCGCCAGATCCCCCCACGACTCCGGGCGACGATGCCTCAACCATCCGGCCGCGCCCATCATCGCCGCGCCTGAAGCCGAGAGCGATGCGATCCACCATTCGAGCGGCAGGCGCATCGCACTCACCAACGCCATCAGGGTGCTGCTCAAGCCAATGAGCGTGAGGTAAGCAAAAAATACGCCCCGCACGCGCCAGGCGGTAAAGATGTAGAGGGCAGTGCAGACGACGGAGGCCATGAGCCAATAGAGGCTCGGGTTGACGATCCCGCGCAGTTCACTGAACTGGTACACGCCCGCGAAGGCGACGGCGATCAACAACGCGCCGATGCCGGTGAACACGCCCCCGGCGACGGGGGTCTTGAGCCACGCGCGGAGCGCGAAGCCGCCACCGTAAAACGATAACGGCAGGGCGGTTACGCTGGCGATCTGCATCCAGAGCGGGAGCACTTGCCAGAAACGGATGACCAGCACAGCGGCGGCGACTTCGATCATGAACGCGCCGAGGTAGAGCAGACCACGGAGCAAAATGCCCGAAGTGGCGAATTGCCACATCCGTTCCCGCACTTTGCCCCAATTGATGGGCGGCGCGGGCGGTTTCACAGGTTTTGCCGGAGCGGGCAGAGCAGGTTTCGTGGGAGCGGCAGGTTGCGCTGGTTTGGCTGGGGCGGGCGGCGGTGACGGCGGTTGCGGCGCCGCCGGGGACACCGCCACTTGCAACATTGCAGCACGCCTCTCGCTCAAATGCTTACGGAAAAAGTAATCACTGGAGATAAGGCCTTCTTTGACCCACTGCGGCGCCATTTCAAGCGCAAAGTCAAGCGCCTGCAGCTCCGAGGGCGGCTCAATTTCGACGGAACGTCCGCCCAGTTCTGCTTTCAAGCGTATTGACCGGGTTGTAAAGTATTGGCGCAGGTTATTAACTCACCTTACGCAGCCAGCCGAGCGGGGTTGAGTTCCCGCAAGGCGGCATAGGCTGATTGGATGGCACGCAGATAGAGTTTCGACTTGAGAGCAAAGTGATTGAGTTTGGTGTCGCCTTTGAGC
>Ga0247727_10011642_pt1 | contig 15292 bp, 13 predicted proteins | sample WisWelCaveWW1625_FD_202498 | JGI IMG/M metagenome (GOLD analysis project Ga0247727, IMG submission 202498) | Biofilm microbial communities from Wishing Well Cave, Virginia, United States - WW16-25 | ecosystem: Environmental > Aquatic > Deep subsurface > Groundwater > Cave microbial mat | place... | reverse complement strand
GAAGGCGGCAAAACCATGCCGGGTAAAATTGTTTTTTTGCTCGGCAGTTTCCCGCCGGCGAAGATTCGCGTTCCGCCTTCGGATGAATATACGCCAAAGCAGCCACAGAGCGGCGCGGAGATGCGGGAAGGCTTGCTCAAGCTGATCGAGACGATGCGAGCACTTGCGCCGCAAATTGCGCATGCCTCGCCAGTGCAAAAATGGAAACATCCGGCGCTGGGAATGCTGAATGCAATGGAATGGTATCGCTTGATCGAGATGCACTTCCGTCATCATTTGCGGCAAAAGAAGCGGTTGGATAAATTTCTGGCAAACGGATAGTTTTTGGTATTCGGATTTTGCGAATCGTTCGGATTTTTTGGTCAAGTTTTCAAAAACTTGGTATTCGGATTTTACGAATTAACCGGATTTTTATTCTGGTCAGTTTGATGAAAGATTAAACTATGGCCGCAGAGAAACTCGACCTCTATATTTTGCACAAAGACGAATACATGACGCCGAAAACGCCGACGCTGGTGAAAACCAAACCGGCGAAGTATCTAGCGATTTCCGGCAAGGCGAGCCGGGCGGCGACGTATTCGCGGCGAAGAAGTTGAAAACGATCTTGCGGATGCCGGTGAAATGACATTGAAATTTTTATAAATGCTGGAAAATGTCATTCAGGAGGAATCCTTTTGAAAGCCAGAAAAATTGCTTGAATCAAAAAAGATTCTTTCAGAATGACATTTTTATTTACTTGACAGTGCGAAGCAGTCGGACTTGGTTCAGGGTTTAATTCAGAATACTTCCAATATCTTGATTGTAGAGCATTACACGTTAAACGTTACACGAGTAACTGAAGGAATCACATGAAACACCGCTGTGAATGGTGTGGCAACGAACCCATTTATGTCGAATATCACGACACAGAATGGGGCGTGCCGGTGCATGATGATCGGAAGCTTTTCGAGATGCTGATTCTCGAAGGGGCGCAGGCGGGATTGAACTGGCTGACGATTTTGAAAAAGCGCGAGAATTATCGCAAGGCTTTTGATAACTTTGACGCGAAGAAAATTGCGAAATACGACAAAGCCAAAGTTGCAAAACTCCTCGCGGATTCCAGTATCGTACGCAATCGGCTGAAAATCGCGGCAACGATCCAAAATGCCCGCGCATTTTTGGAGGTGCAAAAAGAGTTTAGGAGTTTCGAGCGTTACCTTTGGCAATTTGTCGGTGGAAAGCCGAAGAAAAATAATTGGGAAAATTTCAAAGAAATTCCACCGAGAACCGCCGAGTCGGATGCAATGAGCAAAGACTTGAAGAAACGCGGTTTCTCATTCGTCGGCTCGACGATTTGTTATGCCTTTATGCAGGCCGTCGGCATGGTGAATGATCATGTGGCGACGTGCTTTAAAAGAATCAAGTGAAGTCGGACTTGGACACAACGATTCTTCTAATCTTGTAAAATTTTGCTGCCCAAGTCCGACTTCGCCTGCGATTAATTGCACGCACACCCTCCGCCGGAACCGCCGATGCCGCCGGAGCTGCCTTCGAGGGTTTCCAGCCAATGGCGCTCTTTTGCTTCTTCAGCTTTGGCTTTGTCGAAATCCATAATGCGTTGCGCGAGCAATTCTCGTTCATACGGCTTGACGGTGGCGCAAGCGGCGGCGAGAAATGTTAAGGCCAGCAGCAAGAGGCTGGCGAGCAGGAGACGAGTATTCCGTTTCATGAATCCTCCGTGAAGTTTAAGGGAGGGCGGACTTTCTAGTCCGCACGCGCATTGCGGACAAGAAAGTCCGCGCTCCCTCAAGCGAGCCAGTCGAGTCGACTGGGTTACGATTTACGTTTTACGATTTACGGCTTATCCAGCAACTCATCGATTTCAGCTTCAATTCGTTTTAACTCTTCGGGGGTGTAGCCGCGATGAATAAAACGCACGATGCCGTTGCGATCAATGAGATAACTGCTCGGCATTTTTTCGACGACATAGGCATCCGCGACTTTTTTCTTTTTATCCCACAGCGCCTGCAGCTTGATGTCGTATTTTTTTAGAAAGCTGCGCACATTCTCCACGTCGTTGTCAACCGTTACGGCAACGACAGTGAGGCCGCGCTGGCGATATTTTTCCTGCACGCGCGCCAGTTCGGGCAACTCCTGACGGCAGGGGCCGCACCAAGTCGCCCAAAAATTCAACAACACGACTTTCCCCCGCAAACTCTGCAACGCGACGGTTTCGCCATTGACCGCGGGCAAGGAAAACTCCGTCGCTTTTTTGCCAATTTGATTGTTCGGCGAGGCATTGAATAATGTTAATGCAATTGCTAAAATCAGTTGAAGTAACAAGGTTGCTCCTTTTGTGTTTGCAGAGCGCATGGCGCAAAGCGCAGAGCGCATAGCAAAACTGCCTTTCGCTTTGCGCTATGCCCTCTGCGCCATGCGTTCTCAGCGATACTGCCCGCCGAGATCAATCCATGTTAAAAACGCTTTAATTTCATCTTTGGTCAACACATTCGCGCCGTCCGGATGCGCGCCTTTGCCTTCGGCCTTGCGGAGGCCGACGCCGAGCAACACGTCGGCGAGATAGCTGTTGCGCGAAAAGGGCAGATTATCCGAGGTGATCATATCCTTGTTGCCGCTGGCGCTGCGATGCGTGCCGTTGGCCAAATTTTCGTATGCCACCGAAAACTCGGTGGTTTTGGCGAGAGAAAGACTCAGGCCGCCGGCGCCGCCGTCGTCATGACATTGTGTTATCGCGCAACTTTTTTTAATGATGGGTTCAATTGCGTTTTGAAACGCGACGGTTTTACGCTGGCTCACCGGCACCACGAGATTCGTCGGCGTTTGGCTGAGCGCGATCGGATTATCATTGGACTTTTGCCCGCGCGGGCCGTGGCAACCGGTGCAATTCGTCACCTTCTCGCCGGGGCGCGCATAAAGCCAACTGCGTTTAATGACAACGGCACGTCCAAGCGAGTCGAGCGTGTTGAAAGAGATCGGGATGTTCGCCGGAACGCGAATCGAAAACGAGCCGTCGGCATAAACCGGCGCAACGCCCAGAACGCGGCGGCGCTCGAAGGGCGTATTCATGCCGATATCCATATCGCGCTCATTCGGCGGCACCGGAATGCCTTCGACGACCATCACTTGTTTGATTTCCTGAAGGGCCGCGTTGGGCCGCGCCTGGCCGTCGCGATCCTGGCGGAAATAAACATTTTGATTAACGAAAACTCCGGTCGAATCATTGCGATCAATCTGTTCGGGAACCACCGTCGGCTTAAAGCGCGGCGCCACGACGACGGCATCCAATTCATGCGTCGAGGGATCATTATACAGCAACGTCAAACTGCCGCCGTCGCGGCCAATCGTATACAGGCCATAATCATCTTCAGGGCCGTTGGGTGAATAACTCGTGACGAGGCGGCCATCCGGCAATGGAAACGGATATTTGAAATAACCAAGCTTGTCGTCATCCATGTCAACCGGTGTGTTGGGCGTAATGTTGCTGAAGTCGCCGTCTTTGGGCGGATCGGAAGTGGTTTCCGCATTCAGAATCACCAGCGGGCCATGATCGACGAGCACGCGGTTCGACATGACCGCGACAAGTTTGCGATCGGGCAATTCGCGCGCATGGAAAAAGTTGCGCGTAAAACCGCCCTGATGCGTGCCGAACAATAAGAAAGTGGATTTGCCATCAGGATGCGTGAAGAAAAGTGGGAAGCGATTTTGATTGCCATGATGCTCCCAGCGCGTCCATGCGACGCGGCCATCGCTCAACACGAAGGGATCGAAGTCATCGCTGTTATTAAAGGAAACGCATTGCGGATTTTTGCCGTCGCCATCCATTGTAAACAGATTCTCAACTTCGCGGCGCTCGTATTCATCGCGGATGTTGCGCTGATTCGAGGTGTAAACGATTTTGCCGTTGGGCAAATACGCCGGATCACACTCGTCGAATGTGCTCGTGGTCAAACGGTTCAACTTCGGCTGGCCGATGAGATTCAGCTCATAAATATCGAAACTCTCGTTGTTGTTTCGCCGCATCGCAAAAATAACTTTGGCGCCGTCATACGAGATGTCGGGGTCGGCAACCGCGCCGCCGTTGCCGGTGAAATCGGCGGTGAGATTTTTAATCTGGCCGTTGGAGGAAACCGGCGACAGCATGTAGAGATCGCCGGTTTCGCCGAAGCCGATGAAATTATTGTCGAGCGTGCTGCTGTCGTTGGATTTGACAAAAATCAGCGAAGTGGGCAGCGAATCCAGCAGCAGATCATCCGGCGCGGTGCCCTGACAGGCCGCGAGCACGATGGTTGAAAAAATCAACAGCGCGCGTTTTGCAAACACGGGCAAGTTGAAGTTGTGTGGTGATGCCTTTTTCCTGAACATAAAAAAACTCCTCTATGCAAAAATTTATCTCGAGTTAAAATTCTACTCTTGCCCATTCTCGTGCTCAAACTCTTACTCGCCTTGAAGCATCGTAAAAATTTAGCAATTTGAACAGGAGTGCGAAGCTTTAGCTTCGCAAAACTAAAGTTTTGCACTCCGACTGCACATGGCTAAATTGATATGAAGCATCGTTAACAGCGAGTATGAGAAAGAGTACGAGTAAAAGTAGGATTTAAAAACCTATTTCCAATTAAGCCAATTGACCTCGGACATTCGACTTCGGACCTCGGACTTTACTTCATCAACAAAAGCTTGCGCGTGGCGGAAAAATTTCCGGCGCGCAGTTGATACATGTACAAGCCGCTCGCCAGACGCCGCCCAGACTGATCGAGTCCGTCCCAGACTTGACGATAATTGCCCGGCGCCAGTTCGCCGGCAACCAACTCACGCACAACGGCGCCGAGCATGTTGTAAATGCGCAGGCTGACGTGGCCGCGATAATGTTCCGGAACGCTGAAAGCGATGGTCGTCGCAGGATTAAATGGGTTCGGATAATTTTGTTGCAGCGCAAATTCGCGCGGAATTTCTTCGGCATCCGTTTCGAGCGCGGGCGGATGATTGGGGTTGTAATTCGCTTCGCGCAGCCAGATTTCGGCAACGCTCGCGCTGCCCGTGCCGCCGGTTTTGACGAAACGCAAATCCAGCGTGCGATCGACAATCGCCGCCGCAGGAATCGTCAGCCATTCAGTTTGTCGGGTGGCTCGATCAATCGTCATCGCCGCATGAATCAAATTTTGCTCGGCGTACAGGGCTTGCTCAACCGGACCGTCGCCGGAAAAATAACTCGCTTTCATTTCATACATCACCGCCGGATTGAGATGCTTGAATTGATAGACAACTTCTTCGGCATCCGTGACGACGGTTTCACCGTGCGTGGTCAAACGTGAACCGCGAAGTAAATGAGCGTCACGCCCAATAACACCGCAGTCATCATAATAATAGAGCGGTAAATAAAAAACCGCGCTTTCATTGATAATTTCGGGCTTTTCATAAGTCGAACGCAGTCCTTGACGTAATTTGTAATAACCGGGAGCGGCCATTTCTCCACTCGGCAAACGGCGATCCCAGGTTAATTGCACATTGCCGGAATTATGCCATGCTTCAGCAATGGCGATAACGGGCGAATTATTTTTCAACGGAACCAGCTCAATTTTCAAACGGCCGGGATCGGTGATATTTCCGGCAAGCGTGAGATGCGCGAGATCTGCGGTGACGCGCAAATCCGTCAGATGAAAATCAATGCCCAACTCATAACGCCGGGCGCCGGAATTATCCGTCCATTTTTCCAGCAAAAACGCCTGATCATAACCCGACCACAGGTTTTGATTTGCGTTCGTGGTGATGCTGCCGAAGAGCGGTTGAAAACTTAGCGGCTGAAAATTGGCGTCATCAGAATGCAGCTCGGCGAGTGGCGCGAGCGCTGGAGAAAATTTTTGAATTTTGCGATAGGCCTCATTCGCGAGATAGACGTTGCCCCAGTGATCGGTTGCCAGTGCCGATGGCAGCATTTCAGCTTCGCCCTGATAAGCGCTGACGGCCGTCATTTTTTCGCCGTCAAAATACAAACGATGAATTTTTCTGGCTCCGGCATCGGCAACATAAATGTTGCCGTCGCTGCGGCCATCGAAGCGACCAATGGCCAGCGCCGCGAGATCGATAAAATTTTGATTGGAGAATGTGATGATGGCGTCATCCGCAGCACGCGCCGTGCGAAACACCAGCAAGGCATTCGTGCCGCGATCAACAACCCAGAGCAAATCATCGCTCGTGTCGAAAATGGTGCCGCGATCATCCCACGCCAACTCGGTGGGTTGCGATAGCGCGTTGCCGCCCAGCGTGGCGAGATATGAAAGTTTGAGATCGCTGGCCGGACCGCTTAATTTGAGCGCGAGCACGCGGCTGTTGCCCATGTCCGCGACGTAAACGATGCCCTGCGGATCAACGACAATGCCTTGCGGACGATTGAGGGCGAGGCCGGTTTCCGCGGCATCGTAAACTTTAATCCATTTTTGATAATCACCGTAGACGATGCGATTCCACGCGGGATCGGTGACGAGCTGCACGTAGCTCGCCTGAAAATACGGCGCGGTATCGAATTGCTGCAACCGCGCGAACAGCGCGCTGCCGGTGGGCATGCTGAACAGTTTTCGATTCAGCCGTTCCGTGGTGAGGCGACGCGAGAGCATGCCGATCTGATGCTCCGGCGCAACTTCGCGATCGATGAACGTTTTTTCATTGCTCGCGCCCGCAGATGATTTTAGCAACGAGAATCCTTTTTCATCGGCAAGTGCTTTGTGCAACTTTGCATTTGTAAATTTCGCCAACTCCGTCGCATTGATCAAACTCCAGCGTTCGCCGTTTTTAGCGAATTGCAAACTCAATTTGCCCGCCGGCGTTGCAATGTCATATTTCATTATCGCAGCGGTGGGCGGATTTTTCGCCACCAAATTCAGATAAAGATAGGGATCATTGGTTTGCAAGCCCTGTGCGATGCGTTGCGCGAGCAAAGCGACGATCTGCTCGTCACTCTGCTGCACGCGGCGGTATCCCATTCGGCCCGGCTCATCATCTTTGCCGAACGCCGCCGCAGCAAGCAGCAAGAAATAAAAGTACCATTTTCTTTTCATACGAACCTCCTGCTCAATACTCAAAAGTTAATCCAATTTGAAAAATATTTGCGGTGAAATTATTCGAGGTAAAAAAACGTTCATACTTCACGTCAATCGTGGAATGCTCGAAGATCGACAATTTTTTGCGCAAGCCTTCCAATTTATATGAAACGTGAAAACCGTACAGATGCGAATTGAACGGTTCGAGCTTGTAATCATCAGTAAAATAGCGCGGCAAACGCGGCAGCAGGGAATAATCTTTTTTCCAAAAATAAGCGCGGTTTTGCGTGTAATACCGATAGCGATAGCGAATGAGCAAGCGCTGCGACAAATTCTGATAAAACTGCAGTCCGATGGTGTGCGAGAGCACGCCCCAATCGTCGCCATAAAGCCGATACTCCGTCCACAGCGCGGCATTGGCGGGATTGAGATGTTTGTTCAATTTCACATAACCGGCGACGCGCGTGCGCTGTTTCGGATGCTGCTCGGGATAATATTGACCGGCGACATTGACGGTGCGATACGGATTCGTTTGATAGCCATCAAGCCTGGAGACGTCGAGGCCGACGCGGGCGATAACCGTCGGCGAAAGCGTCTGGGTGATCGCCGCCGTGCCGAGAATATTGGTGCGCGTGTATGCGGCCTTCTGGCCGATGGGTTTAATGGTGTCGTACCCGTAATTCAGGCCGAGTGAAAAGTTGGTGTTTTTTTGATTGAAATCCTGATTGAGACCGAATCCAACCAGACGGCCAACGTAATCATTCTCCGCTGAAAAGTAGGCGGTCGCATTCCAGTTAGTGGTGTTTAGGGAGGCCACGATTTCATTTCTGTTTTTGATATAAGTCGCATAGAAATTGCTGTTGGCCGGCTTCGAGGCACCTGATGTCGCTTGCAAAGAATCCGATGGAATCGGCTTGGCGGAAATGCCGCGAAACGGCGGAATGTTGACGCGATCCAGCGTGTATTGCAAAGACAGAACGGTACTGCGCATCATTTCTTTGACGAATTGCAGCGTTGGCGATTGCACGAGCAGGCCGCCGCTGTCGCTAAAAAAATTCGTGCGCAGCGAAATGGAATCATCGGTGAAGCTCGCTGTGGCGGCAAACAGCACGAGACTGAGCGCCGGGACCACGAGAAGCGTTCGTGCAATTTTGTGGGTTCGTTTGCTCATATTGAGTTGAGGTAATCGATAAATTTTACACACCCAAAATTCAGAAAAAAATTTAAATGCAGATTCACCCGCGGATTGAAGAAACCCGCGGATAAAATGCTTTATCAGTGGGGTTCTTCAATCCGCGGGAAATTTAAAGCAACTCGAGGCGCTTTGGTTTTCCTAACTTTCGTTTCGGCAAAAAATAATGCTATGGATTGTCCCTGTCCAAATGCCGGTGGCAAGACACGAAAAACACCGCGTCCGTACGGCGTTGCGAAAGGATTAAAGAGACGAAGGCGGGAACAAATCCGTGGCGCGGCTGGAACTTGCAAGTGGGCAAAGGTCGCGGGAGAATTCAGTCGCCACTCGGCCTTGAGTTTTGCAGTTGCGGTAATGACAAAACCGAAACTGCATTTACGGATTCGTTGTTGCTGCTTCTGTCTCTCCCTACAACCTGAAGCGGCGCGGCGCAAGTTTTATTTGATTTATGCGCGCGTCGCGGTCATGCCTGTAAAACCGATAGAGATGAGAATACAAGCGTTGTGCCATGGACAGGCGAAGTCGGACTTGGTCGCGGCGATCTTGCGAATCCAATAAATCTGATTGCCCAAGTGATTGCCCAAGTCCGACTTCACATTTTTCATTTTCAGATTGCAGAGAATCCGAATCGCCGGAGAGGAAAAAGAACAGTGGGGAGGATTTTGATTGATTCGCTGCGCAAACCTCGCATCCATGCTGATAAAACTTTGCGCAGTATTGACCGGTCGCCTAAATCGTTCAATCAACAAAAAGCGGCGGAATTATAGCGACCGGTCAATGAGTTGTTTCGAAGCAATAATTCCGCTGTGATGGAATTCGTAAAGTGAGAAATCAGGCAAGGCTGACAAACTAAAGTTTGTCACTCCGCTGTTTTTGGGATATCTCGCTTTTCCACTGTTAGAGCGAATAGCCGAAGCCGATCGCCACTTCGATATTTTTGTTCGTCCACGCATTGTTATCGCGACCGCTGGAGAAGATGTAGTTGAGAAATTCGTAGCGAAAGGCAACCTTCGGATTGAGGCGCACTTTCGTGCCGATGCCGAGGCCGTAGGTGAAACTGTTTTGGTCGTAGAGGCGAGTGAGGCCGAGGTGCAGCAAGGCGTAAGGCTCGACTTTGCCGTTCAAAAACGTATGCGTAGCGCGGGCGCCGTTATAAACGACGCGGCTGGAGCCGGGCAATAAAGTTAAATTATTCGCGCGTTTCAAAAAATCCTGTTTGGAGCGCGCGAAGCCGAGAATCAAACCGACGGAATAGCGCTGGTCGATTTCATAATAATAGCGCACGCCGAACGCCATTGACGTTTCAAAACGATCCGGCGCGTAAAAACCGAGGAAGGGCGCAATTTCATGGATGGAGGGAGCAGGCGGTTTGCTCTGGGCGAAGGTTTCGGCAATGCACAGAAATAAAAAAACTATCGTGACGGCGGCATTCCGCCGTTTAATTGTGTTCATGTCAATGTCCTATAAAGCACTTTTCAGTCCGTGTCAAGAAACGGTTGCGAGCAAATTAGTGAACGACGGTTTGCAAACTCTTCAAAACTTCTTCTTTCGTCTGCGCCGTGACCACCAGCTTGAGCGCCGCCGTCAATTTCTCCGGTTCGGCGACTTTACTGATGAATTGCTTCTCGTCTTCGTTCAACTGAAAACGTGTGGATAGCTGCATCAGCAAAGCCTGTTGCATTCCCTGTTGTATTCCCTGTTGCATTCCCTGTTGTATTCCCTGTTGCATTACCCGCTGCATTTTCTGTTGCTCTCCCTCTTTTTTCCAGGGCAGTGTTAATATCCGCATGGCTTCTTCTTTCAATATGCCTTCCGCCTCCATTTTATCCAGCAGTGGAGCGGGAATACGCTTTATTGCCGTCAGGTACATACGCAAAACTTCTACGGCGGGATCTTTTCCCTCGGCTATCCAGCTTTGTGCTAAGGTCGGCATGACTTTTTCTCCTTCGATTTGGTTTTCATCAATCATTTTCTGTAATTGCGGAGCGGGAATTTCCTGCGTAGCGGAGATGTAGACCAGCAGAAAGATCATCCGCTCCGTTTCATGAACAAATCCCATTTGCTGCCATAACTGAAACATTTGCCGAATGAGCGGCAAATCCTTATTGAAGGCGGCTTTCATCAGCAGCATGGCGGAAAGCAGGTAAATGTTTTCGCGCAACGGCCGGCTGCTCTCGGCCTGCCAATCCCACGCATTGGTATCAAAAAGGATATACGTAAAATTGAGCATGTACGGTTTGAACTCATCAATCCGAGGAAATTGCTCGACGAACTGCATGGGAATCTGCCACTCGCCTTTGCCGTGATAAAACACCAATGCGATGATAACTCGCAGCGGCTTTTTGGCTTTGCGATCCTTGCGCCACATCATGTACTTGTAACGCAAAAGTTGCAGAAGAACGTCTTTATCCTGATAAGACTTGTGCTCGAAAAGAAAATAAATATCAACCGGCAGTTGTTCGGTTTTGACTCGGCATTTCACCACCATGTCGGAAAATGACGATTTGTACTCTTCTGAAATGTAAGAGGTCGGATCGAACGTTATCGCGGTTAAATCAAGCTGCTGTTGCAGGGTTTCGGGCAATGCAACTTTCAGGAAGGTCTCGGCATTGGCGGCCTCGGATAAGACCTCCTGAAAAAAGTTGTTGTGAATTTGTTCGATATCCGCCATAATCCAAATTTAAGTATTTTAGAGGTGAATGTCAAATCTTCGACCATCTAATTCCAATTGCAATGCCCACGGTGAATTCAAAAAAATTCGCCAGGCCGCGTTTATTTCGGATCGCGGTATATTCGCGAATATCTGCTCGCAGCCAGTTGCTGTTTTTGAGATAACGCTGCACGCCGACGCCGTAATTGAATACCATGTTGGAAACGGACTTGACGCCCGCCGCGCGCACCGGCACGGAATTGATCACGCCGACGCCCGCAGTCACCGTGCCTTCGAGACGCTTTCCGAGAGGCCGCGCATATTTGGCGTTGCCATACATTAAATAAAACGAAGCGATGTCGCCCGCGACGTATTGAAACGTTCCTTCAACGTAAAGCCCCGGCAACGTGCGATAATAAAATTTCCCGACGTAAGTGAATCGTTGGCTGAACGAACCAAGATGAAAAGAGACGCCGCCATCCGTAATCGGCGGCAAAGTAACCGGCGGGGCATTTGTCGCATTTTGTTCAACTGGTTTGGCTTCTTCCACTAGGGCCGCATTCGCCGGTTTTGTTGCCGTCTCCGGAGTTGTTGCCGGTGTTTTTGTATTGGTTGAAGCGGTGCTGCGCCCGACATACATCCAGCCTTTTTGTTTGCCCCGAAACGCGACCTGCACCCACGGGTTATTGATTTTGAGCACGCGCACCGTATCGCCTTTGGCGAGCACGGCAATCACGCGACTTTTAGGCGACGGTTGCTCGGCGATCGGCGTAGCGGCGTCTTTCAACACGATGCGCTGCGCGGTGGCCACGCCATTGAGCAAAAGCAACCATACTACGGCAGACAGAACGGAACGTGCGCGTACGGAGATGGGAAAAAGTTGTTTCAATAACAGCGTCAAATCCATGACCATTCGTTGCATGAACTGTACAAAATCAACTTGCCATATAGAGGGACATATCGGCTGGACGCCCTCCTGTGGGCGTTTGAAAAGTGCAGAGGCTGCGAGTGCAAAGAGGTGTTTCAAAAATGATACGACAAACCTGTTGCAAAATTCCAGTAAGGCCGCCATTTGCTTTTGGGTTGAGCGGCGCCAATTTGATTGTCGGCAAAACGCGAAAAATTTTGTTTGACCGAAAACAACATTGTTGTGCCCGCAACAAGATGAAATGCAATCCCGCTTTCCCATGCCGCAACAAACTTTGTTTCACCGTTGGGGCGCAGCGTAATTTTCCCGAACGTACCGGCATCAATCGTCAATGATTGTGGCCGAAAAAATGATGCGCCGCCAAGTATAGCTCCAAACACCGTCACCGCGCGTTTTGAGATGGGCCACCTGCCACGCAACGCCAAAAAACTATTATAAATGTTGGCATGCGTTTCATAGAGGCCGTCGATCAATCGCAGCTCCTGCGCGGCGCGCGTGTATTCAAATCCGGCGGCGAATGAGAGCCAATTTTTATGAATCGCATGTCCGACGCTCAGGCCAACGCCGGCACCGGGTTTGTAATTTATCGCCGAATGATAGCGCGCGACAAAGCCGTGGGCTTGCACAAACCACGCCGGCATCACCGGATCGGTTTGCGCCGGAAGATTCGCGGCATGAAAAAATAAAAAGAACACGAGAAAGTTTTTACTGCGCATCGCTCAAGCCGGAACCCAAAAAAATCGGTCGCTCATCCCGCTGCGGGAGAACAGCTCACGGAAACGAAAGCATGAAATTTTCTACTTCCGTGAGCCAAATTTTTTGCTTTTTTGCTCAGATTGCATTTTAAAGAAACTAATGCACCAAAGCAAATAGTGAACCAAACTAAGAAAAAATACGGTCAATGTCAAGAGTTGTTACGCTTTTTAAAAGAGGATTTATTCAAGGCGAGAAAAAATTACAGAATGGCAATGAAGACAAATCATTGGACAACCAATAGGTTTAACTCTATTCGGTAACAGACCGGCGGTCTGAGTTGCCAATATACCCTTTCAGCAATCGCCGCTCAACGACCTTCTTAAGTTTTTCATGCATGAGATAATACTGCTTGCCTTCGGCTTTATTCTGCGGCGCGGGGGTGAGCTTCTTTTCAATTAACCAACGCGTGCATTTCGCCAGCACGAGATGTTGTTGCCGGCTCACCTTCTCGCGGAGCGCGGCGATGCTCGAACAATCCGCGACGTCGATTTCCTCGCGATAAAGAACCGCGCCGGTATCGACGCCGGGATCGACTTGATGCACGGTCACGCCGACCGGCGCGCCACTGAAAATCGACCATTCCGCGACATTCATGCCGCGAAATTCCGGCAGCAACGCCATGTGGACGTTCAAGGTGCAAACTTTCGGCGCGGCCAGAATGTTGGCGCGAATAATCGGCGCGCCGCCAAGCAGTAAAATATCCGTATTCATTCGGCGCAACGCGGCGGCACACGCTTCGCTGTTTAAATCTTGCACGACGGTCATTTCAATCTGATGTTGTCGCGCGTATCCGGCAATCGTCAGGTGTGGTTGAAAATCAGCGTGATCCTGCAACCGGCCATTTGGTGAATGAATGCCGATCGTCAGATCAATGCCATTGGCGGCAATAAATCCGTTCCTCCGATCGTGGTGATCGCGATGGTTGGAAAAAAAGTGAGTAATCGCCCGGGCCACGCCGCGTTCGTGCGTTTTGCGAATGACCTCCGAAAACGTTGGTCGTTTCGGCGAGGCAGCCAGTGCTACAATGCCGCGCACGCGCAGATTTTGCTCGCGCAGCGCCTCCAGTATCTCCAGTACTTTTTTGTGATTCCAGCTTTTGCAGAGAATGACGAGGTTCATGCCAGCCCCTCGCGTTGATAAAGTTCGTGCACGAGCCTGTCTTCCAACAGCAACGCGTCGATGAAAAATTTTGCCGCCCAGTTCGGATAGCCGTAATGAATGTATCGTCCCCAGATTGGATGCGAGCCTTTGACGCCGCCGCGAATGCCGGGATTGTTGCTCTGCAAATCCTGCGTCGCTTTCACGTCATCATTCAGTTTCAACGCGCCGTTGAGAAAACGCGCATCGCGCGTTAACTCATAAAGCCGCAGCCAGTTGATCGCCGTTTGCGCATTGCCGGTCAAACAACTGTAAGTCACCGTGCCTTTCCAGTCACGATCAAATTGTCCGGCCATAAACCCGCGAATCTCGTAGCGATGCAGCAACGCCTCGGAAGCGCGCCACGCTGCCTGCACGTAAATATTATTTGCGGGATCCTGCGGCTGCAAAATTGCGCCGGACTCCAAGAGGCCTTGAATCGTATAAGCGATCGTGTGCAAAAACGGCGCGACGTCGTCACGGAAGCCGCATTTATCAAGCCACCCATTCGGTTGCTGATGCGGCAGCACCCAGTTGAGATGTTTAATGGCGGCGTCGCGGTAAGCAGCTTTTTTCGTCGCCGCAAAAAGCTCGAGCAACGGCCAGTCCACCTCGGTGTAATAAGTGTGCGCGCGTTGATAGTACGCAAATTGATTCCACGCGCCATTGGCATCCTGAACTGCAACCAGCCAGTCGCCGGCGCGCCCACCGGCCTGCAAATAAATCTCCTGGCCCGTTTCACGGAACGCGCGCACGAGTCCGAGCAACGCCTGCCCGGTGTTGAAGACGCGCGGCTCATTTTTCGTGCTCACGTCGTGTCCCGGAAACGCGCCGTTATCATGCTGCACGGACAACAACCAGTCGGCCATGCGAATCGCGCGGCGCCGATATTTTTCCTCGGCCGTCAGATCGGCGTAATTAAAAAAAGTGGGGATAATGTAGCCGGTGGTTTCGGGATAAGACGCCGTCCAGCCGCGCGAGAAACGATAGCGCGCCGCGACGCCGCCGTCATGATTGGCATCCTGCGCGCGACAGAGCCAATCCATCGCCGCAGCGATATGAATGGAATTGGATTGGACGCGATGAACCGGCGCGCGCAAATCAAAATAATCCTGCAAACCGATCCGCAAATGCGACGGCTGATAGAGGCGAACTTCGAGCCAGTCAAGCAATTGTCTGGCCGTGGTTCGGAGTGCGGCCATGATGACATCTCCACATTAAATCATTCCGTGGCTCTTCCTCATGCCGAAAGAATAATGTAGATTGATATTTATCCCGATATTTTATTTTGCATACCGGCATTGCGGCGCGATTGCGGACGCCGGCGCAAAAGTTTTGCTTGGAAATGGCGTTGCTTTTTTTTAATATGCGCAGTAGCTCAACATTTATGTTGAGCCCGGGGTTTTCGAGTTACGTAAAGAATCGCAACATAAATGTTGCGCCACGCAACAGACGAGGCGAAAGTTGAAATACGAAATTGATTTATTGATCTTCGATCTGGACGGCACGCTGGTCGATACGCGACGCGATCTCGCCGACGCCGTGAATTATGCGCTCCAACAAACCGGCAGAAACGAAATTCCGCTGGAGACGATTGT
>Ga0247727_10011641_pt1 | contig 15293 bp, 16 predicted proteins | sample WisWelCaveWW1625_FD_202498 | JGI IMG/M metagenome (GOLD analysis project Ga0247727, IMG submission 202498) | Biofilm microbial communities from Wishing Well Cave, Virginia, United States - WW16-25 | ecosystem: Environmental > Aquatic > Deep subsurface > Groundwater > Cave microbial mat | place... | reverse complement strand
CTGCGGGCCGACTGGACCCGCCGGGACGAGGAAATCACCCGCGCGCTCGCGGCGCTGGGCCGCAAGGGCGTACCGGTGTACGCTATCTACCGTCCCGGGCGCGACCCCGAGCTGCTGCCTGAAATATTGACGCGGGATACTGTGTTAGCCGCTTTGGGATCACCAAAGGAGAGTTCAAAATGAAACGATTTGCTCTTGCCCTTGTTCTTGCCGCGGCATTGCCCGCGCTCGCCGTAAACGTCGGACAACCGGCGCCCGATTTCACGCTGTCCGACCTTTCGGGCAAGGCGGTCAAGCTCTCGGACCTGAAAGGCAAGCTGGTGGTGCTGGAGTGGGTCAATCCGGACTGCCCGTACGTGCAGAAGCACTACAACAGCGCCAACATGCCCGGCCTGCAGAAAGAGTACAGCGGCAAGGTCACCTGGCTCGCCATCAATTCCACGCGCGAGGGCCATTCCGAGTTCAAGTCGCCGCAGCAGATGCAGTCCTGGATGAAGGAAAAGGGCGGCGCGCCCGCCGCCACGCTGCTCGACCGCGACAGCAAGGTCGGCAAGCTCTACGGCGCGGTGACCACGCCGCACATGTACGTCATCGACCCGAAAGGCACCCTGGTCTACGTCGGCGCGATCGACGACAAGCGCTCGACCAACCCGGCGGATGTGAAGACGGCGAAGAATTACGTGCGCGTCGCGCTGGGCGAAACCATGGCCGGCAAGCCGGTCACGACGGCAAGCACAACGCCTTACGGTTGCACCGTCAAATATTGAGGACCGCTTAAGCGAGGTCCGGTTCGCCGCAATGCTTGAGGATTTCCGCGCGCACCCGGTCGCGCAGTTCCACCGCCGCCTGCCAGTCGCTGCCTGACGGCGCGATCGGCACGCCGATGGTTACCGACACCGCCGCGCGGCGCAGGTACCAGGTCCCGTCGCGCAGCACCGAGCGGATGCCGCGCAGCGCCACCGGCAGCACCGGAACGCCGGCTTGCGCCGCGGCCTGGAAGGCGCCGGCGCGGAACTCCATCAGCCCGGTGTTGCGCTTGAGCGTGCCTTCCGGAAAGACAATCAGCGAAATGCCGCGCTTGGCGGCGCTGGCGAGTTCGTTCGCATGCTCGGCGCTTTTCGCGACGTCGAAACGCTCGATGAATTGCGTGCCGAAACCCGAGAGCAGCGCGCGCATGAGGAAATTTTCCCTGAACTCGCGCTTGGCGACGAAGGCGTAGCCGCGGTATTCCAGTATGGACAGCAGGACCAGCGCGTCCAGGTAGCTGGTGTGATTTACCGCGAGGACCGCTGGTTTTCCTGCGGGAAGGTGTTCAAATCCCCGGACGGCGACGGGGATTGCCGAGATTTTCAGGAACAGCCGGGAAACAAAACGGCCGACATTCCAGCAACTCCTGACCGGCAGGAGAAGCGACGCGAAAAGAGCGAAAGGTATCAGGGCGGTAAAAACCACATAGGCGCGCAGCGCGAATAGCGCGCCAAGCACGGTGCGCAGGCCGCGGCGCAGCTGCGGCGCGGCGCCGGCGAGCATCAGGCGCAGGAACTGCAGCCACACCGCACCGCCCGCCACGGCTGCGGGCCCGCGCTCGTAGAACTCGCGGGCGGCATTGCGTCGTATTTTTCCGCTCGAGGTCTTCGGTACGGTGGCCGGGGGCGCGAGCACGATGTCGTCGGCGGGCGCGCCGATCAGGCCCACCGCCAGGTCGTTGATCATGCGCTTGAGATCGTCGTGGCGCGCAGTGTCCTTGTCGCGCATCTCGGCCAGCACCACCACGCGCTCGGTACCGGTGGCCGCATCCAGGCTGCCGAACACCGCGACGCAACCGCGCCGCACGCCGGCGAGATCGCCCACCGCCTGCTCCAGCTCGTAGGGGCTGATGTTGCGGCCGCCGCGGATGATGATGTCCTTCTCGCGGCCGGTGAGAAACAGCGTGCCCTCGGAAAGGTAGGCGCGGTCGCCGGTATTGACCCATTCGCCCGCGAACAGGGTCTTGGTCGCTTGCGGATTGCGGTAGTAGCCCGAGGTGGAGGAGGGGCCGCGGAACTGCAGCAGACCTTCCTGGCGGTCGGGTTGCTCCATCCCCGCACCGTCCACCACGCGGATGTCGTGGCCGGGGATCGGCGTGCCGCAGCCGATCACGACGAGCGGCGATGGATCGCCGGCCGGCGCCTCGATGGCCTCCCCGGTGCGCGTGAAGCGCTCGCGCTCGAGGCGGTCGGCGCGCCAGGCCGTCCCGGGCACGGTGATGGCCACGCCCACCGTGGATTCCGCCAGGCCGTAGGAGGGCGAGAGGCAGTTCTTGCGCAGCCCCCATTTCGCGAAGCGCTTTTCGAACTCGACGATGGTCTGCGGGCTGACCGGCTCGGCGGCATTGAAAGCGAAGCGCCACGACGCGAGGTCGATGCCCTGCATCTCCTCGTCCGGGATGCGGCGCAGGCACAGCTCGAAAGCGAAGTTCGGGCCGCCGGACATGGTGCCGCGATGGCGGTGGATGGCGCGCATCCAGCTCGAGGGCCGGGACAGGAAGGCGAGCGGCGACATCAGCACGGTCGGAAAGCCGAGTACCAGGGAGGCGAAGTTGGCGCCGATCAAGCCGAGGTCGTGGTACAGCGGCAGCCAGCTCACGAACACGTCGCCGGGATTGGCGCTCACCGCCGCGCCCATCGCGCGCACGTTGGCCATCAGGTTGGCGTGCGACAGCACCACGCCCTTGGGACTGCCGGTCGAGCCGGAGGTGTACTGCAGGAAGCCCATGTCGCCGGGCTTGCAATGGTACGGGACGAACTTCTTGTCCGAAGGCGAACTCAGGTCGTCGGGACCCAGAATCAATCTGAGGGAATCAACCTGCGCGCGCAGCAGGTAGGCCAGCGGCCTGGCCTCCGGAATGGTGATCATGATCGCCGCGCCCGCGCTCTTGAGGATGCCGACGTGGCGCGTCATGTGGTCTTCGATCGTGGTCAGGCGCGCTGGCGGGTACAGCGGCACCGGCACGCCGCCCGCGAGCAGCACACCGTAGAAGGAATAGAGGTACTCCCTGCAGGTCGGCAGCATGATCGCGACCATCTCTCCCGGCTGTAGGCCCGCCTGCCACAGGTACGCGGCGTAGCCGATGGCGCCGTCCCAGAGCGCCTTGTAGGTGAGCGGAAATTCCTTCTGTTCCTCGTACATGAACACGGTCAGCCGGTCCGGTTGCCGCGCGACGTGGTATTGCAGCGCCTCGGTGAGCGTTGCCGCCTGCGCCTCGGTGGGCGCGCGCAGGCCCTCCGACTGGACCATGCTCGCGACACTGATCGCGCTGTCCGCGACGCGCGGCGCGTGGCCGGCGCTGGCGAGCAGGAAGCGCAGCAGGTCGCGCGGCGTCTCGCTGGTCGCCAGCGCCTGCTCGGGCAGGGCGACGCCGAACTCTTTTTCCAGCCGCAGCACCAGCTCGACGCGCGCGAGGCTGTCGAGGCCGAGCTCCTTTTCGAGCGAACTGTCGAGCGCGGCGCGCGGCTCGACGTGCGGCCGCGCTTCCTTGGCCACCGCCAGGACTACTTCGAGCAGGCGCTCCGGCTTGATTTCCTTTGCGGCAGAGTTCATCCCGTCCACGGCTCGCGGCGAGTGTACACTTCTCTAGGTATATTCAAAGGCAATCCCCCGCTGGAGGAAACCATGATGCGAAACTTTCCCGATACCTGTTTGCGACCCTCGGCGCGTCGGTCGCGATACCCGCGTTTGCGGTCGGCCTGCAGATGGGCCACCGGCCCGAGATCGGCGCCATCGACGTGCCCAAGATGGTGAAGGTGGGCGAGACGGAGAAGATCACGATCGCCGCGAAGAAGGAGGGCGGCTCGGGCTGCGGGCTGCTGGTCAAATTCGGCGACGGCACGGACAAGCAGATGAAGATCAACCGCGACGAGGCGAAATTCCCGGTCACCCTCGAGCACGCCTGGAAGAAGGACGGCAAGTACACCGTGAGCGCCAGCGGCAAGGAAATCACCACCAACAAGGCCTGCAAGGGCAGCTCTTCGGCGGTAATCCAGGTCGGCGCCCCGCCCAAGGCAAAAAAGCCCGGCGGCGAAGATCAAGAGCTAAAGGCTATTGCGCAGTAACGCCTGCGGTTTTGACGACCCTGGCCCAGCGCGGAATCTCGGCCCGGAGGTGCGCGTCGAGTTCCGCCGGCGTCGAGCCGACGACCTGGTAGCCGGAGGCCTCGATCTGCTTTTTCACCTCGGGCACGTTCATCGCACGGATGAACTCGGCATTGAGCTTCTGCACGATCGGCTGCGGCGTGCCGGCGGCGGCGAAGACGCCGTACCACACCGACACGTCGAATCCCGGCACGCCCGCTTCCTGGACGGTCGGCACATTGGGCAGGACGGCGGACCGTTTTGCGGTGGTTACCGCGATGGCGCGGAATTTCCCTGCCTGGATCTGCGCCAGCGACGAGCCGATGGCGTCGAACATCAGGTCCACCTCGCGGCCGAGGATCGCCGTGATCGCCGGGCCGCTGCCCTTGTACGGCACGTGCGTCATGTCGATGCCAACCGTCATCTTGAACAGCTCCACCGCGAGGTGGCTGGTGTTGCCGGGCCCGGCGGAGGCGTAATTGAGCTTGCCCTTGTTGGCTTTCGCGGCCTCGATAAGATCGCGCAGCGTGCGAATCGGCGAATCCGCGTGCACTTCGACCACCAGCGGCGCCACCGCGGCGAGCGTGATGGGCGTGAAGTCCTTGAGCGTGTCGTAGGGCAGCTTCGGCATCAGCGTCGCGTTCACCGCGTGTGCCGTCAGCAGCAGCGCGATGGTGTAGCCGTCGGGCGGTGATTTGGCGGTGAAGTCCGCGGCGATGGCCGAGCCGGCGCCGGGCTTGTACTCCAACAGCACCGGCTGGCCCAGGCCCTTGGTCATTTCGTTGGCGATCGGCCGCGCCAGCACGTCCGAGCTCCCGGCCGGGGGGTAGGCCATGATGAACTTGATCGGGCGGTTCGGATACTGGGCTTCGGCGCTGCCCGTGAAAAATGCAATGCAGGTCAATAACAATTTCAAAAAGTTATTCATGATCTAAGGACCTTTCCTGAAGCAGCTCCGGTCAATTTGCCGTTTTCCCGGGTCACCGCGCCGTTCACGACCGTGTACTCGATACCCTGCGAGCGCATCACCATGCGCTTGGCGCCGCCGGGCAGGTCGTAGCGCCGTTCCGGGCGCCCCAGCGAACCGACCGTGGCAGGATCGAAGATCGCGATGTCGGCGGCAAGGCCGGGCTTGAGGCGACCGCGGTCCCTGATGCCGAAGAAATCCGCCGGGTCGGAGGTCATGCGCCGTACCGCTTCCTCCAGCGTGAGCACCTTTTTCTCCCGCACCCAGGTGCCGAGCATGTAGGTCGGGTAGCCCGAGTCGCACAGCATGTCGAGGTGCGCGCCGCCGTCGCCCAGGCCCAGCAGCATGGCCGGGTTGTTGAGAATCTCCGCCATCCGGTCGACGCGGTTGTTGAACGAGGTCATGGTGAACTCGTTATCCAGATCGTCGGCGAGCGTGAGGTCGAGGAAGGCATCCACCCCATCCTTGCCCTGGGCCGCGGCGACTTCGGCGACTGTTTGTCCTTCCCATTTTTTTAAATTTGCAGATTTAACTTCATGGACCGTAATGCGTTCCCAATTGCCGAAGCCGGCCGGGCGCTTCAATTCTTCCCTGAATCGGTTTCTAAACGCGACATCCCGGTAGACGGCAGCCTGCGCGGCCTTCGACTTGTCCTCGAACACGCGCTGCCACGACGGGAAGGCGGCGAAGGAAAACGGGTTGCGCATGTTGATTTCGCGCGTCAGCGGCAAGGGCGAGGTCTGCGGGCGCGCGCCGCGCGCGATCATCGGCGCGGCCTTGCGCAGCGAGGTGCGCACCGCCTCGGAAATGTCGTCGCGGTCGAACATGGCGATGAAGGTGATCGGCCGCGCCCTTGCCGCGCTCCTTGAGCGCATTGCAATAGGCCTTCAGCTCCTCGCGGCTCGCGTTGCGGCAGGCGAGCGGCCGGCCGGCGTAGCCCATGTGCTGGTTGAGCAGCGTGCTCGAAAAACCGAAGGCGCCGGCATCGATGGCTTCTCCCAACAGTTTTTTTATTTCATGCAATTCAACTGAAGAGGCAGCACGCTCCATCGAAGCCTCGCCCATCACGTAGTGGCGGAAGGGCGTGAGCGGCGCGAGGAAGGCGAGGTTGAGCGCGGGCTTGCGCGCCGCCGCGGCGTCCATGAACTGCGGGAAGCTCTCCCAGTCCCAGGTGATGCCCTGCTCGAGCACTTCGAAGGGGATCGCCTCGACATTGACGAGATCCCGCATCGCGATCTCGCGCGTCTCCGGCCGGCAGGGCGCGATGCCGACCCCGCAGTTGCCCATCACCACCGAGGTCACGCCGTGCCAGGAGGAGGGCGTCAGCGCCCCGTCCCAGCAGATCTGCGCGTCGTAATGGGTGTGCGGGTCGATGAAGCCGGGCGCGACGGCCAGGCCGTTGGCGTCGATGACTCTTTTCGCCGGTTCAGCGCTTTTGCCTATCTGGACAATTTTGCCGCCTGCAATCGCGACATCGCCGTGGCGCGCCGGCGCCCCGGTGCCGTCGATCAAAAGGCCGTTCTTGATGAGGAGGTCGAGGGTCATGGGTTGCACCGGAGTCTACCCCGAGCAGGCCATGTGCGGCGCAACGGCAGGATGGTACACTGCGCATCCATACACATCTGGAGGTGTATTGTGAGGACCAATATCGTGCTCGACGACAAGCTCGTGCGGCAGGTCATGAAACTCGCGAACGTGCGCACCATGCGTGAAGCGGTGGATGCCGCACTGCGGAAGTTTGTCCAGAGCGGCAAGCAGAAGAAGGTGTTGGAACTGTTCGGCGCCGGCGGGCTGCGCAAGAACTACGACTACAAGAGCGCGCGCTAGGCCCCGGTGTACTTGGTGGACACTTCGGTGTGGGTGGACTTTCTGCGCGGATCCGGCACGCCTCAGGTGGCGGCCCTGAAGGGTCTGCTGGAGGGCGACGATATCGTCGGCGTGGCCCCGATCATCCTGCAGGAAGTGCTGCAGGGCGCCGACTCCGACGCACGCTTCGAGAAATGGCGGAAATACTTCGAAGGATTGTGCTGCTACGCGCCCGCCGATCCGGTGGCTTCGTCTATCGCCGCAGCCCGGCTGTACCAGGCCTGTCGACGGGCCGGCAAGACTCCGCGGAGCAGCAATGATTGCCTCATCGCGAATATAGCAATGGAGCATGACCTGGTTCTTCTGCACAGCGATCGAGACTTCACAGTCATCGGAGCAGCAGTGTCCGGATTGAAGCTCTTTCCCGTGCGTCAATAGACGCGTACCCGGAAACATGTCCCGCTTGGCGTCCGATAGACCACCGCAGAATCCCTTTGCGCAGCTACTCGCGGTGGCGCGCGAAGTGTCGTTCATGAAGGGCGCCGAGCTGGTGCGGCAGGGCGAGGCCTCGCGCGGCTGCTTCCTGATCCGCGCCGGCTCGGTGGAGGCGCGCGTCGCGCTGCCCGGCGGAGGCACGCTCACGGTCGCGCAGTTCCGCGACGGCGAGATGTTCGGCGAGATGGCGCTGATCGAGCGCGGCGTCGTCTCCGCCACCGTAGTTGCGCAGTCCAACGTGGACGCCTGGTTCGTCGGCCGCGACGATTTCCGTGCGCTGGTGGCGAGCCGCGAAATCGCCGCGCTCGAGGTCCAGCGCACCATCACCCGGACGCTCGCCGACAAGCTGCGCGCGCTAAACGACCGGGTCAAGGGCTACCCCGCGGTGGAAGACCGCCCCTCGACCGGGGCCGCACCTGGGGCCGATCCGCTCGCGGGCCTCGAGCGCTCGCGCCACGCCTCCTTCGACTGGAAAGCCTTCCTCCCGGTGCTGCCGTTCTTCGAAGGCTTCGACGCCGACGAAATCGACGCAGTAGCCTCCACCGGGAAAGTCCTCGAACTCCCCCGCAGCGCCTGGGCCTTCGTCGCCGGCACCCCGGCGAGCGCCTGCTATCTCGTCATCCGTGGCGCCCTCGAAATCTTCACCCGCAGCGGCACCACTGAGCGCCGCGTCGCCATCGCCGGCCCGGGCGAACTGGTCGGCTTCATGGCCGTCATCACCGGCGCTCCGCGCGCCAACAACGCCCGCGTGCGCGAGGCCTGCTGCCTGCTCGAAATCCCGAGGGATGCGTTCCTGGAGATCTACAACGGCAACTCAGGCGCGACCGTCAGCCTGCATCACGCCATCCACCGCAGCCTCATGCGGTCTATCGGGCGCACCAACACTCAGCTCACCCGCCTGATTTCCCATGCACGCCTGACTGCTGCTGCGAATCAGGCAGCCCAGCTCGAGGCGGCATTGCACGGGCAAATCTGGCGGGCTGAAGCGTCGACTTAGTCCATCAACTGCACGTTCACGCTTGGTCTGCCGTTGCGGATCTCGGCAAACAGCGCACCATATTCGGGCAGTTCCACCCAGGCCGATGTGTCCTTTGTCAGAGGTTCCGACGCGACGATGATGGAGTCGGCGTTTTCCGCGCCGCCGGCCATTTTCCATTCGCCTTCGTGCAGGCTGTAGTCGCGGCCGAGGGTGTACCACAGCGACAGGAAGTTCAGGTTCGCCTCGTGCACTTTCGATAGGTCCTCGGTGCGGTAGCAGCCGAAGTCGAAGCAGTAGCGCAGCGCGGCGAGCTGGCTGCCGTTGGCGATGAAGAGGTTCACCGAGGATGAGAGCGCGATGCCGAGTTTCGCGCGGACGTCGCGGATGATCTCCAGCGTGTTTTGAATGGCATTGAAAATCGATTCTTCTTCCAAAATTTCCAAAGAACTTGAAAACTGAGAAACAAGAAGCGCATAAATCCACTCGCTGTCGGTGGTGCCGTGGATCTGCGCGAGGAACTCGGGCCTGATGTGCGCGAGCAGCAGCGGCTTCATGCGCGCGAACTCGGCCAGGTCGCCGTTGTGGGCCAGCACCAGCGGCACGTTGGCGAAGTGGAACGGGTGCACGTTCTGCAGCGAGATCTCGACGCGCGAGGAGTAGGCCACGCCGCGCACGTGCGCGAGCACGCAGGAGGGGCGGATTTTCTGCGCCAGGTTCTGCAGGTTGCGGTCGAACACCGGCAGCGATTGCGAGTAGTAGGAGTAAGCCCGCTCGGGATCGGGGCTGGCCGGGTCCCAGGCGCGCAAGCCGAAGCCGGCGAGGTTCAGCATGTGCAGCATCTTCGGCATATAGGACTGCCGGATCAACGCCGAGTCGGGCTGGTAGAGCAGGTTGTCCAGCAGCACGGGCTGGCCAAGGTAGAGGAGCGCGCGGCACATGGGTCAATTATGCAGGCAACGGTACACTGCCACGGTGATTTCCTTAGGTTGCATCGCTGACGACCTCACAGGCGCGACCGATGTCGCGCTGATGCTGCAGAACGCAGGCATGCGCACGATCCAGACGATCGGCGTGCCGGCGGGAATTGCGCCAGCGGACGCTGACGCGGTGGTGGTGGCGCTGAAAACGCGCACCGTGCCTGCTGCGGAAGCGGTGGCGCAATCGCTCGTGGCGCTCAGCTGGTTGCGCAGGCACGGCGCCGGGCAAATCCTGTTCAAGTACTGCTCCACGTTCGATTCCACCGATGCCGGGAACATCGGTCCGGTCGCAGACGCACTGCTGGAGGCAATGGGGGAGTCCTTCACGGTCGCCTGCCCGGCCTTCCCGACCAACAAGCGCACCGTTTACCTCGGGCATCTTTTCGTCGGCGCGCAGCTGCTGTCGGATTCGCCGATGAAGGACCATCCGCTCACGCCGATGCGCGATGCCAGCCTGGTCCGCGTACTCGGCCGGCAGACAAAGCGCAAGGTCGGCCTTGTCCCGCTGACGACGGTGCGGCAGGGAGCCTCCGAGATACGCCAAGCGTTCGCAAAGCTAAAGGATGCGGGCCATGTCTACGCCATCGTCGACGCGGTCGCGGACGAGGACCTGCTCGCGTTGGGCAGCGCCTGCGCGGGAATGGCATTACTCACCGGCGGCTCGGGAATCGCCATGGGGCTGCCCGCGAACTTCGGCATGCGAAAAGCCGCCGCCGCATCATTGCCTGCGGTCGGCGGGCTCGCTGCCGTGCTCTCGGGGAGCTGCTCCGCGCAATCCAACGCGCAGGTGGCGCAGTGGATGAAAGCGCGCCCTGCGTTTCGCATCGATCCGCTGAAGCTCGCCGACGGCGAGGATCTCGCCGCTGCCGCGCTCGCGTGGGCGGGACCGCTGCTCTCCGCGGGACCGGTGCTGGTGTACGCCACGGCCGAGCCCGACGCGGTGCGCCAGGCGCAAGCGCGGCTCGGAGCGCAGCGCGCGGGCGAGCTGGTGGAGCATTGCCTGGCGCAAATCGCGCAAGGATTGATCGCGAAGGGCGTGCGCCGCCTCGTCGTGGCGGGTGGCGAGACCTCCGGCGCGGTCGTCAATGCCCTCGGGGCGAGCACGCTGCGCATCGGTCCGCAGATCGATCCCGGCGTGCCCTGGACGCAGTCCGCGGGCGAACCGCGCCTCGCGCTCGCGCTCAAATCGGGTAACTTCGGTACGGTCGACTTCTTCGACAAGGCGCTGGGTATGCAGCAATGAACGAAGCGAAACTGCGGGACGACATCTGCCGCCTCGGCGCGTCCATCTACGAGCGCGGCCTGACGCACGGCTCGACCGGCAACATCAGCGCGAAATGCGACGACGGCTGGCTGCTCACGCCCACCGGCTCGAACCTCGGCCGGCTCGATCCGGCGCGGCTTTGCAAGCTCAACTGGAAAGGCAAGCTGGTGTCCGGCGACGCGCCATCAAAAGAAGCATTCCTGCACCTGGCGATGTACGAGGAGCGCGCGCAGAACGCCGCAGTGGTTCACCTGCACTCGACCCATTCGGTCGCTGTTTCCGTGCTGGAGGAAGTGGATCCCGCGGATGTCCTGCCACCGCTTACCGCGTACTACGTGATGCGCATCGGCAGCCTGCCCTTGGTGCCCTACTACGCGCCGGGCGACATGGCGCTCGCGCAGGCGGTGCGGAGCTTCGCCGGCAAGCACCATGCCCTGCTCCTCGCCAACCATGGCCCGGTGGTAGCCGGATCGTCGCTGTCGGCCGCCGCCGACGCAGTCGAGGAGCTTGAGGCGACCGCGAAGCTCTACTTGCTGCTGCGGCACGAGAAAGTCCGCTGCCTGACCGAGGAGCAGGTCTCAGAACTGCGCCGGAAACATCCCGTTTGAAGAGTTAGGCCTTCGGCTCCTTGAGTTCTTCCAGGCGGTCGGTGGCCGGCGCCGGCGTGCGCGACAGCGCGGCGATCTCGGCGCGCAGGGCGGGCGTCATGTCGATCTTCACCGCGTTGAGCGAATCCTTGAGTTGCTCGAGGTTGCGCGCGCCGACGATCGGCGCGGTGATGGCGGGGTGGGCGCCGACCCAGGCCACCGCGGTGCTGACCGGGTGGATGCCTTTTTGTTTACAGAAGGCGACGAACTTGTCCGCCACCTCGAACACCCAGGGTTCGCCGTAGCGTGTCTCATATGTTTTGTTAGTCTTCAGGCGGCCCGCATCTTCCCGGCCGGCCGCGCCTGAATACTTGCCCGACAGCAGGCCGGCGGCGCCGGGGCTGTAGGGCGTTACGCCGATGCCGTTGGCCTCGGCCATCGGCAGCAGCTCGACCTCGGCCTGGCGCTTGACCAGGTTGTACATCGGCTGGACCAACTGCAGCCGCGCCCAGTCGTGGCGCTCCTGGATGTCCACCGCGCGCTGCGTCTGCCAGGCCGACCAGTTGCTGACCGCCGGATAGAGCGCCTTGCCGGCGCGCACCAGGTCCTCGAGCGCGCGTATCGATTCCTCGAGCGGCGCGCGCTTGTCGTAGTGGTGCAGGAACAGCACTTCGACGCGGTCGGTCTGCAGGCGTTTCAGGCTCGCCTCCACCGCGCGGATCGCATGCCGGCGCGAGGTGCCGCGCGCGTTGACGTCCTCGCCGGTCGGGTTGAAGCACTTGGTGGTGATGACGAGGTCGTCGCGGTGGCCTTTCATCAGGCGGCCGAGGATCTCCTCGGCCTTGCCCTTGCTGTACTGGTCGGCGCAGTCGTAGAAGTTGATGCCGGCGTCCCGGGCGGCCTTGTACATGGCCGCAGAGGTGGTTTCATCGGCGTCGCCGCCGAAGGACATGGCGCCGAAACACAGTTCGGAGACTTTGATACCGGTGCTACCCAGGGGCTTGAATTTCATGATCCGATCTTATGTTACGGCGCGCACGGTATTCCTCAGCACGCCGATTTTCTCCAGTTCGCATTCGATCACGTCGCCTGGCTTGAGGTAGCCCTTGGCCGGGGTGAGCTTTTCGCCGCCGTCGCCGCCGATCCATTTGCCGCCGAGTTCCGGGTCCACCGACCAGGCGGTGCCGCCCGGCGTGCCGGTGATGATGACCATGCCGGGTTTCAACGTGAAATTGACCGAGAAGAAATGCACCAGCTGCGCGCAATTCCAGATCATGTTCGCGGTCGAAGCCGACTGGCGCAGTTCGCCGTTGATGCGCGTGCGCAGGCGCAACGCCTGCGGGTCCGGAATCTCGTCGGCGGTGGTGATGCAGGGCCCCAGCGGCGCGGAGCAGTCGAAGGCCTTGCCGCGCCCGAGCTCGTACCAGGTCACGCCCTGCGGCGTGCGCCGCACCTGCCGGTCGCGCGCGGTGACGTCGTTGACGATGGTGTAGCCGAACACGTGTTCCAACGCGCGTTCCTGCGGGATGAAGCGCCCCGCCTTGCCGATCACGATCGCGAGCTCGGTTTCGCTGTCGAGCTTTTTGGCGAGGCGCTCGTCGTGCGCGATCGCATCCTCCGGCCCGATCACGCAGTCGGCGGTCTTGACGAAGAACTCGGGTTCCTTGCCCGAGATCGGCGTGTTGGCCTTTTCCTTGTTGTGGTCGGTGTAGTTCGAGCCGCTGCACAGGATGGTCGAAGGCACGATCGGCGCCAGCAGCTTCACGTCCGCAAGCGGCCGGCGCGCTTTGCCCGAGGCGATCGCCTGGCGCGCGGAGGCCATTGCCGCCGCGCCGCCCGCGATGAACTCCTGTGCGCTGCCCACTCCCGGAAACTCGACGACTTCGCCGCCTTCGAGCGCGCCGATGCGCGCCGCGCCGTCTGCCATGAACCTCGCGATCTTCATTCAGTTTTCCCCATTTTCCTCACCACCTCGGCGAGGCGGCCGCCGTCGCTTTGCAGAAAGGACTCGAAATCCCTGCCTTCCCTGAAATTGATCGGCGTGTTCATGCCGGCCATGACCTTCTGGAAATCCTGCTCCTGCACCGCTTGGCGTGCCGCCGCGGTAAGCCGCTCGCGTGCCTCGGCCGGGATGCCGGCCGGCGCGAACAGCGCGGCCCAGATATAGAACTCCGCGTCGTAGCCGGATTCGCGCATGGTCGGGATGTCGGCAATCGAGGGCAGGCGCTGCGCGCCCCACGAGGCGAGTGCGCGAACCCTGCCCGATTTCACGTGCGCATTGGCGACGCCCGGCGATTGCGCGGTGATGTTGACCTGGTTGGCGAGCAATGCCGGCATCGAAGGTCCGCCGCCGGCGTAAGGCACGTGCAGCATCTTGATGCCCGCGGCCTGGGCGAACATCTCGAGGCAGGTGTGCGTCGTGCCATACGGGCCGAGGTGCCGTAGCTGATCTTGCCCGGACGGGACTTGGCGTCCTCGACCAGGTCTTTCAGGGTTTTCCACGGGCTGTCCGCCGGCACCAGCAGGACGGTCGGGTCGGCGGAGATCAGCGCGATCGGCGTGAAATCGGACATCTGGTAGGTGGCAGGCCGCCCGTTCACCTTGTCGGCCTCGGGAATCACGGTGATCGAGGACAGCGCCGTCATGATGGTGTAGCCGTCGGGCCGCGCTTTGGCGGTGAGCGCGTGGCCGACCGCGCCGCCCGCGCCCGGCTTGTTCTCCACCACGATGGTCTGGCCCAGGATGCGCGACATCGCTGCGGCGAGGGGTCGCCCGGTGAGATCCGCGATGCCGCCCGGCGCGAACGGCACGATCATCGTGATCGGCTTGACGGGGTAGGGCTGTGCCAGCGCCTGCGTGCCAGCAAATGCTGCGAACGCCAATGCAAAGATTCGCGATATTTTCATCATGCCTCCCTTTCTCGATTATGCCGCAGGCAATAGCCAAACACTCGTCACCAGGCCAGTTCGAGAATCTCGAGCAAGTCCTCGCTGCCGCGCAGCTTGCGCGGGTTGGTGGCGATCGGCGCGCCGCCCTCCCAGCCCGCGGCGATCGCGGGCAGTTCGTCGCGGGCGACGCCGACATCGCGCAGCCTGACCGGCAGTCCGAGATCCAGGATGAACCGGCGCAGGACTTCGCCTGCCGCAGCCGGCTGGCGTTGCTCCTGCGCGCCGAATGCGACGCTCACGTCCGCCTGCCGCGGCGCATTGGCCTGCGCGTTCCAGGTCATTACCGCGGGCAGCGCGACGCAGGAGGTGATGCCGTGCGGCACCCCGCGCCCGCCGCCGAGCAAGTAACCGATGCCGTGGCTGGCGCCGAACGGAACGCCTGCCATGCTCGCTATGCGCGACAACCACATGCCGTGCTGCGCGAGCGCGCGTGCTGCCAGATCCGCCGGCGCACGCTTCATGGCCGGCAGAGATTCTGCGAGCAGGCGCATTGCCTCGCGGTTGGCCGCATCCGCGATGGGCGTGCTCTTCACCGAGCACCAGCCCTCGACCGCGTGGTCCACCGCGCGCATGCCGGTGGAAAGGAGCAGTTCCATCGGCGTCTCGAGCGTCGCCGCAGGATCGAGGATCACCGCCTTCGGCACCGCCAGCGGGTGGGAATACATCTGCTTCACGTGCCGCTGCAGGTCGGTGACGCCGGCGCTAGGATAGAACTCGGCCGCCGACAGCGTGGTCGGGATCGCGATCATGCGCAGCCGCTGTGGATCCGCGCCCCAGGCGCTTGCCTCCATGCCCGCGCCGCGCACGCCGACGAGGGCGGATAGCTCCTCCACGCTGCGCGCTCCGCGCCAGAGCGCAAGCAGCATCGCCTTGGTAGCGTCGATTACTGAGCCGCCGCCCACGGCGACAACCAGGTCCGCATGCGCCGCCTGCAATGCTGCGGCGCCCGCAATCACCGCTTCGCGCGGGCTATGCGCCGCAATGGCGTCGAATTTGCCGGCGCAGCGCGCACCGAGGCTTGCGGCGATGCGGCCGACGAGGGCGCCGTTCGAAATGGAGCGCGTCGTCATGACGAAGACCCGCGCCGCAGCCGCGCGCCCGACTTCTTCCGCGAGCGCATCCACCGCCGGGATGCCGAAGATCACCCGTTCCTGCGCGGGC